>Ga0208039_1000261_pt1 | contig 44265 bp, 41 predicted proteins | sample June2015DPH_20_1_2_FD_184722 | JGI IMG/M metagenome (GOLD analysis project Ga0208039, IMG submission 184722) | Peatland microbial communities from SPRUCE experiment site at the Marcell Experimental Forest, Minnesota, USA - June2015DPH_20_150... | ecosystem: Environmental > Terrestrial > Soil >... | reverse complement strand
GCGACCTTGGCCTTAAAAGCAGCATCATGTCCTCTCCGCATGTTACGCATCGTGCCATTCCTCCTTCTCGGTTATGGCAGGCTAACATGCACCTTATACCTCTGTCCAGTTTTTGGGGAGTATTATACTCTTTTGTTTGACATTCACTTCTGTTTTTCGTTATATTCAACCCAACCAAAAGCGAGTTCTTATCATTCTGTTTGTTGTGTTCCTTATATATTTGTTGTTTCAATGCTAAGAATTAGGGATTTATGATATGAAGGGGAGAGGTGTATTTTATGAATGCGAATGGTAAACAGCACCGTGCTATTCTGCAGAGAATCGCCCGGAGGGTGATGCTTGAAAGAGGATTACTTCCTGACTTTTCTGTTGAAGCACTCGCCGAACTTGCCAGGATTCAGGCTCCTATAACAATGGACGGTGAGCAGGTTCGTGACCTTAGGGACTTTCTGTGGGCTTCCATTGACAACGATGACTCCCTTGACTTGGATCAGCTTACCGTTGCCGAGGCGATTCCTGGAGACAGAGTGAAGATTCTTGTTGCCGTAGCTGACGTGGACTCGATCGTTAAGGATGGCTCAGCCATTGACGATCACGCTCGCCATAATACTACCTCTGTATATACGGCTGCCACGATATTCCCGATGCTTCCTGAAAAGCTTTCCACCAACCTCACATCTCTAAACTTCAATGAGGATCGACTAACAATTGTCGTCGAAATGGTGATTGGCGGTGACGGGTTCCTACAGGACTCGGATATCCACAGGGCGCGTGTCCGCAATCATGCAAAGCTCGCATATAACGGCGTCGCAGCATGGCTGGAAGGGACAGGAATTGTGCCCGAGGCTATTGCTGCCGTAAATGGACTTGATGAGAATCTACGCATGCAGGACAGGGCAGCACAAAGCATGAAGAAATTCCGGCATGTTCACGGGGCCCTTAGCTTTGAAACCATTGAGGCGAGACCGATATTTGATGGCAATGAAATCCGTGAACTCGAAGTGGAAAAAAGGAACCGAGCAAAGGACATTATTGAGGAGTTTATGATAGCGGCAAACGGCGTGACGGCTCGGTATCTCTCATCAAGGAAGTTCCCTTCCCTGCGCCGTGTGGTCCGCACTCCAAAACGATGGGAAAGAATTGTCGAAATTGCGCAGGAACACGGGTTCAAGCTTCCTTCTAATCCAGATTCAAGAGCACTCGAGGAGTTCCTGATGAAGGAGAAAGCAGCCGACCCGCTAAGATTCCCCGACCTCTCGCTTTCTATTATCAAACTTATGGGAGCTGGTGAATACATTGCAGATTCTCCAGGAGACACTGCCCCATCGGGACACTTTGGTCTCGCTGTCAGGGACTATACCCATTCCACAGCCCCTAACCGCCGATACCCGGATCTCATTACCCAGCGGCTGCTGAAGGCTGCGATGGCTCAACATCCCGTACCTTATGAGAAAGGGGATCTGGAGGCGCTAGGTAAACACTGCACAGAGGAAGAGGATGCGGCCAATAAGGTCGAACGCCAGGTTGAGAAATCCGCAGCGGCAATACTGCTAGAGCCAAGAATCGGGGACCGGTTCGATGCCATCGTCACTGGTGCGGGTCCCAAAGGCACGTGGGTCCGTCTTCTTCATCCTCCTATCGAAGGGAAACTGGTGCATGGGTTTGAAGGTATCGACGTAGGCGACAGGATTCGCGTACAACTGATCCGCACAGACGTGGAGCGGGGATTCATCGACTTCAAGAGAGTTGAGTGATCAATTCATTGGGTGTCAGGTCTTATGAACCATCAATTTTATTATGTTTATTATGCCAAATAGTCTATTTTGGTGCTCTCCATGTCTTCCTGAACTGAACTATTCTCCATTTTTTCTGAAAAGTGCATAATTCTACTGGAGATCGTATGACAATAAATGAACACAAGCAATGGGTTTGGGTCGGTCGCCATTACATTATCTTTAATGGTGAGATTCTTTTTTTGGTGATGGCGATTATTGTAGGGATTTTCGGGTTTTGGGTGATCGCAGGATTGGCTGCCTGAATAATGCAAGAGAGGAGCATTTTACCTATGGATTCTGATGAAGGACGACCACATCGTGAATAAACAGGGATAAATAGTAGAAATAAAATAATAAGAGGCCAACATGACTGACGAGCATTTTAATCGCATCTTAACGATCAACAGCGGATCTTCCAGCATAAAGCTGGCCCTGTACCACATGGGGCCATCGGAGATGCTGATGCTATCCGGGAAAATTGATCGGATTGGTCTATCGGGCAGCCATTTGGAGATGAAGGATGCCGATGGCAAGGTCATGACGAAGCGCGAACTTAGCCTGCCAAACCACGAGACTGCTTTGAAGACGCTCTTGGACTGGCTGCAAGACCATATTCGCCGGCAGAGGTTAGACGCAGTGGGTCACCGGCTGGTGCATGGGGGTGTTAAATATACCTACCCCCACGGGGTCACGCCCGAGTTGCTGGCGTCGCTCAAAGAACTCATTCCTCTGGCGCCCGGGCATCTCCCACAAGAAGTGAGAACGATAGAGGCAGTCCAGCAGTTGTATCCAGCCCTGAAGCAGGTTGCCTGTTTTGATACTGCTTTTCACCGGCAGATGCCCGATCTCGCGCAGATGTATGGACTGCCCAGGCACCTGCAGGACAAGGGGGTAATCCGCTACGGTTTCCACGGCCTCTCCTGCGAATACCTAACTCGTGAGCTGAGACGTCAGGCGGGCCCTGAAGCAGCGGAGAGCCGAGTGGTCATCGCTCACCTGGGCAACGGGGCGAGTATGACGGCTGTGCGGCATGGCAAAAGCATTGATACAACAATGGGATTTACGCCTGCGGGGGGCCTGGTGATGAGCACGCGCTCGGGAGATCTTGATCCTGGGGTTCTGGTATACCTTCTTGAGGAAGAAGGAGTGCGGCCCTCTGCCCTGAACGAGATGGTAAACCGGAAATCTGGATTGCTGGGTGTCTCCAGAATCAGTTCGGATATGAAGGATCTACTCGATAAAGAGAAAGAGGAACCTCATGCCGCAACAGCCGTTAACCTCTTTTGCTACCAGGCCAAAAAGTTTCTGGCAGCCCTGGCCGCAACTCTGGGGGGACTGGATACCCTGATTTTTACCGCGGGTGTGGGCGAGAACGCCCCTACCATCCGTTGGCGTATCTGCGGGGGTATGGAATTCCTCGGCATACATCTCGATTCCAGTCGCAATGATGTGAACGCTCCCATCATATCCCAGGAGGACAGTCCATGCATTGTGCGAGTGATGCGTACTGATGAAGATTTGATGATTGCAAGGCATACCAACGATCTTATTCGTGAGAAAAGCCAGGAGCAGAAACAAGGCCCATAGGCCGCCGAGGAAGACCAAGGAAGTGCAGCATGACTCAGATATCCAAAGAACGATCAGAAGGATCCCTTAGCGGAGAGGAGCTTCGGAAAATCGACGCCTATTGGCGTGCCGCGAACTACCTCTCGGTCGGGCAGATTTATCTCTTCGACAATCCTTTGCTTCGGGAGCCGTTGAAGCTGTCGCACGTGAAGCCCCTGGTGGTCGGGCACTGGGGCACGACGCCGGGTCAGAACTTCATCTACGTGCACCTGAACCGGGTCATCAAAAAGTATGACCTGGATATGTTCTATATCGCCGGTCCCGGGCACGGTGGCCCGGCGCTGGTGGGCAATACTTACCTCGAAGGCACCTACAGTGAGGTCTATCCGAACATCAGTCAGGATGAGGCCGGGCTCAAGAAGCTGTTCACGCAGTTCTCGTTCCCCGGCGGGATTTCCAGCCATGTTTCGCCAGAGACGCCGGGGTCGATTCACGAAGGTGGAGAGCTGGGGTACTCGCTCAGCCATGCCTTCGGGGCCGCGTTCGACAATCCCGATCTGATCGTCGCCTGCATCATCGGAGACGGTGAAGCGGAAACCGGTCCGTTGGCGACCGCATGGCAGTCCAACAAGTTTCTCAACCCGATCACCGACGGAACCGTGCTGCCGATCCTGCACCTCAATGGCTACAAGATCAGCAACCCGACCGTGCTGGCCCGCATCGAGCATGAGGAATTGGAGCAATTTCTGCGAGGCTGCGGCTGGACGCCCCACTTTGTGGAAGGTGATGACCCGGAAAAGATGCATCAACTCATGGCCAGTACTTTGGAAAAAGCCATCGAGAGCATTAGGCAAATCCAAAGCAATGCACGGAACAAGAACGACACCACTCGGCCGCGCTGGCCAATGATCGTTCTGAGGTCGCCCAAGGGCTGGACGGGACCGAAAGTCGTCGATGGTCTGCAAGTTGAGGGTACGTTCCGAGCGCACCAGGTGCCGCTCCTGGTGGATTCCGAGCATCCCGATCATCTCAAGCAACTTGAAAGCTGGATGAAGAGCTACAAGGCAGAAGAACTGTTCGATGAGCGCGGCCGACTCATGCCGGAATTGGCCGAACTGGCGCCTAAGGGCGACCGGCGGATGGGCGCCAATCCCCACGCCAACGGCGGCATTCTGCTGCGCGACCTGCGTATGCCGGATTTTCACCTCCACGCGGTCGATGTGCCTTCGCCCGGTGCCGTTGACGCCAAAGATACGCTCGTGCTGGGTAAGTTCCTGCGTGACGTGGCCAAGCTAAATCAGGATCAGCGCAATTTCCGGATCTTCGGTCCGGATGAGACGCTCTCGAATCTCCTGGGCGCGGTCTTTGAAGCAACCAATCGTCAGTGGGACGCCCGAGCAGTAAAGAATGATGAATTCCTCGCGCCCGCCGGACGCGTGCTGGACTCAATGCTCAGCGAGCACCAGTGCGAGGGTTGGCTGGAAGGATATCTCCTCACCGGGCGGCACGGGCTGTTTAACTGCTACGAGGCTTTCATTCACATAATCGACTCGATGTTCAACCAGCACGCCAAGTGGCTGAAGGTCACATCGCAACTATCGTGGCGGCGGAAGATCGCATCATTGAACTACTTACTGGCTTCCCATGTATGGCAGCAGGATCACAACGGCTTCACGCACCAAGACCCCGGCTTCCTCGACCACGTTGTCAATAAGAAGGCCGATATCGTGCGCATTTACCTTCCGCCCGACGCCAACTGCCTGTTGTCGGTCTTTGATCACTGCCTGCGCAGCCGGCACTATGTGAACGTGGTGGTTGCGGGAAAGCACGCGATGCCCCAGTGGCTGACAATGGATGCCGCAGTCGTGCATTGTACCGAAGGGATTAGCATCTGGCCGTGGGCCAGCAACGACCAAGGTGCTGAGCCGGACGTGGTGATGGCCTGTTGCGGAGACACGCCCACGCTGGAGATTCTGGCCGCTGTTTCCATTCTGCGCGAGCATCTGCCCTACCTGAAAATACGGGTGGTCAATATCGTCGATCTGATGAAGCTGCAGCCCGAGAGCGAGCACCCGCACGGGCTGAGTGAAGAGGATTACAACGTGCTCTTCACTAAAGACAAGCCAATCGTCTTCGCCTTCCATGGATACCCATGGTTGGTCCACCGACTGACCTACCGCCGGACCAACCGCAACTTGCACGTCCGAGGCTACAAGGAAGAGGGCACGATTACGACGGCCTTTGATATGAGAGTGCAGAACGAGCTGGACCGGTTCCACCTGGTGCAAGACGTGGTCGATCGCCTGCCGCAGCTGGGCGCTAAGGGGGCATACCTGAAGCAGATGGTTCAGGACAAGCTCGTCGAGCACAAGCAGTACATAGACAAGTACGGCCAAGACATGCCGGAAATTCGTAACTGGAAGTGGAACGACTAAAGGATGGAGACCATCACCCGAAACGTATCGAGACCGGTCGAGAGAAGCTCTCGTTTCAGGCTCGTCTGTTAAGTTGGACTGGAAGTTTGATACAACTGAAATAGGGGAACGATGATGCGTGTTGGCATTGCTGCGGATCATGGTGGGTTTGAGTTGAAAGTGCAACTGACTGCGGCCCTCAAGGCCGCCGGTTATGAGGTGACGGACTTCGGCGCCCATGAGTTGGTTACAGGAGATGACTACCCGGATTTTGTGGTGCCCCTGGCCAGGGCGGTGGCGAGGGGTGAGGTCACCCGGGGCTTGGCAATCTGCGGCAGCGGGGTAGGGGCTTGCGTTGCGGCCAACAAGGTGCCCGGCGTTCGTGCGGCGTTGATCACGGATCCCTTCTCCGCTCATCAGGGGGTGGAGGACGACGATATGAACGTGATGTGTTTGGGCGGCCGGGTCACCGGACATGCTCTATCCTGGGACTTAGTCCAGACGTTCCTAAGTGCCCATTTCAAGGGGGCCGAACGGTTCAGGCGCCGTCTTGCGAAAGTGGCGGCGTTGGAAAGAGAGAAGAAGTCTTAATAGGAAAAAATACTTTGCCTATATTCCAGAGACTCGGCCAGAGCATGTGGCTGGACTATAGGTAGAGGCGCGTGATCACCTCAGGCGGAGTCCGCAATTCACATCGATATCCCGGTGATATTGAAAAAGGCCAATGTCGTGTTTAATATGGATCATCTCGCCTTTGCTGGCGATATGCCCGTGGGTATAAAATATATGAATCTAGTATCCATCCGTTTTAAAGAGATGGGAACCCAGGGGCAGATTATCGGTATTTTTTCTGAAGATGCAGCTTACATGACGTTGAATGACAAATCCTATAATGTCTATCGTGGTGTTAGCACAGGAAACCCATATAAAAACCTTATTTCAGAACTGATGAAACAAGGGGTACAAATCGAAGAGTGTGCGGTTTCCATGAAACCTCGTGGGTGGGTTAATGAAGACCTCTTGCCAGGAGTAAAAGTAAATACTGGAGCAGTGGGTCGTTTAATTCAACTGGTTCAGGAGGGCTATGTTCAGATCCAGCCTTGAAACTGCTGAAGGCTTAGGAACACCCAAAGGGGTTTTTATAAATGGCAAACAAACCTGATATTAGATTTATCAGATGCGGACTCCACCTATGAGTCTTCAGTTTGAGATGACTATGAGGGTCGAGGATTACTGGTATAAATCCAACATTCCAATTCTATATATGAAAATCATATCGTAGCTTTACTGAAAAGCTAAAAACAGAAGATAGATAGCAGATAGCATAACCATCAGGCTGGTCCTCCTTCCGCTCCAAAGTTTCTTACATCTGACCGCTTGAAGGTTACCAGCTTCTCCTTCCATACGGAATTCCCAGCTTGTTCATCCGCTTCCTGAGAGTATTTGGGTGAAGCCCCAGGATTTGCCCGGCCCCACCCGGTCCGTTGATCTTGCCACCGGCCACCTTCAAGGCTCGCCTTATGTGTTGGACAGTCATCTCGTCCAACGAAAGCAGGGTTCGATTTGGGCCTGCGTCACGAGTCACTTCACGACCTCCTGGAACCTTCGGGGCCAAAAGAGTCTCAAATGAAAGGACACCACTCCGGTGTTGGATCAGAGCCCGTTCGATCATGTTTTCCAGCTCCCGTACATTGCCTGGCCAGTCATAGGCGATAAGCCTGTCAATGGCACCGGCGGCCAGCACAGGTCTCTCCGTGAGCTTAAGCTCCACGGACTTGCGGTCGATTAAGTGATGCACCAGGGCTGGAATATCTTCTTTTCTCTGCCTCAGTGGCGGGATCATGATGGGAAAGACATTGAGCCGGAACCAGAGGTCTTCGCGAAATCGCCCCGAGGCGATCATCTCCTCGAGGTTTCTATGTGTGGCCGATATAATACGGATGTCCACCGGTATGGAACTTGTTCCTCCCACGCGCTCGATTTCTTTCTTTTGAAGGACATGCAGCAGCCTGACCTGGGCCTGGGGTGGAAGCTCTCCAATTTCATCCAGGAAGATGGTGCCCTTGTCGGCCCGTTCGAATCGCCCCCTCCTTTGACTGATGGCCCCGGTGAAGGCCCCCTTCTCGTGACCGAAGAGTTCACTGTCGAGAAGGGTCTCCGGGATGGCGCCGCAGTTCACCTTTATAAACGGGCCATCCTTGCGAGGTGAAGAATAGTGAATCGTATTGGCGATGACCTCTTTTCCTGTACCCGTCTCTCCCAGCAACAGCACAGGGCTGTCGAGCGGCGCCACCTGCTGAACCATTTTCATCACCGCCTTCAGACCAAAATCCGAACCAATGATTTCATCGCCTAAGACTGACCGCAGTTCGTCAAAGAGATAACGGTTGTCGTCGGCCAGCATGTCCTTGAATCGAATGACTTCTTTATGTTTGAGTGCGTTGGACATGGCAATGGCAAAGGGTTCATGGAGCAGTAGAAGCAACCGGGCATGTTCATCAGTATATTGATTCAGACTATCCGCGATTAACCCAAGGTTGCCAATCCGATTCCCTTCAAGCTTCAGAGTCATGGTCATAACTGAGATATTAGGTTTGAGCCCAAATCTTTCTTGAATCTCTGGGAATCCTAATTTCGGGTCCGGCTGGTTCATAATTTGGATCACTTCTCCATTTTTCCATAAGGCTGCCCTTTCACTCCGGCCTTTCTCGGGCAAAGACAGGACTTGTTCAGAATATTCTATTATGTCATCTCCGACCGAAGTCACGAATCGTAAAACATTCAGATCAACATCCAGTATGCTAAGGCTCATTCGATTCATGGGGATGTAAAGTCTTATGTAATCAAAACAACGCTTCAGAGCCGTTACAATATTGAGGCTGCTGCATATACGAAGGGTTGCCTGTCGAAAAAAAATATTTTCATCCACGCTCATCATTTTCTCCTCTTTTCATTTGCCTTTCGGAATTCGCTGCGGACAAAAACCGCTGGTCGTAACTCCCCTTGTGTATAACCACTCTACTTTATGCTGTGGAGTATAATTACACCTAAGCATAACAGATTTTACCCTATTGGGTAAACATTAAAACGGAACAAAAGGAAATTCTTATGTAAGTATTTGATTTTTAATGATATTAATATTTTGGCACGATATTGGCTAATTGGAGTATGAATCATTTTCCCATTCTTTACGTCTATGATATAAGAATGTTATGTGGGGTTCTTTTTTTAGAAAAAAAATCTAAACTATGGTAAAAGGTTTAAAGGGGGTGAAATTAATGAAAAAGATTGCTTTGATGGTTTTATTTTTGGTTTTGGCTTTGGGGTTGGTAGAGTGCCGGCATCACAGCGACCATCGCTTTGACTACCAGAGCGGCTATGGTTCAAGATGAGGGGGCTATTAAATTCCCAACTATCTTTTTCCAACTTTGATAGACCTAATGCAGGGCCAGAGATGACCCTGCTTTTTTGTTTTTGAAGGTTTCTATCAATAATCGTTAAGTCCCAAAACTATACGATACTGTAGACTCGTAGGTGAAAGCGTTAGGCAAGAGCTAATTTGACAGGGTCTGTCAGATTAGGTATCGTTCAGGACAAATACAAATAATCCGCCTTCATCCATTTCCCCGCCAAGACAGGCGAATCTTAATCCCCCTGCCCTCTCCCTGCTCGGGCAAAGTCGATGAATCCTCGTTCTACATCAGTCCCTATGAGCTCAACGCGGATTCGATCTCCGACATCAAGCCCTTCAAATCCTCGTATCAGCTTTCCTTCGACCGGCGGGTGAAAGAGGCGAACCCAGGTTCCTTTTTCTGAATGGAAAAATCCTGGAGTCAGACTTAAACATTGACATTCAGGAACAGAACGAAAGATTATCTTGTTTTTAAAGAGAGCAAGAAAAAATCTCAATAATTAAGTCTGAGCCCGGAGACTTGACAAAGACTTGACCCTTGGCCATATTGTGTCGCACAATAAAAAAACATGGGAGATCGTTACCAAGACGGGCAAATTGACAGGCCACTGGAGGCTGAGCAACCATACAGTAGTTCTTTCCGGCAAAAAGCGGTTGACACCTTCCGGGATCTGGAGCAAAACCCAAAAAGTTCGGGTCCATGTTTCCAAGGATGGGGAGGTTCAGCGGATCTTTGTCTTAGAATGGAAATAGCCAGAAACCCTGCGAGTGCTATCGTGTAATGCTATCCGATGGAATTAGACTTCCGCCAGGCAAGGCCACTTCAAGAGTGGCCTTTGCTTTTATGTTATTGGAGGATGGATTTTTGGCCGGATTTAAGAAGAATCCAACCCATTGGTTACCCTGGCCAGAATTAAAACAACATCGGGTTATAAGGTTCAAACTGGAGCAAATGTTACGGAGTTTTTATGATACTGACGCATGACAAACGAAGGGTTAATCCGGCGGCGGTTCAAATAACTCGGCAGGGGTTCGCTCCCACTTTGGCCAATGGTGTCAGCTTTGATGTCAAAGGGAGAATGAAGTGACTGAAAAGGAGACTCCCGCAGGAGGGTACCGGACTGTCTTCCCGATTCTAGTGGCCATCGGCTTTTGCCATTTCCTCAATGATATGATGCAATCGCTGATTCCAGCGATGTATCCGTTGCTGAAAACCGGATTCCAACTCAACTTTGCGCAGGTGGGACTGATTACGTTGACGTATCAGTGCACCGCGTCGCTCCTGCAGCCGCTGGTGGGTTTCGCGACGGATCGCCACCCTCAGCCGTATTCTCTGGCGGTGGGAATGGCTTCGACTCTGATCGGGCTCATCTTATTCTCGCGGGTGCCGGCATTCTCGCTCCTTCTCGCATCGGCGGCCCTGATCGGCATGGGCTCTGCGGTGTTCCACCCGGAGGCGTCCCGGGTAGCCCGCCTGGCCTCGGGGGGACAACATGGCCTGGCGCAATCGCTCTTCCAAGTCGGTGGGAACGCGGGTGGAGCCTTGAGCCCCTTGCTGGCCGCGCTGTTTGTACTGCCGCGCGGGCGAGAAAGCATCGGGTGGTTCGGAATCGCGGCACTCCTCGCCATTTTGATCCTTAGCCGCATCGGGGGGTGGTATGGACGTGTCCACCCGAAGGCAGACTCGTCCCGTCCGCACCTGCCCACCGCAAGCAGGGCCTCCACACTGAAGGTCGGCCGCTCCCTGGCGATCCTCATGGCCCTGATTTTCTCGAAGTTCTTTTATCTCGCGAGCCTTAACAGCTATTACACCTTTTATTTGATCAGCAAGTTTCACATCTCGATACGGAGCGCACAGATCCACCTTTTCGTGTTCCTTGGGGCAGTGGCAGCCGGGACCCTGATCGGCGGACCGATTGGGGACCGCGTTGGTCGGAAACGTGTCATCTGGGTGTCGGTTCTGGGGGTCCTACCCTTCACCCTCCTGTTGCCGCACATCTCCCTCGCCTGGACTGGCCCACTCACCATAGTCATCGGCCTGATCCTAGCGTCCGCGTTTCCCGCAATCGTGGTGTATGCGCAAGAGCTCGTCCCGGGGAGGGTCGGGATGATTTCCGGCCTCTTCTTCGGCTTGGCATTTGGCATGGGTGGGATCGGCGCGGCGGTCTTGGGAAGATTGGCCGACGCGACGAGCATCATGACTGTATATCAGGTATGTGCCTTCCTCCCGCTACTAGGGATCCTGGCTGGGTTTCTCCCGGATCTGGAACGAGCGCGCCGGAAAAGGAGAGGGGATCGATGATAAGGATCCCGTTGCCGGTTAGCCGGATCGGGTGCCCAGTGTAAACCGTGTAAAGGCGAGACCCGACTGTATCTCGCGTCGTCATTCCTCTCCGAGCCATCAGTTCAAGAATTAGCCGATTTCCGGATTTGGCGGTGCGGAAGATGATTTCATCCAGCACTTCCTTTTCAAGAATGGTCCAGCGGGTGAGTCCGGGGGATCGACAGAACTTCTTTGGGAAAAAGCCTGGGATCAGACTCAAATATTGACATTTAGGAACAGAACGAAAGATTATCTTGTTTTTAAAGCAAGCAAGAAAAAATCTCAATAATTAAGTCTAACCCCGAAGATGCTGACGTAGATTGATCTCCAAACTTCGTAGGTTGAAGAGGTAGCCCCCTTTTTAAACTCTTTTTTCCCGCAATCGTGAATTTCAAATTTCATCTCGTACTACAATATTTCAAATGCGAATAAAAACCCTATCCAATGCGGAGGGCTTAATCGGGCATTTCAAAATGTGTGTTTCTTCCTGAAATCCTCGTTCTTTAGAATTACGCCTCCATGCAATACTTCAAATGGTAATCAACGGAACGAGTTCAGGGATAGATTTGTTTCTCAGATCGTAATTAATTGGATTGGGCGTATAGTGGCAAGCTATCTGGCCATGGGAGGCGGATACTTCTCAATTCTATCGCTGTACTGATTTTTTAAAATCCTCATTTTATACAACACTTCTGGTAGCAATCAATAATCCTTGTTGACGTTTGAACTCAAAATTAGTAGGCTTTTATCCAAATTGCTTCACGCAATTAACGGAATCCGAAATGAATCACTATGATATTGTGTTTATAGGTCATGTGACGGTTAACCAAATCGAGGTCCTCGAGGGATCTGCCCATGACGTACCGGGACCGGCACCGTTTTCGGAGCATTTGCTGCCTGCTCGGCAAAGAAGAGGATTGCCGTGGTTACAAGAATGGCCGAAGAGGATAAGCATGTTTTTGAACCTTTGAAAGCGGTCGGCATTGGGTTTACGCGATACGCCTAAAAGATTTTTTTAATCGAGTGCAAATCTTTATTTAAAGGAAGAAAATTATCAGTGTAGAATTTTTAGAAAACGGACCAAGGAAGTGGTAAGAGGAAAACTCAAGCCATCTCGTGTTATATTGATGACTAAGTGATTGCCCGCGCAGGTTAAGATCTGCGGCTGAGTTATTATCGATCATAAAAGGAGGAGCATTATGTCATACACAATCGAGCATGTAAGCATTCGGTGTCGAAGTATAGAGAATTCTGTTGAATTCTATAAAAGGATGTTTGATGCCAAGGTCGTCCTGAGGCGTAACCCTGGTCCGGGAAAGAGGATCGTTTTTCTCCACATAGGAGACAGTATGTTGGAGCTCATGGAGATGGGCTCTGCTTCAGAGCCTGTAGATCCCCTGAGCCACTTTGGGATGCACCATATAGGGATAAAGGTGGAAGATTTTGAATCTGTTTACAGAGATCTTAAAGCAAAGGGAGCAAACTTCGTTGGAGAACCCTTCGAACCCACTCCCGGCATTCGGCTTGCCTTCTTAAAAGACCCTAACGGAGCAATCATTGAGCTGGTTAAGAGAGATCCAGAGGTTTTGCGGAAGGCATTGGCCAAAGGAGAAGTTAACTGGTAGCGAAGGGGAAAAAGCATCGGTGGATCGCCGATAATCCGGTTACCGGCTTAGATGGGGATTTGCTAGAACAGAGCAAGGCAGCTCATGAAACGTTGTGAATGGGCCAATAAGAACGAGTTATCTCGGAGACGATCGATGTCCTCAATGAGATAAAGCCCACGGAGGTAAGAGTACGAAGCCTAGCCGTTCTTGAGGCCGCTCCTCTTTGCGAAAGATGGAAATCCGGAGAATTCAAAGCTCTTGGTGAAGATCAAATGATTGAGGAACTTGAGATGCTCCTTGAGGGACTTCATATAAACTGTACGATCGAAACATTTCAAATGACCTGTGTTCCCCATTAAGGGGCTGCTTTCTGACAAAAAAGAAGACCTGCTTAAGTGGATTGATAGCTATCGGGCCTTATCCAAAAAAGATCGGGCAAGTTTCTCCTATATCGGTATCTCTATAATGGATCATCTTCGAGAGACAAACCGCTGTGAATCAGATCAAACGTTCCTTCGAAGAGCTGGCCAGCTACCTTTACCGCAGCCAAACCTTTCCGCACGGAGCGGTCCTGCTGACCGGCACGGGTATCGTCCCCGGAGATGATTTCACACTTCAGCCGGATGACACGGTCCGAATTGAGGTCAATGGAATCGGAATGTTAGAAAACACGGTCATCATCGTCTGAAGAAGAGGGCTCGGTACTCTATTATCTCCTTTTTAGGAAATCATCCATCATTTATTAGTATTAGGTTCCTTTAAGCCCCAAGTCTTTGCGATCAATTTTCTTTCGATAACTGCCATGGAAACCTTTTCCATTGCGGAGTTGATTGAATATCTCAAGACCGGAAAAATGACAAACTTATTTTACTTTAGCTCCCTCTAAAGTACGAAACAGGTTCCGAGTAATTCTATGGCGTCCATTATGAGAATTATCTCGTCTCGGTAGGCCTCCATTCCATACCGATTTTCCTTGAAAACCCTTTAAGATTTCCGTTCTTGCCGTACTTATCTATCAGGGGCCACCAATTTGATGTTCCGTATATTAGAATTTGATTTCAATTATACAGAACATTTTACTTGACTTTATTTTTCTATATATGATAAAGCATTTTTCACTATACAGAACTCTATAAAGAGAGAAGTTTACTATCGAAACGATACCATCAAAACCGAAGATTCAGTCAAATCCCGCGAATAAATACCGAGTGACCTCACTTGAAAAAGCGCTTTCAATTCTGGAACTGGTGCTTGACCAGGGCCGGGATCTCTCCATTACGGAGATCAGCCAGAAACTCGGGATGGGTAAAGGAACGGTTCATCGAATCCTCAGCACCCTTAAGGCACGAAAATTCTTCCAGCAGGACAGCAAAACGAAAATGTACGGTCTTGGTGTACGGACGCTGGAAATCGGAATGGCCCCCGAAAGGGAAAGATTCCTTCGTAAGGCCATGGCTCCCTTTCTTATGGATCTCCACGAAAAGTGCAGGGAAACGGTTAATGCGGCGGTGTGGGAATATAATGAAATTCGCTACATCTACCGGTTGGAATCCGAAGAGATGCTTCGCATTTCAATCACGGCTGGTGCACGATTCCCCGGTTACTGTGCCGCAACCGGCAAGATATTTCTTTCATATTTTAATGATGAGGATATCCGGCAGATTTACGGCCGAAAAAAAGCGTTCACAAAATACACCGAGCGGTCTATCGGTTCCGTAGACGCGCTGATTCGAGAAATCGAAAAGGTCAGGATCAAGAAGGTGGCCATAGATGATGAGGAAACACTTGTGGGGGTCTACTGTGTTGCCGCACCGATACTGAGCTCCAAGGGAGAATGTGTGGCGGCCATCAGTATTTCAGCTCCGAAAAATCGGGTATCCGCAAACACAGGCGCAACGTTTGCAAAATTAGTGTCAGAAACGGCCCGGGAAATTTCAAGTTCATTACGCGAGTCGTAAACATAACAGACACCATTCGCAGTGTGAGGGTTAGTGAAATGGTTGGCATTCGGTTTCATGGAAGAGGAGGACAGGGCGCTGTTGTCGCTTCAAAGATTTTAGCCACCGCCTATTTCAAACAGGGGTTCTGTGTTCAAGCCTTTCCGTCTTTCGGTATGGAGCGAAAAGGGGCGGCTGTTTCTGCGTTTGTCAGGCTGGACAGCATTCCCATTGTCGAGCGTGGGGAAATCAAACATCCTGATGTGGTTATCGTGCTCGATTCTTCACTGATGCGTAAAGTAGATATAGTTCAAGACGCTAAGCCGGGTGCGCTGATCTGCTCAATTGCAAGGAGCATGAAAACCAGATCTCCATAGAAGGTTCCTTTCGAGTGGCCGGTGTGGATGCCGCTAAAATAGCGCTTAAATACGGGTTGGGCTCAAAGACGGCCCTTATTATAAACACCGTCATTATCGGTGCTTTTGCCCGGCTGGCCGGCGCGACTTCGGGAGTGGTTGTTGGATCATGAGAGCCCGATAGTGGCGATGGAAAGTACGGGGATATACTGGCGCCCGGTGCAGAATCTTTTAGAGGGAGCCGTTCACGTGGTTTTGGTAAATGTGGCGCGTGGCATTAAGACGAAATGAATCTAACAGCGAAAGGAGGAACAGATCATGAAAAAAGTATTGAAGGGGGTTATCTTTCTGTTTGTGATTGCCATTGGCGGACAATTGCTATTTTCAGGGATCTTGTCCGCGGCGGAGCTGGATAAGATTGTCCAAGCCGGAGCGACTCTGACTGTGGCCGAGTCCAAGAGGCTGATCGGCAAGGCTGTGGCCCAGATGCCGATCGTCAAGAATGCCCTTGAAAACGGTATGGTCATTATCATCAAGGGGACAACCAATCGTTATGTGGCAGAGGAGATCACCGGGCAGAAAATCGTGCCTGCAGAATTCGCGACGGGAAGACTTATGCCGAAGCAGGCCGAGCTACTCCCCAAGGGAAAGACCATTAACCACGTGATTCTGGAGAAAGGCAAGGTAGTTGATATCCCGCTTCCCGATGCCGTGAAGAAATTGAAACCGGGCGACGTTGTCATGAAGGGGGCGAATGCCCTGGACTACAAGAACAGGATAGCGGCGTGCAATATTATGGTCGGTCCCCACTTGGGTTTTGTGCAGGGACCGGATGGGGGAACGACAGGGATGACAATGCCCTCCATAGTGGCACGCAAGGTTCACCTCATCATTCCCGTTGGCCTTGAGAAGCAGGTTGCAGGGGATATAGTGGATCTGACCTTAAAGATGCGTGAGCCGATGGAGTCGTTGAACATTCTTCCTTCGATGTGGCTTCTCACGGGCGAGATCGTCACGGAGTTGGAGGCCATTAAGATACTGACCGGTGCAACTGCCTTTCAGGCCAATGCAGGGGGTGTCGGCGGTGCGGAAGGGGGATCATGGCTTGTTTTCAGGGGAACCCCGGATCAGGTAAAAAAGGCCATGGAATTGACAAAATCTGTGAAAGGGGAACCACCTTACACTGAATAGGAAATTATTGGTGAACTGACCAGCCCCCCAAAATGATCCAGATTGGGGGGCTGGTCATCGGAGAGGATTACCTGACCCAACGGAAACGCTGACCGAAGATCAGCTGGAACTGATACTTAAGGTCGCTAACGGTGAAGTCCGAACGAACACCCAAGTCAACCGGTATTTCGTGGGTATCTGGCGGGATGGTATGGCGACTTGATAATCGTTTAGGGTTTTGATGGGTTCAGGCAGCAAAACTCACAAATGTGTCAGCATCCTATGAATCGTTATCCTGAGATAAGGTGAGCAGGTTTCTTAATGGTCTCGGAGCGAGAATAAACCATTAAAAAAAGGAGGAAGGTATGAAAAGCTCGCACTGTATCTTTACGGTAAGTCTGTTATCTATCATGGCCCTGGCAGTGGTCGGCAGTGGCAGTGTGGTTGCTGCTGAAGAGATTCGGATAGGATTTACGCCCACCATCACCGGTACACACGCGGCGGGGGGAGCTCTCTCAGTCAAGTCTATCAAAGTGGCCCTCAAGGAGATCAATGCCGCCGGCGGGGTGAACGGGGAGAAGATTGACCTCCGGATCATTGATAGCCAGTCCTCTAATCCCGGCGCTCTGGCGTCCCTCCAAAAGGCCGTGGAGCAGGAGAATGTCCTGGCCCTGATTGGCTGCCTCTATAGCACTCAGGTTTCAGCCACGTCGGACGCCATTCAAAAGTACGGCATCCCCACTTTTATTGGTGCCACTAATATCAACCTCACCAAACGGGGAAATCCATGGCTATTCCGTGTGCGGCCCGATGACTCCATAGCCGCGGGCGCCATGGTAAAGTACATCAAGGAAGACACCAAGTTCACCAAAGTCGGAATCCTGCACGATACGGATGCCTTTGGCACAGGCGGTGCCGACTTGGTAGAAAAGGCTGCCAAAGAGGCGGGGTTGACAGTGGTGAAGCGAGAGAAGTATACCACCGCGGAGAAGGAGTTCACCCCACTCATACTCTTGATAAAGAATGCCGGAGCAGAGATCCTGATCCTCTACGGCCATGAGGAAGCCACGGCGTTGTTCCAGCGCCAAATGCGCCAGCACGGCTCTCCTTTCAAGTTTCTCGGTTCGCCCAGCGCCGCATCGAAAGACGCCCTGAACCTTGCCAAGGAGGCCGCCGAGGGGATTTGGGCCGTGGTCGATTTCGTACCGGGCCAGACCGAGGAGAACAAGCGCTTCGCCGAGGCCTACAAGAAAGAGTACAACGAGAACTACGACAGCCTCAGCGTTTGGACTTATGACGGCCTGAAGATCCTGGTCAACGCCATTAAGAAGGCTGGTAAGGATCGTGCCAAGATACGAGAAGCCATCCTGGCTACCCAGGGATATAAGGGTGTCCAGGGCACTTATTCCTTTACCCCGAACGGTGACGGTCTGAGCGAAGTGAGTATTGTCCAGATCGAGAAGGGCCAGCCGAAACTCCTGAAGATCGTCAACGTGGGTGCGCGTTAGGCACCTCCCGAAGCAAAAGTCAACACAGCACAGGTCCCGGTCCCGGCATGGTGCATGCCGGGACCGGATACCTCTAAGAAGGGACTCTGAATGGACTGGTCTACAAATCTGCAAATGATAGCCGCAGGTCTGGCCATGGGTTCCATTTACGCCCTGGTTGCCCTAGGGTTCGTCCTGATCTTCAACGCGGTAAACGTCGTCAATTTTGCGCAGGGAGAGTTCGCGATGGTTCCGGCCTTTGTAACCGTGTGGCTGATGAGCAGCCTGAATATCCCCTTCGCCCTGACCTGCGTGATCGCCGTCATCTTCATGGGCGTCTTCGGAATCGTCTTTCAGCGTATCGCATACTATCCCTTGCGCCACCGGAGTTTCTTGCCCGTTGTAATCAGCACCATCGGGGTGGGTATTTTTCTCAAGAACGGTGCGCAGATCATCTTCGGCGCCGAACCGTTGTCCATGCCGCGGCCGACCTCCGCGACTGCGCTGAAGATGCTTGGAGTGTTTGTGGACCCCCAGTACGTCGTGGTCATTCTGTGCACCCTTGCTCTGCTCGGCTTCCAGTACTTCTTCTTCGAAAAGACCATGCTGGGCAAAAAGATGCTGGCCACGGCCCAGGACAAGGAGATGGCGCGGTTGCTGGGCATCCCGGTTGCGAAGATGATCGCCATCACCTTTGCTTACAGTTCGATCCTCGGGGCGGCCGCGGGGATCCTGGTGGGGCCCATCTTTTTTGTGACCAAGGATATGGGCGCGATGCTTGGGCTCAAGGCCTTCTGCTCGGCCATTTTGGGGGGATTCGGGAGTGTCCCCGGGGCGATCATGGGGGGAATCTTTCTGGGCGTAATCGAGGTATTCGCCTCATACTATATCTCCAGCGCCTATCGCGATGCCTTCGCCTTCATCATTCTGATTCTTGTTCTCCTTCTGCGCCCGCAGGGGTTCTTCGGCGAGAAGATCACCGAGAAGGCATAGGAGGGCGCGCCGATGACCACACGCTTAAATAGACTGCTCGTTCCTGCCGTTCTGGTCGTTGCTGTCCTGATCCTTCCCCGGTTGGTGACGAGCAACTATTGGATGAACCTGATCAATCTGTCAATCAGTCTCGCGGTGGCCTGCCTGGGTTTGAACATCGTCCTGGGATACGCGGGCCAACTGTCACTGGCCCAGGCGGCGTTCTGGGGGGTGGGGGCCTACACCTCGGCCATTCTCACCACCCAGTTTGGCCTGCCCGTATGGGCGGGCATGTTCGCTGCCTTTTTCGTGGCGGCCTTCTTCGGGATCCTACTGGGCATTCCCACGCTAAAGCTGTCCGGCCACTACCTGGCGATGGCGACGATCGGGTTCGGGATTATCCTCCAGCTCATCCTGGTCAATGCGATCTGGCTGACCAAGGGTTCCGACGGCATCACCCAGATTCCCTCGCCATGGATTGGCTCCTTTGAACTGAAGGCCCCGGGCGACTTTTACTACGTCGCAGCTGTATCCCTCATTCTTTTCACTTGGGGCGCCATTCATCTCAAAGATTCCCGTGTGGGCCGCGCCTTCATGGCCATCCGGGAGAACGAGATGGCGGCCGGGACAGCCGGGGTGGACACGACCTACTACAAGATCCTGGCCTTCACGCTATCGGCAGGATACGCCGGCTTCGGGGGCTGGTTGTTCGCCCACAGCTGTTCGCATTACATCAGTCCGGACACCTTTTCCTTTGAACAGTCGGTGATCATGCTGGTGATGGCCGTGCTGGGCGGGAACGGCTCGGCCATCGGCTCCATCGTGGGCGCTACGCTGCTGACGCTATTGCCGGAGATGCTGCGGTTTTTAAAGGACGCTTACATGATGTTCTACGCCGCCGGTATCGTGGCCATCATGATCTTCATGCCCAGCGGCATTGCCGGCCTGGTGAAAAGTATGCCCGTCAGCCTGCGGTTGCGGGCCTGGTGGAATGCCGGTTCGACGGCGGCCCGGCAGGTTGCGTCGGCGGCTGCCGCTCGGGAAAATTCCGGCGGAAAGCCGAATGCCTTCAGCATTGAAGATTGCACGGGATCGGGCGAGGTGTTGCTCAGCGTCAAGGGGTTGGCCAAGCACTTTGGCGGTCTGAAAGCTGTGGATGGGGTGGACATGGAGGTCCGGCGGGGCGAAATTCAGGCGCTCATCGGACCGAATGGTTCCGGCAAGACGACGATCCTCAACATGCTCAGTGGCCTCTATGCTCCCACGTCAGGAGAGATTGCTCTGGACGGGGCCGTCGTCACCGGTCAAAAACCCCACGTCATTACGGCTCATGGGGTGGCGAGGACATTCCAGAATATCCGCCTCTTTGGCGAACTCACAGTTCTCGACAACGTCCTGATCGGTCAACACAGCCGGTCCAAAGCAGGCCTTGTCGCAAGTATTTTTCGGCCCGGTTCACAGAGAACCGAAGAGGCCGCCCTACGGCTCAAGGCCCTTGAGGCGCTGGAGTTTGTCGGGCTGCGAAGCAAAGAGTTTGCGGAGGCGAAGAGCCTTCCCTACGGCCGGCAGCGGGTCCTCGAACTGGCGCGGGCCCTCGTTTCCGATCCGAAACTCCTCCTCCTCGACGAGCCTGCGGCAGGACTCAATGCAGCCGAAACCGAGGCCCTGGTTGAGCTTCTCTTTCAGATCCGCGATCGGGGCATCACCATCCTGCTTGTCGAGCACGACATGAGCCTGGTGATGAACGTCTCGGACCATATCACGGTCCTGAACTTCGGCAAGAAGATCGCAGAGGGTTCGGCCGACGAAGTCGAGCACAATCAGGAAGTGATCGATGCCTACTTAGGGATGGAGGTGGCGACGGAGGTATCCAATGATGCTTGATGTGAAAGAGATCGAAACTTGGTACGGAGCTATTCAAGCACTCAAGGGCATCTCCCTCGACGTCAATCAGGGAGAAATCGTCTCCCTCCTTGGCGCCAACGGAGCGGGTAAGAGCACGACCATCAAGACCATCACGGGTCTGCTCGCCCCTGCCAAGGGCCGGATTGAATTTATGGGGCAGGTGATCACAGGGAAGGAGCCCGAGGACATCGCCGAGATCGGAATCGCCTGCGTGCCGGAGGGCCGACGCATCTTCCCCGGTCTCACCGTCCTCGACAATCTGATGTTAGGGGCCACTCCGCGAGAGAACGCTCCCCAGGCCGATATTCAAAAAGATCTCGGCCGGGTCTATGAAATCTTTCCCCAGCTTAAAGAGTCCAGAAAGCGCCTGGGATGGACGCTCTCCGGAGGCCAACAGCAGATGCTCGCGATCGGCCGGGGGCTAATGTCTGGATCGAAACTTCTTCTCCTGGACGAGCCCTCGCTCGGGCTGGCCCCGGTTTTGGTGCAGGAGGTATTCCGGGTCATCAAAGAGATTAACGGGATGGGCACGACGATCCTGTTGGTGGAACAGAATGCCCGGATGGCACTATTGATCACCCACCGCGGGTTCGTGCTGGAGACCGGCAGGGTGATGCTTACCGACACCGCAGCCAATCTCCTTTCAAACGAGGAGATGAAGGCGCACTACCTGGGCGCCCATGCCCATGTCAAGGAGGCGCGCCAGCGACGCCGTAGCGAGCGCGGACGTGTCTAAGTGGTGTAAATGCATCTGGACCGATTCTAAGATCGGCAGCTGGAGCGGAAAAGAATTCCATTGGTTTAGATTGGGCATTTGCCATGAGCGATGAAGTAAAAAGAAGGGCTTACCGAGGACTCTTTGTTATCAACTTCATGATTTCCCTTGGATTCGGAATAGTTGACCCTTTCTTCCCGGTTTATGCTGTCAGCGTCGGTGCAACCGGCTTTCATATTGCTCTAATTTTTTCAGCATACGCAGTTGCCAAGATGCTCATGTCGCCGCTCATCGGGTGTTGGTCAGACTATCGGGGACGCCGCGACCTCATCATCGCCGGCCTTTGCACCTATCTGATGGTCTCTCTTTGCTATCTCCTCATACCAGGACCACTGGCCCTAATTGGCCTTAGGATTTTACAGGGTATTGGTGCTGCTCTGGTCCGGCCGATCTCTCTCGCATTCATAGGTGATATAGCGCCGGCAAGAAGAGAGGCCCAAGCCATGGGGACCTTCGATATTTCCTTTTACACTGCACAGGCAGTAGGTCCTGTAATAGGGGGTCTAGTAAAAGATGTCGCCGGTTTCCAAGGTGTTTTCTTGAGTCTCGCTCTCCTCTGTTTACTTTCGCTACTTTCGGCCTTGTTTTTTGTGACGATTTCTCCCACCCATACGCCAGACAATGTAGACCGGACGCGACCTCATCTGAGTGGTCTTAGAATAGGTTGGACACTTATTGGCCTGTCGGGTTTCATCCTCACGCGATCTTTCTCCATTGTGCTTTTTGCGATTTTTATTCCGATTTTCATGTATGACACCCTGAAACTAACGGGTCTTGAGATGGGCATAATCATGGGTGCTGGCACTGTTATCACCGCGCTCCTTCTGAGACCCATGGGCAGTATGTCTGATAAGCTGAACCGTCGTTGGTTAGTTATCTTCGGCGGTTCCATGACGGCCCTCCTTACCTTTTGCCTTCCCTTGGCTCAGAGTTTCGGTCACCTTCTGGTCTTGAGCGTCGCCATGGGCATATTTAGCGTGGTTTCATTACCTGCCAGTTCAGCCCTTCTTGTCCAGGAAGGGAATCTCTATGGTATGGGGCTTACGATGGGCATCTTTAATGGTGCCATGAACTTTGGCACGGTTCTAGCCCCTTTGGCAGGTGGATTTGCTTTGGGATTTTTCGGAATCAAGACAATCTTCTATGGAGCCGCCTTCCTAGGACTCATAGGAATCGTTTTCTTCTGCTTCTGCACGTGGCCGATCGCAAACCCGAGACAAAAAGAGAAGGAAGTGTCTGCCTGCATTTAGGAGTTGTGTATCGACTCTGTATATGCCGAGGTTGTCAAAGATCAGAAGGTATCCACCTGGCTTACCTGCCAAAGGCGCGGCTTCGAGTTTTCAACGGCGTCCCATAATTGCCGGAGTAATCCGGAGTAATAAAAAAATTAGAGGTGTGTGGAAATGATTAGAAAGAGAAGGATGTTTGCGAAGATGTTCGGGTTGTTGTTTTCGTTGCTTCTCCTCAGCGTGTTTACAGCGCAGGTGCTTTTTGCTGCTGACGTATTCAGTTCTGACAAACATATTAAGACAGGGCTCAAATGCGACAGCTGCCATGGGGCGGCGAAAGTGGCTGCGGGAGCAGAGGTCGGCATGGCTAAGTGCCTGAGTTGTCACGGACCGTATGAAAAACTTGCGAAGCGAACGGAAAAAATAAGCCGCAACCCGCATACAAATCCGTATTACGGAGATCTCGACTGCAATGTGTGCCACCACGGACACCGCGCTGACGAAAACTATTGAGGCAGTTGTCACAAAGAATAAGGTTCATCCGGCTGGAATTTTTCAAGAACCGACAGGAGAATAGTATGAGAGCGGCGGTGTACGAGAAGTTCTGTGGTCCAATGGCCATAAAAGAGGTCCCTGACCCGAAACCTAGCGATGACGGCATCGTGCTCCGAGTTAAAGCCACTGGCATCTGCCTGAGCGATTGGCACGCGTGGAGGGGAAACGACCCGGATATCAGACTGCCGCATGTTCCGGGACACGAAATGGCAGGGGTCATCGAAGAAACCGGCTGCAATGTAAGTCGCTGGAAATGCGGAGACCGTGTGACCTTGCCCTTCGTCAACGGCTGCGGCGCCTGCCCCGAGTGCCTGAGCGGGAATCAGCAAGTCTGTGATTTTCAATTCCAGCCGGGATTCAATCACTGGGGATCATTCGCTCCTTTTGTCGCAATCAATTATGCCGATTTCAACCTCGTCCGTTTGCCTGAAACCATTGATTTTGTCTCAGCGGCAAGCCTGGGGTGCAGGTTTGCGACCTCGTTCAGAGCCGTTATCGCTCAGGGACGGACGGCGCCCGGTGAGTGGATTGCCATCCACGGTTGTGGCGGAGTCGGCCTATCGGCGATCATGATCGCGCAGTCCCTGGGTGCACAAGTCATCGCCGTTGATATCAATGATGACGCGCTGAAACTCGCTCTATCAATCGGTGCATCGGTGACGATTAATGCAAAAGAGGTTTCAAACGTTGCGCAAGCAATCAAGGATGCTTCAGGCGGCGGGGCACACGTCTCTATTGACGCCCTCGGCAGCACGACGACATGCCTAAACTCGATCGGCTGCCTGCGCAAACGTGGAAGGCATGTGCAGGTTGGCCTCATGGTCGATGAACACCAGGCGCCGCCTATTCCTATGGGTCAAGTGATTACCAAAGAACTGGAAATCCTTGGAAGTCACGGCATGCAGTCATACAAATATGAGCATATGTTAAGCATGATTATCTCAGGTAAATTAAACCCGAAACTATTGATCGGCAGAACCGTTTCACTGAAAGATTCTTTGCAATTTTTGGCAACTATGGGAAATTTCAGCAATAGCGGCGTTACGGTGATCGACAGGTTTGACGTTGAGTAAAATGGAAAGTATCGAGAATTTTTTTGGCCCCAAAATTTTCTGTAATTACCAGCAAAGTGATTTGCGGGAAGGATTTATGTTAGAAAATAGGGTCATATAAGGATATGGGCGAAAAAGGTCAGGAGGAAGAAAGGTGGCCGGTTATTTGAACACGGAGGGACTGGAGGCGATTCGTAAGTGGCCAACGTGCGTCAAGATCCGAAGACAAGAAACTATCTCTTAGGAGAAGCGAAAAGGGATATCAGAGGAAGGGCCAAAATTGAAGTTAGGTTTTTTGAGTAAGTAGAGAGGAGGAACGTTATGGATCAGAAAATTCATTCCTTTTTTTCCCCAAACAGGGTTCTTTTCGGAATCGGAGCATCCAGAGAAATAGGGAAAGAGGCAAAGGCTCTGGGAGGAACGAAGGTTTTGATTGTTACCGATTCGGGGGTGGTGAACTCCGGGCTCGTCGCCTCATTACGAACGAATTTGGAAGAAGCGGGGATGAAGGGTTTTCTTTTCGATCGAGTAGAACCCGAACCTTCGGCGTCCCTTGTGGATGAAAGTGCTCAACTTGCAAAAGAGAATGGAGTTGATGTCGTCATTGGGGTTGGGGGTGGAAGTTCTTTAGATATAGCAAAAGGAGCTTCACTGTTGGCATCCAATCCTGGCAATGTGCTCGACTATTGCGGTTTGGATCTGATCCCGAAGAGGGGGCTTCCGAAAATTCTCGTCCCCACGACAGCCGGCACAGGGAGCGAAGTGACTCGTGTCTTTGTCCTCACCGACAAGAGAGATAATATGAAAAAGGTGGTCTTCAGTAATTATGCCATCCCTGAGCTCGCTCTTGTCGATCCGATGCTCACCATTTCAATGCCGAGCAAGGTGACTGCAGATACTGGAATGGACGCCTTAGTCCATGCAATTGAAACCTATGTTTCGATGAATGCCACCCCTTTCTCGGACCTCTTAGCCTCTAAAGCGATTGAGTTGATCGCCAGATACCTTCCAATGGCCTTCGCGAAAGGTGAAAATATTGAGGCACGTTATCATATGTCCCTCGCTTCCCTTTTGGCAGGCATGGCTTTTGCCAGCGGGGGATTGGGCGCAGTCCATGCCCTCGCCTATCCGTTGGGGACGGAATATCATCTCCCTCATGGCCGAACCAATGCGATCATGCTTCCCCATGTTATGGAATTCAACTCAATTGGTAATCGGTCTCGGTATGCGTTGATTGCCGAAATGATGGGAAAGAGGGAAGTCACCATTGATTTAAGGGCAGGGGTAGCCAAAGCGGTTGAAGCCGTAATTCAACTCCTCGACGATGTCCAAATTCCTTATTATTTGAAAGATTACGGTATCCCCAAGGAGGCAATCCCAAAGCTCGTTGAAGGAGGAATGAGGCAAGCCCGTCTGTTCGTGCCCAACCCGAGAGACCTCAGGAAGGAAGATGTCGAAGCGATCTATACAAAAGCTTGGTAAATGAACAATAAACTCTTCTCACTCAAAGGGAAGGTAAAAAATCTCCTGGGTCGTCGAGGAGAAAACGCAAGTGATTCCTGAAATCTACATTCCTCCTGCCAAATTAAGCGCCATAACACTCAATGGAGGCGAGGGAACTCTTTTCCCATCTCACTGAGAATTCCCCCTTAAGATTTCTTCCACCCATTCTAAACCGAGCTCTATCAACTTACCCCGGCTGGGGCGGCCTGTTTCGGGATCGCAGCACTCCTCGCCATTTTGATCCTTAGCCGCATCGGGGGGTGGTATGGACGTGTCCACCCGAAGGCAGACTCGCCCCGTCCGCACCTGCCTATTGCAAGCGGGGCCTCCACACCGAAGGTCGGCCGCTCCCTAGGGATCCTCATGGCCCTGATTTTCTCGAAGTTCTTTTATCTCGCGAGCCTCAACAGCTATTACACCTTTTATTTGATCAGCAAGTTTCACGTCTCGATACGGAGCGCACAGATCCACCTTTTCGTGTTCCTTGGGGCAGTGGCAGCCGGGACCCTGATCGGCGGACCGATTGGGGATCGCGTTGGTCGGAAACGTGTCATCTGGGTGTCGGTTCTGGGGGTCCTACCCTTTACCCTCCTGTTGCCGCACGTCTCCCTCGTATTGACCGGTCCACTCACCGTGGCCATCGGCCTGATCCTGGCGTCCGCATTTCCCGCAATCGTGGTGTATGCGCAAGAGCTAGTCCCGGGGAAGATTGGGATGATTTCCGGCCTTTTCTTTGGCTTGGCATTTGGCATGGGTGGGATTGGCGCGGCGGTCTTGGGAAGATTGGCCGACGTGATGAGCATCATGACTGTGTATCAGGTATGTGCCTTCCTCCCGCTACTAGGGATCCTGGCTGGGTTTCTCCCCGATCTGGAACGAGAGCGCCGGAAAAGAAGAGGGGACTGATGGTAAGGATCTCGTAGCCGGTCAGCCGGATTCGGTGCCCAGTGTAAACAGTGCAAAGAGGAAACCCGGCCGTTTCTCGCATCGTCAATATCTCATAAAAGGACAATACGATAAATCCTATCCTTATGAACTTAGAGACTGGGAACTAGTTTCCTTTAAATACAAGAAATAAAGTGCTTGTAGGAGCACAAGGAGAGCAATTGCCATGACGGGTGGGTTGCCTTTAGCGGGATGATTGCAGCCCAATTAGCCTACAGAGGAATTTCAGGGGCCTGCTTCGATCGTCGAGGGGAAAGATGGTTTCCTCCAGGCCTATTCTGATAAATCCGCCATTCTTGAAAAATGCCGATTTCTGCTATCGATGGGGCGTTTTTAGAAGTCCGAAAATTTACGGTTTGAACATGATATTGTCCAATTTCTCGCCCGAAAAAGGGTGAGGGTTAGCAGTCCTCACCCCTTTCCAATTCCCTAACCATAAAGATTGTCAATCCACCTCATCGCCTCAACGTCACTCACCGTCCCAAGATACCGCTGTGTGGTCGAAAGGTTTGCATGTCTTAGAATCACCTTGCTGACAATTTCAATCGGAACCCCTGAACGAGACGCGTAAGTCGCTGCATGCCGTCTAAGATCATGGGGCCGCAAGTGAATTCCAACCACCTTCCCTGCTTTGTTCACAACTCGCCTTGCTGCTGTGTACGATATTGGGAAAATCCTCCGATCGGACCCAATTCCTTTGGCATTAATGTATTCCTTAAGGCGGTCTGCTACCTTCTGCGGAATAAAGACAATCTCCCGTTCCTTCCCACTCTTGGGACTTCTGAGGGTTAACTTCCTGTCTTCAATATCACTAGGTGTTAATTGCAAGACCTCGCTGATCCTCATTCCGCCCCGGGCCATCAGTTCAAGCATCAACCGGTTTCTGGGTTTGATCGTACGAAAGATGACTTCATCCACGACTTCCTTTTCGAGAATAGCCCAGCGGGTGAGTCCAGGGGATCGATAGAACTTTTTTAGCATAGGGGTATCGCATGGGCTTCTGAAATTGGGATCGAGGTTTTGAGTGATGAAATTGAAGAATGAGGTCAGTTGGGAGTACCGGGTCCTTTTGGTTGCCTGTTTGGTGTCCTGATTGATTTGGGTGAGGAAAGAGAGAATTTCCTCTGGGGTTAGGGAGTTGAGGTCTCTTTCACCAAATTGGGTGGTCAGTTTGGAAAGGATCGACTGGTAGGTTTTGAGAGTGTTTTTTTTGAATGAAGCTTGTGATACTCCAGCCAACAATGGATACCTTGAGAGACTTTCATAGTGTACCTCCTTGGATTAATTTCCTTCAATGTTATCATTTGACTATCAAATCTACAATTAATTCTTCTAAGAATTAGGGTTCCGTTGTGGCAAGAAATTGTGATTTGCATTTGATCTGGAAGCCAAACCCATACCGTTTCCCATACCGACTTTTTTCCCCTTGCTTTTCTTGTTAACCTCCTCTACATTCTCCACAAGGACATTCCTTTTTCTCTCTGCGGAGTGTCACCCATTTTTCCTTTTTTAATGTCTCACGATCTGGTAGCTAGGGCACGTATGGTCAAGTAGACCGTGGAGGTGTCAAATGGGTAACCTCAATAACGTATTCAATCCTGGGAGTATAGCGCTAATAGGTGCAAGTGATAAGGAGGGCTCAGTTGGAAGAATCATTCTCACGAACCTGCTCCAGGCAAAAGGTAGAAAGATATTCCCGGTAAATCCGAATAAAAAGGCCTTGCTAGATCATGAATGTTTTGAGAATATTGCAAGTATTCCTGATCCCGTTGATCTTGCTGTTATTGCAACACCTGCAAAGGAAGTTCCCGAACTTGTTGAGGAGTGCGGTAGGGCGGGTATCGGTGGGTTGGTCATTGTCTCTGCCGGCTTTAAAGAGATAGGCGAGGTAGGGAGATTACTGGAACAACGAGTCACAGCTACAAGGAAGAAATATGGCATGCGCATTCTAGGACCAAATTGCCTGGGTTTCGTTCGACCAAATGCCAGGCTAAACGCAACGTTCATGAAAATGAATCCCCCGTCCGGAAACATTGCTTTCATATCCCAGAGCGGTGCGCTGGGTAGTGCAATACTTGACTGGGCGGTTGATGAGCATGTTGGTTTCAGTATGTTTGCCTCACTCGGCTCGATGATCGATGTGGACTTTGGTGATCTCATAGATTTCCTCGGAGACGATGATGATACCCGAAGTATCTTGCTCTACATGGAAGGGGTCGGCAACGCAAAGAAGTTCATGAGCGCTGCAAGGTCTTTTGCGATGCGTAAACCAATTATAGTTCTCAAACCGGGAAGATTTACCGAGAGCGCAAAGGCAGCTCGATCCCACACAGGCGCCATGGCCGGGGACGATGCAATCTACGAAGCAGCCTTTAAACGGGCAGGTGTGGTGCGGGTTAAAGAGATTGCAGACCTCTTTGATGCCGCTGAAATTCTTGATTCCCAGAAACTCCCCAGGGGGCCAAAGCTTGCAATTGTGACAGCGGCCGGCGGGCCAGGCGTTATGGCTACCGATGCCCTTATCGATCTTGGGGGAGAACTTGCCAGGCTTTCCGACGAAAGTATGCAAAGGTTAAACCAATTATTACCGACCTTCTGGAGCAAAGGTAATCCCATCGATGTCCTGGGTGATGCAGATGCCGGCAGATATGCAGGGGCAATCGACGTATGTTTGGGTGATTCTGGGATCGACGGCGTCCTGGTTATCTACGTTCCGATGGATACTGCGCCACCGGATGAAGTAGCGCGGGCTGTTATTGACAATGCAAAAGAGGCGTGGAAACCGACCATTACCGCCTGGATGGGGGCCAAAGAGGTACGTGCTGCAATGGAAACATTTGCACAGAATAATATTCCAAGTTATGAAACCCCGGAAGAAGCAGTAAGGGCATATGTCAATATGTACAGGTATAAGAGGAATCTCGAACTGATTTATGAGACCCCTGCTGAGTTGGCGGTTCATGAAGCACCCCGGAAAGAACATCTGAAAGAGCTTATTAAGAGGGTCATAGGGGAGGGAAGAACCCTCCTCAACGAAAAGGAGTCAAAAGAGTTCTTCGCAAACTATGGCATCCCCACTACTATCCCCTCTATCACCCATCATGTCGAAGAGGCAGTAGCCGTTGCCCGGGAGATCGGGTATCCCGTGGCCATCAAGATTGTCTCGCCGGATGTCACGCACAAGAGCGATGTCGGTGGTGTTGCGGTGGGGATTAACTCAGATGAACAACTAAGGCAGGCCTATGGGGGCATGTTGACGAGGGTTAAAGAACGTGCTCCAAAGGCATTGATAGAAGGCGTCACTGTTCAAAAGATGATCGAGGGTATAGATTACGAGCTCATTCTTGGCTCAAAAAAGGATAAGGATTTTGGTGCAGTCATTCTCTTCGGGATGGGAGGCATAACGGCGGAACTTATCAGAGATTTTTCGATCGGTCTGCCGCCGCTCAACCAGACGCTGGCAAAAAGACTGATGGAAGAGACAAAGGCGTACAAGCTAATTCAGGGCTGGCGTGGCAAGCCGCCGGCCAACATCGAGGAACTGGAAACAACACTTGTCAACTTCTCCAATCTTATCGTGGATTTCCCCGAAATAGGGGAAATTGACATAAACCCACTGGCCATATCAGGAGGCAAACTGTGGGCCCTTGATGCAAGGATTATTCTTGACAAGGATTGTATTGAGTCTGCCTCTCCGTATCCGCACTTAGTGATCACCCCATACCCGACAAGATTTATAATGCCGTGGAGTTTATTGGATGGTACTGAGGTCGTGTTGCGACCGATTAAATCTGAAGATGAACCGTTAGAACGTGAGTTCCTCTCGACTCTATCCGAAGAGTCTCGGAGGACAAGGTTTTTCTCTGCTTTCAAAAACATATCCCACGAGTGGCTTGTCATGTTTTGTAATATAGACTATGACAGGCGGATCGCCATGGTTGCTGAAGTCAAAGAAAATGAAGAGAGAAAAATAATCGGTGTTGCGAGACTCATCATAAACCCTGATTTTAACTCCGGTGAAATTGCAGTGCTTGTCCACGATAGGTTTCAAAGGAAAGGCGTTGGGCAGAAGCTTATGGAGATGGTCATAAAGATAGGCAGGTGGAAAGGGTTGCATGAGATATACGGCGAGGTGCTGACGGATAACGAGAAGATGCTCAAGCTTTGCAGAAAGCTCGGGTTTACAACCAAGTGGCTCCCCGGCGGAACCAGTAAGATTACACTGAACCTGAAAAACGCTGTACACTAGCTATAGGGGATGCAAAATGTTCAAGAGGTATTATCCAATTCCCAGAAATGCTATAAAAGTGCCTTTGCCTGACACAAAGCAAAAAAGGAATTACTCGTGTGGACCAGCTGCCGTTATGGCAGTGTGTCGCTACTTTGGTGTGGGATTTGACTATGAAAAGGATTTTATTAGCCTGTTCAAAAAACTGGGAATGAAACTCAGCGTCGGATCTCATCCTTATCACCTCGAGAAGGTCCTCAGGTATTTCAAGCTCAAGCACAAGGGATTTTGCGACATGACGATAAAGCAGCTGAGATCATATCTTCGCGATGGATTGCCTGTAATTATGATGCTCCAGGCTTATGGTGAGGACAAGAACGGTATTCCCTTAAAGACATACAAAGGGGTGTGGAAAGAGGGGCACTGGGTTGTCGCCATCGGGTTTGATGAAACAGGGATTTTCTTTGAAGATCCATCCCTGGAGGCCATTAGAGGATATATTCCCTACAATGAGCTCGAAGAACGATGGCATGACACCGGCCCTAAAATCGAGCCTATAGAACACTACGGATTGGTTGTTTGGAAGCCCAAAACCTTTCCTGCCCGGAGTTATGCTAGGCTTGCCAGATATATCGAATAACGATTATCAAGGTCTACCGATCGCAAGATGAAAAAGTACAGAGCTCCCTTAAATATAATACGGGTAGGACGGGTGAGTGTAGGGAGGTTCGAGAAGATGCCAATACGAAGGCTTTCAATATATTCAGGTAGTCGCCTGTTTGTCAAAAAAGAGGTTAAAAAATGGTTATCACAGCTATGGAGGCATTCCCCCTCTTAATCGAACAACAACTGGCAAGAAAGGAGAAATAAAATGAAAAAAAAAGGAGTGACGAGAAAGTCAAGTGGTAAATATCGAAAACTCTTTGAACCCATTACGGTGGGCAAGCTAACCATTAAAAACCGTATCTCCATGGCACCCTTAGGGATGATTGCAATGGCTGATCCCTGCGGAGGCTTCACCGAAAACGCCCAGGAATATTATGTTGAGCGTGCAAAAGGCGGCACGGGCTTGATTATTACCGGCATAACAAACGTCAATTATAACGAGATGCCAGCTCTGCTCATGCCTTGTGCATCATCCAACCCTCTGATGTTTATGAAATCATGCGCTCCGATGAACGAAAGAATTCATGCATATGATTCCAGAATTTTTCTGCAGCTTACCGGAGGCTTCGGCAGAGCGGCGATTCCACATCTAATGAAAAACGCCATTGCCCCTTCTGACCAGGAGAACAGATGGGATCCTTCCATTCACCAAAAGGCGATGACTATTGACGAAATCAAGGAATTGATTGCTTCTTTTGTGACCTGCGCTGTTGTTGCCAAGGAGTCAAAGTTTGACGGTGTCGAGATTCATGCAGTTCACGAGGGTTATCTGCTGGACCAGTTCGCTATCGCTCTATACAATAAGAGAACCGACGAATATGGAGGAGATTTGCAGGGTCGTCTTAAAATCACTACGGACATTGTCAAAGGCATCAAGGCTGCCTGCGGCGAGGACTTCCCTGTATCTCTGCGTTACAGTCTAAAAAGCTTTGTCAAGGGCATTCGCCATGGCGCATTGCCAGGTGAAAATTTTGTGGAACTGGGTAAGGATATTGCCGAAGGCATTGAAGCCGCCAAAATTTTGGTGAATGCCGGTTACAACATGTTAAACGTTGATGCCGGCACATATGATTCATGGTACTGGAATCATCCGCCAATGTATTTCGAAAAAGGTATGTACCGTGAATTCGGTAAAATCTTAAAGCAAAATGTCGGTGTTCCAATCATACTTGCCGGCAGAATGGACAATCCGGAAATGGCTTGCAAGTCCCTCGGTATTTGCTGCGATATCATCGGCTATGGCAGACCCCTGTTGGCAGATCCTTATCTGCCGGAAAAAATCAGGACCGAAAAGCTGGAAGATATCCGGCCTTGTCTTTCCTGTCATCAAGGTTGCCTGGGCAGGCTCGCCCAAGGGTTACCGCTTTCTTGCGCGGTCAATCCGGCTTGCGGCAGGGAAAAATCTTTCGCGATTACGGAAGCTATCGATAAGAAAAATGTATTGATTATCGGCGGTGGTCTTGCCGGAATGGAAACGGCAAGGATCTGTGCCATTCGCGGGCACAAGGTCACTCTTATGGAAAAGAACGACAAACTCGGCGGCAACATTATCCCCGGATCTGTACCGGATTTCAAGAAGGACGACCGCGCTCTTCTGAAATGGTACACTTTACAACTTAAAAAACTGCCCGTAAAAATCAAACTCAAATGTACTGTCGATCGTGAAATGATCGAAAAATCCAAGGCGGATGTTGTTGTTTTTGCCACGGGCTCCACGCCGATAAAATTGGAGTTTGGCGGTAAAGACCACGTTTGCACGGCGATTGAACTTCTCAATGGCAAAAAGAAAGCCGGTAAGAATGTTGTTGTTGTGGGTGGTGGCTTGAGCGGCTGCGAAACAGCACTGTGGCTGCGTCAGCAAGGCAAGAATGTGACCATTGTGGAGGCATTGCCGGAGATACTTGGCGGTGGAGCAGACATGTGCTTTGCAAATTACGATATGCTTAAAGACTTGCTGGTCTTTAACAAGATCGACGTATTCCGCAGCTCCACCGTAAAAGCGGTAAACGATGTTTCAGTCACGGTAAAAACTCCGACGGGCGAAAAAGAAATTAAGGCGGATACGGTCATGGTTGCTGTGGGTTATCATTCTCAAAAAGACCTCTATGACACTATGAAAGATTCCAATAAGATTGTTTACAACATAGGCGATTCCCGTAAAGTGCATAACATTATGGATGCGATATGGGGCGCTAACCAACTCGCCAGAGAACTGTAATGGGATGGGAGAAGTGATGAACTGGATATTTGTATTGGATGATACTGTGTTGTTGTTCATGAGGGAGGTCGGCGCGGTTCCGGGGGCGTGAATATCTGCTATCGATAAAGCCTTTTTCCAAGTCTAAAAAGTTATGGTTTGAATATCATACCTTGCGCTTTCCGTGTTTTGAGTGGGGTAAGATGGCTTTAGTGGACACCAAAGTTGAGGTAAAATACTAAAGACGGAGGTGTCAGAATGGAAAGGATTCCCAAAGCGATCTACACGAAGGAGCTTCGAGAGGAAGCAGTGAAGCTGGTAACGGAAGGGGGATTAAGGATACCGGAGGTGGGGCGTAGGTTATCGGTTGCCCCCCTCGACATTACGGTACTGGGTTAAGGCAAACAAGGAAGGCAAGCTTAAGGAGGTGGGGAGGCAGCAGAGGCCGCTTACCGAAATAGAGATGGAGCTTGCCCGGGTCAAGCGTGAACTGGCGGAAGTCAGGATGGAACGTGAAATATTAAAAAAAGCGGCCGCGTACTTTGCGAAGGAGTCGCTGCCAGGTACGCGGTTATGAAAGGGATGCGATTCAAGTATTGTATTGAGGCGATGTGCCGTATTCTGCAGGTCTCCAAGAGCGGCTATTACAAATGGCTCCATCGGAAGCCTTCCAAACGTGTCCGGGAAGAGGGGAGGCTTGAAGTGGAGATAAAAGCCGCCCATCAGAGGACCCGTGAGACGTGTGGCCCTGAAAGGTTACAGCATGAGCTCAAAGAACAGGGTGTGAAGGTAGGGATCTGCCGGATCAGACGGATCCGGAAGAAGCTGGGGTTACGGTGCAAACAGAAGAGGAAGTTCAAGGCCACCACAGATTCAAAACATGCCCTTCCGGTGGCAGAGAATCTGCTCAATCAGCAGTTTGGGGCAACGACGCCGAACGAAATTTGGCTCAGTGACATTACCTATATCTCCACAGAAGAAGGCTGGCTCTATCTGGCCGGGCATAAGGACATCTTCACGGGAGAAATCGTTGGATATGCTATGGGTGATCGTATCACCAAGAACCTTGTGAGCCAGTCTCTGTTCAAAGCCGTGCTAGCCAAACGGCCTGGATCAGGCCTGATCCACCATTCGGATCGTGGAAGGCAGTACTGCGCCCATGCATACCGAAGGCTGATGGATCAGTTCAAGATGAGAGCATCCATGAGCAGGAAGGGCGACTGCTACGATAATGCTCCCATGGAGAGCTTCTGGGGTACGCTCAAGAACGAGCTTGTTCATCATCGTCGCTACAAGACGAGAGAACAGGCCATCCGAGAAATCACGGAATACATCGAGGTATTCTACAATCGGCAGAGACGGCAAGCACGGCTGGGGTACCTATCTCCGGCTATCTATGAACGGCAGTTCTATGCAAGGCAGGTTGCAGCATGAGAGACTCTTTCGTGTCCACTATTGACATCAGGGGTCAGAGGTTGGGTATTGGCAAGATATTCTCGCTTTTAAATATCCAAACGACCCCCCTTATTGGGTGGCTCCATACTGACTTTCTTCCTGAAATAAATCATGCTGGCATTATGATGGATATCCATCCTTTTAAGTAGTAAACAACGTCAATAATCTATTAACACACAAGGTTGCATATCTTATATCTCTTACACAAAAAATGTCTTATGGGAAGCTGGTAAGTCTTGTTTTCTGAGAATATTTGTTATAATTTGGAACCAAGGGCAAAAGCGTGCTTTCAATATTTCAGAATATTTTAGAAAGGAAGGTCGAAATCATGAAAATGTTTCTTTTTTGTTATCCCGATTTCTTGGATGATGCTGTTTCAAGTGAATTTAAGCAAGCTGGTTATAAGTCGTATATGAAATTGCATAGCGCGATGGGTAAAGACGAACCATATGACGCGAAGCAGGGCACCCATCACGTCGCCGGCAAGCTCAGGGCGCTTTTCATATACATGCCCGCTGAGATGATTCCTCGCACTCTTGATATTGTGCGGAAACTGAAAGAAAAATTTCCTGATGAAGATATGCGGGCGTTTACTTGGATGCTGGAAGAATGTCTTTAGTAGAAGAATAAAGAGTGCATTTTAGTCCAGTGAGGACTATGATGCTGAGTTTCAAGTCGTAATTCTCATTCCAATTCAAAACCGAAAATGATTGATAAGTAGGTGGAAGCTGCAACCCACATTTTTAGCTCTTCTTTCCTGTACTCCTAAAGCCAAGAGTTCATATCAGTATGCGAGCTTTCAAGCGGTAATCCTCAAAAGATAGTTTTGGTAGTCCAATTTTTATTATTGACAAAATGGTCAATCTTGGTATTTTGGAGCCAATAGTCCTAATTAAACTTTCTCTTTCCAAAAGGGTGGGCGGATGGGGAAAGCAGCCTCAAAATGCAATCGTTGTGGCGGCAATATGATTTGTGAAAAGATTTATTGTAAAACCGAACACTTTTGGGTATGGAGATGTATTTATTGTGGAGAGCATATTGACCAAGTAATTCTGGAGAATCGTCAAATTCAAAAATCGAGTCGTGGAAAAAGTGTGAAGAACAACGAAGAGCTTAGCCAGAGTTCATTAAGGCTGGTTAAATAAATATTTTTCAAGGGAGATGAGATGATGATGACATATGGCGACTACAAGAAAATCATTTCGAGTGCGATTGACGCTGAAATTTAGGCATACACGTTTTATCGTGCAGTATCCGACAAGGTGAAAGACAAAAACCTCAAAGACCTGTTCAGCGAACTTGCGAGAGATGAGGCAAAACACAAGCTTACATTGGAAGGGTTCCTTAAACAAGCCCCAGAACAATTCCATTTTTCAACGTCGCGGGATTATAAGGTCGTGGACCCGCTTCCTACGCCCCTGCTGACTGTTGATCTTAAACCGCTCGATGGTTTGGTAATCGCCATTAAGAGGGAACTGGAAGCCATGCAGGTGTACACCCAATTAGCAAACACCAGCACGGACGAGGGGCAGAAGACTATTTTTACCGAACTGGCGTCGATGGAGCGGGGACACAAAAGTAGGCTTGAGGACATCTATACAAATATGGCGTTTCCTGAAGTTTGGTGAGATCAATACTGATTTAGCTTTCGAGCATAAGCTGCCCTGAACGAGACCATAGAAACATAGAAGTAGCTTAAAAAATAGGTTAGCCCGCACTAATCCTGTATTCGTGTGCCTGAGGAAATGGGGAGCGCAGAATGATGGTAAAAGTAATCACTGCAAAGAAAGACCAACATGTGTTGCAAATTCGGGAGTTATTCTTGGAACACCTCCAGTGGGCGAATGCGAAAGTAAAGGAAGAATTCGAAGTAAGTTTTAACACCGCAGCAATGCTAGAAGGTGATATGAAGGACTTGGACAAGTTCATGCCCCCCCAAGGGCGTTTGCTGCTTGCCTATAACGAGAATCGCCTGGCCGGGATGGCTTGTTTGAAGGCGCTGACGCCCCATATTGGGGAGATCAAACGAATGTATGTCCGTCCTGGGAATCGTAAGCAGGGTTTAGGGCGTGCGTTGCTGAATTGGCTGCTGGAGGAGGCCCGCCAGATTGGATATGAACAAGTCCGGTTAGATAGCGCCCCATTCATGACAGAAGCACATCATCTGTATCAAACAGCAGGGTTCACAGAGATTGACGCCTATGAAGGTAGCGAGGTACCGAAGGAATTGCGAGGGCATTGGATTTTCATGGAGAACGTATTTGTGGGTAAGAAGGTGAAAGTGAATGATAGTGCGGGCTAACGAAGCGTTAGTCGACCGTATACAGCGGAGGCTGATTTTGACTGTTATACTGTCTTTCTACCGTAAATCATCAACCTTCAATTTAAAACAGGGTTGATATATCGATGTTTAAGAAAATTTTATATTGCACTGATTTCTCCGAAAATTCTGACCATGCCTTCTCCTATGCTTTGAATCTTGCGACAACCTATCACTCCATGCTTTTAATTCTCCACGTTATCGTCTAGCCCGTCTCCTATCACTGGTCCACACCGGAAGGGGTGGATCAACTGATCGCCAAGCAGACGGAGCGGGTGAAGCAGGAAATAAACGCTCACTATCTTCAAAAGGCCCAGGACTTCAAGAATTACGAGATTTTCATAAAAGCGGCAGATGAGGACAGAGCTTTTTACGAGATTGTACTCATGGCGAAGGAAGAGTCTGCAGACCTGATCATCATGGGAACCCATGGAAGGACAGGGTTCGACCATCTAATCTTAGGTAGCACGGCAGAGAACGTAGTCAGAAAATCGCCCTGCCCCGTATTGACGGTGCGACTGCCTGGGAAGAAATTCATAATGCCCTAAGGATCGGATCTGGAAAACACTTATGACGACTTGCCAAGAAGCTATTGAAGAGCTCAGTCTGTTCGGCATCAAAGAACCCCAGACTTATCTGGTTGACATTATTCCACTCATTGAGATAATTTGGGCTGACGGGAAGGTGCAGGAAAGTGAGCTCGCGATACTCAATGAATACCTGCACAAGAGGGTGCAGCAAATCAATGAGATGGCGGGCTACGCAGCAATAGACTTCCAGGATGCTCAGGCATTTGCATATCGATTTACTAAACAAAGACCACTATCCGAGTTTTTAAGAAGACTCAGCTTCTGTTGAGGATAAGTAGGTGTTATCCTCAACCCCTTTTCCAACTCTTCCTTCCTGAAGTCATTGACTGGTGGATATCGATTATGATGCAGGCTTTCACTCAGTAATCGTTCTTTGCAATACTGGCAAAAACCTGATATTATTTCCAGCAATGAATATTCTGGGAACATAAAAAAGGAGGAGCAAAATGAAAAAGCTAACTGTTGGTTTATGTTTGATTGCAGTACTTTTCTTGGGTTTCATGGCCCCAGCATTTGCAGCTGAACCGCAGGGCGGCTACTCGCCGGAAATGCAAGCGAAGATCGAGGAGACGAAAAAGGAACTGAAGAAGTTTACCGATGAAAGGGCGACTGTAAAGAAGAACCTGGAGACCTTCGACGAGCTCGACTTTGTCGTATTCAGCAACCAGCAATGGATGCGATTGCATGAAAGCCATTCGATGGATGTCAAGGTCAACTGGCCTGATGGCCATTACACAAATGGCATCGAGCGGCATATCGAAGACCTCAAGGCGTTGTTCGTCTATGCGCCCGATACAAGTATAAAAGTTCATCCGGTTAAGTTTGGATCGGACGAATATACCTCCGTGATAGGAGTCATGACCGGGACCTTTACCAAGCCCATGCCGATAGGGGACGGGAAGTTTATCCAGCCCACGGGCAAGGGGTTCTCCATACCCATGTGTACCGTGGGTCGCTGGAAGGAGGGCGTTATGGTGGAAGAATGGCTGTTCTGGGACAATGCAACATATATGAAGCAGATTGGAATAGGAAATTAGAAAGACGAGAAGAGGAGAAAGGCGATGACACAGAAAAAGATTGCTGTTTTTGTGGGAAGTCTTCGCAAGGAATCCTTCAATCGGAAAATGGCAAAGGCGCTCATGGCACTTGCACCTGAATCACTGAAGCTTGAAATCATCGAGATCGGGGGACTTCCGCTCTATGACCAAGATCTCGATGACAATCCGCCGGCTGTCTGGACCGAGTTTCGAGAACGTTTAATGAAGTTTGACGGCGTCCTGTTTGTCACGCCCGAGTACAATAGGTCAGTTCCCGCCGTGCTCAAGAACGCTATCGATGTGGGTTCCCGCCCTTATGGCAAAAGCGTGTGGGATGGGAAACCGGGCGCCGTGATGAGCGTCTCACCTGGCGCAATAGGCGGATTTGGCGCAAACCATCACCTGCGTCAGTCGCTGGTGTTCCTTAATGTGCCCACCATGCAGCAACCTGAGGCGTACGTTGGGAATGCTGCGAATCTCTTCGATGAGAGTGGCAATCTTGCCAATGATTCAATCAAGGAATTCGCCGCGAAATACATACATGCATTTGCCGCATGGGTTGAAACCAACACGTCAAATAGAAGGTAAAATGATTCAATAACCAAAAAAGAAAAGAGGAACTTGTTATGTCTAATAATGTAATCTAAACTTTGAAGAACGGTCCATACTTGGTCAACGGACAAGACCGATCAAATAGTCGGGTATCTAAAACGTCCCTTAAAGTAGCTTCAGGGCTTAAGGTCATCGTGTAGTAAAGAAGAGCGAATTATGAATAAGTCCCTCGATGGGGTGAAGAAGAAATATCCGCAAAAGTTTGTGAAAGAAGACGAGATTTTCAATCGTATCCGACGAGGTGATAGAATATTCATTGGAACCGGCTGTGGAGAACCTCAACACCTGGTGAGTGAACTTATAAACTACGTAAAATCTCACCCTAAGGCCCTTCCCGATACTGAAATACTCCATGTCTGGACACTCGGGGTTGCTCCCTATGCCGATGAAAAATTCAAATACAATTTTCGTTATAACTCCTTTTTTGTGGAGGACAATACCCGAGATGCCGTTAACAGAGGCTTGGCAGACTATACCCCGATATTCTTATCAGAAGTTCCAGGTTTGCTTTACCACAGGGCTATTCCGATTGATGTTGCTTTGATCCAGATGTCCCTTCCTGATGACCACGGGTATTTAGGATTAGGTGTAAGTGTCGATATTGTGAAAGCCGCCGTTGAAAATGCTACCCTTGTCATAGCTCAAGTGAATGCAAATATGCCCAACGTGAATGGGGATGGGTGCATTCGACTTGAAGACGTTGATTTTATTATTCCCTTTGATGAGCCCCTATTAGAATACAAGACGGACCAGGGGAACGATGTTACGGAACGGATTGGAAGGTATGTTTCTCGCCTCATCCAGGACGGAGACACGATACAAGTCGGATATGGGAGTATACCGAATGCGATCTTATCCAGTCTCACCTGCAAAAAGCATCTGGGAATCCATACAGAACTTCTGAGTGATGGAATCGTAGAGCTGATGAAAAAGGGGGTCGTTGACAATTCAAGTAAGAACATCGACACCGGAAAAACAGTGGCCGCATTCTGTATGGGTAAAAAAGAAACTTATGAATACCTCCATCATAACCCTGCCGTTGAATTAAGAACGATTGATCATACGAACAATCCTCTTGTAATTGCCAAACATCAAAACATGGTAGCGATAAACAGCGCGCTGGAGATAGATCTTACCGGTCAGGCAACGGCCGAATCCATCGGGAAAATTTTCTACAGTGGGATCGGGGGGCAGGCTGATTTTATGAGAGGGGCGGCTTTGTCACCCAACGGTAAGACCATCCTCGCCATGCCATCCACGGCTCAGAACGGCAGCGTATCAAGGATCGTTCCTTTTCTCAAAGAGGGGGCAGGCGTTACCCTGAATAGGGGCGATGTCCATTATGTCGTGACGGAGCATGGTATTGCTTATTTGAAAGGAAAAAATATTAGAGAACGGGCCATGGAATTGATTGCAATTGCCGATCCAAAGTTCCGTCAAGGGCTAATAGAAGAAGCGAAAATATCCTCCCTCATTTATAAGGATCAGGCATTCATACCGGGAGAAGGGGGAACGTACCCTGAGCATTTGGAAGCCTATAGATCAACAAAAACTGGGCTGGAAATTCTCCTTAGACCAATAAAGATCAGCGACGAACCTTTGGTGAAAGACTTCTTCCATTCGTTTTCTGATGCGAATCTTTATCGCAGGTTTTTCTCCACACGAAAGGACATGCCGCATGAATTTTTGCAGAAGTTTGTAATCATCGACTATACGAAACAGATGGCGATCCTTGCAGTAGTCGAGGAAGAGACAAGAGAAGAGGTTATCGGAATCGGTCAGTATTGGATTCAGGAAACACTCCATATGGCTGATATTGCATTTGCGGTAAGAGATGGTTATCAAAACAGAGGTGTGGGTATGGAATTGTTTTCTTATATAACCTATCTGGCAAAGAAACAGGGTCTTCTTGGCTTCACAGCGGATGTTCTGATGGAAAACCAGCCGATGCTCCATCTTTGCAGGAAAATGGGCTGTGACATAGAAGAGACCGGCGCTTTGGGGGTATATAACTTGAAGATGATGTTCAGGAAGAAATGATGACTAACCATATCACTATATGAATTCTAGAAATGGAAAGGAGGAGCAATTATGAAAATCACTTATAAGGGATTTATAAGGGAAAGGATACAAAGAAATCCAGTGACGATTAACCCCAATGCAACCTTTTTTGACGCTTGGAACCTAATCCGACAAAAAGGCATTCGGCATCTCCCCGTGGTAGACAAGAACAAAAGGGTGGTCGGAATCGTTACAGATAGAGACATTCGGAATGCAGCCCCTTCCAGTGCGACTTCGTTGAGCGTCCATGAGCTTAATTATCTTTTGGGAATGCTGAAGGTTTCAGGCTTTATGACGCCAAAAGACAAGTTAATCACTATTACTCCTGACACACTCGTTGAGGAAGCAGTTCAACTGATGCATACTAATAAAATCGGGTGCCTTCCTGTCCTAGAAGAGAAAAAACTCTATGGAATCTTTACAGAAGCGGATGCCTTAGACCTTCTTGTGGACATCTTCGGTCTCAAGCAAAAGAGTACACGTCTGACGATCGCCCTTGAAGATAAACCCGGTACGATGCTTGGGATACTTGAAATTTTTAAAAAACACAAGGTAAATGTCATCAGCTTTGTGTCCCCCTCTTTTATGGCAGAAGGAAATAGGGTAGCTGCTATCCGTATTAAGACGGAAGAATACAAGGATATTGTTAAAGATTTGGAGAAAGCGGGCTATCCAGTGTTATCGATAGGGAAGTGGCCGTCCGTATAGTGAACTTTTATTTTTCTTCCGTTGCAGTAATTTACTTTAAATCGATAGCGAGATAATCTCTAGGTAAAAAGAGCTAAATACCAGATTCCCTGAAGATAATTTTCACTTCATGAGTTTTTATTTCCGAATCCACGCAATGCGGGGCTAAAGCAAGGGATCGGGCATATCCAACTTTGGTCATTCATCTATATTTGTGCCAGTAATTATTAACATTCATAGATGACTTAGACCGAATAGTCTCAGGTGCAAGAAGGAGTGTGACCACCAATTAGGTGAAGAGATAAAGGCCTTTTTCCAAGAATAATGTTGCAAAAGTTTGGAAAATATATTCAAACCGGTATTTGAAATGAACCCCGCAGCAATAATATTGGCTTTGATAACTTTTTTGTCTACGCTCCTCGGCGGGTTCATAATTTTAAAATTCAAGAAAAGCCTTTCGATTATATTTGCTTTTGCCGCAGGGAGCATCGTAACCGTTGCGCTAATGGAAATACTGCCCGAAAGCTTGGAAATTGCAAAAAAATCCGGAATCCCGGTCAAGTATATAATGGTATCTGTTGTGCTATCCTTCCTATTTTTCATATTTCTGGAGAAGTATTTCTCGGCCCATCCTATCAAAGGGATAGCTTCTGAGGGGCATGTCATGGGACCCATTGGTGCAGGAAGCCTTATTCTGCTAAGCCTCTTGGACGGCCTCGCCATGGGGATAGCGTTTCAAGTGCGCTTCCACATTGGAATCCTCGTGGCCCTTTCAATAATAATCCATGACTTCCCGGACGGCATCAATACAGTAGTCTTGATGCTCAAGAACGAACAGTCAGAAAGAAAGGCATTGCTCTTTCTTTTTATGGATGCTGTCACGCCTCTGCTCGGGGTTTCGCTCACTTCAGTCATAATATTCCCGAAAAATATCCTCGCAATATTGCTGGCGGTTTTTGCAGGTGAGTTCATTTATGTGGGAGCTGCGAGTCTTCTCCCGGAAAGCCAAGAGCACAGCATCCTAAAAATTGCGGTAGCGGCAACTTTGGGCTTCCTCTTTATATTCGTGATTACGGCGTTCCTGTAGAGACGTCCGTTTAGATCAATTAGAGGTAGGAATAAAATGCCGGAATAGATACCAAAACGCTACCTCGGAAAGGCAGAGTTCAGAAATGGGCTCCCCCTTTTTTGTTTATTTTCTTCGGTAATCGTCAAGTTTAAAATTCACTTGCACTAAAGGTAGGTGAAAGAAATAACCGAAGGGGACTCGGCGGAACTCTCTTTGACAAAGGCTCGGTATCTGCTATGAACCCTCTGTTTCCGACACCTCAAAAAAGCGAGGATTTGATTTCCATATGTTCACCTGGGATACGTGATTTCAACCCGTAATCCGCAGCCCAAGGTGTCATCGTTGAGCAACCATTTGTAG
>Ga0208039_1000260_pt1 | contig 44661 bp, 44 predicted proteins | sample June2015DPH_20_1_2_FD_184722 | JGI IMG/M metagenome (GOLD analysis project Ga0208039, IMG submission 184722) | Peatland microbial communities from SPRUCE experiment site at the Marcell Experimental Forest, Minnesota, USA - June2015DPH_20_150... | ecosystem: Environmental > Terrestrial > Soil >... | reverse complement strand
GTCCTGCCCACTGCGACGCGCTTTCGACAAACTTGACCGGGAGGTGACGTCCTGGGTCCAACAAGCCCAATTGGCTGCCTGAAAACTTGACTCATTTACACCAAGTTTCGTACTTCAAGATTTCTAGCTAAGTCAGCGGCCACTGGTGTCATTTGCAAGATATGGGCGCTCGAGGTCGCAGTCATTCCCGCGAAAAGCTTGCCCTGAGCCTGCCGAAGGGCGGGAATCCAGCCCGTCGCCATCGCATTTCAACCACCTTTCTTTTCAACAACATTCCCGCTTTAAGCGGCCAACTACCTTTGTTTTCATACACATTCCGGCTTAGCTCCGGAGTTTTCCACAGCGGTCCTTTGTTTTCATAGACATTCCCGCTTCATTCGTTCAATTTTGAAGAATTCTTTTTTGCTTCCCCTGCAAGGACCGACTTCTTGTCTGATGCACGGCGAGACAGTTGGCAGGCTTTTCGTCCCGCTTGGCGCATTCTCGGAAGTGGGTTGGGGCGGGCAGCAGCCCGCCAGCCGGCGGGCCGCATTGTGTTCCCAGCAAGCCGTGACCTCCTGCCCAGCATCAACACACAATTCTAGCCTATCTTGTTCCGCTTGTCAAGGGCCATAATGCGTAAAGTCCTACAGCGCGCCTGTTGGCCCCAAGCAAAAGCAGATTCCTTGCTGCCACGAAAACAGACGCCGGATTGAAAGCGCCGCAGGCGCTCTGGAGTGCGGCAGCTTGCTGCCGCTTTGATCCGGCGAGCTTGCTCGCGGCCTCAGCTCCCCAAACACCGCGCACCGGCCAGCAAGCTGGCCTCCGGGAGAGCGGCAGCTTGCTGCCGCTTTGATCCGGCGAGCTTGCTCGCGGCCTCAGCTCCCCAAACACCGCGCACCGGCCAGCAAGCTGGTCCCGCCGAGCGGGGGAAAGCGGCGGCAAGCTGCCGCACTCCAGAGCGCTTCGCCCACCTTCACGCACAGTAACGCTTCGAGTTTCGACGATTTCCATCCTCAGAGGCCAGAGGGTTTCGGCCTATGACTGAACAACTTAAAAGGACTGCGTGAGCGAGTCCTCGGAAAATGTCGAGAATCGATTTTCCCAAAACGCAGAAACCCGTATAAGCAACTGAAATGGTGGGAGATCGGGATGGAGCCTTATTTTGGGCAAAGGATAGCTTCCATGTTTGCGGGTGTTTCCACCTCCCAGAATTTCAATACTGTGAACTCGAAAAAGGTCTGGCGGTGAACGCCAAGCCTGGGAGTTGGGGTGTTATGCGAGTACCATCCGCATCGGTTGCAACTGTCGGGTGAATGGGTTCAGGACCACGCGGAGCTCTTCAAGTGTTACCGTGCCCAGCATGGCCTCGTCATCCCTTTCCCCCAGGAGCACCGGGGTAGACCGTTCCCCCTGGGGAAGCGTAATGCGGCACTCGGACACCTTCCGCTCTACCGTCGTGCCACAGATTGACAGCCACCACCGGGGATTCAGCCACCTGAATACCCTCTTTAGGGAGTTCTTCCCCCTCTTCGATCATGTCTTGGATATAAAGTTCAGCCGCATCCTTCAAGGCTTCCAGGGCTTCCTCTCTGGAATACCCCCAGGCGGTGCACCCAGGTAACGCTTCAATCCAGGCGCTCCAACGCCCGTCTCCTTCCTGCTGTACGTTGGCATCAAAAATGTAGCTCTTCACGGCGACCTCCTTGTTACTTGGGGCGATTGCCATGCTCGGTCCACTTCCCGGAATCCAGATACTGAGAACCCTCCAGTGGAGCCGAAGGCGGCCTGTTAGTTGATATCAGGCGATCCGCGTAAATGTTCCGAATGAGCGCTTCAGCATCAATCGTACCCTTCCACCTTCCAAAGGCGCGCCGAAAAGCGTCGCGATTGCCCTCTGCAGGGATCCGCATGATCGTGACCAGGACTTCTTTCCCTTCGGGCAGATCCACTTTTTCCAGGGGCTCCAAAACACCCCTTTTGACGCGGGCGCGTATCGTTTCACCCATTGCAATCGTCCTTTGCTCTCTTGGTCAAAGAGTTACTTCTTAATTCTACCCTTTTACCTGTCAGAATCTCAATTCTGAGAACTCAGAAAGGGGAGGAAGCGCGAGAGGTCCAAACAAATTGACTTTTTCACACCAATTGATAGTTTGAGACTGATGGCTACCATCACTGGATTCACTGTTACCTTCTAGCCCCCTAACTTATCAGCTTCCACATGATCAGTTCTTTGCCAGCTCGACTCTGCGATTCTGGGCGCGGCCGAGCGGAGTGTCGTTGGTGGCCACCGGGCGGGTGGCACCATAACCGACTGAACTCAGCCTTGAACCGTCAATGCCCGCAGCCGCCAGATAGGAGCTAACGGCGGCGGCGCGGCGCTCCGAAAGCCGCTGGTTATATTCCGCACTGGCAGTGGAGTCGGTGTGCCCCTCGATGGTCAGTTTCCAGCCGGGCTCGGCCTTCAGCAGCGCTACGATCTTGTCCAGTGTGGGCTTGGACTCTTCCTTGATGCGGTCGGAATCGGTGTCGAAATTGATGCCGTACACCCGGCTGCGCCCCAACTTCTCGAGGTCCTCGGCGATCTGCTGCTCTGTGCCAACGCCTTTCCAATGAGGGCAGGAGCCGACCGTCGCGCTCACTTTCGGCCCGTCCCAGTGTCCGGCCTGACTCTTTTCACTGCCTTCGTGCCACCACAAGCCAAAAAGACTACGGCCGTCCGCTGAGAAGACCATAACTGCTGGGCCGCGCTTTCTTCCCTCGTCCTCCGTCCAAGTAATCTTCATGATGCGTCCTTCCAAGCCGCCGGTCAGCAGACCGCCGTTGTACTCGTAGCAGCCGGTCACGGAGGTGCCTTGTTGCAGCAGGTGCATCTTGTTGTAACTGGTTTCGTAGGTGCCGCTGACGTCGGGGAATGGGGTGTGGGTGAGCTGGACACCATAGCCGCGGAAATCCATGATCTCGGTGTAATCGGGTGAACCGTGGTTGTTTTTTGCCGTGAGGCGCACCCAACGGCCCGGTACTTCGGCCGACACCGCGAACTGCTGGCGGTCGGCCCGCTCTTGCAGCGACACGCTGGCGATCTTCAGAAACCCGCTCGATGGCCCGCTGTCGGAGACTTCCACATCAACGTCTTTGGCAGCACGCTGGTCTTCTTCAACCTGGGCGGTGTCGAACTCAAGGCGCTTCAAGATAGTCCGCTCCGGCAGCTCAATCACCGTGACTTGGTTGCCGGTCACGCCCTTGGGGGTTTCCCACCCGGTGGACGGGTTTTCGTCCAACAAGTTAATGGCCTCCCACCCCCCACCGTACTCCTGCGGCTTTTGCACAATCAATGCCCCTGCGGAGAAGGAAACAAGGCTGGGCTCAGTACTGGAACTTGGGGGTAGGGTGGCTGGGGTCGCCTCACTCGTCGCGCCACCCCCCGGCGCTGCGGTGGCGGTTTGCTGTTGCTGCTGCGGCGGGCTGGGCGCTGCCGCTTCTTCCTTCTTACATCCCCAAAAGAAGGTCAAGGAAAGCATCAACATCAACGCTATTCGCTTCATGGTATCCACCTCCAGAGTCTCAATACTGAGGACTCCCGCAACGCTGCGGGCGGTTGCGGATTTCGACCAGTGGAACATCTTCCATCGATTGTAGCTGGTCGAATCATGCCACGGACTCGCCTCGCTTACAAGTCGAATTCCAACCCGAACTCGGAATTTGGAACCGCGGAGACCCGGCGCACGCCCCGGTCACGTCATCCTGAGGAGTCCCGATCTGATCGGGACGACGAAGGATCTCCGCAGTTCGCAGGGAACATGCATCCGTCAGTTGACGGACTGGCCGTTTAAAGAAACTGCAGGGATTCTTCGTCCCGACAGGTCGGGACTCAGAATGACAGAGGGCCGGTTTTTTCATTCTTCGGCTCTGACGTAGATTCTCACCCATTGGCGCTGCCTTTCGAAGCTCGCAAGCAGCCTCAAATGATACCTTTCAGCAAGCTTCTGCTCCGGGATCTGGGGTTGATACTCGAAATAGCGCTGCTGAAGCCTTTGCAGCCAGGGGAAGCTCCTCAGCCAGTTGTTCGAGGGCTCCCAGCGGCGCGAGTAAAGGTACAAGCAGTCGAACGACTCCGGGGAAACGCTGTGGAATTCGTGGCGACCGAAACCCTCCAAAGCAACTACGTTGAGGGGCTGGCGAACGTAGCCCAAAATTGGTCGTGCCAGTTCGTCGGAGGCAGGCCAGGCGGTCAGGATTCGCCTGTTGCCGGGTTGAGCCTCCAGAAACTGTGCGGCCTGCTCATGAAGGCGAATGAAGTCCGCATAAGCCAGGTTATCCTCAAAGGGAAATGGGTAAGGAGGATTCAGAAACCATGCCCATACAAAGCAGCCGGCAGTGAACACCATAATAGATCGGGCCGCCGGCCGCGGCAGCCGCCATATTAGGATCACGGCGATCAAAACAAGCGGCGGAAAGATTGGCAGCAGGTAGCGAGGTAAGACAGCGCCACCAACCATGCTGAGCATCACCAGATAAGCGGTTGTGAGCCAGCCCCCAAGAAAAACAAACCTGCGCAGAATATTCGATCGCGGTTGATTCTGGACGGACTCTTCAGAAGCCTCCGAGGCGGTGGCCTGTGCCGGCAAGGTTGTGTTGTCGCCCGCAGCTTGTGCGACTTCACCTTGCGGTTCGCCAATCTTGTTCCTCTGCGCCCACCAAATTCCGGCTATGGCGCCGGCAGTCAGGAGCCAGTTGAATCCGCCCACGAAGGTTTCATAAAGACGACGCAGCAAAGTCAATAATATCCGAACCGGGTTGAGCGTGGAGTAGAGGTTGTACCGAAGCCATTGGTGGTTGCCCATCCAGAATCCCGTGGCTTGGTGGTAGAAACCCGCCCAGGCAACCAGCACGGCGAGGGGAGCGAAACAGGCAACCCACCAGGCGCGGGGCAGGGAACTGGCCGCTCTTCTGTGCTGCCACCACAAGAAGATCCAGGCAACGGGCAGCAGAACCACCGCAGTTTCTTTGCTCAGGACGGCACACGTTGAGGCCAGTGCGAACCTCCAGGGACGTTCGTCAAGCAGCGCCAAGAGCGCCAGCAAAGTGAACAATCCCGCGGCAAGATCGAGATGAGCCAGCACACTCTGCGCGAAGAATAGGGGCGAGAGCGCCAGGAGCAGTACGCTCCAGCATCCGATCTCCCGATTGGCGACGCGGCGTCCGAGCGCGTAAACGCCCGTGAGTGTACATGCGGCACAAACGATCATCGCCGCACGTGTCACCAAGGGTGAAAACCCAAACGCTCGCCATGCCAAAGCCAGATAGATGATGACCAGGGGAGTGTGTCCCATGGGAAGGGTGCTGCTGGGAACCAACTGTCCCGAGCTGTAGAAGTCCATCGCTGCCGGTATGTAGTACCCAGCCTCGTCCCAATAGTAGGGCAGACGAAGCAGTGGGTAGTGAAGAAGGCAAAGGACAACGAAGGCGGCTAGCGAACCAAGGATCGCGCGAAAGCGGAAACGCGGAGGCCTGGCGAAGTCTTCGATCCCAGACAGACGATAGTGCTTTTCCAAGCGCCTGTTCATCGTAGAGAAACTAGAAAGCAGAAATTAGAAATCAGAAACCGGAGGTCCTGTTTTCTGCTTTCTAATTTCTGTTTTCTGATTTTTAGTTTCCAGTTTCGACTGAGATCTCCTCGCAGGGTTGACTTTCATTGTTCGAAAGATCCACCGCTGTCACCTGATAGAAGTAGATGTGGCCCGGCTGGACGCTGACATCGCGGAGGATGGGGGTTCGGAGCAGTTCCTTATTCAGCTTCTTGGGTTGCTCACCGTTTTCACGCCGGTAAACAGAATACCCGGCCAGGTCCTTCTCCGAGTTGGCCGTCCATACCAATTCCACCGCGCCGGCGGTGTACAAAGCTGTTAACCCTTTGGGGCGCGCCGGCGGAAATGTATCGCGGGGGATCACTTCACAGGGTTGCGAGCCTTCACCTTCGGCTATGGTCGCGCCCTCCTTGAAGAACGCCCGAACCTCGTAAGAGTAGGCGCGCCCGAATTCAAAATCACTGTCAAGGTATCGTGGCTCTTTGCTCTCCCCGAGCAACTGGAATGACCCCGGTTTTCCGGTCCGGCTTCTGTAAATGCGATACCCCGCAAGAGACTTGGCCTGCTGGCCGCCAAAAGTGCTGGCAGGTGGCGGCCAACGCAGCTCGATGGCTTTCTCAGTAGTCTGACTCTCGATATGGTTGGTGGGGCCTGAAACGTCCAGCAGCCGTAGTCGGACGAGATTGGAAATCTCGCTTTCCACGGGCCGCCGGCGAAACCCGCGCGTGAGAGTGCGGATGGCAATGATCGAGTCTTCTGTCTGCCAGTTCTTGTATTCCTCCTCGGAAAGGCGTGCGGGATAGATGACTCTGCGGTCGTTGGTGTAACGCGTCCACTGGTCGGGTTGGAGCCTGGTCCAAAGAGCCAGGGGTGGGGACTTGGGCGGTACCGAGCCAGGAGGGATGCGGGCGCGGAGAATCTCGATCTCCAGTGGTTTAGTCAACCGTTCTCCATCCACGGCCTGCTGGGGAAGTGCGAAGCGGATCTCGAGCGTGCGTCCCACCTGAAATGCGCTGAAGTCGGTTACGCGTTCCGGCACCTCGAGGCGTGGCGGTTGCGGTGGCCCCTGCACACCGCACCCAAGCAGGAGGCAGATGCCGGCGGCTTGTGCCAGGAGAACCACCGTGGCGATTGGAGATGGGATACGGTAGCGCCGACTAGCAGGATGCTGAAAAACGTTTGTGAACGTTGTCATTCCGAGCGAAGCGAGGAATCTCGCTCTGGAAACGAAGGACTTGCGAGATTCCTCGTCGTCCCGCGGACGCGGGACTCCTCGGAATGACAGGCTAGGAGGGTTTTTCAGCATCCTAAGGGGGTCACAAGAAATGGAGTTGATGCGGAGGCCGGCAGTGCGCCGCGCACACGAAAGGTGATTCACAGGATATACCGGCTGAGGTCCTGATTCTTGACGATATCCGCCAATTGCTTCTGAACGTAAGCAGCATCGATGCGGACCGTTTTCTTCTTCAGGTCCGGGCCCTCGAAGGAGATTTCGTCGAGAAGTTTTTCCATAATGGTGTGCAAGCGCCGCGCGCCGATGTTCTCCGTCTGCTCGTTGACCGCGGCGGCGAACTTGGCAATTTCTTCCAGCGCGTCGTCCGCGAAGGAGAGCTTGATGCCTTCCGTTTCCAGCAACGCCGCATACTGCTTTACCAGCGCGCTCTTGGGCTCCTTCAGGATGCGGATGAAGTCTTCCGTGGTGAGGGAATGCAGCTCGACCCGGATGGGGAATCGCCCTTGGAGTTCAGGTATCAGGTCGGAGGGCTTACTCACGTGGAAAGCTCCGGCCGCGATGAAAAGAATGTGATCGGTGCGGATCATTCCGTAACGGGTGTTGACCGTGGTGCCTTCGACGATGGGCAAGATATCGCGTTGCACACCTTCGCGGCTGACGTCCGGCCCGTGCCCCCGTTCCCGGCCTGCGATCTTGTCGATTTCATCCAGAAATATGATGCCGGACTGCTCGGCGCGTTCCACGGCCACGCGGGTGACTTGGTCCATGTCAATCAGCCTGTTTTCTTCCTCCTGGATCAGGTAATCCATGGCCTCGGCCACGCGCAGGCGGCGCTTCTTGGTTCTTGAGCCAAAAAGCCCCGGGAGCATGTCCTTGATGTTGATGTCCATCTCCTCGATGCCTTGAGAAGAGATGACCTCGAAAGCCGGGAAGCTGCGATCCCGCACTTCAACATCGACCTGCCGTTCGTCGAGTTTTCCCTCCCGGAACTGGGCGCGCAATTTCTCCCGTGTGCGGCGGAACTGTTCCTGGGCCGCAGCGGTGCGTTCCTCTTCTTCGTCGCCGCCGCTCTTTTCGTGGCGCTTCAAAGAAGGTGGAGCGGGCAGAAGGAGATCCAGCAGGCGCTCTTCGGCGTTCTGCTCGGCCTTATCAGCCACCTCATCTACCCGTTCTTCCCGGACCATGTCAATGGCGATTTCCACCAGGTCGCGGACCATGGACTCCACATCACGGCCAACATAGCCCACTTCCGTGAAGCGCGAGGCTTCGACCTTAAGGAAAGGAGAATTCGTCAGCCGGGCAAGGCGCCTGGCGATTTCCGTTTTCCCCACGCCGGTAGGGCCAATCATGATGATATTCTTGGGAAGGATTTCTTCCGCCTGCTCCGGTGGCAGCTTTTGCCGCCGCATGCGGTTTCGCAGTGCCGTGGCGACCGATCGCTTGGCTTCACTTTGGCCGATCACGTACTTATCTAATTCCGCTACGATCTGGCGCGGGGATAGCTCATCAAGTGAGCTGGCAGTCTCGAGACTTTCAGGCAAGTAGAAAACCATAGGATTCAGCGCTCGGAGCGCCCCGTTTACAGTTCTTCGATCGTTACCTGATCGTTGGTGAAGATGCAGATCTGCCCCGCCAGGAGCATGGCCTCTTCGACAATCTCCTTGGCGGTCATCGCCGTGTGTTTTGCCAGGGCGCGCGCGGCGGCCAGTGCGAAAGGCCCGCCGGAGCCGATGGCCACAATCCCGTCATCGGGCTCAATCACATCTCCGGTGCCGCTCACCAGATAGGTGCTCTTTTCGTCCGCGACCAGGAGCAACGCCTCGAGGTGTCTCAGGGCGCGGTCGGTGCGCCAGTCCTTGGCCAGTTCCACAACGGCGCGGCTCAGGTTTCCGTGATACTCCTCGAGCTTCTGTTCAAACCTGGAGAAAAGGGAGAGGGCGTCGGCGGTGCTCCCGGCAAATCCCGCCAGGACTTTCTCATTGAAGAGGCGGCGGATTTTCCGGGCTCTCTGCTTGACGATATTCTCGCCCATGGTCACCTGGCCGTCGCCTCCCATGGCCAGCCGTCCGTCTCGCCGGACGCAGAGAATAGTCGTACTCCGCATTCTGGGATGATTCTTCACCCTTGCTCCATCAAGGCATTATAACAGATGGAACCGCTACTGGACGGGTTGGAAATAGGTGGATGGGTATTCGTCGTCATAGTGGGCGGAGCTGCGGAAGATTTCAGAAACTCGTTCATCATTCAAAAACCTCGCAATGTGCATCGGGGTCACGATTCCCTCGATGTTTTTGTAGTCGCTGTACACATCCGCGAACTCGTCCCAATCGCCTGTTTGGGGGTCGCGCACGCGATAGGTGACGCGAACCGGCAGAATCGTTTGACGATTCAAATCCAGTTTCAATTGAGTTCCTTGTTGGTCAACCATGTCCAGAGCTTGTGTGGCGACGTTATCCACAAAGTCGACACCGCCCGGCTGAATGAGAATTCCGGGTTCATGGATGCGGAGACGGAGGAGATTCTCCAGCGAATAGCGATTGGAAATCCTCCAGCGTCGGGCCTGCTCCGGCGCCTGGGAGGTTTGTCCGTACCGGTCCAGTTCCCATGCTTGGTCGCCATTGTTGACGAGAATGACAGGGGGCCTCTTCCCGTAGCTAAACCGGCGCTTGTCCGGATATTCGACGGCGCTCTCGAAAGGGGCGAACCCTGAAGTGGACTCGTCCCTGATGGAATAGATGCGGCCTCGGGTCGTCAGCCGTTTCATATTCAGGAAAGCGGGTCCGCCCAATGCCCGAATCACGCGATCAATGACTTGTTGGGCCTTGGGGTCGATGCGCGAAGGAACCTCGGCGGGATTCTGCTCGGCGCGCAGTCTCGCCCCCCGGGCTGCTCCAAGCAATACTGCGGGAACAACCGCCCCGATGAGTATCCCTCGTACCCCGCAATTTCGCTCAGGCACAACAAACTCCCTTCCTCGGTCCATGCAAGATTAGGTAGTGTTCCAATTCGAATGCAGGGCCGCCTCGTCTCCCACCATGGCGGGTGGCCGGTCCCGCCTTGCGGGACCCTCCCCTACATCCCATATTAGGAAACTACCCAAGATTATAAGCCCTTGTCTCGTTACGGCATAGCACACGACTTGCGCTCCACGTCCCCCTTTTCTAACCGCACAAAACGCTCCCGCCGTTTACATTCAGGATTTCCCCTGTGATGAACGTTGCCATAGGCGAGGCCAGGAAGAGTATGGGCAGGGCAATTTCCTCCGGTCGAGCGAAGCGACGAAGGGGAATGAGGGATATTGTTTTCTTGTATTCGCGCCTGTTGTTCAACACCTGCGTGCTCATTTCCGTTTCCACCCATCCGGGAGCGAGGCAATTCACTAAGATGCCGTGTCGTGCCAGCTCGGTAGAGAGCCCTTTGACAAAGCTAATCAGGCCGCCCTTGCTGGCTGCGTAATGGGTGTGAAAAGCCTCCCCGCGTTGCCCGGCGGTCGAGGAAACCACGATAATGCGGCCGCGTTTCTGGCGGATCATTTGGGGAACGACGTGGTGCACCAGCGAATAGACGCCTTTGAGGTTTATGGCCATCATTTCATCCCACTGCTTCTCCGCTACTTTCTGGATAGGCAGGGGGTTGTAATTCCAAATGCCTGCATTAGCCACCAGTATATCGAGCTTGCCGAAACGGTTAACCGCAGCCTCAACCAACCTCCTGGCGTCGGCCATGCTTGAGACATCGGCCCGTTCAGCAATGGCCTGGCCCTCCAGGCCCTTACAGGTTTCGATGACTTCCTTTGCTGCGCGGTTTGCTCGATGATAGTTGAAAATAACCTTCGCGCCTGCTGCCACAAACACCTTCACGGTAGCCGCACCGATTCCGCGGGACCCGCCCGTAACCACAGCGACTTCATCTTTGAGAGTTATGTGCATGTTCTCCCCACTGGGCTCACTGGCTTGTGGATTCCCTGACGCAAGTGAGCTCTTCGACCTCAAACCGAAAGGACAGCTCTTCCCAGAGCCTGTTCACCCCCGAGGCTGCCGAGTGGAGAAGAAGCGCACAGCATGCGAACGTCGGCTGTCAGCCGGAAATCGGGGACGCGCACGCGCCGCACTACCCGCGCGCCTTCGAATCTCACCAGTCGCAGTTTATCACTTGCTGCAACCACAGACACGCGGAGGACAATCCGCGGAAGCGAGGGTTGGCGGCGTCTCCCAAGCAGTGAAGGCGGTCAAGCTTCCGTTGCCACTGCCTTGAGGATACGTCGGCGTTGAGGATTGATCAGCGCTGCGGAGAGGCTGGTGTAGTGCCGATTCCGAGCAATGCACAGGTGAGATGATGGAAGGGCAGCCCATGGGGAATGGTTTGGCATGACCTTCTATCCTCGAGATAATTTTTTCGGGGTCGTTCACGCCACTTCCACTTCATGCGCCGCAAGGCACTCAATCGGGAAGAGGGAGCGGGCCGCCTCTTCCATCTCCCGGGCGGTGCTGGCGTGTTCGGGATAATTGATTACGTGCACGCCAAATAAGAAGCGTGTGCTCGCTCCCGAGGCATCGTAAAGGCCCTCCGCGAACCGACTCGAGATGCGGTAGGCATTCTCTGTCCCCACGCCGGGAAGGACGATGGCAAAGACCCCGCGACGGAAGCGATATATGGAGTCCTCAGCGCGAAGTTTCCTGGTCAAGGCCTTGGCGGCGTCGCCGAACGCTGTATCGATTTCGTCCTTGTCAGGGAGTTGCGGCGAAGGCTCCAGTTGGACAACCAGTAGCGAAAGAGGCAAATGAGTACTGGCGGCGCGGCGATGCTCCATGGCCAGGCGGTCGCGAAAGAGGGTGAACCCGGGCAAGGTCGCGAGCAAGTCCACGCTCGCTTCGTGCCGCATTGCCACAAACCGCTGGTGCTCTTCCGCAACCCGCTGGCGAAGCTGACTGATCACGATCTGCCTGTCCAGGAAGTAGCCCACCAGCAGGACCGAGAGCGCGCAGAAGCCGAAGAAGATCTTGCGTTTTGTCGTGCCGTTCACGATGAGGTCGTTGGAGAGAGCCGAGGGATACATCAACAAGGCCATCCCCACGGCCAAAATGAGAATGACGGTGAGAGCCAACATCCACAGCTCCCACTCACGGCGGTTGAGATTTCGGGGGTCCATTTGGTCGAATATCCGCATGAGTAATCACTCCTCGCGAAGAGAAAGTCAACTGGTCCCCCGAGCGGCAGGAGGTCAAGTCGTGAATTCTGTTTCATCCATCCAGTACGCCACGAACTCTACGAGTGAGGGAGTCCGCCCCGTGGAGGAAAAGGAGGGCGCGATGACATGGGCCCTCGTCTCTGCGACCATTCCCCTTCCTGTGTCACTCACCCCCAGCGTTACGTACGGTCCCGGCTCGAGGCCGAAGTAGGTCCAGCCAGAGTGCTCGTCCAGATTGACATTCACCGCCTCAATCAGGAATTGTGGCGCTGAAATCGGCATCTGGCGGAGGGAGTCATGTCCTCTGACCTGCGGCGCCATCCAGTACTTCGCGAACCTTGAGTGTCAGAGCATCCGGCGTGAAAGGCTTCTGGAGGAAAACCGTGCCTGGATCCAGCAGGCCGTGTTGGACGACGGCATGATCCGCATACCCGGACATGTAGAGAACTTTCGTTTCCGGATGAAGTGGTGCCAGATGTTCTGCCAACTCCCTCCCGCTCATCTGGGGCATCACCACATCGGTCAGCAACAAATGAATGTGTTTTTTATGCCGCTCGCCAATCTCCAGCGCATCATTTGCTCCCTTGGTCTCCAACACATCGTAGCCTCTGGATTCAAGGACTCCCCTGACCAAGGAACATACTGCTTCCTCGTCTTCAGCCAGGAGGATGGTTTCGGAGCCTCGGGATAGCTCATCAACAGGTACTTGGGTTGGAGCAATCACCTCAACCGCTTGGTCGATTCGAGGCAGATAGACCTTAAATGTCGTACCCTTCCCCGGTTCGCTGTAGACCCAGATGTGGCCCTCGCTCTGTCTGACGATCCCGTAGAGCGTAGCGAGCCCCAGTCCCATCCCCTCACCCCGTTGTTTGGCGGGGAAGAAAGGCTGGAGGATGCGGGCTCGCGTCTCCGCATCCATCCCGATTCCGGTATCGCTCACTGCGATCATCACATAGTGGCCCGGCAAGACGCTTTCCTGGCTGCTCGCATAGCTCGAATCCAACTCGACGTTGGCCGCTTCGAGCGTCAACTGGCCGCCCTGGGGCATCGCATCCCGCGCGTGCACCGCCAGGTTCGTGATCACCTGCTCGATTTGTCCCGGGTCAGCATTCACGCGACCCAGTCCGGAGGGTAGATGCGTGACCAGTTCGATGTTCTTTCCAATCATTCGCCGCAGCATCTTATCCACGTTCGTCAGCAGGCTGTTCAGATCCACGATGTGCGGTTGCAGCACTTGCTTGCGGGTGAAAGCGAGCAATTGGCGCGTGAGCGAGGCAGCCTGGTCCGCCGCCTTCTCGATCTCCTTCACAGGGGAGCGCATCCCGTCGGGAAGGGAGACTCTCTCCAACAGGAGATCGCTATATCCCATAATGATCGTCAATAGATTGTTGAAGTCGTGAGCTACCCCACTCGCAAGGCGTCCCACCGCTTCCATCTTCTGTGCCTGGCGAAGCTGCTCCTCGAGTCGCCTGCGCTCCGTGACGTCTTCAACGATGCCGTCGTAATACAACACTCTTCCATCATCTGCACGGAACGCTCTGGCAGATTCCCGAACAAATATCACCGACCCATCTCGTCTTTTCCAAGCCGCCTCAAGGCCCCTGGCTTCGCCTTCCCGCTCGATTTGCTCACGAAATGCGCTTCGGGGGTAGCCAGCCTCAAAACCCTCACCCTCAACATTTCGAAATGCCAATTCCTGCCACGAGTCGTACCCCAACATTCGGAGCAGCGCGGGATTCGCCATCAGCACGCGCCCGTCCGGCGTGCTCCGATAAACTCCCAGGGGCAAGTTTTCGATGAACCTTCTGAATTGTGCTTCGCTTGCGCGGAGCGCTTCCTCCGCCCGCTGGCGCGCCGTGATATCCCGCAGCACGTTGACGCTACCCTTCAATGCCCCGCTGCTGTCACGGAGAGGGCTGGTGGTGAGGTCGAAGATCTTCCCAAGCCAAGGTTCCTCCAGATCACTTCTGGCCTCCGTCCCGGTTTTCAACAGGCACTGGTGCGGGCAGTCTTCACGGGGTTTGTCCGACCTGTGCAGGACTTCATAGCAATGCTTGCCGATGATTTCAGACAACTCCAGGCCCACAAGCTCGGCCAAGGCACGATTGGCACGCTGAATGCCACACTCCTCGTTCACCACTACGACGGGGTCGGGAACGGAGTCAAACGTCAGCTCCCAGTCCCTTTTAGCGCAGGCAATTTGCTCCTGAAGCCGGGCGGCTTCCTCCCGCTGAGTTTTGTCCTGTAGGGCGCGGCTCAAGGCAACCGGCAGTCGCTCCAGGCGATCTTTCAGGAGGTAGTCGGCGGCGCCGCGCTTGACATACTCGACGGCAGCTTCGTCACCCAGGACAGCGGTCAGTACTAAGAAGGGGATATCCTTCCCTGACTTCTTGAGGATTTCCAAAGCCTCCATACCCGTCCAGGTCCCCAGGTTGTGATCGCAGAGGATGGCATCGTAATCGGCATGAGCCAGCCGCTCCTCAAAATGAGTGGCAGAGTCAATCACATCGAACGCCAAAGGGTAGCCGGCTCGCTCCAACACGCGCACGGTAAGCTCGGCGTCCGCTGCATCGTCCTCGACAATTAAGACCCGAAGGGCTCGTCCGGAGGGAAATAGGTTACTTGCTTTAGCTTTGCTCATTGTCACCGCCCTTCATTTCGCCTGGAAAGCCACAGCCGGCGGGGGTTGATTTACTACGAGCCAGTAAAGCCCCAGTTGCTTCACAAGGTTGCGAAAATCGTCGAAATCTACGGGCTTCTGAACATAGCCATTGGCGCCAAGGTGATACCCATTGACCATGTCAGACTCTTCTTTAGACGCGGTTAGAATGACGACGGGAATAGCCTTGGTGCGAGGGTCCTTCTTGATCTCACGCAGAACTTCCATGCCATCCATTCTGGGCAGTTTGAGATCGAGCAACACTACACGGGGAGGCTGATCGAAGCTGCGCTGCGCGTAAGGGCCGCGGCAAAAGAGAAAATCCAGAGCCTCTTCGCCGTCACGTGCCACCTCAATACGATTGGCTAATCTCTCCTGACGCAAGGCGTGCAAGGTCAGCTCGACGTCGTCCGGATTATCTTCAACCAGGAGTATTTCTACGTCTTGTCTTATCATGCGGCACCTCTAGGCAAGGAATTGCTTTCCCCAGGACGGCTCTGGACAGCCTCCAGAGTGAAGTAAAAAGTAGCGCCCTTGTTCAACTCTCCCTCCGCCCAGACGCGTCCGCCGTGTTTGCGGACAATGCGCTGGACGGTGGCCAGTCCGATGCCTGCCCCCTCGAAGTCCTCGGGGCGATGGAGTCGCTGAAAAATTCCAAAAAGCTTGTCAACGTACTTCATGCTGAAGCCGACCCCGTTGTCGCGAACAAAGATCACGGGTCGGCCATCCTGCGTCGTTTCCCCCACTTCGATCACGGCGCGTTCCCGCAGCCGGGTGAACTTGAGGGCGTTCGACAGCAGGTTGGCGAAAACCTGTTTCACCAGGCCTGGATCGCACTCCACGAAGGGCAATTTCCCGATTCGCCATTCGATCTCCCGGCCCGCCGTCTCCGGCTGGAGATCGCCAAGGGCTTCTTCGAGCAAAGAACTCAACCCCGTCAGTTGCATGCTCAGTTCCTTGCGTCCCACGCGCGTGAGGTTCAGCAAATCGTCCACCATCATGCCCATGCGACGCGTGCCGTCGCGGATGCGAGACAGATGGCGACGTGCCTCCTCCGGCAGATCTGCGCTGTACTCTTCAAAAAGTAATTTGGAGAAGCCGTCGATGTGGCGCAGGGGGCCGCGCAGGTCGTGAGAGACGGAGTACGTGAAGGCTTCGAGGTCCTTGTTCGTTGCCTCCAGTTCCGCCGTGTGCCGCCGCACCCGCTCGTCGAGTTCTTCGTTCAGCTTGCGGATTTTCTCCTCAGCCCGCTTGCGCTCGGAGATGTCGCGGGCGGCGGCGAACACGCCAATGACATCTCCCGCCTCGTCCCGATACACCGAGGCGTTGTAAAGCACCGGCGTCACATGTCCGTCGCGGCGCCGAATCTCCAACTCGTAGTCCTGGACCAAGCCTTCTCGGAACACCTGCTCGTATCCCGCTCGGGCCTTCCCGGGGTCGGTAAAATAATCTGCAAAGTCGGTCCCCATGAGTTGCTGGCGCGAGCGGCCGGTCACCTTCTCAGTGGCGTTGTTCACGTCGGTGATCTTTCCGTCCGGAGCGATGGTGACGAGCGGATCCAGGCTCGCCTCGATCAGGCTGCGGTTATAAGCGCCTGCCCGGCGCGCGGCCTCGTCTGCAAGATGGCGTTCAGTGGTGTCAGTGCTCATCGTCTCCGTCCTTCATCTCGCCCGGAAAACCGCAGCCGGCGGGGGTTGATTTTCTGCCAGCCAGTAAAGCTCCAGTTGCTTCACGACGCTACGTAAACCCTATGGCATGTGGAGATTTTGCGAAGGGGAGACGAGTTGCGTAGTCCGTGTTTCTTCTTTGGGGAGAGAGCTTTCCAGCCTTGCCATCCTTTCCTCGATGCTGGCGAGCGAGCTGGCCAGCGCTCCATGGTCATCCTCGCGTCGAAATATCGGGTTGTTCACCCACCAGTCCATGCCCATTTCCTTGGCCTTATCGACCGAGCAGATGACCAAGCGGATCTGAATGGACAGGAGTTCGATGTCCACCAGTTTCACTCTGATATCACCCGCGATGATGATCCCTTTATCCAAAACACGCTCCAACACGTCGGCCAAAGTTGAGCTCTGCACCGCGTGTGACATGCTGCGTTGCTGCACCATAAGCTCTCCTTTTACAGAAGCTTTCCCAGCGGGCCAAGATCCAAGTTCAGGTCCTCTTCCTCGAGGCCAAATTCCGCCCGCAGCCGTTCAATTTCCTGTGCCTGCCTCATCAGCGTCAGTCCAAGCCTTTCAATCTGCGGCGCACTCAAGGAACCCCCCTCCATCCGGCGGATAGCTTGCCGCTCCAGCAATTCGTGCAGGAGCTTGACCAGGGTCAGGACCAGTTGCCCGAGCCCGTTTTTGGCATCGTTCGCATCGAGGTTGAGCCGGCCGGCTCGCGGGCGCTGGCCAGCGGACGAGGGGGGCGCCAGCAAATCGTCCACTTTCATCACCTGGGCGAAATCGTGCACGGCCTCAGACTCGACCCGCGCCAACTCGGTTGAGTCCATCTGCCTTCTCCTTTCCAATGCCCATGCCGGCGCCCAAGTGCAGCGGCGCGCGGCGGAGGCTTTGACGCGCTGTCTCCATGGACATGAGCACGGCTTGCAGTCCAAGGTAAACGAGGTCGATATCCGCGACTGAGATGGTCACTTCTCCTGCCACCACAACTCCTTTGTTCAGCACCCGATCAAGCACCTCGCACAGAGAAACCTGCCGGGTGTCATCTAAGGCGAGTTCGGATGGCAGGGTCGGCCGGTTTCCAGTGTTGCTTTCAACAGGCATAGGCACTCGATTCCACGCGGCTGGGTTGGTAAAGGGCTTGTCCCAGCTCTGCCAGCCGGCGAAGGCCCTGAATCTCCCCCCAACGATAGACAACCGTCATTTCCCTTCCTTGAGGACACCGCTGAAACTTCCGGCGCACGAGCGATTCCCGGCGATACAGAGCAGAACACAAAAGGCAATCACTGGGGGGCGTGACAAGATTGAGAAAAAGTCCAGGCACACTGACGCCTAAGCGCACGCAGGCAGCCAGCAAGTCTCGTGTTTCCTCAAAAGCCATATCGGTGGGGATGCTGACCGCATAGATGGCGGATCGTGCCGGATCAGTCAGCAGTCGTCTGAACCTCTTGAGGTTTTTTGACATCGACACTAGCTCCTGAGAAAACCTGGTGAGTCGGAAGATCTGCGGGTATTTAAGAAACAAGTCGAAGAACGCTTTAAGCCATTGATCGACGATTCCGGGAAGTTCCAGCAGACGAATCAGGTGACCTGTTGCTGCCGAATCGAGCACGAGGACGTCGTAGTCGCCCGAGGCGAGTAAGGCCATGACCCCCGTCAGGCCCATCACCTCGTCGAGGCCCGGGGGGGAGAGGTCGAGAATCCGTTCCAGCACTTCGCGGTCGAAGGTTAAGTCAAAGTTACTCGAGATAGATTCCAGGAATTTCTGAATATCTCCGGCGTATTGTTTCTTCAAAGCCCGAAATTCCGACTCCGAATCGATCTCCATGGCTTCCACGCCGGGGAACACGAGTTTTGGCCGGGGTCCGATGGGTGTCCCCAAGCAGCTTGATAAAGAGTGGGCAGGCCCGGTGGAGAAAAGAAGAACTTTCTTCCCTTCGCGATCTTGCGCCAAGTGCAGAGCCGTCGCGCAAGCCAAAGTTGTCTTTCCCACGCCACCCTTGCCCGCAAAGAGCAGAAGCGTAGTCTGGGGTGGAGGCCACTCGATGCCTGCCTCCACCCTGAGCGCTAGAGTTGCCGATGGTTCGGTCGTTGCGGGAGGGGCTTCGGTGATTGGCCCTACTCCGTCCCAGAATGACTCCAGTGCTGTCTGCCCCCGAACCTCCTCTGCATAAAGGGGCAGCCCCCAGAGTGCAAACCTGGCTAAAGAGGTTTGGCTGAAAAGATTCCGCAGTTGCCGAATCTGGCGGAGACGCTCGTCCTCACAAACGGGGCACGGGTTACTGGGATAGAGCCGGTTGATCACGATGTCGGTCATCGGCAACATGAGGCGGTCCACTTCCCTTACGATCGAGACGGTCTCGCGAATGCTCATCATCTCGGCGAGCATCACCGGAACAAAACGGCAACGGAGCGAATCCTGTAGCACCCCTTCCATGCGTTTTACCGAGGCGGTCAGCTCTTCCAGGAAGGCGTCGAGTTCATCGCGATCTCGGGAACGGGCAAAGACCCATTTCATGTAGCGGTGCTTTGCCAACAGAGTTTCCAGCGTGGCGAGCCATTTGCGGAGGAATTCCGGCATGGCCAGCAGGCGCAGGGTGTGGCCACTGGGGGCGGTGTCCACAATGATGCAATCGTAGCTGCACTTCTCCACCCAGGTGGAGATCTCCAGGAAGGCCACGAGTTCATCCAAGCCCGGCAAGGAAAGCTCCAAGAAGCGGTCGATTTCTTCTCTATCGAGGAAGGTGCCGCGCGAGGCGATTTCGCGGAGTTTCCCATAGTGCTTCTGCTTGAAATTCGCCAGGTATTCCTGGCCATCAAGTTCGCGAACCTTCAGGTTTTCGGGTGGGACCATGTCCGCCAGGCTATCGGCGAGCGAATGAGCTGGGTCTGTGGAAACCAGGAGAAAAGAGGATTGCGGTGAGTTCTTTGCCAAATGCAGCGCGGCGGCGGTGGCGCAGGTAGTCTTTCCGACTCCGCCTTTGCCGCCAAAGATCAGCAGTTGGAGGCCTCGGTGGTCCAAGAACGGTGGAGCAGCCATGCTTTCCGCGCATCTATTGCACCCCTCACGCCACCATACTTTGTTCACGTTGGCCTCGCTTTTCCTCTCCGCCGTGCTCCTCTTGGAGGCCTCTGCCACGCTCTTGCATTCTGTCCAGCCGGTCGAGCAAGGTCTTTTCTTCGCCGGCGAACTCTTCCTCCGAGATCCTTCCGGTTTCCAGCCTCATGTAGAGATCACTCAGCTCCGCGGTGACGGATTCGGTCTCGTTGGCGAGCTCCTCCTGGGCGGCGTTCTGAACCTGACGGGCGATCCAGACCAGACCGGTGATCGGAAGCTTCAAAAGGTCGTCCACCAGCACCATTGCATCCTCCCGCATCGCCCGTCTCAGAGCTTGAGATCGATCTCGACAAAGTTGTGCGGGGCCCACGGCCCGTTGTAGTCGAAGGCGAAGTTGTTATCAAACTGCTGCGCGGCCTCGAAGACGCGACTCTCGAACTGCGGCATCGCTGGACGCTCGACCAAACAAGCCAGATTCATTACCTCGCGTTCAGTACGGCATTTCCTTGGCTCGATCTCTGCGCAGTGGGGTGCCAGAATCGCTTCCACTTTGTCGGTGTAGGTCTCCCGATCCTCTTTGAGCAGTTGGTCAAACATCCTGCCGACTTCGATCTTGTCCTCCTGCGTAGGCTCGCGTGGACCTCCCAGGAATTGGTCCCGGGCCCCCCTGAGCTCCGGATGGGTATTAACGAAGTATTCAAAGATGTTGGGCACGTCCCAGGTAACTCGCAAGCCCATCTCGACCTTGCCCGCCACGCGCCGCAGTTGCTCGAGCAGCGCATGCTGGTTGCGAGAAAGCAGGTTTCGTACGGCCTGCGGGCTGTCTGCGATGATGCCGAAGGACATGGGTAGAGGTGTGGTCTCCGCCATCAGCTTCTTGAGGACTTCCTGATGGGCGGCAAGATGGGAGCGTTCTGGCCGCACCCTCTCGACACCTACATTGCTGACCACGGCTGCTACTTGCCCCCCCGGGATGGAATACACCTCACTTCCGTCGATGCCGAAGTCTCCGTACTTCCGGCCTCGAGCATCGGCGATAACCGCGTAAAGGTATGCCCTCTGTCGCACTGCCACCTGGTTGCGTGGATGCTTGGGCGCGGATTTCGCAATCGAGGTATCGGCGGTACTCATAGAGCCCTCTCTTCCGTACAGCGGTGGGCGTAATGGAGGATGATCTCGATCATTAGCGCGGCGCGGAACATGACATTCTCAGGTTCAGTAGTCAGAACCTGCACGGCTATTTCCTCTGGGCTATGGCCTGCCTCGTGTAGTTCCATGAGCCGGGTAAGCAATGCCTGGGACGCGCGCTCACGATCGTGGTTCATGGGCTCGGGCTGCTCTCCATTTCCGCCGGCAGCACCTCCCCCAGGGTTTTCTCCGCCCAGCGGCGCCTTGTTCCTCTCCTCAATTTGATTTCCCAAGAGAGACATCAGCAATTCTCCGCTCCCCCTCAATCGGCGCCCGGGCGCGGCCCAACTCGCCGGGCCCGACCAGCGCGCGCCCCGAACTAAGCGACCTCCATAGCCGCCTTGCTCGTCGGCTTGAGAACGCGCTCGAAGGCCTTCCCGGCCGAAGGGGGCTGTGCGATATATACTTGCTTGAGCGCTCTGATACTGCCCTGTTCCGTGCGAATCTCAAGGGTCGCCCTGCACGCGAAGCATTTGACCGGCCCCTCATAGTCGTCGTAGGCATCGTCCAGATCCAGCCTGTACCCGCAGCCCAGACAATTGACTCTCATACCTTCTCCTCCCTGTTCTCACTCGACGATGCGCGGTGGAAGGCCACGCGCCGCCCCCGCTGGCTGCCCCGACCCGGCTACGTGGCATGCACTGGCTCCTCGCTCAGCTTCCTCATCGCCCGCTTGACCGTCCTTTTCGCTTTGACTTCCAGGACCGCGCACCCCAGATAGGCGGCTACCCGATAGATCGGCTGCCACGGCAAGATTAAAAGAACTAGCAGCAGCGCCATTATAGGAAAGCCCCACAAATACAGTGCCGTAGCTATCCCGATTTGCACGACCTGTCTGATCTCCTTTTCGCTTTTCAGAGTCATTTCTTCTGGCCCCCTCAATGGTCTCAATAATTGCAGGCAGCGGGTCTTTTCAATGCTAAGATCGCGCTCCTTAGCCTCAGTACCTGATCCTCAGCGCACCGGCACTACTCCGCATCGTGGGCTTGGCCTTGACCCCAGGCACACCGGCAGGTTTGCGTTCGGCCAAGCCCTGCAACAGGGTAGTCTCTTCGGTCTCGATCTCACGCAGCCGGGCATCAAGCTCTGCCACCCGGCGGCTGGCGGTTGTTCTTTCTGCGGCGCGCCGAGACTTTTCGATTTCCAGGCACGCGATTTGCAAGTGCGCCCTGTGGGGAGTAGCCAGGCGCGTCACTCGACCGGCCAAGGTGCGAATGGTTCTCAAGCCCCTTAGAGGCATAGGCATAGGTGTGCCCCTTTCACGCGGTAGTGAGGCGGTGGTGATTCTTCCGCCGCTTGGAATGGTTCCCGCAGACTTTCGCCATTGCCTCCTCCACCTTTTGCAGCATGAGCGAATTCCCGTCGTGAGTAACCTTTGCGGTGTCCGTCTTGAGAACGTCGCAGCACACCCACCAAAAGGTGGGATCCTCGAGCCGAGCGCGGCTGTGGCGGTGGGCGAGGATCTTGGCGATGGCGATACAGGCCCGGATCGTGGGGCGGTGGTTGTTGACGCCGACCCCACGGAGTTCCCTGACAATATCCACGATCTTTTCCGCATCCGTGCGCGGAAGGCCCGACTTCGCCTGGGTGATCTGGATTTCCGTTTCGCGATCGAAATGCCCAAGGTTGATCGTAACCAGCCTGTCCACCAACGCGTCCTGCGTCTTGTGGACTCCGGCATACTCTTCGGGGTTCGAGGTCAGGATTGCCCGGAAGTGCTCGTGCACACGCAGGTAGCCCTCGCCGGATCTGCGCAGGTTGGGCAGATTGAGAATCTTTCCCTCCAGGATGCTGAGGAACACGTTGTTGGCCTCGGGCCTGGAACGGTTGAATTCATCATAAATCAGCGTGTGTCCATTGAGGCAGGCGGTGGTAAGCCGGTGGTCCTCCCAAAGAGTGCTCAAGCTCTCTTCGGTCTTCACCACGGAGTGGATGTAATTATCGATAAGCTTGTACTTTCGGTAGCCGGAATCCTTGCCAATCAGGTCGGAGCTGCCAAACTCATCGTCGCCATGGATGAGGACGACCGGGCGCCCGAGCTGCGCGGCAACGTGCAGGGCGAGGGTCGTCTTTCCCGTTCCTGCCAGGCCGGCAAAATGGACTGGGTATCCAACATCAAGATAGGTCAGCGCCCGGTCCGTCAAAGCCTGAATTTGCGGGGTCAAGACGAATTCTTCGCTAGGCTCCGGGACAATGTTTTGTCCTTCGGCTTCGACTATTTCGCTGGCTACTGAACCAAACTTTGCATCCTCGCCATTCATTGCTGTCTTTCCCCTTTCCTTGAGCTTTGCGGTCCAGTTGGAGCTTTGCCCAGACTATGGCGGTGGCCTTAGTGCTTCCGTTTCTTTCGTGCCGGCTTTTCTCCGCCGACGCCTACCAACGGGGGCGGGCCACCTGTTTCGCTCGGCCTTTCTTCCGGATAGGGTCCCGCTTCTTCGCTCGGTTGACTAGCCAATTCCTCCACCACCCCGAGCGAAGGAGCACTCAAGGCAACCCAAGCTTGGCGAATGCCGCCCAGGTCCGTGCGGACCTCCGCGCGGAGGCCCTCGACCGTACGCTTGAGGTCCGAGAGGGAGCCCAAACGATCGGCTTTCGTCCTCCTGGCCCGGGCGGCGAAGCTTTTGGAAAAGTTGGCCAGCGTCTGGGAGACATCGGCCCGCCGCTCCTCGGTCTCTCGCTCCAAAGCCTGGGCCAATCCCTGGCGCGCGCTTCGCAAGGCCAGGATCTCATTCCGCAATTGAGTCATATGCTCGGTTAACACACCCATGGTTTTCCTCCTCCTTGTTTCTAAGCTGGTCGTGGCGTTGCGGGCGGCTTCAGTTCGGGCCTCTTCTCTTTGCCACGGCTAGGAACCCTCCCGCGGCTACCTGTCGAGCACCACGCAGGCTCCAACAGGCAGCGCTTCGATGGCAACTCCCGAGGGCTTGCTGATTGCTGGGCTGCTATGCGCCCCTCCCCGCCCAGGCACGACGCGCGGCAACAATATCCGCCCTCATCTCCCGTTGCTGCCCGCTGACGGTATGCTTCAGTTTCTTCAGGAAAGCAAGACGCCCCGCTCTCATCCTTTCCGCCATTCGAGTCTGTGTGCCCGAAAAATCGCCACACATTTCAGCCACATCCTTTTGGCGGTCCCTGTTTCCATCCAGCAGTTCATCTCGGAACGCTCGACGGCTTCCGCGTAGCGCCTGGATCTCCCCGGATAATCGAGTCATATCCTCCAACAATTTACCCATCGTAGTCCTCCTTTGATTTTTCCTGCCTCTGGCGTCTCCTCCATCTGCCGAGCGGAGGACCGTACCATAGCCCCCCGCTCAACAGCGGTCGGTCCCCCACCGGTATTAGGCGGGAGCCGCAGCAGCGGCTGTCAGACCGATAGCCTCGGCATACTTCAGGTAGGTCTCGACCGAGGCAATGACGACGCGGGCTTCGACCGACAGCAGCTCGATCCCGACTAGCGACACCTTTAACCAGGCGTCGATCACGATTCCCTTGTCGAGAATCCGATCAACAACTTCCGCCAAGCTCGAGGAGTCGGTCGACTTTGCAACCTTCGCCATGGCAGTTCTCCTTCCGGGTAACAAATTACCCAAGTTTCGCTTAGGGCATACCTCACGTTAATGTGACCTGCCCCAGCCGCCAGTCGAGCAGGTGGGGTGCCGAAATCGAGAAATTGCACGCGGCTTTTCCATCATCTTGATTCAGAAGAGAAAGGCGATGGCCGGCAAAGAATAAGTGACTCTGCCCGGGGCGATTGTGGAATTCACTCCATAGAACGCGGGCCTTAGATGCGCGGCATGTAATCCCTGACCTGCCAGATATTCCAGAACTCCTTGCATGTCCACCTACGCTTGCAGGGAATCAACAAAGTTGTACGGTGGCCAGGGGCCGCTCAAGAGTAGCTTGACGGATTCGTTCGCATGATGGTGACGAGCGGCTTGGCGAAAAGATTCGACTGAATCGCGGGGCACGAGGAAGTAGAGAGACAGAAGACGACCTCTGCTGGAAGAAGGCAATTCGACTTTGTGGCGAACGAAGGAGCCGCTCAGCGAACCGCAAAGCTCCTCGACCAACTGGCGCTGCTGCAGGCCGGCTCGGTCCAGGCCCAGATAACGCTGTCGCTTTTCGGCCAGGTAAGCGGCGCCAGTATCCCAATCGAGGGGTAAGGATCTTGCACGAACAGGCCTCGCGTTGCTCTCCCTTCCATCTGCGGAAGTGTCGAGGAGAACGTGAACGCCCATTTCCCCCAAGTCCTCGAGTTCGTGGAGAAGCGCGCCATAGGCATCGTGATTTTTTCTCAACAAGCCAACGGCCTCCCACGGAGACTCAACCCGACACCCATATCGCATGGGAATCACGGTCAGGTGGCGATAAAAGGACTCTACGACCGTCTCATACACGAGAAGTTCCGAGGTATCACGAGGTGAGTCGGGCTCTGCCAGTTTAGAAAGTACAGCGCCCAAGCCCTGGTGATTTACTGTGAACACACGTTGCCCCCCGACCCCGGTGGGAGTTTCGAGGTCGGCCGGCAGGGGCCCACGAAAGATGCAGTAGACTAGGTAACTCATGGGGTTGCTCCTATCGATAGAGGTGGAACGAAGCGATAAGGGGGCCAGGGCCCGGACAGTTCGAGGACCAGCCCCCCCATGGCATGTTTCTCATTCACCTGATTGATTCGCGCCCGAAATGCCGGCGTCGCACTCTTGGGCAGCAAAAAGGCCCAATTCAGCACAACTTCGATTCCGCTTTCTGGGGGCTCACGAGGCACCTCCGGACATTCGCAAAAATCCGAAGCCTGCTGCCTCAGGTGGTTCGCGACCTGGCGGCGGGTTTCCTTTAGCCAGAGGCTCAATTCTTTCTCTGCGCCAGCCCGGATTCGCTGTTCCTCGAAGTAGCGTCTCCCCGGCAGCAGCGCCGCGAGTTGCGCTTCCTGTGCGGCCAGGCTTGCGGACGTGAGGGCGCGCCCGGCCTGCTTTCTGTCGAGCAAGCCCCTGACTGACCATTCCTCCTGATCAGCTACCCGCTCCAGGAACTGCGAAATCGCCGCACCATGCCTATCCACAAATTCTGCCAGGCGTTCCTGTGACGAGAAAAGGGTTCCGAAACGGGCGGGCAGCACGGGAGAATGACGCATCACCTCCTCAACCACCGCCTCGTGCCGCAAGGCGCGCGGCCCCACCCAAGCCAGATCCCGCATGCGCAGTTCGGCCGTTTCGCCGCAAAAATCTTCCAAGCGCACCTCGCTTAGGACGGCACACAGATTCGGGAAGCGCCGAAATACAGACAGAGGATGCTGGCCATCCACACCGGTCCCCTCGAGCTCCCCGAGGAGGTTCGAGCAGGCAAAGCAAAACAGATAAAGCGCCCTCTGCACCGTCTCCATCTACTGTTCACCACATCCTTCGAGAGTCTGCTGACGAATTTCTTGCAGTGCGCCCTCCAGGTCGCTGGCCTCAATGGTTACCCGCGCCTGCCCGTCCGGTGCCTTATCGCCCGCCTGAACGGCTCGCCGGACAGCTCGCAGGGCGGCTCGGGTGCACGTCGAAATGATATCGGCGCCGCTAAACCCACCGGTTCGTGAGGCCAGGTCCTTGAGGCTGATCACCGCGCCCAGGGGTTTGTTCTGCAAATGGATCGCGAAAATCTCGCTGCGCTCGCTCTCGTCGGGAAGTGGAATCTCCACAATCTCGTCAAACCGCCCAGGCCTGAGAATGGCGGGATCGAGCAGATCTGACCGGTTGGTCGCGCCCAGGACCAACACCCCTTTCAGCTCTTCCACCCCATCCAACTCCGCGAGGAACTGGCTCAAGACGCGCTCCGCCACGTGCGAATCCGACGCACCGGCGCTGCGGCTGGGCACGAGGGCGTCAATCTCATCGAAGAAGACGATGCAGGGCGCAGCTTGGCGCGCTTTGCGAAATACCTCGCGCACGCCCCTCTCAGATTCCCCCACATATTTCGAAAGCAGTTCCGGCCCTTTGACCGAGATGAAATTCACCTTCGTTTCGCTGGCCACCGCTTTGGCGAGGAGGGTCTTTCCGCAGCCTGGGGGACCCGAGAGCAGGATTCCTTTGGGCGGCCGTATACCCGCTCGGGTAAACAGGTCGGGGTACTGGAGAGGCCACTCGACGGCTTCCACGAGGCGCTGTTTGATCTCGGCCAGACCCCCGACGTCCTGCCAGCGCACGTTGGGAACTTCGACAAACACCTCGCGCAGCGCCGAAGGCTCTATGTCCCGGAGGGCCTCCAGGAAATCGTCCATTCCCACCTCGAGCTTGGCCAGTTGGTCATAAGGAATTCGCGCCAAGCCGAAGTCCACATCGGGCATGATGCGCCGCAGGCAAATCATCGCAGCTTCCCGGCAAAGGGCTTCCAAGTCGGCCCCCACGAAACCATGCGTGATCTCCGCCAAGTGATTCAGGTCTACTTGTTCGGCCAGAGGCATACCTCGGCTGTGGATCTCCAGGATCTCCTTGCGTCCGTGGCGGTCGGGAATGGGGATGCTAATCTCTCGGTCAAACCGCCCTGGCCGCCGCAGGGCCGGATCGAGCACATTAGGCAAGTTGGTCGCCGCAATAACGATGACCTTCTGCCGCTTGGCGAGTCCGTCCATCAATGCCAACAACTGGGCTACGACCCGCTTCTCGACCTCGCCCACCACTTGCTCGCGGCGGGGGGCAATGGCGTCGATCTCATCCAGGAAGATGATGCTGGGGGCCTTGCGACTGCCCTCTTCAAAAATCTTCCGCAAATGGGCTTCACTCTCGCCGTAAAACTTGTGGATGATTTCGGGGCCGCTGACGGCATAGAAGTTCGCCTGGGTCTCATGGGCAATGGCGCGGGCAATCAGCGTCTTACCGCATCCAGGAGGCCCGTGTAGAAGCACCCCTTTCGGTGCGTCGATTCCCAGGCGCTCGAAGACCTCGGGGTAACGCAAGGGCAGTTCGATCATTTCGCGGATACGCTGGAGTTGGGGCTTCAGGCCGCCGATGTCCTCATAGGAAATCGCGCGGGCGGCCATCTCCTCGGGCGGGGCCCCTTTGGAGATCACCAGTTGGGTCATGGGGTTAATGAGCACGGGACCTTTGGGCACCGTGCTTTCCACCTTGAAATCCGCCCAGCGGGCTCCAAAGAGGATGGCCCGGATGCGGCTCGCGGCCAAAACCGGCAGGCCATCCAGCCGGCTGCCGATGTATTCCAAATCGCGTTCGGAAGGAGTAATGTTCGTGGGGGCCAGCACCACCCGCTCGGCGGGTGGGCAAGCTATGCGGCGCACTTGAACGAACTCGTCCAGCCCCGTCCCGGCATTCTCGCGCGTGATTCCGTCCAGTTGAATCCGGGACTGACCGCGCATCTCCTTGTAAGCCGGCATCGCCTTGCACACGGTTCTACCCTTGCCGACAACTTCCACAATGTCTCCCACGTCCACCTGCAAGAGCGCAAGATCCTCCGGCCCCATGCGGGCGTACCCACGACTCACGTCCTTGCTGAGCGCCTCGCTGACTTTAAGCTTGAACGACTTCTCTGCGGTTTCGATGGTGGCTCCTCCCCAGCGGGCTACTTAAGGCACTTGATTTCCAGGACCCCGTTGTTACAAGAGACCTGCATCTTCTCCTTGGAAACATTCCGGGGCAGGAGAACTTCCTTGCGGTATTTCTTGTCGCCTCTCTCGGCGGAAATCGTCAGCACGTCGTCCTTGACCTCAACCCGCACGTCCTCCTTGCCGATGCCGGGCAACTCCGCCAAAACCAGCAGGTAGTCGTCTTCCTCAAAAACGTCCACCATGGGTTCTCGGACCTCCTGAACTTCGGTTCGCCCGGATTTGGCGTCCCGCCGAATATTTCCGAAGGGCTCGAGGCTAGGCCCCTCATCTCCCAGCCCCACCTTAACCTTGAATCCGTAAATCCCTCTGAGCTCTTTTCCGGACCCGTGAATCTCCCCCGTTTTGGAGAGCTCTTGACCGCTTTCGGCTAGTTCACCGAGCTTCTCCACCAAGTCTCCCAGGCCCTTGAGAATCCCTCCCAGGCCGCCTTCCATCCCACCCCTCGAGGTTCGTTCTTTTTTCTTTTCCGTCATAACGCACCTTATCCCTTTCAATTTATAGGAATGCCATATTGCCTGACTTTTGAATGTATAGTCTTATAATCGATGTGTAGCAAGCGAGCGGCTTTTGCCTTATTCCCTCCCGTTTCCCGCAGCACATGAACAAGGATTTCCCGCTCCATAACGACGATCCTGCGTTGCATGATTTCTTTGAGGGGAAGGCCTTCCTCGGGCGTGTCCTGAATTTCCTGATTGCATTCTGGGCCCGGAGGGGTGAGTTTGGGGGATACACAATCGATCCTCATGTGCTGCTCGGTGACCATATCGTCTGCCAGAAGAACCGCGCGGCGGATCACGGAACGGAGCTGCCGAACATTTCCGGGCCAGTCGCAGGCGAGCAAAGCATCGACCGCAGTCTGCGTAAAGCCCTTCACGTTCTTCTGCAACTCGAGATTGGTGAGATCCAGGAAGCGCTTGGCCAGATACAGGATGTCCTCCTGGCGGTCGCGCAAGGGTGGAACCCAGATCGTGAACTCGTTCAACCGAAAATAGACGTCGGGGCGAAATGCACCGGATTCGCCCAAGCGTTGCAGGTCTTGGTTGCTGGCGGCCAGAACCCGGACGTCCGTGTTGATGGCTTGGGTGCCGCCAATGCGGCAGATGGTCTTGTCTTGAAGCACGCGCAGAAGTTTGGCCTGGGAGCCTAGAGGCATGTTGGAGATTTCATCCAGGAAAAGTGTTCCGCCATGGGCCATTTCGATTTTTCCATTTTTCTGTTTGTCCGCGCCCGTGTAGGCTCCCTTTTCATGTCCAAACAGCTCGCTTTCTAAAAGGGTCTCAGGGATAGCCCCACAATCTACGGCCATAAAGGAAGCCCGGCAGCGAGGGCTGCTCTGGTGGATGGCGCGCGCCACAAGCTCTTTCCCCGATCCGGTTTCTCCCAGTATCAAGACGCTGAAGTTGGTTCCGGCTACCCGGCTTACATCGGCGATCAACCGCCTCACAAGATTGCTGGGCCCCATGGACTCCCGGAGCGAATTCTCGTCCTCGATCTGGCAGGCGAGACGGCGCAGCTTGCGCTTGAGGGCGCGTTCGTTCAGGGCGCGGAAGACCACGCGCAGCACCTCGTGGCGTTTGAGGGGTTTCGCCAGGTAGTCGTGAGCGCCTGCCCTCATCGCTGCCACCGCGCCCCGGATTTCCGGATAGCCCGTGATCAGAATAACGGGGAGGTCCTCGTCCAGGGCTTTAGCCCCTTTCATAATCTGCATGCCGTCCATATCGGGCAGCTTCATGTCCACGACCAGAGCATCGGGATGTTCGGAGCTGATCTTTTCCAGGGCGGCTTGCCCGCTGTGGGCTACCACGGGGGTTATCACCTCTTGTTCGAGGAACGTGGAGAGCAAGGCGATTTGCTCATTCCCGTCCACAATAAGAACCTTACTGCCAGCGGCTGTCATTGCTCTTTCTCTCCACGACCTGAGGATTGGTGAATCAAATAGACGACCCGGATATCTTTATCGAGCCAGGAGCCCAGGGAGTGAAGCATCCCGAGGAAGATCAGGCCCGTTTCCCCCGCCCGAAGCGTCTCGTTGATCCGACCGGCGATGTATTCATCACGCCTTTTGAGCAAGGAATCTCTCAAGGCTTTCCGGCGCGGTTCCTCTCGAGTGGCGAACTTCGGCTTCCCGGAAGCGAAGTCCTCCTTGAAGAGTTGATATTCCTCCACCAAAAGCTCGGAAGATTCCGTGCCCATGATCGTGGCGCCCTTCTCCCGTAAACGATGAAGCAACCCGTGGTTGCGGCTACCGGCTTTTTCCAGCTCCGTAACAATCTCCACCTCGCGCCCGCAAACCGGCAATCCATCCTGATAAAGGCGAACTCGGTCATAGGGAAGCGCCAGTCTCTCGATGGCCAACTCGATCTGGGCCCACAATTTGTTAACCAGGTTCACGTTGCGCTCCCAGCCCTTACGCCCTAGCTTCTTGACTTTCAGGCGCTGGATCGCTTCGCTTAGCGCTCCCATGTCGGCTTGGGTATGGATGATGGGAATGTAGATGAGAGTCCTCTCATTAGATTCAGGATGATGGGTTCCGGCAGCGCTCTCGCTAGTTCGTTCGTCCATGACAATTGGGGTGCCAGCCCTGGGGATCCGAATCCGTAGAAGCCAAGTGGAGTTTACATTGTCATCTATGAGCCTCTAAGTGACCGCACCGCCTCCAAAAATTGCCCGACCGCATGTGCTTCACCTGGAGAAACAACTGCCCGCCAATCAGGGACTTAGGTCAGAGTCGGCGTAGGAATTTGGTGCCCAGCGGCCGGTTGCGAATCGGAAGACATACCGGCCTTACCCTGAACGCCACGGTCATACGAAAGGACTCGCCTCCTCTGTGCTCAGCCCTATCAAATGGGTAGTACGAAGGTTGCGCACAGCTCTCTCCCACAGGTTAAACACCTTCCAATTTTGCGACTGCAATCCCCATTGAGCAATTGCTGTTCCATAAGGCTCTGTTCGAGGATGAGCAGGAGCCATCCTCTCTTCCCCCATCGACCACCTGCTACCTTCACACTTTATTTATCGGCAGTGGGAAGCAGTGCGATTAGGGAAAGTGGCGGCTTCTCCCAGGCGCGCTCCTGCCGGTTCGTGTTTCATTTCGAGGCATTGAAAAATTGAGGAGTGACCCGCCGTGGCGGGACGAGCAAGGACAGTAGAAGTCAAGAGTGCAGTGACGAGTGACGAGTGAAAAGTGACCAGCAAGGAGAGCGGGTGTCGGGGGACGGCGGACCGGCGGACGCATTCTTCAACTGACAACGGACAACTGACAACAGACAGCTTTCCCTGCCTACTGCCTGCTGCTCTCCGCCGGCTCGAAGCGGGCTTGGAAGAAACGCAGGTATTTGGGTTCGTAGATCATCTTCAAGGCGCGAGCCTGGTCGCGCTGCTCGTAAACCTCGAGGATCGACTCCGCCACCACATCCATATGCGCCTGAGTATAGACTCGGCGCGGCAGGGCGAGGCGCACGAGCTCCAATTGCGGGTGGCGCTCCGCGCCCGTCTTGGGGTCGCGCCCGGCGGAAACGATGCCGCGCTCCATAGTGCGCACCCCGGAATCGACGTAGATGTTGGCAGCCAGCCTCTGGGCCGGGTATTGCTCCTGAGGGATGTGCGGGTAGAAGCCCCTTGCCTCCAGGAAAACGGCGTGGCCGCCGATAGGCTTGACGAGGGGGATGCCCCAGTCCAGCAGGTGCCTGCCCAGGTACTCGACCTGGCCGACCCGCGCCCGGATGTGGTCGTCCTCGACGCTTTCCGCAATGCCGCGCGCCATGGCTTCCATGTCGCGCCCGGCAAGCCCCCCGTAAGTGTGCAGCCCCTCGTAGACCACCACCAGGTTGCGCGCTTCTTCGTAAAGTCCTCCATCGTTGCTGGCCAGCCAGCCGCCGATATTCACCAGCGCATCTTTCTTGGCGCTCATCGTGCTGCTCTGGGTGTAGGAGCAGTACTCCTTCAGGATTTCCGCCACTTTCTTGGAGCTGTAGCCCGCTTCGCGCTGCTGGATGAAGTAGGCGTTCTCCACCGCGCGCGTGGCATCGAGCACGATGGGAATGCTGTAGCGGTCGCAGAGTTCTCGCAGCGCGCACATGTTGGCCATGGATTGCGGCTGGCCCCCCGCCATATTCACTGTTCCCGCAACGGAAACGTAGGGAATCTTCCCCGCTCCCATCTCGAGGATGAGCTTTTCGAGTTTCTGCAGGTCCACGTTGCCCTTGAAGGGGTGCTCGCTTGCCGGGTCGTGGGCCTCGTCAATGATGACGTCCACGAAGGTTCCACCCGCCAGCTCCTGGTGGAGGCGCGTGGTAGTGAAATACATGTTGCCGGGGATGAAGTCGCCCGGCTTGATCATGATCTTCGAAAGGATGTGCTCGGCGCCGCGCCCCTGGTGCGTGGGAACCAGGTATTTATAACCGTAATATTGGCTAACCGCTTCCCACAAGTGGTAAAAGTTGCGGCTGCCCGCGTAGGCTTCGTCGCCGAGCATCAAACCCGCCCATTGGATGTCACTCATGGCATTGGTGCCGCTGTCCGTGAGCAGGTCGATGTAAACGTCCTGCGAGCGAAGCAGGAAGGTGTTGTAGCCGGCCTCGACGATGAACTTCTCCCGCTCCTGGCGGGTCGTCATGCGGATAGGCTCGACCATCTTGATCTTCCAGGGCTCAGCCCAGGAGCGCCGGGAAGGCTTTGGGTAGGACATGCGGTGACTCCTTATTATCCGCAGATTACTCAGATTCCACAGATCAGGCAGGCTGAAGGCAGAAGAAGAACCGAGCAGAGCAGGCAAACCTAATGCCGTCCCATACCCATGCGATTCCATTGGGGGGGCCACAACCACGTCGGCGTTCTTAGTCTATCTCTTGCCCTACTCATTTTTCATCTGTGTAATCTGCGAAATCTGTGGACTGGGGGCCTTTTGCTCTTCGCGAGCCAGAGCCTTCTCCATCAGGCGGGGGTAGTCGAAGCTCAGAACGCGCTGGCAATTGCGGCAGCGCCAGACTGGGTCCTGCGGATCGAGGTAGTTGAAGTTGACGCAACCGCAATCGCAGACGACCTGCAACCCTTTGCTGCGCCCTTGAATCAGCTTCACATCTTGGGGCCCAACCGGAAATTTCATTTGACTCCCTCGCCACAACCTTATCCGCAGATTACACAGATTTCACAGATTGGGCTAGCGACTTAACCACCAGCCACTAACGACTAGCCACTGTTCTTCTTCCCTACCCGTCCTTCATCTGCGTAATCTGCGAAATCTGTGGATTGCGTCTTTCGCTAAACGCGCTCGCGGAGCATCACGCGGTCCTGGCTGTCCACTTCGCGGAGCCGGACTTCAATCACTTCCGTGCCCGATGTTTGCAAAACCCTGCCCACATAGTTCGCCTGGATGGGCAACTCTCTGTGCCCCCGGTCGATCAAGACGCACAGTTCCACCCGCCGTGCCCGCCCGTGATCCACAAGGGCATCCAGCGCGGCGCGAGTGGTTCGGCCCGTGTAGAGGACGTCGTCCACAAGGATCACCGTCTTGCCCTCCACGGAAAACCGCAGGGGCTGCTGGACCACGGGCTTCTGGTCGATTCTCAAGAGGTCATCACGGTGGGGGGTGATGTCCAGCATTTCGACCGGGGGCGCGGTCTTTTCGATCTCTGTCATCTTCTTAGCCAAACGCTCGGCCAGCGGGACTCCGCGGCGGCGGATTCCCACCAGAACGACCCCTTCCAGGCCGTTGTTGCGCTCCAGGATTTCGTGCGCCAGGCGCATCAGCGTGCGGTCGATCTCCGAGGCCGACATCAACTGCGCCTTGTCGCGAACCACCGCACTCTTGGGTTGAACGTTTCCAGCATTTTCCATGGCAGGCTCCCAAACGCCTGATTATAGCATTCTGCCCTTCTTTGACGGTGTCATTCCGAGCGCAGCGAGGAATCTCGCTCTGCTTATAAGTCGAGGAGTCGAGGGTCGAGAAGTTCTTAACTCCTCGACATTCGACCCTCGACTTCTCGACTTATTTGATACGCTCGGCGCAAATCACGGACGTAGTGGTCCGCTTCCCGTGTGGGCTTGGGAATGCGGAATCCGTCCACGCACTGCTTCACCAACCCGACGGCGGAATCGAGCGAAACCCGATGTCCGGTGGTGACGTAAATGGGTCTAACGTTGTCCCTCGTCCGCAACACCACTCCAATGCGCTCACCTTCCAGCATCAGTGGGGTGGTCGAGCCCGCCTTCTTGCCGGGCTCTTGGTGCTCACCCACCAGCCGTGACTTGGCGCAGCCGATGGTGGGCTTGTCAAACAAGATGCCAATGTGGCAGGCAATGCCGAACCGGCGCGGGTGTCCGAGTCCGTGGCCGTCAATCAGGATAAGGTCCGGCTCGGTCCGCAGCCGGGCAAAGGCCGCGAGCAGTACGGGGCTCTCGCGGAACGAAAGCAGGCCCGGGACGTAGGGAAAACGCAGCTTGCGCCGGGCCATCCGGCGCTCTACTTCCTCGAAACCCGGAAAGCGATAAACAATGGCGCCGGCAAAAGCGACCTCGGTCTCGGGATCAAACGCCATGTCCGCGCCCGCCACGAAGCGGATCTCTCCAAACCGGTCCTGCAATTCCACACGCTCGCGCAAGCTTTCCTGAAGCCGAATCGCTTCGCGGGGTGTCAGGTTCCAACGGGTCACGAGCTGCGGTTGCATCGCCATTCCCATATTCTAGCGCGGGAAATGCCCAACCGCGGCGTCATGCTGAGCGCGCCCCACAACGGACATTTCGTGTTACACTTCCTGTCCTAGCAGCACGAGTCGGAGGTCGGGCCCCAAACGCCGCAGGTCACAGCCAAATGCTGGCGTGAGATATTCTTCTTTCTTTGGGAATTTCGACTTTGGACTATCGGTGGTCTCCTGCCATGAAACATCTCAACTTCGAGTTTAAAGCACGGTTGAATAACGAGCAGCAGGTTCGGGCGGCGCTCAAGAGATTGGACGCCCGCTTTATTGGGACTGACCACCAGATCGACACCTATTTCCGCGTCCCTTCCGGGCGGCTGAAGGTTCGGGAAGGCCGCCTCGAGAACGCCCTGATTTTCTACCAGCGCAGCAACCTTCGCCGCGCCCGCCAGGCCGCGGTTGAAATGATGCTTCTTCCGCGGCGGAACTCCCTCCGGGCGATCCTTGCGCGCTCCCTCGGGACACTGGCCGTCGTGGACAAGCGCCGCGAGATTTACTTCGTCAAGAATGTGAAGATTCACCTGGACCGCGTCCGCCGGTTGGGCAAGTTCCTCGAGGTTGAAGCCATTTCGCGCGTGGGTGACGTGAAGAAGATACGGTCCCAGGCGCGCCAGTTTCAAAAACTGTTTGGCATCTCCTCAAAGGATATCGTCGCGGAATCGTATTCCGATTTGATCCTTGCGAAGAGCCCTTCGTAGAGTAGAGGCCGCCTTCAGGCGGGCAGCATCGGATAACCTCCGGCCCCGACTGCCCCCCTGCCCGTAATGGAAAGAAAGTGGATGGCTAATGTGGAAAAAGGGCCTTTCCGTACGGCAGAACGATTGAAACCCGCGGGTGACATCCGCTAACCTGTAGGCTGCGTCGGGTCTTGGGCAAGATCAGGGCAAGATCTAAAGAGAATGGAAAACAAAAGCCCTAGCCGGTTGCGGGGAGGCTGGCTCCTCCCCGCGTCTGCGGCTGTGCTCATTTTCAACAGCGCATACGTCGCCGCCTTTGGTAATCCCACACTCTTTTATGTAGCGAATGCGCTGCTGCATCCGCTGCTGGGAATAGGCGTGGGCGTTCTTTTCGTCGCCTTTGTCCTCCGACATCGAGCAGCCTTCGCCGGTTTTTGGGGAACCGTGTCGGTCTTGCTGTTAGGGCTGGCAGCGGCTTTCGGGGTCTACCTGGTTTTCGTGGGCATGACTCGGCCCCACAGCATGGCGCTTTATGCGCATGTGGGGTTGGTGATCCTGGGTCTGTTTTTCCTGCTTCTGCGATGGCGTGGCCAGGCAGGGGCGGGCGGCGCCCGCCCGGACACCGAAGGCCTCCAAGCCGCGTGGCGCGCGGGCGCCGCAGTGGTCGTGGCTTCGGTTGCATTCTACGCCATCGTCGCAACTTATCATTGTGCCCACTCCGATCTGCAATATAGGATTCAGAACCCTTCCACCGCCCCCCTGAGCATGGAGAGTGAAGGTGGCGGCCCAGCAAGCTTGCTCTTCCCCAGCTCCGCGACAACCACCGACGGCAAGCCTATCACCTCGCAGTTCTTCATGGATTCCGAATCCTGCCGGCCCTGTCACACGGACATTTACAATCAGTGGCAAAGTTCCATGCACCACATGGCCTCCTTCAATAACCAGTGGTACCGGAAAGCCATCGAGTACATGCAGGACACGGTCGGCGTTAAGCCCTCGCTCTGGTGCGGTGGGTGCCACGACCATGCGCTGGTTTTCGCCAACCAAATGCAGACGCATCCCATCCGGGAGGTCGAGGATAGGCGTGAGGGCCAGAACGGCCTCGGGTGCATGTCGTGCCATTCCATCGCGGGTGTGAAAGACACGATGGGCCAGGGCGGTTTCGTCATGGATTATCCGCCGCTCGACAAGCTGGCCTCGAGCCAGAACCCGGTGCTCCATTTCCTGCATAACTACGTGGTGAAGCTCAACCCCAAGCCGCATCGCAATGCCTTTCTGAAACCTTTTCACAAAGACCCGCAATTCGTCCCGGAGTTCTGTTCCTCCTGCCACAAGGTTCACCTGGATGTGCCCGTCAATAATTACCGGTGGATTCGCGGCTTCAACGATTACGACAACTGGCAGGCCAGCGGCGTTTCAGGGCAAGGCGCGAGATCGTTCTATTACCCACCCAAGCCGTCGCAGTGCGCTGATTGCCACATGCCGCTCGTTCCCTCGAAAGATTTCGGCAACCTCAATGGCTTCGTGCATTCGCACCGATTCGCAGCGGCCAACACGGCGGTCCCAACCTCTTACGGCGACCAGGAACAGGTTCAGCAAGTCGAGAGCTTCCTGAAGGGCGCCCTCAGCGTCGATATCTTTGCTCTGGCGGAAGAGCCTTCTGAAAGTGCGGGCCCGGCGGGGACGAGGGGTGGGGCAGGCGAGGCGCCACAACTAGCCAGCACGTTTGCAGTGGGTGAAGAATCCTCGGCAGGCTTGGCGGCAGGGGGAGCGCGCGCGGCCGCTCCAGTCAAGTTGATGGCGCCGCTGGGGCGCGCTGCAGCGCGGGTCCGGCGCGGTGATACGGTCCGCGTTGAAGTGGTCGTCCGCACGCGCAAACTCGGCCACTTCTTCCCGGGCGGCACGGTGGATGCCTTTGATTGCTGGCTGGAGCTTCAGGCCCGTGACCGCAAAGGGAAGATCATTTTCTGGAGCGGCGAAGCAGCCGACAACGGCCACGGTCCGGTCGAACCCGGCGCGCATTTCTTTCGTTCGCTCCAGCTTGATGCGCATGGCAATCCCATCAACAAGCGTAACGCCTGGTCCACGCGCGCGACCCTGTACGCCCACTTGATACCTCCGGGCGCCGCAGACACCGTCCATTTCCGCATGAGAGTTCCCGAGGATGCCGTAGATTCGATCACGCTGACCGCGAAGCTCAACTACCGGAAGTTCTCCTGGTGGAATACCCAGTGGGCATTCGCCGGTATCCGCGACCCCTCCCAGGCCAATCCCGAGGTAACGAAGAATTACGATGATGGCCGCTGGGTGTTTCAGGGCGACCTTTCCAAGGTTTCCGCCAAGTTCAAGGAGATTCCGGATGTGCCCACGGTGGTGATCGCGGAAGACACCGCGACTATTCCAGTGGTCGCCAAGAGCTCTCCACTCTTCACGGAGACTTTGATCCTGGATCCCGGGGACCGCGAGCGCTGGAACGATTACGGCATCGGGCTATTGCTGCAAGGCGATTTGAAAGGAGCGGAGCGGGCCTTCGAGACGGTGACGAAGCTCGACCCCAAGTACGCCGACGGCTGGGTCAACGTGGCGCGCGCGCGAGTTCAGGAAGGCAACACCGACGCGGCGAAGCCCTTGCTGCAAAAAGCCCTCGAACTCAATCCCCGACTCGGCAGCGCGCATTACTTCACCGGACTTGCGCTCAAGGCTGACGGCAACTATCCCGCCGCCTTCGACGAGTTTTCCAAAGCTTCTTCTCTCTATCCGCGCGACCGCGTGGTGAGGAACCAGATGGGTCGCATGCTTTTCCTCGAGCGCAAATACCAGGAAGCCGTGGGGGAATTCGATAAGACCCTGACTGTCGATCCCGAAGACCTCGAAGCGCATTACAACCTGATGCTCTGTTATCGCGGCTTGCGAGACGACACGCGGGCCGCACGGGAAGAGAAGCTCTACCTGCGCTTCAAGGCGGACGAATCCTCGCGCGCCATCACCGGGCCCTACAAGCTCACTCATCCCGAGGACAACAACGAGGCGCAGCCGATCCATGAGCACGTAACAGTGCCGCTTGGGCAGGAAGTAGGCAGTAAGGAGAAGGCAGAATTCAGAAGTCAGAAATTAGAAAGCAGAAATCAGAAGGAAGAAAGAATCAGAGCGAGATTCCTCACTGCGCTCGGAATGACACCGGGAGGAAAGGGTAGCCCTCTCCCCCTTGGGGGAGAGGGTGGACCGCCGCCGGCGTTTTCTTCAGCCGGGGCGGGCCGGGTGAGGGAGTCGGTTGCACGGTGAAGAGGGACCACGCTCTGGAGTGCGGCAGCTTGCTGCCGCTTTCGGTTAGGCCAGCTTGCTGGCCGTGCACTGGAGCGCGGCACTCGGGCGAGCAAGCTCGCAGGAGAAAAGCGGCAGCAAGCTGCCGCACTCCAGAGCGTTAGGCAGTGGTCAGTTGCAACGCACAAGGGACGACGGACCGCGGATGATGGCCAACACCCAATCCAAAATCCAAAATCGAAAATCCAAAATCGCGGGCAACCTCATTCTTCTGGCCACTGTGTTCGCAGTTGTGGCTCTAATGGGGGGTTTGAAACCTGTCCCGACCTCCGCAAGCAGCGCAAAAGCCCTCGCCAGTGACAACGCAGCCATTCGCTTCGAGGACATCACCCAAAAGGCCGGAATCAATTTCATCCATTACACCGGCGCCTTCGGTAAGAAATATCTGCCGGAAACCATGGGACCAGGTTGCGCGTTCATTGACTACGATAACGACGGCTATCCGGACATCCTACTGATCAACGGGAAAGACTTCCCCGGCCACAAGACCCGGCGCGCGACCCCAAAGCTTTACCACAACAACGGCAACGGCACGTTCACGGACGTAACGGCCAAGGCGGGCCTGGACATCGAGATTTACGGCATGGGCGTGGCGGTGGGAGACTACGACAACGATGGCTGGGACGACATTTACATCACCGGCCTCGGCGAGGCGCACCTTTTTCACAACGAACACAACGGAACGTTCAAAGACGTCACCAGGACCGCAGGCGTGAATAACACCGGCTTTGGCGCCAGCGCTGCGTGGGTGGATTACGATAAAGACGGCAAGCTCGATCTATTCGTGACCAACTACGTGAAGTGGTCCGAAAAAGACGACCTGTATTGCACACTCGATGGTCGGCACAAATCCTATTGCACGCCGGAAGCTTACAAGGGCGACACCCCCCGGCTCTTCCATAACCTCGGCAATGGCCGCTTCGAGGACGTGACCCAGAAGGCAGGCATCTACGACCCCACGAGCAAATCGCTAGGCGTGGTGGTGATTGATTACGACATGGATGGCTGGCCGGACCTCGCCGTCTCCAACGATACCGAGCGCAACAAGCTCTACCACAACAACCACAATGGCACTTTCACTGAACAGGCCGTGCAAGCCGGTATTGCCTTCAGCGAGGATGGCGTAGCGCGCGGGGCCATGGGGATCGACGAGGATGACTTCGACCACTCGGGCTATCCCAGCCTTGCCATCGGCAACTTCTCCAACCAGATGCTCGGTCTGTACCACAACGAAGGCAATCGCTTCTTCATCGACATCGCACCTTCCTCATCGGTGGGCCGCGCCAGCTTGCTCTCGCTTTCTTTCGGCCTTTTCTTTTTCGATTACGACCTTGACGGCCTCGAAGACATGTTCGTCGCTAACGGCCACATCGAGCCGGATATTGGGCGCATCCAGCCGCAGGTGACTTACGCCCAGCTCCCCCTGGTGTTCCACAACGAAGGCCACGACAAGTTTCAGGAGGTCGGCAAGCAACTCGGGTTCACGCGCCGCTGGGTGGCGCGCGGCGCCGCCTACGCCGATATCGATAACGACGGCGCGCCGGATATCCTGATTGCGAGTAACGGCGGGCCTGCTAACCTCTTCCGCAACGTGGGCGGCAGCCGTAACAACGCCATCCGAATCAGGACCGCCGGCACGCGCTCGAATCGCGACGGCATCGGCGCGCAGGTCCGCGTCACCTCGGGCGGCAGCACCAACTGGCAGACCGTCCACTCCGGCTCGAGCTACTGCTCGCAGAGCGAACTCACCTTGACTTTTGGTTTGGGAAAAGCCACTCAGGCTGACAGTGTGGAAATCACCTGGCCCAGCGGCCGGCGCGACATCCTCCGCAACCTCAAAGCCAATGCAACTTACATCATCGAAGAGGGCGGAACGATTGTCAGCGCAAAGGCGTTCAAGAGGTAACTGGAGTTGACGTGGTCCGCGGGCTCGACCCGCGCCATTCGAAAGGGTCTGGCTCCCCGAAGGGGAGCTACATGAGTAGCCGTGGGTGAAACCCACGGAAACGGTGTATTGAAAATGCTGCCGGCCCTGAAGGGGCCGAACGGCTCGACCCCTTCGGGGTCGGTAAGATGAATGGGGGGCGCATCCGTGGGCGGCGGGCACAAAAACCGTGCCCTTGCCCAGGGCTACTCAATTTCAACCCCTTCGGGGTTGCGGTGACGACCGGACTACAAGACTTTCGCCTTGCGGAACGGTGGCCGGAAAGCCGGCGGCATGCGTCGTGCGGAAGTTACCCCGCGAACCGGAAACTGCCGGGCTCAAGGCCAGCGCGGAGAGCGAGGTCATGCACCAGCAACTGGATATGGACGGAATCAACCAGGGTTCCCAACCCCATCCGGACCGATTCAACAGGGATGAGGCGCACGTTGGTGAGGTCGGCAAAAGGCAGGTCGGCGTAAAGCAGGACGCGCCCGCCGTGCTTACGGATATCCCCCGCCAGCCTGAGCAGGCCATTGTCGGCTTTGCGCTTCGGCTTGGTTTCGCCTTGCCGGGCGAAGATAATATAGCGATGGGCGGGGTCGACGATCTCCATCGGACCGTGGCGGAACTGAGCTGCACTCATCGGTTCCGCGCCCATTTTCGCCACCTCTTTGAACAAGAGCGCCCCCTGGTAAACCGAGGCGAGATCTGCGCCGCGGGACAGCAAGGCGATGTAGTGTGGTTTGTTAAAGAACTCTACGGCGGGCGGGGTCAGCTCGTCGCGGCGGTCGATGATTTTCTCCTGGGCCTCGATGGCGTGCATCAACGCCTGGGTGAGGGGATAGGGCGGCTTTCGGGCAATCGTCACCGCAAGGTACATCAGGACGGCCACGGCGCAGGTGTAAGTCTTGGTGCCCACCGGCGCCGGGCGACCGGCCATCAAGGGGAGCAATAGGCTGGCTCGCCGGGCCAGCGAACTCGTCTCCATATTGCAGACTGCTACCAAACCACCCTTCCTCGGCAGGGCGCCGAGCAACCGGAGGACTTCCCCCGTTTCGCCCGACTGTGAGACCACCACCAGGAGGGTGTCTGGGCCGAGGAACTTCATATGATGGTCCACCAGTTCGGCAGTCTCCCAGATCAGAGCGCGGATAGCATGAGCACTCAGATAGGCCTGGGCCGGGTAGGCCGCGTACATGGACGATCCCATTCCGGTGAACACCACGGTGGGCGGCCAGTGCTTCACCAGCGCGCGCAACGCCTTGGAGGGAATCGCTCCGGGGCTTGTATAGAACTTCCGCAAGCCCGAGAGGACCGCCGGCTGCTGAGCAATCTCTGCCATCAAGGTGGTCATGGGTGAATCATCCTGTGGCCGCGTAGGCGCGCGATCAATTTCCCCCCTCGAGTGTCGCGGGCCGAGTTCGGCTCTTGTTTCGGTCCCCCGACGCCCCCACGCGCATCACACATGCCCCGCTTGGCGCCGCGCCCCCTGAAGCCAAAACACAGGCTGGAATGTGATTCTACCACCGGCTGACGATTACACAATGCAGAAACCACGAGGCCTGCGCCGAAAAGGCTGGCCTTCGGCTGCGGCCAGAGGCCGTGCTGTCCCGACTTGTCCCGATGTCTTTGATCGGGATAGCATCCAGGAGCCCGCCGTTCCGGGAGCCTGCCCAGGGGGCAGGGTGCGAGTTTAGCACTTGCGTCCAGGGGGTCGAGTGAGGTTTCATAGCAGTATGAAAACCATTCAATGCTTCTGCTTAGTTCTTGCGGCGCTATCGGCGCCGTTCCTACTGACCCTGTACGCTCAAGGCACTGAAACGGCTGCAACCAAGAGCAAGTATCTTGTGTACATCGGCACTTACTCCGAAAAGAGGAGTAAAGGCATTTATGCTTACCGCTTCGATCCAGCCACAGGCCAGTTGAGCTCGCTGGGACTGGCAGCCGAAAGCGTCAATCCTTCGTTTCTAGCGATAGATCCCAGCCGGCGATTCCTTTACGCAGTGAATGAGATATCGAAGTACGAGGGGCGAAGTAGCGGCGGAGTCAGCGCCTTCGCCATTGATCCTGGGACTGGCAAGCTCACCTTCTTGAACGAGGTGCCGTCAGGCGGCGCAGGGCCCTGCCACATAGCGGTGGATAAGACTGGGAGATACGTGCTGGCGGCCAACTACGGTGGCGGAAGCTTGGCTGTGTTCCCAATTCTGAAAGACGGCCGTCTGGGAGAGGCCTCGGCCTTTGTGCGGCACAGCGGTGCCAGCATCAACCCTCAACGCCAGGAGGGGCCACACGCGCACTCGATTTACCCGTCACCTGACAACCGTTTCGCCATCAGCGCAGACTTGGGGCTTGATGAGGTGCTCGTTTATCGTTTCGATTCGGAGAAGGGGACGCTCGCGCCAAACAATCCCCCCTTCGCCAAAGTCAACCCCGGTGCAGGGCCGCGGCACTTTGCCTTTCATACGAGCGGGAAATTTGGATATGTGATCAACGAAATGCAGTCCACCGTCACTGTGTTTTCGTATGAGCCGGCCAGCGGAGCTTTGCACATGCTACAGACTATCTCAACGCTCCCGAAGGACTTCGAGGGTGAGAGCGCGGCCGCCGAAGTGCAAGTGCACCCTTCAGGGAAGTTTCTGTATGGGTCCAACCGCGGGCACGACTCTATCGCCGTGTTCGCGATCAACAATCGAAAAGGGACTCTCACGCCCATTGGGTACGCTCTCACGCTCGGGAAGACGCCGCGCAACTTTGCGGTCGACCCAACTGGCTCGTACCTGTTCGCAGCCAACCAGGGCTCCGACAGTATCGTGCAGTTCCGCATCGACCCGAACACCGGCCGCCTGACCCCAACCGGCCAAGTGCTTGAGGTGCCTTCGCCCGTCTGCGTGACATTCGTGCCGATCGAATGATCGCCCAGTCTAATTCTATGGGACTTTTCTATTTGGTACGCCACGGGGAGACGAAATGGAATGCTGAGAACCGGATTTGTGGGCGGTCCGACGTGTCGCTATCGGAGGCCGGGCGCCGGCAGGCGAAGAGGTTGGCGGAGCGCCTGAAGCCCATCTCCTTTGAGGCGCTCTATTCAAGCCCGCTGAAGCGCGCCATCGACACGGCCCGCTTCATCTCGGAACGAATTGGCCTCGAACCCGTCGTGGACGATAGACTCGTCGAGCTTGACTACGGCCAGTGGGAAGGGAAAACGCTGGAGGAAATAAGGAAGAACGACCCCAAGACTTTGCGCGCTTGGGAGGCCGACCCTGGCAGGGTCGCGCCTCCTGGCGGCGAAAGCGGCCTTGAAGTCTTGCAACGCGTCGTGCCCTTCCTGGATTCTCTGGCGGCCAAGCACCGCAAGGGTCAGGTGGCGGTGGTGTTCCACAAGACCGTTTGCCGCCTGGCGATCTGCCACGTCCTGGGAATGTCTCCCTCCGACTATAGAAGGAGGCTCATCATGGAAAATGCCGCGCTGAGTATTATCCAATCCCGAGAAGATGGTTGGCAGCTCATTACCTACAACGACACCTCGCACTTATCAGCTTGCCATCGTGGCCACATTTCACTGGGCGAAGAGTTCTGATTCAAAAGGGGTTTTCACACGCTTCGCGCCCTTGCAGGTTGCTGAAAAACTCGTAGGCGCTGTCATTCTGAGGAGTCCCGCCCTGCGGGACGACGAAGAATCTCGTATTTTCTTCAAGACAGGGCGAGATTCTTCGCTTCGCTCAGAATGACAGAATGGAAGGGCTTTTCAGCAACCTGCTAGTGTAGTGTCCCCAACGCTTCTTTACATTTGGCGACTTTGGACATGATTCGTTCGACCGAGGCGGTCCATACAAAGACACGAGGATTCTGGTTGTGATTGTCCAAATATTCCTTGATGGCAGCG
>Ga0208039_1000259_pt1 | contig 44677 bp, 29 predicted proteins | sample June2015DPH_20_1_2_FD_184722 | JGI IMG/M metagenome (GOLD analysis project Ga0208039, IMG submission 184722) | Peatland microbial communities from SPRUCE experiment site at the Marcell Experimental Forest, Minnesota, USA - June2015DPH_20_150... | ecosystem: Environmental > Terrestrial > Soil >... | reverse complement strand
ACCAGGCCTTCGAGGAGATCGCGATCCCCCGAGGCCAGCAACAGACGTCGGGCAGAGATCCACATTGTGACGCGAGCATAACAGAATCTGCCCTCATTGTATAGCTATTTATGACGCATAACACTAGCCCTGTTTCTTCCATGGACGGAGAAATGCTTTCTTGAATCCATCTCTGACAGACTCCTGGTTCCAATATTCTTCGTTTCTTGCCAAGGATTTCTGCGATCATCGCTTGGCCCAGGATGGCGGGAATTGCCGATTTTCCCGCCGCGACGGGCCGATTGACAGGGAAGGAAGGTGCCCTACCACTTCTTCCATCGACCTGCCGCGGCGGGGCAATGAAACCCTGGTCTTCGGTTGCGACCGAAGGCGGCGCTGTCCTGCAGGTTCCAAACTATCTCATTTATCTTCAATGAATTTGGGGACTTTTTGTACGAGACTTCTCCTCTGTTCTCACAACCTGGCCATGCTACATCAAGAGCAATCGCGACTTTCTAATAAAGTTGTAGCCCCCTTTCTTTTTGCATTGACAAACGTTCCGTGATTTGCTACAAAAGCTGTGGGTCCGGGACTCAATTACACAACAAATTTGAATTTTGGGAAGGGGTACCCCATGGCACAGAGCGTGCAAAAGAAGCTTGAAAGGGTGCGACCTCCGCGAGTCCACGTAACTTACGACGTGGAAACCGGAGGCGCCATAGAAATCAAGGAGCTCCCGTTTGTGATGGGAGTTATGGGTGATTTTTCAGGTCAACCCGTAGATCCTCTGCCCCGGTTAAAAGACCGGAGGTTCGTAGAAGTAACCCCCGATAATTTTGACAACGTGCTGGAAAGTATGAAACCTCATCTGGCGTTCTCGGTGGAAAACAAGCTCAGCGAGGATCCCGATGCAGGACAATTGAAGGTCAGTCTCGATTTCAAGAGTATGGATGACTTCGCGCCGGAGAACGTGGCCAAGCAGGTCAAACCTCTGCGCGAACTACTTGAACTTCGCAGCCGCCTCAACGATCTAAAAGGTACGTTGCAGACGAACGAGAAGCTGGATCAAGTTCTGTTGGAGGCGGTTAGTAACACGGAGAAGTTGAACAAGTTGAGGACGGAACTGGGCGGAAAGAAGGAGGAGGAAGGGAAGGGGGGGTCAAATGGCTAAAGAAGAAATGGCAAAGGCGCCTGCACAGGCGGCGGAGCAGGTCGCGGAAAAGGGATTGCTGGATCAGATTGTTGAGGACGGCAGGGTGGGAACAGACGTTGCCACCCGTGAGCGGGGCAAGAGCCTGGTGAAGGAATTCATCAGCCAGGTGCTCGAAGGGGAGGTCGCCGTTTCGAAAGATGTGGAGGCGATGATTAATGCCCGAGTGGCGCAGATTGACCACCTGCTCTCCATCCAACTCAATGAGATCTTGCACCATCCCCAGTTACAAAAACTCGAGGCAAGCTGGCGCGGGTTAAAGTACCTCATCAGCCAAAGCGAGACCAGCGTCATGCTGAAGATTCGCATTATGAATGTTTCGAAGAAAGAGCTTCTGCGCGATCTACAGCGGGCCTCTGAATTCGATCAAAGCGCGTTGTTCAAAAAGGTATACGAAGAAGAGTTCGGGATTTTCGGTGGAGATCCTTTTGCCGCTTTGATCGGTGATTACGAGTTCAGCAAGAGCCCGGAGGATCTGGAACTCCTGGAAAAGGTCGCTCAGGTTGCTGGGGCGGCGCACGCGCCATTCCTGACGGCTGCTTCATCACAACTACTGAACATGGAGAGTTTTACGCAGTTGGATCAGCCGCGGGACGTGGCACGGATTTTTGATACCACCGAGTATGCCAAGTGGAAGTCGTTCCGCCAGAGCGACGATTCCCGTTATGTCGGGCTTTGCGTGCCGCACGTCCTAATGCGTCTTCCTTACGGTAGGGATACGGTCCCTGTGGACGCCTTCACTTACGAAGAGGGCGTGGATGGGACCGATCACACCAAGTACCTGTGGGGCAATGCAGCGTATGCCATGGGAGCGCGCTTGACGAACGCCTTTGCCTTGTACGGCTGGTGCGCGGCAATCCGGGGAGTGGAAGGCGGAGGTCTGGTTGAAGGACTGCCCGCACATACTTTCCGGACTGACGAAGGGGACGTGGCGCTGAAGTGCCCTACGGAGATTGCTATTACGGACCGCCGTGAGAAGGAACTGGCAGACCAGGGGCTGGTCCCCTTGGTGCATTGCAAGGGTACAGACAAGGCTGCGTTCTTCAGCGTGCAATCCGTAAATAAGCCCAAGTTGTACGACACCGACGCGGCCAACGCCAATGCTCGGCTCTCCGCGCAGTTGCCCTACATCATGGCCACCTGCAGGTTCGCCCATTACCTGAAGGCCATGATGCGGGATAAGATCGGCAGCTTCACTTCCCGCGACGAAATCCAGATGTTCCTCAACCGCTGGATTGCGCAATACGTGATTAGCGACGACACAGCAACTCAAGCGACGAAGGCGAAGTACCCATTACGGGAAGCGCGCATCGATGTGGAAGAGGTGAAGGGCAAGCCCGGCGTGTACCGCGCGGTGGCGTTCCTTCGCCCGCACTTCCAGCTCGACGAGCTTACGGTTTCGCTGCGGTTGGTAGCATCGTTGCCGCAGTCCGTCAAACGCTAGTTACTTAGCGGCTCGGGGCGGACTTCGAGCAGGAGTCCGCCTCGTGTTCTTTGGAAAGTCCAAATTCTACGAGGAGAGAAGATATGGCAATCGAATACCATCTGAAATTTGGCAGCATTAAGGGTGAGAGCGCCGCTTCGAAACACAAGGAAGAAATTGAACTCATGTCCTGGAGTTGGGGGGCAAGCAACCCGACAACCATCGTCGGCGCCGGTATGAGCGCGGGAAAGGTCGCGATGTCCGATCTCAGCTTTACAAAGAGAGTGGACAAGTCGAGCGTCAAACTCCTGGAGCTTTGCGTCACCGGTAAACACGTGGACGACGCAACGCTTTACTGTAGCAAGCAGACCGGCGGGAAGACTCCCGATGACTTCCTTGTCATCAAGTTGAAGGAAGTCTACGTTTCGAGCTTCCAGGCTGGCGGCTCGTCGGGCGAAGATGTGGGCGCGGAGTCCGTCTCGCTCACCTACGGTTCGATCAATTACGATTACAAGGTTCAGGATAAGCAAGGAACGCTGAGCTCGGCAGGGAACGTTGAATACGATCTCAGGAAGAGGGAGCAAACGGCATAGTCCAGGGGCTGGCCCCGGAGTATTGCTCCCGAGCCAATATGGAAAACGCGAATCAACTCTTTCAGGCCGGAAGGCTCAAAGAGGCGGTGCAGGCATTGAGTGCTGAGCTGCGAAAGAACCCCTCAGACACCAGACGCCGTACTTTCCTCTTTGAGTTGCTCTGCTTTTCGGGAGAGTATGATAGGGCAGAGAAACAACTGGACGTGCTGGCGGAAGCCGGCCCAAACAGCGAAATCGGGGCACTGCTCTACCGCAGTGCCCTTCAAGCTGAAAGGACGCGCCAGGATCTCTTTCAAAAGAAGGAGAAGCCTTCCGGAAGGACATCCTCTGGCGCGGAAACCATCACCGGAACGCTAAACGGCAAGCCCTTCCAGACGATTACGGACGCCGATCCGCGGATTGGACCTCGCCTGGAGGTTTTTGCCGCCGGGAACTATCTCTGGCTCAACTTTGAACATTTGGCTTCAATCCAAATTCCGCAGCCACGCCGACTTCGAGACCTGATCTGGACTCCTGCTGTGGTTCGGGTTGGACCTGCCTTGAAAAGCACCGAGCTTGGGGAGGTCTTGTTGCCGGTCTTATCCCCATTCGCGTGGCAACATTCGGATGATGCGGTTCGCCTTGGCCGTATGACGCTTTGGGAAGAAGGCGAGTCGGGCGAGGCGGTCCCGGTCGGTCAGAAGATGTTGCTCGTGGATGGCGAGGAATTCCCGCTGCTCGACATCCGCCAACTGGAATTCAATTTACCTCAGGCTGCAGCATAGGTCAGAATGCCTCTACCGGATAACCTACTCAATCCGATCCCAGGGAAAAATCCCAGCGGGGAAGACCTCCGCTACTCGCCCATTTACGATCAGATCAAGGAAGCCCGCCGGGAAGAGGAAGAATCTGAACAGGGCGAATGGAAATTTGAGATCAAGAAGGCGGATTATTCTCTGGTTGTAAAGCTGGCCGCTGAAGCCATCGCCACCAGGAGTAAAGATCTGCAGCTTGCCGCGTGGCTTACGGATGCCTTGCTGCGGACGGAAGGATTCGGCGGTCTGAAACAGGGTTTAGAACTGTTGCGCGGTCTAGTTGGGACCTTCTGGGAAACCTTGTACCCCCAACTCGAGGATGGCGACGCGGAGTTGAGGGCGACGCCGCTGGAATGGGTCGGCTCAAGTCTGGTTCTTCCCCTTCAGATGGCTCCCGTCAACAAGGCCAGACACGGTTGGCTGGAGTACACCGAGTCCAGAAAAATCGGCTATGAAGAACAGGCCGACACCGAGGAGAAAAAAGCTGCCCGGACAAAGGCCCTCGGACAGGGGAAAACAGCGCCTGAAGACTTCGACAAGTCGTTCAACGAAACTCCAAAAGCTTTTTACGTCAGTACTGAAGCTGTCCTCGACGAGTGCAACGCGACACTCCAGGCTCTGGATGCTCTTTGCCGGGAGAAGTTTGGTGATATCTCACCAAGCTTTGGGGAACTAAAGAAGGGCCTCGAGACGGTTCGCCACAGCGTGCATCTGCTCCTTCAGAAGAAGAGGGAGACCGAGCCGGATGCCGTCGAGGTTCAAGCGGAGGGCGCGGGTGCTGAGGGAGGGGCCCCCGCCGGGGAGACGGTTGGGCGAGCCGCCGCAGGGGCGGCAGGAATTGTAATACCGCTGGCAGATAAGGAGCCTCCCGGACGCCGGGAAGCTATTGCCAGTGTGGCGCGTGCCGCAGCGGCTCTTCGGAAGCTGGACCCTTACAGCCCAGGCCCTTACCTAATGATGAGGGGCTTACGATGGGGTGAGCTTCGAGGAGCGTTCCACACATCCGACATGACTTTGCTCGAAGGTCCACCCACGGAGCTTCGGCAGCACATCAAGAAACTGGCGATTGAAGGGAAATGGAACGAACTCCTGGAAGCGGCGGAGAATGCAATGTCGCTTCCGTGCAGCCGAGGCTGGCTCGATTTGCAGCGCTTCGTGGTCGATGCCTGTGTGGGACTGGGAAGCAAATACGCGGCGATTGCTATGGCCATCCGTTCAGAACTGAAGGCATTACTGCACGACCAGCCGCAGATTCTGGAGACCAACTTGCTCGACGACACTCCGGCTGCGAACAGTGAGACTCAGGCGTGGTTGAAAGAACTGCTGGCCGAACCGGCGACGCCATCACCTGATGCCACTTCCCCGGAATACCGGATCGTGGAGAATCACTCTGCCCCTGGATGGCATAGGAAGTTTGTTGACAGCTACGATTTGGCCCGTGAGGCTCTGCGCGCCGGACAGGCGGAAAAGGCCATTGACTTAATGCAGCATGAGGTCGAAAGGCAACTCTCAGGAAGAGGCCAGTTTTTGCGTAAGATGCAACTTGTCGAGGTCTGCATCTCTGCCGAGAAGAGCCAAATTGCCCAGCCGATTATTGAGGACTTGGCCTCCATGATTGAGAACAATCATTTGGAAGGCTGGGAGGATCGGGAAGTTGTAGCCAAAGCGCTGGTAATGATTCTGAAGAACAGCCAAAGGGTACAGGCGGATGAAGCGGAAAAGCTCCGGCTTTTTGAAAAGGTCGCCCGTCTTGATCCCGTCCAGGCTATTTCCTGTCTTGAAACCTAATGCCGACAACAGAAAGGGAAGGCCCAGTTACATTGTCGGTGCTTGATCGACTCATCGATCAGGAGCCGGAGCGCAAGCTGGAGCCTCCCCTTACGAGAGCTCGATCCTTGCGTGAGTTGAAGGCCGCGCTCCGGCGCGACTTGGAATGGCTACTCAATACCCGGCGGACGATCGAAGAATCCCCGGCGTCTCTCAAGGAGTTGGAACGCTCCCTTTATAACTACGGGCTGCCCGACGTTTCGAGCCTCTATCTTCGATCATCCAACGACCAGGGTACCCTGCTCAAAGCGATCAGGGTAGCGATCAATTACTTTGAGCCCAGGCTTCTGAATATCAAGGTGACGCTGGAACCGGCGGCCGACGATACGCGCGTCATCCGCTTCAGCATTGAAGGATTGCTGCGCATGGATCCTGCTCCCGAGCATGTTTTCTTTGATACCATGCTGGAACCGATGAGCGGCCAATACCAGGTCAAGGGTTCGTAGAATGCGCGATGATCTTCTGGAATATTACGAGAGTGAACTTAGCTTCCTCAGGCAGATGGGAGCGGAGTTTGCCGAGAAGCATCCCAAAATTGCGGCACGCCTGCAATTGGATGCCAACCGTTGTGACGACCCGCATGTCGAGAGGCTGCTCGAGGGTTTTGCATTCCTCGCTGCCCGCGTTCACCTGAAAATCGACGATGAGTTTCCCCAGATCACGGAGGGGTTGCTCAGCGTTCTCTACCCTCATTTTCTCAGGCCGATCCCTTCGATGACGGTGACGGAGTTCCATCTGGATCCCGAGCAGGGTAAGCTCACCACCGGCTTGAAGATTCCCCGCGGCTCGATGATCTATTCACGGCCCGTGGAGGGAGTGCCCTGCAAATTTCGCACTGGCTACGACGTGACCCTCTGGCCCATTGAGGTTGCCGACGCGAAGTGGTTGACCCCTGACAAGCTGAATCCTCCCTTGCGCGCCCCGGAGGCGGTCGCGGCCCTGCGGCTGGACCTTCGCTGCCTTTCCGATGTCAGCTTCGACAAACTCCAACTCCAGTCGCTGCGCTTCTTCCTGAATGGTGAAGGAGATATTGTACAAACTCTCTACGAATTGCTCTGCAACAATTGCACGCAAATCGTGCTGAGAGACCCTAAAAACAGCCGCAAGCCTCCGGTCACACTGCCCGTGGACTCTTTGCGGCCCATGGGGTTCTCCGAAGAGGAATCCATGCTGCCGTACCCCCGGAGGTCCTTTGTGGGTTACAGGCTTCTTCAGGAGTATTTTTCGCTGCCGGAGAAATTCTTCTTTCTTGAACTCCAGGGGCTGGATCGACTAGCGCAAGCGGGCATGGGCGGACGCGCCGAGATCATATTTCTCATTGCGCCTTTCGAGGTCAACCACCGGCAGCAAAGGTTGGAAGTTGGTGTCAATGCCAAAACGATTCGTTTGGGATGCTCTCCGGTCATCAATTTGTTTCCTCAAACGGCGGAACCAATCCTGTTGAGCCAAAGCCGCTCGGAGTACCCTATCGTGCCGGATGCGCGGCGCAGGAATGCCACGGAGATTTTTTCGGTAGATGAGGTCCTCAGTTCGAATCCCCAGACCCATGAGATTACTTATTACCAGCCTTTCTATGCTTACCGGCACCGGACTTTAAAGGACAAGAGTCAAACCTTCTGGCACACCACGCGTCGGCCCTCGAAGAGGAAGGGTGATGAAGGCTCGGAAGTCTACCTGCACTTGGTCAACCTCTCCTCGCGTGCTTCCTTGCCTGATGCTGAGACCATAACTGTCCGGTGCACGTGCACCAATCGTGACATCCTGGCGCGCTTGCCATTTGGGAACGAAAGTGGCGATTTCGAAGTCGAGGGACTTGGATCTATCAAGGGCTCGGTGGCCCTGCGCAAGCCCACTGCAACCGTTCGGCCCCCGATGGGGAGGGGCGCGCTCTGGCGCCTTATTTCGCACCTGGCCTTGAACTACCTTTCCATCGTGGAGGAAGGGAAGGAGGCGTTCCAGGAAATCCTCCGCCTGTACAACTTCTCGGATTCTGTTGACCTTGAAAAACAAGTCGGGGGAATCGTGAGCCTGGATAGCCAGCGTCACTTCGCGCGCATCATTTCGGAAAATGGCATATCCTTCGCGAGAGGGACACGGGTTCAGATGGAGTTCGACGAGGACGAGTTCGTGGGTGGAGGAGTGTTCCTATTTACCGCAGTGATTGAACGTTTCCTGGCGTTGTACGCATCGCTCAATAGCTTCAGCCAGCTTGTCGTCAAGACGCGCCAGCGGAGGGAGGTGTTGAAAGAATGGCCACCCCGAGCCGGCCAAGCGATCTTGATGTAAGCAAGTCGCCGCTGGAAGAGCAGCTCCGCAACGAGCCTTATCTCTTCGAGTTTTTCCAGGCCGTGCGCCTGCTGGAGCGCTTCCTCCCCGACAAGGTGGGGGTGGGCAAGTTCGCTCCGCCCTCGGCGGAAGTGGCCCGCTTCCAGGCTAATTCGACACTTGCCTTTCCGGCCAGCGAGATTCAGACCCTAACCTGGCCAGAGAAGGGCCCCGTGAAAATGAAAGTCAACTTCATGGGGTTGACGGGGCCGGAAGGCGTGCTGCCGGCCAATTATACGGTTTTGTTGGTGGAAAGGGCGCGGGCGGGCGATTCCTCGGCAGTCGATTTATTCGACGCTTTCAATCACCGGATCATCTCCCTTTTCTTTCAGGCCTGGGAAAAATACCGCTTCTGGATCGCCTATGAGCGCGGCGAGCGCGACCAGTTTTCACATCACCTGCTGGATTTGATAGGCCTCGGCACCCCCGCCCTGCAGGATCGGCAGGCGGTGGCGGATGACTCTCTGCTTTATTATTCGGGTCTGCTGGCGCAGCATCCGCGCTCTGCGGTCGCGCTCGAACAGATTTTGAATGACTACTTCGAAGTCCCGGTTGAGGTGGAACAATTCGCGGGTGGCTGGTACCGGCTTGATACCAATACCCAATGCTGCCTCGAAGGCAGGAGCCGTTATTCCGAACAACTGGGAGTGGGCGCGGTCGTGGGCGATGAGGTCTGGGACCAGACAGCACGCGTCCGCATAAAAATCGGGCCCTTGTCGCTGGCCCAGTACAAGGAATTCTTGCCCACGGGTTCGGCCTTCGAGCCGTTACGCGTGCTGACGCGCTTCTTTTCGAATGACGAGTTTGATTTTGAGATTCAGCTTGTCTTGAACCGTCATGAAGTCCCGCGTTGTGAACTTGGCGCCGACGCGGAAACTGCGCCTAGACTGGGCTGGACCACCTGGGGCAAAACCAAAGAGATGACGAGAGAGGTTGCAGACACTATATTGCAACTTTGGGAGACAGATGCATATGGCATTAAACCTAAAATCGTTAATCGGAAAGCTAAATGAGTTAACCCGCAACGCACTTGAGTCGGCCGCCGGCTTGTGCTTGTCCCGGACGCACTACGATATCGAGGTGGAGCATTATCTGCTGAAGCTTTTGGAGCAGGCGGAGGGCGACTTTGCTCGCATCACCCGGCATTTCGGCGTCGACAAGTCCCGGCTCTCCACCGAGTTGAACTGGAGTCTGGACAAGCTCAAGACCGGCAATGCTCGGACCCCTGCCCTAAGCCCTTCCGTGGTGAAAATGATGACAGAGGCGTGGACCATCGGGTCTATCGATTACAACGCCGGGCAGGTCCGGACCGGTTTCACCATCCTCGCCCTTACCACCAACGATGAGCTGCGCAGGCTGGGCCGTGAGATAAGCAAGGAGTTTCAGAAAGTCGACGGTGATGTTCTACGCAAAGACTTCCTCTCGATTGTGGAAGGCTCTGCCGAACAAATGGCGACAAGTGTGGCGGCGCCAGCCGGCGCTCCCGGTGGACCCCGGCCCGCAGGCGCCGGCAAGACGGCCAATCTCGATCAATTTACCATCAACCTCACCGAGAATGCGAAGGCCGGCAAGATTGATCCGGTACTCGGAAGAGATATGGAAATTCGGCAGATCATTGACATCCTGATGCGCCGCCGGCAGAACAATCCCATTCTCACCGGCGAGGCCGGGGTGGGAAAGACCGCGGTCGTGGAAGGTTTCGCGCTGCGGGTGGCCAAAGGTGATGTGCCACCCCCGCTTCGTAATGTCATGATTCGCTCCCTCGATCTGGCCCTCTTGCAGGCGGGCGCGGGCATCAAAGGTGAATTTGAGAACCGGTTGAAGGGACTGATCGAGGAGGTCAAGGCTTCGCCGATTCCCATCATCCTCTTCATCGATGAGGCCCACACCATGATCGGCGCGGGTGGCCAGGCCGGCCAGAACGATGCTGCAAACCTGCTTAAACCCGCCCTGGCTCGCGGCGAATTGAGGACCATCGCTGCCACAACGTGGTCCGAGTACAAGAAGTATTTTGAAAAGGACGCGGCCCTGGCGCGACGTTTCCAGGTCGTCAAGGTGGAAGAGCCAATCGAAACCCAATGCGCGGTAATGTTGCGGGGAATAATTCCCGCCCTCGAGAAACACCATAAGGTCCGCATTCTCGACGAGGGCTTGGTGGCAGCCGTGAAGTTCTCGCATCGCTACCTGGCTGGTCGCCAGCTTCCCGACAAGGCTGTAAGCGTTCTGGATACCGCTTGTGCGCGCCTTGCACTCGGCCAGAGTGCTATGCCTCCCGCCATCGAGGATGCAACTCGCCAATTGGACGACTTGGAAGTCCAGCAACGAATCCTGGAACGTGAGAGTGCCCTCGGCGCAGACCACACGGAACGCCTGGAACAGATTGGAAAACAGAGGGTGGAGGTTGAGGCCTGCCTGAAAACGCTCCGCGAACGGTGGACCAAAGAGCACGAACTGGTCTCGAAGATCCGGGAGCTGCGCGCCCAGGTCGAGGCGGCGGTTTCCGGCGACGGCCATAGTGCGGCGTCTACGGCCAAACCTGCACCGGAGAGTGCTGCTCCAGCCTCCCCAACCGCTGCGGCTAAGCCTGCGGCCGGAGCTGCCGCTCCAGCCCCCGCGGCCGCTGCCACCGAACCTGCCCCGGCTCGCGACCCAGAGGCTTTGCGAGCGGAGCTCGCGAAATTGGACGCGGAACTGGCAGCATTGCAGGGCGAAACGCCGATGATGAGGGTGGCTGTCGACGCCCAGATTGTGAGTGAGGTGATCTCCGCCTGGACAGGAATTCCGGTGGGCAAGATGCTCAAAGATGAGATTTCGACAGTCCTGACGCTCAGTGCTCACCTCGGAAAACGGGTGATTGGCCAGACCCATGCCCTGGATATCATCGGCCAGCGGATTCAGACCTCGCGGGCCAGTCTGGATGATCCCAATAGGCCGATCGGGGTCTTCATGCTTATCGGGCCGAGCGGCGTGGGTAAGACGGAAACCGCGCTGGCCCTTGCGGATCTGCTTTACGGCGGAGAGCATAACCTGATCACAATTAATATGTCCGAGTTTCAGGAGCCGCACACCGTTTCGACTTTGAAAGGCTCGCCTCCCGGATACGTCGGCTATGGTGAGGGTGGGGTGTTGACTGAAGCTGTCCGCCGCCGGCCGTATTCAGTCGTCTTGCTGGATGAGGTGGAGAAGGCGCACCCCGATGTCCTCGAGCTTTTCTATCAGGTGTTCGACAAAGGCATGATGGAAGATGGCGAGGGTCGCGATATCGACTTCAAGAATACCATTATCATACTGACCACCAATGCTTTAACGGACCGAATGATGAAGCTCTGTGCTGATCCGGAGACCATGCCAAGCCCTGAGGGCGTTGTAAAGGCGCTGAAGCCGGATCTGAATAAGACCTTCAAACCGGCATTTCTGGGTCGTATGGTGGTGATCCCGTTCTACCCGATCCGCGATGAATCGCTGAAACAGATCGTGGTCTTGAAGCTGGGGAAGATCCAGCGGCGTATACAGGAAAACCATAAGATCCAGCTTACCTATGACCCGAGCTTGGTCGATGCGGTGGCCAGCCGCTGCACTGAAGTCGAGAGCGGGGCTCGAAATGTGGACAATATTCTCACTAACACGTTGCTCCCGGATATCTCGCAGCAGTTGTTGGGACGCATGTCGGAAGGCGAGAAGATAAGCGCCCTTCACGTGGGCGTCGGCCCGGATGGCGCGTTTGTGTACAACTGAGAACAGTCGAGGAGTCGAGAGTCGAGGAGTCAAGAGCCGAGGAGTCGAGGATCGAGGAGTGCAAGGCCTTGCTTTGGGGGGAGATTCGCTGCCACTCTTCGACCTTTGACTCGCGACTCCTCGACTTCTCGACTGTTGACTTCTCGACTGACAGACAGAGAGTCAATCTATGAGCAATTACACTCAAGAAGGTGGGCTGTTTAAAATACACACTCCGCTGGGGAAAGATGTCTTGCTGCTCAGAGGTTTCAAGGGCACAGAAAGCATCTCGCGCCTTTTCAAGTTTGAACTCGACCTCCTGTCCGAGAACTCCTCAATTTCGTTTCCAGACATCGTCGGCAAGAACGTGACCATCTCTTTGAAACAACCCGACGAATCCTATCGGTACCTCAATGGCGTCATCAGCCGCTTTGCGCAGTATGCGACTGAAGAACAGTTTACGTCGTACAGTGCCGAAATGGTGCCCTGGCTTTGGTTTCTGACCCGAAATGCAGATTGTCGCATTTTCCAAAACAAGACTATTCCCGACATTATTACCAAGGTGTTCAGCGACCTGGGTTTCAATGACTACACGAACTCACTGCAAGGTTCTTATGATCCGCGAGAGTATTGTGTCCAATATCGGGAGTCGGACTTCAACTTTGTTTCCCGGTTGATGGAAGAATATGGAATTTTCTACTTTTTCAAGCATGAGCAGGGGAAACATACCCTGGTGCTGGCGGACGCTTCCACTGCCCACAGTCCCTGCCCGGGACAAAGCAGTGTTCGCTATGTCACGGTTTCGGGGGGGCCGCAGGAGGATGTCATAACCGAGTGGCAGATCGAGCAGGAACTGCGCACTGGGAAATACTCCCTGGAGGACTACAATTTTCAAACACCGAGCACCAATTTGATGGTCAACGAGCCAACGGTTGATGAGGTCGGCGGAAACAGCAAATTCGAGATTTACGACTACCCGGGAGAGTATCTGACCAAGGGGGCTGGAGAGTCTCTAGCTAGAGTCCGAATGCAGGAGGAAGAAGCCGAACACCTGGTTGCTCATGGAATGAGCCGATGCCGTATGTTTGTCAGCGGCTGTAAGTTTACCTTGGAAGAGCATCCTCGCAAGGACATGAACACAGATTACGTCCTGACGGAGATACAGCACACCGCGGTGACCGACGCCTACCCTTCGTCGAGAGCTGGAGAAGGGGAGTCTTACTCGAATACCTTCACGTGCATTCCTCTTTCAGTTCCTTTCCGCCCTTTGCGCATAACGCCGCGGCCCACCGTCAAAGGACTCCAGCCCGCAGTGGTCACTGGCCCAAGCGGTGAGGAGATCTACTCGGATAAGTACGGCCGCGTTAAGGTGCAGTTTTTCTGGGACCGGCTCGGAAAGAAAAATGAGAACAGTTCCTGCTGGATACGTGTGTCGCAGCCTTGGGCAGGCAAGAACTGGGGAGCAGTGTTCCTACCTCGCATTGGCCAGGAGGTCATCGTCGACTTCCTGGAAAGCGATCCCGATCAACCTCTGATTACAGGTCGAGTGTACAACGCCGAACAGATGCCGCCTTACACGCTGCCGGACATGCAGACGCGAAGCACCTTCCAGTCGCGCAGCTCGAAGGGAGGCGGAACCGCGAATTACAATGAGATCCGCTTCGAAGACCTCAAGGGAAGCGAGCAGATCTTCGTCAATGCCGAGAAAGACATGGACCACCGCGTGGAGAACGACTCGCGCGAATACATCGGCAACAACCGCCACCTGATCGTCAACGCCAGCCAATTGGAGCTGGTGAACGCGGACAAGCACCTGCATGTTAAAGGCAAGCAAAACGAGAAAATCGAAGGGAATATGTCTCTGGATGTGGGCGGCGACCAGAAGCAGCACGTGGGCGGCAATTTATCACTCCAGGTGGGCCAGTCGCGCAACGAAAAAGTGGGTATGACGCATGCTATGGAAGCCGGTCAGACCATTCACCTGAAAGGGGGCATGACCGTCATCATCGAAGCGGGCATGCAACTCTCGCTTAAGGGTCCGGGCGGCTTCGTAGATATCGGCCCCGCTGGTGTTACGATCCAGGGGACTATGGTGCTGATCAACAGCGGCGGTGCGGCTGGGTCAGCTCCAGATGCGAGTCCGGATTCACCAGAAGATCCGACCGATCCCGACACCGCCGACGACGGCAGCAAGGGCACGAAGTTGTAGCTGATAAAGGGAGTCAGAAGTCAGGAGCCCAGAATCAGAAGTCAGAAGCAAGATGCGCAACGCAATACTCAGCGGGTTCGTGCGGAATGTTGCGTGGCTTCTTGACTGACCACTGACGACTGAAAACTGTTTTTCATATGCCTCCAGCCGCACGCGTAACCGATCCGACCACGCACGGTGCGCCGCTCTCCCCCGGGCCGGGAAGCACCAATGTGATTATTGGCGGTCTTCCTGCTTGGCGAGCCATGATCGACCAGCATGCCTGTCCGGCCGTCAGTATTAGCGGTGCAGATGGGGTTGGTTCTGTCATGATGGGGAGTCCCACGGTGCTTATCAACAACATGATGGCTTGCCGACTGGGGGATATCGTAGTGGAAAAGCCGGGGTTGGCTATGGGCCCGGTCAACCCGATCATCATGGGAGAGATGACGGTGATGATCGGCGAGGTCGGCATGGGCTCGCCGGTGGCGGTAGTGGTTCCTCCTCTGGTCGGTGGGGCAGTAGCGGCGCAGGCGCTGGCCTCGAGCGCACAGAATGGAACACCCTTCATCAAGCCCTGCCCGGGTTGAGAGGGCCTAACCAGTGCGGCAGGTTCTGCTGCCTAAATTGAGTCGGAACGAAGCGCGCGGTTACTTATCTGCTCTTGGGGCCTAGATCCAATGCGGCTGGTCCTTAAAATCCGGGCCGGATCGGATTCCGGGAGGGAAATAGTCATTGAGCAGGGCGCCCCCGCCCGCATCGGGCGGAGGAGTCCGGCGGAGTTTGTCTTCCCCCATGACCCCCTCATATCGCGGTTGCACTTTTCCATTGAATGCGACGCAGACACGGGCCGGATTCAAGATTTGAACAGCAGCAATGGGACCTGGGTAAACGGCCGGCGAGTGAGTGACGCAGTCCTTAAGGAAGGGGACGAAATCACGGCCGGGGAAATGACTTTTATCGTCCACATCGAGCGCCATCAGCCCTGGGCGGTCCCCTCTGCCGCAGCCCAAGCCGCCTCGCTGCCCTTCCTAAGCCCCGCGGAGCTCAGGGCGCCGCTGCCCCTCGCGCCCATCGAGAGTGCGCTGCCCGAACCGCCCGCGGTTGTACCTCCCCCCAGCGTGCCGGCAGCCCCTGCACCCACCCTGCAAGAGCGATTGCTGGGGATTCTGCGTGAGGACTTCCAACCGCTCTATGCCATACTCGACGGCGCCCGCTCACTCGATATCTACAAACTGCTTGCTGAGGCCAAAGAGGAAGCCCGAAAGTCTCGGGAGGCACAGAATCCCGGCGCTGCCGGCGCGACATTCCAACCCCCTGCAGCCGGAATGCTCGAGGGCGGAGCACAATACGAGTCGCTCTACGAGGGTCGGTCAAAAGCCGAACTTACGCTCTTTGCTCCCTACTTGGTCGGCTTGCCTCCGTGGTCGAAGCTGCTGGAGAAGCTGGTCAGCAAGGGCTGGGGCAAGAGCTGGGGCATCTACCTTACATGCAATTTGCCGTTTCATGAAGTTCGCCACCACTTCCGCCACTTCCTGATGGTGAACATGCCGGACGGCGGCCAGGTGTACTTTCGCTTCTATGATCCGCGGGTACTGCGCGTCTATCTGCCGACGTGCACGCCGGAAGAAATCTACCAGTTCTTTGGACCTGTCTGGCGGTTCGCGGCCGAGGACGAGAAACCGGAATCACTACTGGAATTTGTCCGACAAGAGACGGGAATGAAATCGCATATCCGGCGTTTGGCGCCGTCCGAAACGCCCGCCGGAGGGGGTGCGGCTGCCTCCTCGGTGGAAAAAACCCAACCGCCGGTGACTCTACGGTGATTGAACCATGCTGACAACTCGCCACGAACAGCCCGAAGGCTTGACTCGCTGGAGGCGAGAAAGTAGGGGAGACGCAAGCAGGTGTACTTTCGCTTTTACGACTCGCACGTAATGCGCGCCTAGCTGCCCACCTGCACGCCGGAAGAAACCAGCCAGTTCTTCGGACCTGCGAACTACTACCCCGCGGCAGATGACAGACCGGAGATCTTGCTCTTATATTTGAATTACGGCCAGGGGGCGGGCCTGGGAATGTCCCCGCTGGCCTCTCAATCGGAGGCGAAAAGCGGCGGACAGGCCACGGTCTCGCGCGAGCAGTTCGGTTCGCCGCCAAAGGCAGGACATGGCCGCTTTCTCCAAGGCTGAGGTCAAGAAATTCGAGGACCGAATGATCGTTCACCTCAACAAATTCTTTCCGGAGCAATGCAAGTCTGCGGGCGAGAAGGAGCTACGCGAGACAGTTCATTACGGTATTAAGAGCGCAGGCAATTACGGAATCATTGCGGAGTCCGACGTCTGCAAGTATATCGACGTCATGCTTTCGTTGGGCTCGCATTTCGATCGTGATCCGCAGCTCCCCTGGGCGCATGAGATTCTGACCGATGACTCAGTTGAAGACCCTGCGGCCCGGATAGCACGTCTGTGTGATGCGGTTGGCCATCATGGCGCCTTACAGTCGCCGAGCGAGGATTGAATATGCCGGATTTTGCGGGAGCTATTGGGCAAGCCGATTCGCAGTTTGGCCCCAACTCTGTTGGCAGCACAGTCGAACAGTGCAAGGGCAAGCCGGCCGGGGACAAAAGCGCGACGAAGAATGGGAACGAGATCGATATTATCTTCGATCCGAGCCAGTCGAAGAAAGTCACCAACTGCGAAAAAATCGTCCACGTCCAATTCATGCGCTATCATGCCGATGGCAAGGTAATTAATGCTGCTGACTACGCATCGACCGCATACAAGCATAAGCGGGACATCACAGCCAAGGGATGGGTGGTCGATTGCCTCCCAGGCGAAAAAACACCTGATTATCAGCAAGGGAAGGGGGACGGCAGCAAGAACGGCGGTTCCACGAACGCGACCATGTGGGATGCTCCAAGGACCGGCGGAGGCGATAAGGGTTTTTACGATAAGAAAAACAATCCGACTGGGTGGAAGTCTGTTCGATATGAGTTTGTAACTTACGCGTGGTGCATGAAAGGCCCCGACTGCGGGAAATGGTACGAGGGCGTCTCGTGGCAATACACGAAGACGTACAAGGATCACAAGGCAGGGAACGATGGACACTCCAAAATCCTCAACAAGAATGTCGCCAAGGGCCCGTCAAAAGACCAGAAAGGAGCCTTCGACAAATTCAACGCGGACCCGGACAGGAAATTCACGCCATGCACCTAAGTTTTGTGACTTGCGTGTTCGTCGGCTCAATCCTGATCGCACCCCTGCCGCGTCGGAGCGACGCAGAAATTAGGAGAACAACAATGGCTGAATCGATTTTGGACGCCGCCGCCGAACAATTAACATCGGCCGGGGCAAAGATCACGTATCTTGGCGAGCAAACCAAGCCGATCGGCACCGTCATCTTTTACTCGCGAGGACATGAGCCCGCCATGGAAGATTTTCTGCGGGTTCAGAGGATGCACCGGCCCTACACCAACGATAGATCGCCTTACACGTCCCACTTCGCAGTCGAAGCGGAGGAGTTTCGGCGCATGCTGAGCGCACTAAAGCCGTTGCTGACGGGAGCGGACGTTGCAGGGACGCACGAACTGCTATCCTTTTCTGTCGTGCGCACAACAGGCGGGCGAACTGTGGGGCAAGAGTTTCACATTGGTGCTCAATTGGCTCGCGAGTTTTATGCTGCGCTCATCGACGCGCTCAATAAAGATAACCCGGTCGGACGGGCGATTTTGGAGAAGCAATTCAGTGCCGTCTGTCCGTAGATCGCTACGTATTCTCATGCCCGCAACGTAAGCAGCGACCGCGCCTTTCAAGAACTGCGGCTCTTAGGCATGGGCAAGTGCATATTCGCAATCCCCTGCAACGCAAAGCGGGTAGCGCGGATTTAGGTGCCGATTGCCTTACTCCGCGGCTCTTCATTTCGCTGCGGATTGAATTGAGACGATCGGAGGTGGGGCCAAGGATTATAGTGGGCGCATGTCAGGTCTTCGGCGCCTGGTGGTGTCCGATCGTTGGTTCTTTATCACCTGCCGGCTGTTGGCACGGCGGCGAATTCTCTCAGAATCAGAGTTCTCCTGCGTGGCGCGCGCGTTCTCGACGAGCGTCGCGCGGAACAAGGGTTCTTGCTCGCCGCCTGGGTGTTTTTGCCTGACCACTGGCATGCCCTATTCTTTACAGGGAAGCTTAAACCACGCGCCTACTACTCCGAGCGGCTTATCGGTGGACCGGGTGTTGCTGCCCGCCGATGAGCGCACACGGATTTGAAATCGCGGCAGCGGAAAGGCAGGAAGATTCGACCGCCCGAGGCATTAGCGCAATGGGAAGGGCCGCAGAGTTAGGCGCAGTTTACCTTACTCTTCATCTCTTAACATGATAGCCCTAATGTGTATATTAACATTCAAGGACTTCTGAACATGTAGCGCCGACCTTTAGCTCGGCATTCTTCGCGCGTGCGCGACGTGCTGACCCCGCCCTGCGGGGTCAGCGCTACGTTTTGTAGCGCTCGCCCCCACGCTGCGAACTTCGAGTAGCGCTGAGCGGTCGCCGACGCGCCAAAGCGCTGCGGCGCATGGATGGGGAGGCGAACAATGGGAATGCCTGCGGCCAGGGTAGGTGACATGCACGTATGCCCCATGGTGACCGGAGTTGTGCCTCACATCGGCGGCCCCATTCTTCCACCTTGTTGTCCGACAGTCCTCACCGGGTAGGTATCACGAGTTGGGTCCTTCCGCACATCCTGGCCTCTGTTCCCCTCCGATTTTTCGGCGCATATCCTGGCACATGTTCTTGTTTCCAACTCCGGGAAGTGGTAAGATTTTGTCATCGAGCTGATAACAACAGAGGGGAAAAGTGTGCTGTATGGTGCCTCCCACCACGAATTCTGGTCCTTGCAAGGGATGGGAGCTGGATTTCGAAGCGAGGCTTGCGGCCTGTTGGCAGGAACAAGCGGGGTGCAGGAGTTTTCCCTCGTTGACTAGGCAACCCATTCGGGCACTGGAAATGCGTTGATGGAGGAGGGCCAGGCTCAGACCTTTCTTGAGCGGTGCGGCGCTTTTACATTTGTACTTCCTCGCCTCTGCATCGAAACGCGGGGGGCGTCTGATCTCAAAACCAAGCTTGGAGACGTGACGATCACCGAAGTGGAAGATGCTTCTTCGACCGGGACATATGGTGGAAGAACCACCAAAGTGGGCGACGCCGTCCGGAATTCTCAATAAAAGGATATTGGGCGCAGGAAGCGAGCCATGAGTTTTCAAGTTGGCGACAAGATTGGGGACTATCAGATCATCGGCGTATTAGGCGCCGGCGGCATGGGAAGGGTATACAAGGTCAAGAATATGATATCCGACCGCATCGACGCGATGAAAGTTCTGCTGCCGGACCTTGCCCACGAGCCTGATCTGGCCGACCGCTTTCTTCGCGAAATCAAAGTGCTGGCGAGTCTGAATCATCCCAACATTGCCGGGCTCCACACTGCTCTTCGCTTGGAGAATCAACTTCTGATGATTATGGAGTTCGTGGACGGCACTACGCTTGAGGACAAACTGAGAAACGGGCCGTTTCCCCTCCATGATGCGATCGATTATGTCTCCCAAGTGCTATCCGCTCTCGGCTATGCGCACTCGCATGGAGTCATTCATCGGGACATCAAGCCTGCCAATATGATGCTGACTCCTGAAAACGTCATAAAGCTGATGGACTTTGGGATTGCGAAATCGAAGACGGATCGCAAGCTGACCATGACCGGCACTACCTTGGGTTCGCTTTACTACATGCCTCCCGAGCAGGTCCAGGGCACTGACCTCGACCCCCGATCGGATCTCTACTCGGTTGGCGTGTCGCTCTATGAGATGGTGACTGGATCTCGCCCCTTCAAAGGCAATAGTGATCACGACCTGATGGTGGCCCAGTTGCAGAAAGCTCCCTTGCCCCCCATCGATATTCAACCCGAATTGCCCAAAGCACTGAATGACATCATCATGATTGCGCTTGAGAAGGACCCGGCAAAACGTTTCCAATCGGCGGAAGCCTTCCGTTTCGCATTGCAGAGTGTAACGGGTGGGCTCACCAGCTTGCCCATTGCATCTGCCCAGGCTGTTATGCCAGGCTTGGCTGGACAGCCTGCCACGCCGAGCGCGGCGCTTTCCGCGACAGGCGTTTTAGGGGCGTATCCTGGCCAACTGGCTGGTGCGCAACTCCAGCCTACGAAACCGTCCCAAGCTGCCATGCCGCCGTCTCGACCTCAAGTGGTTCCGCCTCCGGCAACCTCCAGGAGCTATCGCGGCCTTTACATGACCGTAGGGGCGCTGGTTGCGATTGTTGTGATCGCGCTGGGGGCAATGCAATTGCCGCGCCTGTTCAAAGCAAAGGCTGGAGGAGCCGAGCAGGCTGCGCAGCCGCCCGAGAAAAGCACGGAGAAGCCAAAAACAACGCCACAGGAGGAGGGCTTGCCGAAGGCTGGGGACAACTTTCCTTCAAGCGCAGAAAGCCCCAATAGACCTGAGGTGGGCGGGCCAGGAGCGCCGGCCGCGCCAGCCTTAACCGCTGCCCCGGCGGACCACAATCTCCCAACTGAGACTGCACAGGCCACGGTGCCATCGACTCCGAATCCGACTCCTAGAGGTGTGGCTCGTCCGACGGCTCCAGCATTGAGCAGGCCAATGGCATCCCCCCAGCCTGGCGTTACTGCGTATGCAGCTAAAAGTCTCCCTGCGCCACTCTCCCTTCCGCGGCACGCAGCGTCGGCGGCAGCTATCAGTGTTCCGCCTACGCTCTGGCTTGACCCCGCCGGTCGCCTCTTGATTGTGCTGAGTTCGATCAGTCCCAAGCCGGACGGAAGTTTTCAATTCCACGGAAAATTGTTGCTTCCGGTTGCTCAGCCTGGACCGGTTCCTCTCGACCGTGGCGCGGAGGTCATCGGGGTAGGATCGAGGAACCAAGGCCGGACCTCGCTCGCAGTTACGGACCTGGTTATTCAGGGAGTCCGCTACACATTGAAGGATGGACGCGGCATAATGAGCGCCCACACGCCGGGAGCCGGAGGAAGGGTGGATTTTGGCCGCAGCCAGCTTCTCGATATGTGGCCTACGGCTACTGCGGTTTATGAGAAGGCGTCCGACCAGACTGGACAACCGGAGTCTCAGAAATAAAAAGTCCACTACTATCAGCATGATAATATGGAATTTCTAATTCGATTACGTTTTGGCCAGTGAAGTCGCAAAGAAATGACTCAGACGAATAAGAGATCGTGAGGAGGTTAAACATGCCAAACAAAAGGACCCTGAAAAACTCGACGGTACTTTTGGTCCTGCTAATCTTTTCTGCGCTCGCTTGGGGCGACCAGAAGAAGACCCAGAAGATGACCACCGCGCCTTCCAGACCCGCCCCGCAAGTGAAGGCTGCCCCGGCACCCAGGTCGGCGCCGAGCCGACCTGCCCCGGCATTTAATAGAACAAATACAGGGGTAGTTAACAGACCCACCACAGGGGCGGGCTCACACGGACCCACCACCGGAGGGGCGGGCTCACACGTGTCTACCGATGGTGGGATAACGCACGTCCGCACTCAGCCTGCGACACAGGGGACACACGGCCCAACCACAGGGCTGGGCAACAGACCCATCACAGGGATGGGCAACAGACCCGCCACAGGGATGGGCAACAGACCCGCCACAGGGGTGGGCAACAGACCCATCACAGGGGTGGGCAACAGACCCATCACAGGGATGGGCAACAGACCCATCACAGGTGTGGGCAACAGACCCATCACCGGAGTGGGCAACAGACCGATAACAGGGATGGGCAACCAACCCACCACGGGGATGGGCAACAGACCCATCACAGGGATGGGCAACAGACCCGCCACAGGGGTGGGCAACAGACCCATCACAGGGATGGGCAACCAACCCGCCACAGGGATGGGCAACAAACCCATCACAGGGATGGGCAACAGACCCATCACGGGAGCGGGCAACAGACCCGTCACGGGGGTGGGCAACAGACCCACAGGGGTGGGCACGAACCTCGGCACGCGGGGTGGTACGAACGTCGGCACACGGGGTGGTACGAACCTCAGCGCAGGGGGTGGCATGGCGCATCCCGGTTCCAGAATCACCACCAGAACCTTCACCGATCACTCCGGACACCCCGCCAGCGCCACTTTTCGTCCCGGTGGGCGGGTGGCAACGGTCCATGCCAATGGGATGACGATCAATCATGGACTTCGCGGTGGGCGAACCATCGTGGCCGAGCGCAATGGCCGCACCATCGTGAGCACGGGGCGCCGCGGGGGCTACGTGCAGCGTCCATATTTCAACCGCGGCGGCAGGGCGTATTATCAGCGGACCTACGTGGTCGGCGGGCGCTCTTATGCACGGGTCTACCGTGGGTACGATTACCGCGGCGTGCGTTACTACGGCTACGCTCCGGGCTACTACTACCACCCGCGCTTTTACGGTTGGGCCTACAATCCGTGGGTGGCGCCGGTTTACTACGGCCCGGCAGCCTGGGGCTGGGCTGGCACGCCCTGGTTTGGGTTCTATGGGGGCTTCTTTACGCCGTATCCCGTGTACGCCTCCGCCTCGCTATGGCTCACAGACTACCTGATCGCGGCTAATTTGCAGGCTGCGTACCAGGCCAGACTCGATGCCATGGCGGCCGCGGGCGGCGGGGCGGGCCAAGCGCCAGCCGAAGAATCCGGAGAGCAGGGCTATGGTGGTCCGGCGGCTGGCAACCAGACCCCACTGACTCCCGAAGTGAAACAGGCGATCGCCGACGAGGTGCAACGGCAACTCGCGGACGAAAGGGCTGGGGCTGCCAATCCCCAAGCCGCACCGAGCAGCGATCAAGTGCCGGACGCGCTGAATCCGGCCGAGCGTGTTTTCGTGGTGGCGACCAATCTCGACGTCACGGCGCCCGATAGCGGCCAGGAATGCAACCTGACTCCCGGGGACGTGGTGATGCGGCTCGCGGACACGCCGGACGATAACCAGAACGTTACCGCCAGCGTCCAGAGCAGCAAGAGGGGGGATTGCGCCAACGGCCAGACCGTGGCGATCGGCGTCCAGGACCTCCAGGAAATGCACAATCAGTTCCGGGAACAGCTTGATGCCGGACTGAAGACGCTGGCCGACAAGGGCGGCACGGGCGGTCTGCCGAAGGCTCCCGACACCGCTACGACGAACGGAGAGGTTCCACCGCCGACGCCGGACTCTGCGGCAGCGGACCAACTCCAGGCGCAGCAGCAGCAGGCCGATCAAACTGAGGCGCAGGCCGCGCAGAACTATCAGTAACCTGGCAGTAGTCTGGCAGCGGCCTGGACCTTCCTTGCCTCTGCATCGAGACGCGGGGGGCGTGTGATCTCAAGAGTCCGAATTCGGTTCACAGCGGACAGAGGAAGCGGGAATAGGGGAGCACTTTCCTGGGTACGAAATCCGGAAATGCATACCCTGATCCCTTACAAATCTCCAATCCTTCTCAGGGGGGACACAAAATGAAAAAGCTTTTTGGAATCACTTTTCTAATGTTAGCGCTAGTGCCGTCCGGCTGGGCGCAGGACAAGAAGCTCGTGGCAGTTTTGGATTTTGATTATGGCACGGTGCGTTCGGCGGTGCAGGCGTACTTTGGCACCGACCAGGACGTGGGTAAAGGCATTTCTCTCCTCCTGGAACAGAAGCTTGTTCAGGACGCCAAGTATCGGGTGATCGACCGCAACGCCATGGATAAGATCCTTAAAGAACAGAATTTCTCTAACAGCGACCGCGTCGATCCTACATCCGCCGCCAAAATCGGCCGCATTTTGGGCGTGAGCGCCATCATTACCGGAAGCATCACTCAGTTTGGCCGCGACGATAAGCATATCGGGGTGGGCGGTGGCGGCTATGGTCTGGGAAGGTTTGGCCTCGGCGGAGTCGGCAAGAATGAGTCCAAAGCCGTGGTGAACGTGACCGCCAAGCTGATCGACATTAACACGGCGGAAATTCTGGCGGTGGTGACGGGCACCGGAGAATCGAAGCGCGGCGGCTTTAAGCTCGGTGGCGGAGGTGGAGGCTGGAGCGGTGGCGGAGGCGGGCAGGTCGACATGGGCAGCAGCAATTTTGCCAACAGCATCCTCGGCGAAGCGGTGAATGCCGCGGTCGCCAACTTGGGCCAACAACTTGACGGCAAAGCTGACTCGCTGCCCACCGTTAAAGTCGTGGTTTCAGGTTTGGTTGCCGATGTTACGGGTAATACCTTGATTATGAACGTGGGCACCAAGGCCGGTGTCAAGGTCGGCGACCACTTGGGGGTTTTCCGCAAAGGCAAGGAAATCCGCGACCCTGCCACAGGAAAGGTCCTGAAGACAATTGAGACCCGACTAGGCGATGTGACGATTACCGAGGCGGATGAGACCTCTTCCACGGGGAGTTACGCGGGACAAGCGCCCAAAGTGGGCGACGCCGTGCGGAATTCTCAATAACGACACAAGGTAGGGACACGCCATGGCGTGTCCCTACACTTGTGGGTGCCACGGTCGGGAATTATCAATAAAGGATATTGGTCACAGGAGGCGAGCCATGAGTTATCAAATTGGCGACAAGATTGGGGACTATCAGATCATCGGCGTATTAGGCGCCGGCGGCATGGGGAGGGTATACAAGGTCAAGAATTTGATATCCGACCGCATCGACGCGATGAAAGTTCTGCTGCCGGACCTTGCCAACGAGCCTGATCTGGCCGACCGCTTTGTTCGTGAAATCAAAGTGCTGGCGAGTCTGAATCATCCCAACATTGCCGGGCTTCGCACAGCTTTTCGCTTGCAGAATCAACTCCTGATGATTATGGAGTTCGTCGAGGGCACATCGCTTGAAGAGAAACTGAGAAACGGGCCGGTTCCCCTCCGTGATGCGATTGACTATGCCTGCCAAGTGCTATCTGCCCTCGGCTATGCTCATTCGCAGGGGGTCATACATCGGGACATCAAGCCCGCCAATATGATGCTGACTCCTGAAAACGTCATAAAGCTGATGGATTTTGGGATTGCGAAATCGAAGACGGATCGCAAGCTGACCATGACCGGCACGACCTTGGGTTCGCTTTACTACATGCCTCCCGAGCAGGTCCAGGGCACTGACCTCGACCCCCGATCCGATCTCTACTCGGTTGGCGTGTCGCTCTATGAGATGGTGACTGGATCTCGCCCCTTCAAAGGCAATAGTGATTACGACCTGATGGTGGCCCAGTTGCAGAAAGCTCCCTTGCCCCCGATCGATATTCAACCCGAATTGCCCAAAGCACTGAATGACATCATCATGATTGCGCTTGAGAAGGACCCGGCAAAACGTTTCCAATCGGCGGAAGCCTTCCGTTCCGCATTGCAGAGTGTAACGGGTGGGCTCACCAGCTTATCCATTGCATCTGCCCAGGCAGCTATGCCAGGCCTGGCTGGACAGCCTGCCACGCCGAGCACACCGTTTTCCGCGACGAGCCTTTTAGGGGCGCATCCCGGCCAACCGGCTGGTGCGCAACTCCAGCCTACGAAGCCGTCCCAAGCTCCCACGCCGCCGTCTCAACCTCAAGTGGTTCCACCTCCGGCAGCCTCCAGGAGCTATCGCGGCCTTTACATGACCTTAGGGGCGTTGGTCGCGATTGTGGTGATCGTGCTAGCCGCAACGCAGTTGCCGCGCCTGTTCAAAGCAAAGGCTGGAGGAGTTGGGCAAGCCACGCAGCAAACGGCGCCTACAGCGACGAGCCCGTCCTCTCCTCTTACCCAGCCGGCGAATGTTGGCACGAACCAGGAACAGCCAGCGGCGTCCGTCTCCGAACCAGCGCCGCCACCTGTGGCTTCGGCGTCGCAGGGGGCGACGACAGCAGGCCAGCCAGGTCAGCCCTCCGAACAATTGCAGGGATCAAACAACCCCATGGCGCAAACGCCCCCTGCGGGCGGTTCTAAGAAGCGCTTGGCCCGAGCTTCACAAGGCGAAAAGACGGCTCATAATGGACAGATTAATCAGGCGGGTGGACAAGCAGGACAGACGCTTGGTGAAGCGGCAGCTCCTTCCAGCCAAGCCAGACAAGCTGCGGCGCGGGACGCTGCGGCCGCCAGGGAACTCGAGGAGCTGGAAGATCGTATGACACCTCTCGCCGGGCGTGCCAATGCCGTGAAAGACAGCGTCGAACATCTTCGCCAACAACAGGAACGCGCTGGCTTTTCACTTCGTCAGGACATCTCAGCGTCCTCGAGCAGTATGGAACGGTATATGGACAACGCTGACGCAGCACTTAAAGCTCGTTCGCCTGAGGCCGCCAAGAAGTATATGGATCTGGCGGAGCGAGAAATCGAGAAGCTGGAGAAGTTTTTTGGAAGATAGGGGCGCTTTGGAGTGCGGCAGCTTGCTGCCGCTTTCATTCAGCGAGCTCGCTCGCGCCTCACCTGCCCATGTACCGCGCTCCAGTGCACGGCCAGCAAGCTGGCCTGAGCGAAAGCGGCAGCAAGCTGCCGCACTCCAAAGCCCGAACACCCACCATCTTGTGCGGGGTAACGAAAAATGGACACTCCAACGATTATTAAAGGGCGATATCAGATAAACGAGATCCTCGGCAAGGGCGGGATGGGAGTGGTCTACAAGGCCTTCGATTCCGTCTTGCGGCGCGATGTGGCCATCAAGACCTTGCTGGATGTCTCCGATCCGGAGGCTCTGCAACTCTTCCACCGTGAATACGAAGTTCTTGCCCACATCAACCATCCCAACATTGTGGAGATCATCGATATCGGTGAGTTTGTAGTCGAAGGGGCCGAGAGACCCTACTTCATCATGCCGCTGCTGCCGGGATTTTCGTTGGGCCAGTTGATCAAGACGGCCAGCCATCGCTTGACAGTGGAACGTGCGGTCGACATCATTTCTCAAACTTGCCGGGGACTGCACGCCGCACATGAAAAGGGACTCATCCACCGCGACATCAAGCCCAACAACATCATCGTGTTGGAAGACGATTCGGTGAAGATTATCGACTTCGGAATGGCGCATGTGGCGGACAGTCGCTCGCGCACGGGTCTGAAGGGCACGTTGCTTTACATGGCGCCGGAACAAGTCGAGATGAAGCCTCCTTCCCCTCTTTCCGACATCTTCTCCCTGGGGGTGGTGGCCTTTGAGACTTTGACCCGACGCCGGCCATTTGAAGGTGCATCGGACCGCGACATTTTCCAGGCCATTCTCCACCACATTCCGCCGCCTGCCTCGGATCTCAACCCCATGGTCAGCCCCAGCGTGGCAAGAGTCATCCATAAGGCTATGGCGAAACAGCCGTATCACCGTTTCCCCAACGCGCGCGACTTTGCCGACACCCTGCAGCGGGCTCTGCGCAATGAACCCATTGAGATTTTCGACCCCTCAAAAATCCGGCCGCGGCTCGAGCGTGCGATGAAGGCCTTCGAGCAGGCGGACCACCAATTTGCTGCTGAAATACTGGGAGAGCTCGAGGCGGAAGGAAATATCGACCATGACATGACGGTGCTTCGTCTCAAAGTCGATCAGGCCCTGCGCCAGAAGCGTATTCAGCAACTCCTGGAAAGCGCCCGAACACGCCTGGAGGGACATGAGTACCCGCTGGCCTTGCAGAAGGTGCAGGAAGCACTGGAGCTGGATGCAACCCACGCCGGCGCGCTGAGCCTGAAGAGCGAAATCGAGGAGGAGAGGAGTGCCGGCAAGATCGAGGATTGGCTTAATCTCGCCCGCCAACACTTGACCAACCATGCCTATCGTCACGCTCGTGAAGCGCTGAAGAATGCTCTGCAACTGAAACCCAAGGACAGCCGTGTGGGACAACTCTTGAACGACGTCGATTGGCAGGAGCAGGAGTACCAGCGCGTTCACGTCGAAAAACACCAGCTTTACCAGGCGGCGGTCGAGGCCTGGAGCCGCGGTGAAGTCAGTGCGGCGCTCAGCAAGCTGCAGCACGTACTGGAATTGGACCAGCGTGCCCCTGACACCTCTGCACCCGAAAGGGCTGCGTCTTACCAGTCGCTCTACAACCAGGTGCGGTCCGAGCATGACGCGATGAACAGTGCTTACGGAGAGGCCCGAAAATTGCTCGCGGAAGCCAAGTTTTCTGCGGCTCTCTTGGTTTGTGACCAATATCTCGCCAAGTACCCAGGGCACGCGCTGTTTCAGGCGATGAAGTTTGACATCGAGGAGAAGCAACGACAGGAACTCTCCACACGCATTGCGGAGGTTGACCGGCGTGTCGAGGCTGAGCCCAACCTCGACAAGCGATTTGACATCCTCAAAGAGGCGCTCGAACTCAATCCGCGCGAGCCCCACTTTGAGCGCGCCCTCCGCTTCACGCGCGAGAAGCGCGATCTGGTTAACTCCATCGTGGCCAAGGCGCGCCTGCACGAGGAGCGCGGGCAGTTCACCGACGCCGTGGCTCAATGGGAGATATTGCGGACCATTTACAGTCCGTACCCGGGATTGAGCTTCGAGATCGACCGCCTTGGCAAGCGGCGTGAACAACAGGTTCGAGGGGAGGCCAGGGCACGTTGGGTGAAGCAGATTGACCAGCACATGGCCGCAGGGGACTACGACCGGGCGCTTGATTTGCTGCGCCAGGCAGGAAAGGAATTCCCCGATGATGCCGAGCTTGCAGAACTCGAGAAGCTGATCCAACAAGGGAAAGAGCGAGGGGGAGAGGCCCTGCGCGCGCTCGCGGAGGGCCAGGAGATGCTGGCTGCGGGGCGCTTCGAGGAAGGGTTAGAGGCTTTGCGCAAAGCTCATCGCCAGGATGAGCGCAGTTCGGACGTACAACGAGCTCTTCTGGATGCGCTGGTGGAACGGGCGCGGACCGTTTTGGAGACTGACTGGCGCGCTGCCGAGCCCCTGCTTCAAGAGGCCTTAGATCTTGATCCCGGCCACAGTCTTGCCAAGAGTCTCCGCACCCTCGCCCAGGACCGTAAGAAGGAAGAGTTTATTCAACTTTGCGTCGCGCAAGCGCGGCGTGCCCAGGCCCGAGGGGACATCGGTGCAGCTCTTACGCAGGTCCAGGAAGGGATGAGTTCATATGCCACTGATCCACGCCTGTCGCAACTTTACACGACGTTGAGCACGGAACACGAGGAAACGCGGCGCCGTCAATCGCGCCGCCACGACCTTGAGGAATTGCACCGGCTTGATAATGAAGCGGCGTCGGCTTCGGCTCTCGACTCCCTGAGATCGGTTGCAGGAAAGATTCAGTCAATGTCTGCCCCCTACGAGGGGGATACTGAGTTCCAATCAGCAGTATCAAGTGCCATTCGCCGCGTTTCCACCCGGATTGAAGCCCTGGAAGCAGCGAAAGCTCTGACGCCTGTCCCGCTTCAAAGCGCTCCGCCGGCTGCAACTTCCGCTGGTCAGGGAATTCCGCAGATAAGCCAGCCGCCCTCTCGAGCTTCCATTCCCCGAAGTGAGCCGGAGTCTCTATGGGGACAGCGTACTGCAATTCCGCAGCAACCTGCGCCTGCAAGTCCTGAATCCGGTGCCGACATTCTTAGCTTGGCTAGCGGAGTCGTTGGCGCCGGACCCGCTGCCGGAGGTGTAGTTCCCCCAGCGCCAACTGTGACCATGCCCCCACCCCCCGCCCCCGGAATGCTCCCAATGCAGCCTGTGCCGCCGGAACCAGTGCCTCCGCAGGAGGTGTCAGCCCGCCCACCAGCAGGCAAGAAGATTCTCTGGATTGCGACTGGAGTAGCCGTGTTAGTTGTCGTGGTGGCTGCGGCTCTGCTTGTGCCCCGCTTGCTCAAGAAACAGCCTGCTTCAGGAGGGGCCGCGAGCGGCGTTACGGCAAATCTAACGCCAACTCCGCCCCCGGTACTGCCGCCACAACTGGCAGGATTAAGGGTTTACACGGACTTGGAAAACGCGAAGGTTACGCTCGATGGGAACGAAGTGGGAGGCCTGGAGGGAGGACAATTCAGCCTGGACAACCTATCCGATGGACAGCATGCGCTGGAGATAGGTGATGGTACCTCTCAGGCGAAGATTTCTGTTGCGAGCCCGCACGATTCTATGCCAGTCGTTCAGGGGCCTCTTGAAGCGAAAAACCTCAAGGTGATCGTGGTTACCAATGGCCCACAGCAGGGCCAAGTAGTGTTGAGCTATGGCCCCGTGCAAGCTTCGATGGACGGCAAGGAGATGGGCACGATCAGCTCCGCCCCGCTGGAGCTTCCTAATCTCTTGCCAGGAACTCACGATTTGGTCTTGGGCACAGGAAAGGACGAAAGGAAAGTGAGCTTTCAGGTGGGTACCACGCCGGCCCTGACGGTTTTCCTGAGTACCGACCGGAATGTCGGCAATCTGCTGATTGTAACGGGTGAGGACGGGGCGACCGTCCTCTTGAATGGGAGGAAATACCCGCGCACGACGAGGCGCGGCGAGCTCGTGATTGCCAACCTTGAACCGAAGCGATACACGGTGGCGGTGGTCAAAGATGGGTTCCAGAAGGCGCCTCAACAGGAGGTCAATGTTCAAAAAGGTCAGGTGGAGAAATTGGTCTTCGCGCTCCAACCTGCTCCCACTGTGGCCTCGTTGGTTATCGCCGGGGCAACACCCTTGGCGGAGGTCCTGCTAGATGGGAAGTCCCTGGGCAGAATTCAACAGGATGGCAGTTTCAGCGCGGCTAATGTCCAACCGGGCCCGCACACCATTGAACTGAGGAAGGACACGTTCAAGCCTAAGGATTTGCAGAGGCAGTTCGCAGCAGGGGGAAGTGTGCACTTGACTGCTAATGAAGTTGCCCTGGAAAGCGCCGCGGCGCATCCCAGCCCCGCCTTGGCCCCCCCTAAGCTGATCGTGCAGACGGTTCCGGGGGCACAGGTCAGCATGGACGGTCGGGCCGTTGGCCAGACGGATTCCAAAGGGCGTTTGGAAATCAGCCCGGCTCCTGCCGGTGACCATACTGTGGAAGTCGTAGCGAAGCCTTACGAAAATTTCAAGGAAAAGGTCACCCTTTCCACCGGCCATGTTTTGACCATCACGCCTAGTCTGCTGGCTTCCATGCCCGTCGAGCACAAACACGTGGTGGGAAGTTGCAACGGAATTCTGCTCGTCGGATCAGGCAGGATTCAGTACCAAGCGAGTAGCGGGAAGGACTCGTTTGACTATCCCCTTGCCGCGGTCAAGAAGGCAGGCTCCGCAGATTCTGGGAAGGGGTTTTATCTCGAGATCACCGGCGCCAAGCGCTATGTCTTCCACGCTCCCGCAGCGGCAGAAGACTTGCAGATTCTTCAGAATGCCCTGCCCAAGCAGTGACAGAAAGATTCCGGCTTCTTGCGCAGCGCGGCCCTTGGTCGTAACCCAAGAAGAACCACAGAGGTCACGGAGAAGAGATGCAGGCAAAGACCGTGGCTCAACAAACAAGGAATCGTAACCTTCTAATCCCTGCCCGCGCGAGCAGAAGTACTTTTCTCTGTGGTCTCCGTGCGCTCTGTGGTGAATTTTTTCTTCGCGGCAGGAGAAGAAGATGGCCTCTATTGTAGTTATCTAGCCTAGTTACCGGAGCATTATATCGTCCCCGGCTCGCATACACCCCCACAAAAACCGTCGGCACGTATGTGCTACCCGCGATTAGCGTTTCGGCACCCCCCACCTCCCGCACAGCAGGAAGGGTGTACAATCGTGAATATGCGTGAAGTTTTCGATCTCCTCGAATCCAAAGGCCTCGTGTCCGAAGAGTACGCCACAAGAATTGCGGAGCTCAGCGTCAAGGACGCTCTCAAACTCTACGAACGGCTCTACGGAGTTGTGTTCGACGCGCAGAAGCAACAAGCTCCACCAGCCGATGGAGCAAGTGAATTGGATCCATTTACCTTTTTTGCGGGAGCCTCGCTGCGGGGTGATACCTCATGCGGGGAACTGCCGTGCAGAGTTCAAAAGCTGGACTTCCTCGGTCGTTATGCGGCCCTGTACGCGAACGAGGTGACGGTCCCGCTTCCACTGACCCATCCTGATAATCTGGACAGAACCGAGCAGGCTAAGACTTTGCTTTCGCTAAGCGCGATCACACTACTTCGGTTGCGTCCACTAATTACTTCCGGGATCATCAGGCCGGCGGTTATGCGAACGACCCACTGCGTACACACGATTAGGTGGGCAAGAGAACTGTCCTCGTTCGTACACGAGTTTGTGGACGAGATCGCTAAGGGCGCGATGCCGAATTTCAATGCAGTGTATCAGATCCCAGAGAAAGCCCCAACTGGGCTTTCGACCGTGTACCTGGAGGGTCCGCGAGACTTCCTAGAGCACGGTGAAATCGTGTTGACCTTCGATGAGGCCCCAAAGCTAAGGATCAAGACTTGGAAATATGACGAGGATGGGAAGATAGGCCTGCGGGGCGCAAGGAAACTCTGGGCCATACGGACTATCTTCAATGAGGTCGCCAACAGTACCAGCTTTTACCTGGCGTATGGACGTTTCCATAAAGCACGTCTCCTGACCGACCTTCCTGGCGAAGCCCTCGTTTTGAACTGGCTGACGGGGGACGAAGAGCTCACCGCCACCACTTCGGCGATTCAGTATTTGACGCACTCAGTGCCGATACTTGGGGATCTCTCAATCGCAACTCTTGTGAGAATTCGACGCGAAGAGCGTGACTCTTTTGAATCTTATCGGAGGGCAATTACACAGATCACGTCGGACGTGCTCCACCGAAAGCGCAGGCTGTCCAAGAGAGAAGCACAACAGATGCTGAAGGCCTCGATTGAACCAGAGCTTATTCGCCTCAGGAGGGAGATCCATCATGAGCGGCGACGGCAGACTAAGCGCATAGTGAGTGGCTTGGCGACCATGGCCGCTGGAATCGCGATAGGTGTCTTTGGCGGTTTAGCCGACGCGATCGGTCGTGCGCTCATCGGCGCCGGAGTAGTAGCTGGGGGCCGGCTCTTGGGGAAAGCCGGTGAAGTAGCCTGTGAACACGGCGCCAATCTCCGACAGCAGAACGATCTGTATTTCCTGCTGCGGTTAGAACAAGAGGCGACAAACTAAGTAAGCCAGACTCGGCCCAGGCTGATTGTGAACTCAACGGTATTCCGGTGTGCCGTGGGTGGCGCATACGTCCCGACGTTTTTTGCCGGGATGTATGCGCCCCTCGGTATGTCCACGCCATCACAGCATTTTGTCCATGCCCAAGATCGGGCCGGCATTCCAGAAATAGGACCTGCAACTCGACCAGGGCCAGTTGCCCGGGTGCCTGACCAGGCCTCGTTTCACGGGATTGTTGTGCATGTAATAGTGCTTTGGTTCAGACACCCGAACATCATATCGTTCCTGCGTCGCGTACACGCCGACAAAAACCGTCGGGACATATGTGCCGCCCGCGCGCATCACATACTTGCGAAAGCTTACGGCTGCAGCAGCAGGGTGATGCGGGGAGCCCGCCTAGCGGGCGACAGAACTTAGCCCAGGGCGCAAGCCCTGGGAAACCAAGCCCAAGCGCCGATCAAGCCCCGGAAGGGGCGGCAGAACCGGGGAGAGTTCCCGCGTCGAAACCTTTTCTTTCGCCCCGCTGGGGCTCCCGCGAACAAAAGGGCCTTCTGGACCCAGGGCTGGCGCCCTGGGCTAAACTCTTTCGGCCCTCCGGGCCTTTTCCGAGCGTACTTTCTATGCTCGGAGACACGCTCCGGACGCCGAAGTTGCCGAAGCCTCACCTCTGCGTCGAACACCCGTGGACATTCTGCCTCTTGACAGGCCATAACAGGAATGATAGCCTACGCTTGTGAGCAACTTTGCTGGCGTATCACACCTCGCTCTCTTGTTTCGCATAGTGGCGAGCCATGGCCCTCATGGGCGCCCCAGCATCACTGGCTCAATCTGTCCTGCGGCTCAAGAAAGTGTACCAACCTTCAACAAGAATTCTTTTTTTGAGGGGACAATGCGGAAATGTTATTGAAAACAAAGGACCGCTGTGGAAAACTCAGGGGAGAAGCTGGAATGTTATAGAGAACAAAGGTAGTTACGCGACGAAAGCGGGAATGTTGTTGAAAAGAAAGGAGGTAGGTGGTAGGTGGGGAAGAGCAGGATTCGGGAGTCAGGATTCAGGAGGCAGAAGAGCCGGGGGCAGGCGATAGAGCAATGCTGAATTGTGAATCATGGATTGTGAGCTGCCTTCTTACTTCTCGCCACTGCCGACTGCCTACCGGGGCAATGAAAACTTGGTCTTTGGGTTGCGGCTAAGGGCCGCGCTGTTGGACTCCAGTCACTCGTGGCTTTGTGCCCACTACTTGGCCACGCTCGAAACGCACTGCATATTGGAAAGATAACCCTTTAGCAAAATGGGTGGTGCGCCCGGCGTGTCCAGGTCGAATTGGACGGTCACAGGCTTGCCGCTCGGCGCCGTAACAGGCCTTCCGCCCGCGCCGCGCAGGACCCACTCAATGTTGTAAGTGGTCCCGGCTGGCTGCCACCTGTCAGCATCGGCAAAGAAGTGGAAGACTCCCCAGGTTCCGTCTTCGCTCGCCCATTCGACCGGCGATCCACCTGAAATGTTCACGGTCGATCTGACGCCCTGTGCGGTAGTGCCCGGCCACGTAAACTGCTTGAAGGGCGCGTTTCCCCCGTTGTAAGTCATGCTCTGGCCGTCGATGTTTATGGTCAGGCTACTGATGCTCTCTGTGGAATGGGGGCGAAGCGCGTACTTGAATTGGATCTGCCCGGATCCACTCGGGTACAGAGCCCGCTGCAGGCTCATGGCCCGGTTGAAGAAACTGAGGAAAGCGGGATTGACCTTCTGAGTGCTCAAGGAGTTCGGAATATACTCCGCCCCCTGAGGAAGCAGAAGGTTCTTCAGCGAGGCATTGTAGAACTGAGAGAGCGCGCCGCTTGCGGGATCAAAAAACGCCGCAACTTCCTGCGGAGAGGCGTCCACGGCGGCCTTGGGATTAAAGGGAAACTTGGCTGCCAGAGGGCTCATTTGCGCGCACAAACCTGTGCCACTCACCGGCCCGGGGCGCAAGACCGCTGAAACCCAGGCGATGGGAGCAAGCAGCAGATTCTGAACCGTCGCGTCCACATGAGCTTCTTGGTCGATTTTGAATCCCTGGCCAATCTGCCGGGCAGCCTGCTGCGCCGTCGAGGCAGAGTTTATGCACTGCTGTTTCGCAGCCTCCTTCTGCTCGGCGGGGCTATTGTTGACCTGGTCCAAACAGGCCTGGATTCCACTCAGACCGGTCACGTAGGGGGCATTTGGGGGACCGATATATTGGTCCTGGCAATTGGGTGAAACCACGACCTGGACAGGTTGGAAAGCTTTTGCGATGTCCGGCTGGTCAACTGCCGTATTCTGGGCGGCGGTGCAGAATAGCGCTAACAGGGGAGACTGATTGCCGGAAGTCTTTGCGAGCTTTTGCGAGGCGTCAGGGAGGCTGTTGTAACGGACTACGTTCGCGCTCTTCAAAAATTGGCGCCATTGAGTGATATAGTCCTGCTGGTATAGAACTTGGAGGTCCTGTGCGAGCTTTGCGGTGTCCACATTCTGGGCGCTCTCCGCGCCCAGTACCCACTGTTCTCCACTGAAATACTTGGGCAGATTCTTGAAGGCGTCCTGCATGAAGGCCCAGCCGGCTTTGGTAAAGGCGCCTTCCACTTCGTTTCTGTCAATGACGACTTCCGCAGAGCCGGGAAACTTGCGGTTAAAATTGATTGAGGGGTCGGCTTTTGAGGCTTCCGCCAGCATGAAGCGGTAAACGCGCTCAGTGCCTGAGAACTGTGAGAGGTAATTGCGCGCGCGCGCCACCGCGAGCGTGTCGTTCTCGGATGAATAGGGATTCGCGTCCTTGAGTTGGTCGCTGTAGAAATCGAACTGTTTCTGTGCCAATTGCACCCGATCCGGGTCAATGTCCCGGCGTGCAGCCCAGGCCTTCAAGAGCACGGGGGAGAGGAACAGACGGGTGCTCTTGTCGTGATTGGAGGTTGTAATCAGATAAGCTTTCAGAGTGTCGTACACCGGGCCGTACTGATCGTTTGGGCCGGGTGTGACGGGAAGGGCAGAGAGCGTCTGAAGAAGGGCAGCTTGTGTCTGTCCAAAGAGAAGCTTCCGAAAGTGTTGAAAATAGATCTTTCGGACATCCGGGTAAAGTGAACTTCCAGCGTACAAGCCCCAGCGCATCCCGAATGGCGCGCCCTCCTGTTCGTACTGGGCCAGAGTTTCAACCGACTGACGGAGGGTCTCCAGCCGGTTGAGGGCATCGAGGGAGGGGAGTTGCTGGGCGGTCAGTTGAACATTCGCAATCCCCTGAGCCGCATTCAGCACCTGCGATTCCAGGTTCTTGTTCTCAACGAACGAAACAATGAAACCGATAATGAAAATGAGCAGGAGCCCCGCCGCCGCGGCCAGCAGCACCCTTCTCCACAGGCTCGTCTTAGTGCTGGAAGCGCTCGCGGTGAGGGCGGATGTATCTTTCAGAAGGACGTCATTAAAAAAATGGGGGAGGAAAGTCCACTGCGCCACTCTGCGGCTCTCGCCCCTTTCCGCAGCCATGGACGGTCGGGCGGCCCGGGCGACGGCCTTCCGGAGGTCGAACATCCCTGTGGCGCGGAGCCCGCTTTCGCCAGCAGCGGGATGAGTGAGCGGTTCCTCTCTTACCAGAGCGGGCGCGGGCGCACTAATGACAATGGGGCGAACTCCGCTGAAGTAGAAGCCGCGAAGGAACGGCCCGGTTCGCAATTGGCTAGGCCGGCACAGGTCCACGAGCAACTGGACAAGCATGGGCCGGAGTTTGCGGAATTCCCGTGGAAACTCGTATACGAAGGAGCGCTTAGCCGCGTCATATTCCCTCGGAAGGTACACGAGACGCTTTTCGGCCAGGGAATAAATGAGATTATCGAAGGCGGTCGAAACTCGAGCCGTTTCCTGCTCGGCGTAGACTTCCCCGGCGTAGGAGACCATGGGCAGCGTGGTGCCCAAGACCAGAGTCGCCTCTTCGTTGGTCAAATTGCGAACGTAATCCTGGAAGAATTGCAGTCGGTCGGCTCGCGTGAAGAGCACGAAAACCGGAAGGCTGATTCCCAGGAACTGAGAAATCTCGCGCAGCCGCGTGCGCAGCCGCTCGCTGCTGGCGCCCAGGGCTTCCGCCGCACCCGGTTTCATGAAGCTTTCACAGTCAACGCAAACCAGGACTGCACGCGGCGCCTGGGTTCCCTTGCCAAACACCGAATGCAGTCGGCCGGGAGCAAGCTTCTTCACAAGCTTTGCCCATCGGGCAGGTTCAGACAGGAGTTGGCCGCCCGCCTCCGCAAAGATAAACTGGCGCGTGAACCAAAGGTTGGCAGCCCGGGTGGGAATCGGGGTCCTCTCCTGCCCGGTATGCCCGGCCAGCAGCTCAGGCTCGAGACCTGAGTGCAGAACCACGCTGGTCTTTGCCGAGCCGCTTTCACCCACAACGAAGAACACCGGCAGATTGCCGATTCTCGCATTGTGGCCAAGTTGGGAGGCCTGGAGGCGCGACTCGGTTTCGCGAATCAGGACGTCGATTTCACCGGTCCCGCCGCTTGCCCCTTGGGCCATTTCCGCAGCGCGTTCTTTGTCCCGTACCCTGAGCCACCACACAATGGTGATGAGCGCCGCAATACCGATCAGGGCCAGGACGATGCGCAGCATCCAAACGCTGTTCCCCTGCAAGTGCAGCCAAGAGGCGATGAACCAGGATAAGACCAGCCAGACAATAAGCGCCAAAGCGGCAATCCAATATTTTAAGGTGTTATTCACGGCAACTCCCTACTGCGTTGTGATGGAGGCTGTGGAGTGCAAACCGGATGCGCCTGACATCAAGGTCAACTTGAAGCCGACAAACAATAACAGAGCCAGAAGAAGAAACCCCACCGCCCCGAAGGCCAGCCTGCGCACCCAAGGGTCGTAGGCCCTTGACCCGCCCGCATCCTGTGGGGGTGACCAGTTCGGTGACAGCGGGCGTACTCCTCCACGAATGCGCTGCATCTTATCCGCCATCGCCTCCAGCACCGTACGCATGCCCTCTTGGCCGCTGAGGCTGTAACGGCCGCGGTACCCCAGCAGGAGACACAGGGCAAAGACCTCCAGCGTATCGGCGAGGCGGGGGGAATCGCTACGGGCAAGAAGGCGGTCAATGCACTGAAAGAAAATCTCTCCTGCCGTATGCCCGCCGAATAATTCCTCCTGCAAGGGCATACGAGGCCAATCGGCGAAGACAGGATTATTCGAGTTGAGAATAGACTCGTCCAGGAACGCGACGAGGGCAAATGTGGCTAGCCGGGTGTCTTCAACTGGATAGCCTTTGGACGTAGCCTCCGACTCGGCCGCGCTAATCGCTGCCTTCATCTGCTTCCGGAATGCGCCCGCATCCGTGGCGCCCTGGCGGTTTGAGCGCAGGCGCGTAATTGCCGTCAGAACCTCCTGATAAATCAGGGCCAGGTTTTCACGGCCTGGCGCCGGGGAAGAGCCGGGGCTTTGAGGAATTGCTGCTTGGGACGGATGTACACCCATTTTGGACCTCTTAGGGAGAGCTGTAAAATACGGCGACATTCGTTCTCCATAGCGCCGCTCTGTGAGCGGCGAACAACGCCGGTCGCAGACCAGGGCTATAAGAGAAATTGTCGCACCCTCTTGCCAACCTCATTGGTTTTCCAAGACGACCAGGAGTTCGACCTGCGGGCTGGGGATGTCTCCCGGAATGTAAATCCCGACGCGGCGGGTTTGAACAATATGATCCCAGCAAGGACCAGTCCTGCTGATGGCGAAGTACTGACTTTCGACTCGCGCGGATACCGCCGAGGGAGGTACGGACATGTGCGTGAGCGCCATGCCAGGCAGCGCTCTTTTGACCAGTTGTGGTACAAACTGAGCGGAACAAACTTTGACCAGTTGTATCGTCCTGGTAATCACTTCTGCGTCACCGATGGCCGAGTGAACGGAGAGGAGCCAGCGGGCGCGGTCCAAGCAGCGTTGATCGGTGACATCGCCCTCGTAGAAGTAATTGGCGACGGAGCGGAGCGGAATGGGAATGCAATTCGACGGCGCCAGCAACTCGAGGTGCGCCCGGATGTGCCTTTCGATGTCTGCAAAGCACTTGTCGAGTGCGAGGTGATTGTAAAGTGGAAGATTCGAGGGGTGGGAGTCCAAGGCGAAAGTGCAAAGCGCACCCCCCAGTCGGAGGAGCTCTGTGAAGAGCTCGGCAGGGTGTCCGCTTTGTGAAACGAACATATGACGCAGCGGGCCCAGACTGGAGTTTATGGCGTGCAGGAACCAGAAGCGGCTGACCTCTTGGGCCGAAAGCCCCGTCTGAAACTTCCCGCGCCCACGATTATCAAGGGAAACCGTCGCGCTCTTCTCCTGAAGAATGTCGATCAGGCGGCGGGTCATCATCATCAGCGTTTGACTGGCGCTGATCTGGAGGCAGGGCGGGATGAAGCTTTCGTCGTAAACGTAGTTGCCCGATCCGTCTCTCTTGATGCGTCCGATCGGCAAGGTCCGCAATTCCCCGGCATCCTCCGTATCAAGGAGCAGTCGTATGTTCTTTCGTCCCAGTTTGAGCGGCTTCTCATCCAGGCCGGTATTCTCATCAGGAAGGATTTTTTCTTCGGCAATATACCTCGTCCGCCCTTTGTTTTGCTCATCGGGAAAAGAGCAATTCGCTGCCCCAAGCCTGTGTGGCGGGACCGTCAGGAGCACCGTCAGGTTCTCGCGAATGGGCGGGAAAAGGTCGCTAATATTGCGCGGCGAGGGAACGGGATCACTCTCCGGAATATTGAAGGTGAGCCCGTCCTGAAAAATGCCGCGTGCATGCACTAGGGCTACCGTGCCGTTGCGAAGAGCTTCCCCATCGAGTTCGAGCCCGACCAGTCCATAGGGCTCAAACCATAAGTTCGAGATCTCGAAATGCGTGACTTCTTCGAAAAAGCGACCCTGCACTTGAAAGTGGTGTGGCCCCAGATACATGCCCTCCGACCACACAACTTTGGAAAGTTGCTTCATGGAGTTGATCCGATAGCTCTTAGATTTCCTTTATCTTTGCCAGCCGCAGCCCAAACGACTACCTAAAGTCTTCTCCGCTGCTTTGCGGGTTCGTTTCCTCAAGCCCGAGTGGCAGCCCCGTTTCGAGACCATCAATCACCGTTCCTCGTGGCAGGAGGAACGGAGTGCCGCCCGGAGGTGAGCATAACATAACTTAAGCTTGGCTTCATGCTGGCTGCAACGTTAATATTACAACATCTCAGGTCAAGGCAAAACTCTTTCGCGATTGCGTGCCCATGGTGCAGGAGATGCAGACCACAATTCTGACTCATGAATTGGCCCCTTCCTCCTGAAACCTGCTCTTCCCCACGTACGACCTACGACATACCACCTACCGTCTACCACCTACCACTTTCCTTTTCAACAGAATTCCGGCCTTGAGAGCATATTTCCTTGGCCATCAATGCCCCTGAAACCTGACACTTGTCTTTTCGGCGGAGTTGGTAAGGTTGTACAACTGATTTCATGATAATATGAATATCAAACGCGGATGGTGGTTCAGCCATGGATTTTCAGGGAAGATACCAGATTCTGGAAATGCTTAGTGACGGCGAAGCGAGGACTTTCAAGGCGCTCCAGACTTCGTCCGGCCGCATCGTGCTCCTACACCAACTTTGGGAGGAGCGGACTCCTGCCAATCAGCCTGATTTGGCCTCACTGGTTTTCGGGTTCCTTCGACGCGCGACTGCCGAAGAAATGAAGAGTTTGGTCGACATGGGCGAAGAGGCGAACCGCGTGTTCGTCGTGACCGGGGATCTGCCTGAGTGTCAGGACCTTCGACAATGGCTCCAATCAGCGCCAGGGACGCTGGGAACCGCAGGGAAGGCGAGTGTGCCCAAATCTGCTCCAAGTGGTGATTCCAGCGCAATCGCAGCAACCAAGGGCTTGGTCGCGCACGCAAGGCAAGAGGATTTGGCTTCGCCTGGCCCCACGCAGCTTTTCACAACCCCGAAAGTTATTGCCGACCAGACGTTATCTACATCTGGAGAAAAGACTGCCAGCGCCCCGACAACACATCCAGAACCTCTTGTTGAACCAGGGACTTTTGCGAGCCCTGCCAAACTCGCGGGACACTTAGGAGGGCTCTCAGAAGGTGAGGTTTTGAAGGCAGCGGAGCCCCCAGTTGCGCCACCTCCACCCTCGAGGGAAAGGGGTGAGTACAGCGAGTTCACAAGGGCCTTCTTCGGCAAGGACATGCCGGCGCCGAAGACGGCTAGGCCCGTTTCTTCCCCACCTGAAAAGCCGAGCGCACCCCCAGCCCGGACGGCAGAAAAGCCTCCCGAACGCCAGCTTCCGGCCGGCTTCGAAGTGGTTTTCGAGAGCCGCAAACAGCAGCCTCGCGTTCCCGCACCGCCGGCACGCAAGGAGCCTCTACCACCTCCGCCCCCCGCGCCGGGTCGTGAGGAAGGGGCGCCGGGAGACTTTACACGAATCTTCTATGGTCGGGACGAATCGAAGGCCATACCACCTAGCCCTGAACCCGCCGCCGAGCGAACGCGCTTGCCTTCTCTAGCGCCTGACCAACCATCTCAATCCGAGGGTTCTGCGAAATTCACGAGACTCTTCCAGGCTGCGCATGTGAAGGAGAAGCCACCTGCTGCGCCCTCTGTCGAGGCCAAGCCGACCCGTGAGCGTTCGTCTCAATCTCCCCCACCTCCACCCTCTGCGGTGGAATCTGAAGGTCCCGGTGAGTTCACGCGAATGTTCCACGCTGGCCCGCAGCCGACCCGGCCAGCGGGACCTCGGATCCCCACCAGTTCGCCCAGGCCGCCAGCTCCATTGTCCGGTTCCTCGAGCCAGCAAGGTCCTGGGGAATTGACGCAATTGATTCAGGGGTACCAGCCGCAGAAGAGTGGACCGACACCTCCAGTGTTCGAGCGACCCGAACCAGTGGTCCCGCCTCCGCCCCCGGCGGCCGATAAAGCAAAACCTGGCGCATTCACCCTGATTTTCCAGCGACCGTCTGAACCGACAACCCCGCCGCCTCCTGCTGCACTGTCACCACCGGTTGTGCAAACTCCACCGACTGCCCCGCAATCACCCGAGCCGGATGAGTACATGCGCATGTTTGAGCTTCCCGGTGGAGGTGCAGGCGCGCCAGCGCAGGGTGCTCCGCAGGCCCCACCTCCGGCAGCGCCACAACCGGCCGCAGGGCGTGCCGTGCCGGTGATCCCCATGGCGTCTGTTTCGCCTCCTGTGGCTCCCAGCATGCCCTACGTTCAACCACCTGTGGTGCCACAGCCGCAACCGTACCAGATACCTGCCCCGCAGTTTCAACAGCCTGCCGTGCCTTCCCCATTCGTTATGCCTCCACAACCTGTGATGCCACAGATGCAACCGCTGGCCGTTCCCGTGCCCGTGGCGCCTCAGGTAGCGCCCCCCCAAAGCGGCAAGAGCAAATTCCTTGTGCCACTCATCATTTTAGGAGGACTGTTCTTGATTGCGGTGGTATTGATTCTTTTCTTTGCTCTTAAACACTAGCCAAACGGATTTGAAATTCTCCGCCCTCCTGAGGCAGTCGAGGGTCGAGAGTCGAAAGTCGAAAAGCGCGATACCGCAAGAATGTGTGCGACAACCCGCGCAGAGTTTGGCGGTAAGAATCTAGCTGGCCAAGGGCTCCGGCCTTTACATCCTGGCGGCGAGAAGTCAGGAGTGTGATCTTAGGTGTCAGCCCTCAGCAAGAGCACCCCATTCTTGTAACTGAAAGCTGATAGCTGATAGCTGACGGCTGCCTTAACGGCAGAATCACTCGGCTTGAGGCAGGAGAATGATGAGTTCGAGCTGCGGGTTCGCAATCTCGCCGGGAACATATGCGGCGAAGTTTCGAGCACGCCCCACGGCATCCCAGCAAACTCCGGCCTGATTCAGGCTGAAATATTGATAGTTCATCTTAATGGGAATCGAGCCCGGAGGAGAAGGGACGTGCGTTAATTGTAAGCCGGGAAGAGCCTGGCGAATGAGTGTTTCAATATGCGTGGCGGAACAAACCTTGACGAGTTGAGGCACCCTCTTGAGAAGGTCTGCCTCGCTCAAGTCCGCACTGATGGCCAGGTACATCCGCGTATTCACGAGGTATTTGTCGTTCGCAAGCGCAGTGGAATAAATTGAGGGCTGGGTGAGTTTCAATGGCAATGAAACGAAGTTGCTGGGCACAACCGTCTCGAGGAGTGTCCGCAGCTTCTCGTCGAGGTCGGAAAAGCAGGCGCCCAGGTTATCGTGGTCGTAAAGGGGGAGATCGCGAGGCTGTAACGTGGTCGAAAAGGTTGTGAGCGATGCCGCCAGGGCAAGCATCGTTGTGTACAAACCCTCCGGATGGCCTTTCTTGGATTCAAGAATGTGGCGCATGATGGGGAAATAGCTGTTTGCCGTATAAAGCAGCCAGAAGTTGGCAATGTCAGACGCCGTAAAATCCGCCAGGCTCTGGTTCTTCTGCCTGCGCGTTCCCGAAAGGGTGCTGCCCTTGGCAGCCAGGATCTCAACCAGCCGGCGCAAAATCGCCACCAGATACTCGCTCGCCGAGATATCGAGCAACGGTGGAATAAACAGCGGATCTAACTGGTAAGTGCCGGCCGCGGTCTTTTTCACACGAGCCATACGCAAACAAGTACTGCCCTGAAGGGGTTCTCCCTCCACAAGTAGCCGCAGGTTCTTCCTCGCAATTTGAACTGGTCTTTCCGCCAGTCCGGTGTTCTCGTCGCGCGTGAGAGCGATTTCGGCTTGGTAGCGAGTATCTCCATTCTTCTGCGTCACGGAAACATTGAAGCCGCGATCATGGTACTGAGGAACTGCAAGGAAGACCTCAAGGGTACTCTGATCGGGACCAAAGGACTGCTCAATCGGCCTTGCTCCCGGGGCGGCATCCGAGTCAGGAATCTCAAATGCCAAGCCATCGGGAAACAGCCCCACCGCGCGCGAAAGCGATAGGCTGCCGGCGGAAAGAGCCTCATGGTCGATCTGCAGCTCTGCAAAGCCCCAGGGGCAGAACTTCAAGGCACTTAACTTGAACTCCAAAACACTTTCGAAAAATCGGTCCTGGAGTTGCAGATGCTGGGGCGTGAGGAAGGTCCCCTTGGCCCAGATTACCGGTTGGAGTCGCCTCATACAGTACCAAGCTAGCAAGAGTTTGCAATCAAAGTCAAACAGGAAATCGGCGGGGCGCCTGCTTCGGACGGCGCCGCTCTCGGAGCGAAATTGTCAGCGGTACCGCCCGGGCGAGTCAGCTTTCAGCGCTCAGCTATCCCGCTGCGGCGAGTCAGCTTTCTGCGTCCCAGAAAACGGGCCTGGGTGCAGGGAAGTTTTGGATTTTGAATTCCGAGTTCTGAGTTGCCTTTTCGCTTCTCACCGCAGCCTCCTGTCTTCTGACTCCTGACTTCTCCACGTGACTCGCCACTACTCTTGTCAGTCAATCGTACTAGGGAGCGCTCACAAAGGCTTGTAATTCCCAAGGTTTCCCAAGGTTTCGTACATATTGACTTCCGATCGCGGTGATGCTAGTGTAGTGTCCCATAATTACCTTGACTTATACAGATAAGGCCGATATGCTTGAGGACATGAGCCGAGTCGCAGCTCCGATTATTCTGTCGGCCGAGGAACGGACCACCTTGGCGGCGTGGTCCAGCAGCCGGAGTCTTCCCTTTCGG
>Ga0208039_1000258_pt1 | contig 44686 bp, 43 predicted proteins | sample June2015DPH_20_1_2_FD_184722 | JGI IMG/M metagenome (GOLD analysis project Ga0208039, IMG submission 184722) | Peatland microbial communities from SPRUCE experiment site at the Marcell Experimental Forest, Minnesota, USA - June2015DPH_20_150... | ecosystem: Environmental > Terrestrial > Soil >... | reverse complement strand
GGTTATCTGAACTGCCGCCGGGATAACCCTTCGATGGTCATGCGCTACTTTCATGAAAAATCCGTACGATATGCCGCAGTTTGAAACTTATAGCCCGATGTTACTTTAATTATGGCCAACGTAATAACACTGGACACTAATCCACTATGGACAAACCCAAACTTCTGGTGGTGGAAGACGACTCCGCTATTGCTACTCCGATGAAGTGGGTTCTAGCTCAGGACTACGAGATCCTCTTGGCAGAAGACCGAGTAACGGCCATGGACCTTTTCAAACGAGAGACCCCCTCCGTGGTGACCCTTGATCTCGGCTTGCCGCCCTATCCCTCTGAAGTGAGAGAGGGTTTTGCCGCACTGAATGAGATGCTTTCGCACGATGGCTTCGCCAAGATCATTGTCATTACAGGCCAGGGGGAGAAGGATCATGCTTTGAAAGCGATCGGACAGGGAGCATATGATTTCTTATGCAAGCCGACTCAAATAGACGAGCTCAAGGTAGTGCTTCAGCGGGCATTTTATGTTTCCCAACTGGAACGCAAAAATCGGGAATTACAGCTTCAGTCCAATGGTGAGCCGTTTGCAACCATGCTGGGGGCGAGTCCGGAGATTCAGGAGGTTTTTGCATCGATTCGAAAGGTGGCAACGACCGAGGTACCGGTTCTAATAACGGGAGAGAGCGGCACCGGCAAAGAGTTGGTAGCAAAGGCCATACATCAATTGAGCACGCGGAAAACGAGTCCCTTCGTCGTGATCAACTGTAGCGCTATCCCAGAGACTTTGCTGGAGAGTGAATTGTTCGGCCACGAGAAAGGCGCTTTTACGGGCGCCCATATCCAGCGTAAGGGCCGTTTTGAAACAGCACAAGGGGGTACTCTTTTCCTGGACGAGATTGGAGAACTGTCTCTATCCCTTCAGGTGAAATTGCTTCGTTTCCTTCAAGAACACCTTATCGAGACGGTCGGAGGAAGAGAAGAAATATTTGTAGATGTGCGCGTCATGGCAGCCAGCAATAGGGACCTGATGGAATCAATAAGGGAGGGTCGATTCCGTGAGGATCTCTATTACCGTCTTGGAGTGGTGACCATTGCTTTACCGCCTCTTCGCGAAAGAGAAGGAGACATTAGGCTCCTCGCAACTTCTCTTTTGCCTAAGTATTCAACCGAGAATAAAAAGAAAATTACTGGATTTACACCGCAGGCCATTCGAGCGCTTGAAACGTATCGCTGGCCTGGAAACGTCAGGGAACTTGAAAACAGGATTAAGCGAGCTGTCATCATGGCTGAGGGGCCAAGAATAACTCCTCAAGATCTTGAGCTGGTTTCCGAGTATACCAGGTATGAAGGCAACGGACTAAAGGAAGCGCGAGAAGGATTTGAGAGAGATTTCATCCTTCGGGTGCTTTCGAGAAACAAGGGAAACATAACCAAGGCGGCAGAAGAACTACGCATTCACCGTTCGACTCTTTATGAGTTGATGGAGAAATTGGGAATGGGAAAAGAAAGGGTGTAGGGTGAAGGGGGTAGGGTGGAGGGGGCAGGGAGTAGATCTTGGAAAATGTAAAACTTACACCCCACAATCTGTACCCAACACCCTCAGTATTATCAATTGTCTGAATAACCCTACAACCTGTAAAATCGTGTAAACGATACGCTTAACAAGTTGTTTTTTTTTGTGATTCTTGTCGGTGTTGAGCAGAAATATTTTATTTTCGATGTTTATCGTCGGAATTCCCTACAATTTCAACCATAATAACAAAATCATGAATTGCATTATTAATTCGAATTTACTTTCAATATCAATAGCTTATATTAAATCTTAAATGAACTTTGTGAATGGCATGGACTTCGCATAATAAAAGATGTCATTCGTAAATCTAATACTTTTTTGAGAGGAGGATCCAAAATTGAAAAGGACAATTTTGACGGCAATTGCGGTTTTAGCAGTAAACATGTTCATATACTTACCGGCTGTTAGGGCGGATCTAGTAAAGGCCCCAGCAATAGGGAGCACCTTTCAAATGTATATTTCAGCTGGCGGCGGCGGTTTTAATGGCGGGGGATTTGACCTCTATTCTCCTCCAGGCACCTTCCTTTTTCAAACTTTCTGCCTAACGGAGAATGAATATTTTTACCCAGGCCATAATTACACAGTTACAGGGTACGAGTCAGGCCTTGGCCCCTCCGGTTTATCACCAGCTGCTGCTGCTCTGTATTATCATTTCAGGTTAGGTGACCTTCCGGGCTACAACAACGCAACAGACCAAACTGCGCTCCAGCAAGCCTTCTGGTACTTAGAAAAATTAAACGATACTGACTCCGTTGCAGCAAATGGCAACCCCAATGCTGCAAATAACAAATGGGTGGGAATTGCACAGGGTTATGGTTGGACGGGTACCGGTCCGGTTGTCTCAATTGAATTTGATTCGGACTATCCATACCAGGGGGCCCCGGGACAAGATGTATATGGAATTGTCCCTGAACCTGGAATTTTGATATTACTCGGTATAGCCATGAGTGCAGTTGGGATGGCCTACCCGTTTGTACGTAAGATTTAGGATCTGAATCACAAACAGCCTTTACAAAAAACCCGCCCGTTCACTGAACCGGTGGGTTTTTTTGTAATTCCATTCTATCGCCGCCTCTTACTTTAAGTTCAGCCTTCCATCATTCCACAGTTTTTGTATTCCCAATATTCCATTATTCCAACCTTCCATTATTCCATTATTCCAATTTCTCTCAACACTTCACACCGCCCTCATCTTGTCGAAGGGCACTCGACACTTGACACTCGACACTGATTTCTTAACACTGTTGGATTGTCGGAAAACCCTACAATTTTGATTTTTCCAACGCATTAAAAATCATTTCTATAATGTATTGTTTTTTTATAAGCTTTTTCTTAACACCCAACACTTAACACTATTTAAACTGTTTTATCGTCGGAAAACCCCTACACTTTTTGGATTTTATTTAAGATGCCTAAAAATGAAAATAGCTTTAATTACAATGAGTTATAACTATGACAAAAATAGTACGGATAATGCATTTAAACACTTGTAAGTAATTCTAAGAAGGAGGAAACAAAAAATGAAAAAAATACTCGTATCAGTTTTTGCAATCATCTTAGGACTATCAACATCTGTCTGGGCTGATTCTTTTTCATATACAACTTTGCCAGGTGACAGCGGTCCAGGAGCAGGAATCACTTATGAATTAAACGTCACCGAAAATGCCGCAACCCTTATTCTCAGCGGCAGTACTTCTAGCTTGGACACATGGTATATGGGTTGGATAACTATAAAGCTAGACAAGAATAACGGTTTATGGGACATTACTTCTCCCCCACCTTCCCTATGGAGTATCTCGGACGTTAACCAAAATACAGCCGTACAAGTTTTGACAGGAGGGGGTAACCATGGTAATTTGAGAGAGGACGGTGCTGCAGGGTTCTATGTTACTTCGTTGGCACAGGGAAATACTCCTGACATTACACAAGGGATTCTGTTGACTGGGGGTCCAATATCCGGAAGCTTTTCATTTACTTTCACCGTACCTAATGGAGTTAAGGCCGATAATATACCTTTTCAGGTAGGCTATTATGATGGGTTGACTGGTAAGGGTGAAGTAGAAGTTAATCAGTTGAGCAAAAATTTGACAGTTCCCGAACCTGGGATCTTGATTTTACTCGGCATAGCCATGAGTGCAATTGGGATGGCTTCATGGAGGATACGGAAGATCTAAATTTAAACCACAAAAAGTTTTCACCAAAAACCCACCAGTTTCAAATAAGCTGGTGGGTTTTTTATTTTGAATTGGAAATTACCTTGAAAATAAAATGGTTAAGAGTTTACCGCCCGCTGTCATTCCTGCGAAAGCAGGAATCTATGTCTTTGGAATTATTCTGGATTCCCGCCTGCGCGGGAATGACAACTCTAAATGCCGTTGTGAATCAATTTTTATGGTTTGCGGGTGACGAACCCGTCATGTAAAATTTATTTTGAATTGAACTTTATTTCAGCGGAGGGATAAGAAGAAGTATCAAGAGGAGTATATTATGGTTTACACTATCCTGTTAGGTCATTGCTAGGGCGAAGCCTGTGGCAATCTCAAAGGTTCCTTCGCTCTGCTCAGGACCGCTAAGTACATGATTCCATAAATACACTAACGTGTTATACATGATGATAAATAGGTCCTGTGTGGTTTGTCATTCCGGGCTTGACTAAGCCTGCCCCGTACTTGATACGGGGGAATCCAGTGTTCTTAGATTCTGGTTCCCTGTTTTCACAGGGACAAGCCTGGATTCCTGCTTTCGCAGGAATGACGTCCTTTTCCGTGATTAATGTCATTGCTTATAGACCTCTTAGAGGCATAGAGAAAAAATACGTTAGCGAATTTATGAACCAATGTACTAAGTCGCCTCCAACGACCTTGGTCGGATTGCGACGCCCTTCGGGCTCGCATGGGTAATGAACGCAGAGTGTTCTAAAACTCGTTCATGGTTACCCTTGAGAAAAAGATGTCATTGACCCCGTTAGATATAATGCCCCACTGCTCTGCAGCGGGGTTACATTTCAAAATAATTCCGGTGGGATTTAATGCCCCGCTGGAATTTCTAACGGGGTATACTTTTATGTCATCTCCAAAAATCTTTTTAACCCAATTCATAATTGATGACCTCGTAAAAAGTCTAAAAAGTGTCATTCCCGCGAAAGCGGGAATGACAAAAAAGGAGAAATTGAGACTTTTTACGAAACCGTCATGATTGATTCCTCAGTAATTCTGTTTGGATCATTTCTTCTCTCAGGTAGTATTTCAACCAGATGTGTATCCCCAATTTCGTCACGCCAGTAGAATTCGTACGCCATCATATCCGCCCCCAAAAGATCATAACATCAAACAAATTAATGCCTTCAATTTTTGTACCGATTAATAGGAGAAAGGAAATTATTGTTTTTTAAAGACTTTTTTCCGTCAGCCCATTTCATGATTAATTAGAATTTGTAAGATATCTCGACAGGTAAGAGGGTGATACTTCTAATCATTTGATAATATAAAATTTTTTACCCGAATTATTTTGTAAAGATTTTTGACACCTTCAAGCTATCCTCGATCCAAACAGGGGCACAAACAAAAGCTATTGAGGGAGAACGTTAATTCATGTGTGCTTCTACTTGACATTTTTTGAAGCATATGGTTCTATGTTAATAAAAGATGAATTTGGAGGTATCAATGAGGACAACATTAGCCATTAAGGAAAAATTGTTAGAAGAGGTGAAAGCGTTATCAGGTGTGAAAACAAAGAAAGAGGCAGTGGAAATGGCTCTTGAGGAGTTTATTAAAAGGAGAAAAGTAAAAAAATTGATCGAGCTTGAAGGAAAAATAGAGCTCTCATTAACGCTTGATGAATTTATTGAGCAAAGGAGAAGAGATGTTCCTCATCGATAGTTCTGCATGGATTGAGTATTTGCGGCCCAAGGGATCTCAAAAAGCAAAGCAGAGGGTTAGGGAAATCCTTCAGAAGGAGGAAGCGGTTTGCTGTGGGATTATCATTGTTGAGATACTAAGGGGTGCTAAGAATGAAAAGGATTTTCAATCGCTCAACGATTCTCTTAGATCGCTTCCACAAATTCCCATAGATGATCCAGTTGTTGAAAGAGCCTCGCGGTGGGGGTTCCTGTTGGACAGGAAAGGTAAGTTTGTTTCTACTACAGATCTTATGATAGCCTCAGCAGCTTATAAAAAAGCTCGACTTATCCATATGGATAGTGATTTTGAGTTGGTATCTACTGAGGTTGATTTAGAAGAAGAAAGAATAAAATGAGAGTAATTCTTCTCTCATTGAAGTTATCCCTGCCTTTGGATGCTTCTTAGCCCGTTTTTATATTCCCACCCAATATCTCCGAAAAGACTTCCCGGCCCAAAATACAAGTGCCGTGTCCACAGAAAAAAAGGAGCCATTGGGGTCTCTTGCGGTTTAAAAGAAATGAGTGAATCGGTTTTTTGCAAAATTGTACTATTTATGACTTTTTGTCATATTTTTCAGTGATTCTTATTCAATAATCTTAGGTTTTTAGAGGTTTCGAACTAAATTGAAATTGTTTGTTAATATTAATAATATTGAATAGTTAAATCAAATAAATTTGATTCACACCTTCTAATCTAACTCTTTGTGCATATTGGCATTCTAATTGCTGCAATTCATTTACCCCGTTAGAAAGCCCCGCTGGTTGCAGCGGGGATGGTGGCTGTTCCTTTTTCAGCGAACACGGGGGTTTAATCCGTGTGAGCCTTCCCGTTAGAAAGTAGAAGACTTTCTAACGGGGTTTACCATCTATGATTCCATGGGAGCTCCTATGAAAAAATTCATCCGTATTGAATCATACCTTCTTATTGCATTCACATTCATTTTCTTCTCGAGTCCTGCCTTTGCTGCCCAGATAAAACTTGCCTGGGACCCAAATACCGAGCCTTATTTAGCTGGATATAAAATGTATTATGGGACGGCTTCAAGATCTTATGGAACTCCGATCGACGTCGGAAAGGTGACGCAGTATACTCTGACAGGTCTAACAGCAGGTAAGACTTATTTTGTTGCAGTAACGGCCTATGGTTTCTCTAACAACGAAAGTGGTAAATCAAATCAAGTGAGTGGGGTCGCGACAAACCCCGCTCCGGTTCAAGTAATTCCTCCAACGATACCTCCATCTTCAAGGGATACAACTAAAACCAATAAGGGAAAACCTAAAGGGGGATCAACTACCCAAACCACCATGTACATGGTTGTTTCTGAGACGAGTGTGCAGGGTTCCCCTATTGGCAATATAAAGAAGTATGAGGTTTCAGCTGCAGTAGACCCAAATGACTCGACAAACTCAATTAACCCAACGAACTCAAGTAACTCAATTAACCCCGTTATTCTCGATTCCACAAACACACCTGCTCTCGACTCCAACAATGTCATTAAAGATTCATCGAAGAGCGATTGGAGTTCCGAGGCTGATGGCAGAGAGATTGATAAAGGGGGGCTCGGAGAGGTTCTTCTTAAAAGGAATATGCCCCGAAACATTTTTACCTTTCTTGGAGACGCAAACCTTACGGCGGAGTCAAACGCCTTTGACACATCTAATAAAAATTTAACAACCAATCTGTTAGGAGTTGGACCATCAGAAAGAGACAAACTCATTCAATATATTCAGGGATATGATTCCTATGCGAAAACAAAAGACAAAAACACTCTCCAAAAACGGAGATGGTTGCTCGGAGGGATTGCTGACTCGAGACCGCTCGTCGTCCCTTATAAGAATTCACAGTCGGTTATCTTTGTAGGAGCAAACGACGGGATGCTCCATGCCTTTGATGATGCCACGGGGGAGGAACTCTGGGGTTTCATTCCATATGAATTGCTGGGCCGCTTGAAGGATCTTCCAAGGGCTAACAGTCCTCAATATTATGTCGATGGATCACCAAAGGCTTATCTTACAGAATCTCAAAAGATCATCGTCTTCGGCCTTGGAAAGGGAGGGAGTTATTATTACGCTCTGGATGTGACGGATCCAGATAATCCCAAGTTCCTCTGGAAAATCGGTCCGGACATAGCAGGATATTCAGAGATGGGACAGGCCTGGTCCACGCCGCAGATTGGAAAGGTTAAGAACGAAAATAAGGAGGAAGTCGTCTGCTTCATAGGCGGTGGATATGATGAAAACCAGATTAGCAAAAAGGGAAGAGCTGTTTATGTGGTTGATATAATGACAGGTACACAAGTCTGGAGATGGGATTATGGGAAAGATTCGAACATGAGATACTCGATCCCGAGCGATATCTCAATGGTGGATACCAATGGCGATGGATATGTTGACCGCCTTTATGTTGGAGATACGGGTGGAAAGCTCTGGAGATTCGATATTAATAACTCCGACCCAAACACCTGGACAGCAAGGGTTATTTTCAACTCCAATGCGAGTATCTTTGCTAGTAGCGCGCAAAATATTTTCTATCGACCTGATGTGACCTTGGAGAAAGGTTATGAAATGGTCTTCTTTGGGACGGGTGACCGGGAACATCCAGAAGAAAAGGGGGTAATCAACTATATATATGCCATAAAAGACAAAGGCCTTAATTCCATACTGTCAGAAAGCGATCTCGAGAATGCAACTCATGGAGTGAAGGGTCCCGGTGAGAGCGAAGAAAAACAAGGTTGGTATATCACCCTGGAGAATAAGGGCGAAAAGGTCTTATCCTCTCCCGTCGTCATATTCGGGGCGGCCTATTTTACGACGTTTACCCCTTCTCAGACCGGCAACGAAGGCATCGCCCGGCTTTATGTATTGAACTACAAGAATGGAAACCCCATATTGAATCTGAATCCGGAAAATGATACGGATGGAGTTAAGATTGATCTTTCAGATCGCTCAAAGGTGATTGGAACTGGTATCCCTTCCAGCACAATCATTTCTGTTATCGATGGGAAACTAATTGCATTTACTGGAATCGAAGGTGGTGTCCATAATGCACCGTTGCGGAGAAATTCTCCGATCGTTCCGATTTGGTGGAAACAAGTGGTAAAGTAATTTAAGAGTTATGAAATTGGTTCAAGAAACAAAAAGCCAATCAGCATTTGGTCAGCTGATGGACTTTTTGTTATTAACTCGTTAGCGTAAAATCTATTTCGGAAAAATTTTATACTCATTCCAAACAACCCCATTCCGAACAACCAAATTATCAAAGCACCTGGTTCGAGACTTGAAGTGATGCCCAACTCCCTGCTTCCTCCGCTTGGGGTTAAGTTCTGAACCCTTGCTGCTGAAAAGAATTGTCCGTTATCCAGTTCTTTCTCGCTAATGAATTTGAAGTCAGCGGCGAAGATATCCACCCCCACAATATCATAGACAGAGGTTTCACCTGCGTTAAAGTGTTAGGCAAAAGGCGAAAGATGGGTCTAGATTCTGAGATTTGAGGTTTGGGACTTAACTCTAGAATCAGGGATAAAACAGTTTTTTAATTTCATAAAATATGATATAAAAAGCCTACAATAAAATCAGTAAGCTAGGAGGAACATTGATGAACCGTCTGCGCAAAGGAAACTTTATCATCCTCATTTTAACGCTCCTTTGTTTTATTTTTTCTGGTCTGTCGGGTTGCAGCAAAGAAGCGAAGATGGAGAAACATTGGAAAAGGGGCGAAAAGTATTTTGCTGAGAATAAATTTAAGGAAGCGGTCATCGAATATAAAAATGTCCTTCAGATTGAGCCGAAGGATGCAAAGGCTCGTTATAAGTTGGGGCTTTCATTCTTAAGAATTGGCCAGTTCCGAGAGGCCTTTTCTGAATTTTTAAAGGCCGTTGAACTGGATGGCAGCATGACGGACGCACACATCCAGCTCGGGAGTCTATATCTTCTTTCGAAAGATGTTAAAAAGGCAAAGGAAGAGGCAGAACTGGTTCTATCGAAAGAGCCGAACAACGCCCAGGGTCACCTCCTGATGAGCTCCATCTATTTGGCTGATAGGGACCTGGACAAGGCCATTGCCGAAACAAAAAAGGCAATTGAACAGGATCCGAAAAATGTCAACGCCTACCTCCATTTAGCCAACCTCTACATCCTTAAAAAAGACTTTGGCCAGGCAGAGAAAACATTCAAAGAAGCGATTCAGATTGACGAGAAATCGGTGGGCCCTCGTTATGCCCTGGCGAACTTTTACAAGAGAACCAACAAGACCGACTTGGCAGAGACAGAATTGATAGAAGCTACCAAAATTCAACCCAAGGAACCGGGGGCGTTGATCACCCTCGGGGATTTCTATGTTTCTGTCAAACGAATGGAGGATGCTGAGAAGCAGTTTCAAAAAGCCGTTGAGTTGGAACCCAAAAAGGTTTCTTCTCAACTTCACCTCGGGGATTTCTACCTGTTTTGGGGCAAGAAAGAAAAGGCCCTTGAAACCTTCCAGAAGGTGGCTGATTCGGATTCAAAGAATATTCCGGCCAGGGTAAAAATGGCAGAGGTCTATTTGAATGAGAATAAGTTTGAAAAGGCCTCAGAAGTGATCGGAAAGATCCTCAAACTAAATCCAAAGAGCCATGAAGGGACTTTTCTGAAGGGAAGGCTTCATCTGGCCAAGCGGGAATATAATGAGGCCATCAACCTTTTCCAAGCTAATCTCAAGGACAATCCAAAGTCCTCTATGGCCCACCACTTCCTTGGGCTCGCATATCTTGCGAACAGAGATATCCAACAAGGGAAAAATGAACTCACAGAGGCGATCAAACTGAACCCGGATTCCATGGAGGTGAGGTTGTTGCTGGCCGATCTCCACCTGAGAACTGGAGCTCCCGATCTGGCCATTGAAGAGGCTCAGAAAGTTTTAGAGAAGGACCCCAAGTCATTTCAAGCCCATCTTATTCTCGCAAACGCCTATTTTCAAAAGAGGGATGTCCAGAAGGCGAATAAAGCTGTCGATGAGCTCATCGAGATCGCTCCAAAGAATCCAGCTCCCTATTATCATAAGGGCCGAGTCCTTTTGGCTCAAAAAAAGGAGAAGGAGGCAATCACCCAACTGGAGAAGGCCTTGTCCATTCAACCGAATTTTTTGGAGGCTCTTGACCTGATTGCCGTCGTCTATTGGAATCAGAAAGAGAACAAGAAGGCCATAGACAGGGTGGAGGCGCAAATTAAGGTCTCGCCTCAGAATCCTTACTTCTATAATATGCTTGGCCGTCTTCATGAAGTGAATAAGGATAATCAAAAGGCTGAAATGAATTACAAGAAGGCGATTGAGATCAATCCCAATATTGCAGGTTTTCATAACTCCCTTGCCAATTTCTATGTTAGCCAGAATTTAGCAGATAAGGCAATAGAAGGATATAATGCAGCTATTCAGAAAGCACCGGATTCCATCTCAGCTCTTACGGGGTTAGCCATCATCTATGATAGTCAGAAGAAGTATGATAAAGCCAAGGAGTATTATCGAAAGGTTTTGAAAATAAATCCCAGATTTGTGCCCGCTGCCAATAACCTTGCCTATCTTTACGCAGAAAAGGGAGAAAACATTGATGAAGCCCTCACACTTGCTCAAAGTGCAAAGGAACAATTTCCTGATGACCCTCATATCTCCGATACCCTGGGGTGGGTCTATTACAAAAAGAATATCTTCACCCGGGCGATCACCTACCTGAGGGAAGCAAATGAGAAACTCCCCGATAATCCTGTCATTAGGTATCACCTGGGAATGGCTTACTTTAAGAATGGAGACAAGGGAAATGCAAAAGCGGAGTTGAGGAAAGCTCTTGAGCTAAATCCAGGATTCCCAGGCGCGGAGGAAGCCAAAGATACCTTAGCTAAAGTGAACGGTTTAAAAAAGTAGTCATTGGGTGGCGGTGTCTTCTTTAGCTCTCGCTGCATTCATCCCCGCCCACAGGGCGGGGCATATCTTCAGACCTTTTTGGACACTTTTGCTGAAAACGAGTTTGCACGTTGATACTGGTCTGAGTCATCGGTTAGGTTAACACCTCTGCCATACAGATTGTACTGTTTCCTCCGCTCCATAGTGAATCGTTTCTTTTCCTTTCTTTTCTGTAAAATGACCTCCTTTCTCCCCGCATAGACATCATTAGGAGACACGTTGCTAAGTAAGTCAAGTTAAGCGGACATACTGCCGCGGTAGGTAGGTAGAAAATTGGCAGAGGCCAGTTGAGATAAAACCCGGTCCCTCATGAGGTGGAGAATATCGAACCCAATAGGAGCTACTTTATAAGAATCATTGAGAGTCCAGAAAAAAGAGGAACGGTCAAGGAATATGATTATTGGAAGGAGAAAGGGTGGTCATAAGACAAAAGGAATCTCTTAAGACATTTTCGGTCTTGATCTTCGGAATAATGTTTAATTATTTAGAAAATAATTTCATTTCAATTAGTTCTCCTCTCTTAATCCACAGGAACTGTTGAATACCTGTGGAATCAGATTTTCTTTCCCTTTAATTAAGCCCTCTCTACCATTTTGCCTAAAGAATAGGCACTTACAAGTCTTGAAATCGATTGATAAATTCAGGAAATTTATTGAAATCACACTGATAAAGTAAGCAACCATTTGTTCTTTCTAGGCCCTAGGACAAATGTGCTCACAAGATATAGTATGAAGAATCGATTTTGAGTATGGTAAGGAAAGTAGGATTAGGAAGGTCAGAATTTACATTTTTGAGCAGTAGTAGCAGGGGGGTGCGTAGCTACTGCAATATTACTTCAGCCCTGCTAAACAAGGCCTGAGTATTCAGATAATTAATTGAAATCAATATCGCCTTATTGAGATTCGAACTCCGGATACTGCGGTTAAATCACACAGAACGGCAGAAACCAAGGAAGTTATAACAGAGCAAAGATGTGAAGTCGGTTACTTCAATATTGCTTCAAGGCCATCAAAGTTGAAAAGTAGATTTAAAAACTGTGGAAGTCAGGATTTGACTATACAGACATTGTCAAGTGTGATGGTGATTTCTTCCTGAAGTCAACAAGTCGAGAATCTATATCGGAATACCAGATTTCAAGCGATAATCCTTAAAAAGATAATTTTCACAAGGCTATTCTTTTATTGACAAGTGCGACATTTCTTGATAAGCGGATAAGTATCCCACGATTTTTTTGATACCCAAAACATCTTTAAATGGGCAGATAGAAATAAAAATGGCCCTATATATCCAGTCTTAGGTGGGTGGGTTTGGTTGGTGGGAGTTAGAGGATATATAGAGCCATTTGGTTTAACGTTAACGCAATTATACCCAAAAGAAAGATTTTGTCAAGAATTTTTTAATTATTTTTCTGTTAGGCGTTGAGATATTTGGATATAGTCACTTTGGGAAGCGTAGAGTTTTTTTAAAGGAGAGTTAACCGCAATTGAGTTTCACTCTTTGCGGTTTTTTTATTTAGAGCTCGATTAAACAGGTTTAAGGGAGGTCACAATGACAAAAGGTCGGGTTAAATGGTTTAGCGATAAAAAAGGGTTTGGATTTATACAGGCGGAAGATGGGAAGGATGTATTTATCCACTACTCTGCTATTCAGCGTGAAGGATTTAAATCCCTGAGCGAGGGTGATGAGGTTGAGTTTGAAATCTCCGAGGGCACAAAAGGTCCACAAGCTACCAATGTAAGAGTAGTTCGCTAAAAAAGAAGTTGGTTTTAATCAGATCCTGCGGGTAGGCAAACCGTAGGAAACATTTCTTATTATATCTTCCCTGTTTTTTTATACACATTTCAACCAGTCGTTAACTTTCAGATGTCTCGAGGGAGAGAGTTATAATTTTAAGAAAGGTGATTGGCAATGAAAACAGAAGGAAAAGAGACCAAACCCCGTTATGGGGTCGCTAATCTGGAAAGAAGAACATACCGCAGATTTCCAATCCGCCTGCTGATAGAGTATTATCGGGCCGACTCGTCGATCAATCGAACTGGTCAAGCTCTCGATGCCAGTGAAGGTGGATTACAGATTCTTTTTCCAGAAAAGATGGAGATTGGCCAAAACCTGAATTTGAAGCTTTTTTTCTCATCTGGCTCTGAATTGAATACAATCGAAATGCTTGCTGAGGTGGTTTGGATGAACCCTCAATTGGGCGAAGGTGAAAAACATTATCGATCCGGAGTGAGATTTATCAATATCTCTCCCGAAAATATGACTAAGTTGAAAAATTTTTCGACAAGTCTTTCATAACCTCCCTAATGGTTAAACAGACCCAAAGTGAAAAAGGGATGGAGAGACTAGCAAATTTCATCAGAAATTATCATGGCTCTCAGGATTGAGAAAATACAGTCTACAACCTTCAAGATTGTTTAGCCACGTTCATCGGAACAAAGGGAAAATACATGCTTCAACTGAGATGCACACAAAAGGTACAAAAAGCGCTGGGCCTAAAGCCCGATGACATCTGCGATGTCAGGAATCCGGATTCCCTGCTAGGAAATTGGTACGTAAATTTATTTGTGGTGGATCGGAGAAAGACCTTCCTGTTCATGAATGAAAGAACATTCTTGTCATTCATCGCATTCGGTATAAGAAAGTCCAATGTACAAAAAATGCCGGAACTGTTTTTGAGAGGATTGGATGAAGTTCTTACATTAGAAGGATTCGGTATGCCGGCAATTAATGATGCATTCGCCGGCTACGGATCTATTGAACTCACTAAGACAGATAGCCGTAGTATGTTGGGTAACATGAACGATCTTACGGACCTGTACAAACACTTCATACTAAGTGAGGGTGGTTTCAACAACTGCGATCTTAAAAGAATTATTTCAAAAATAAATAGAATGCCCCAGAGAAATTTAGGATGGTCGAATTCTGTTGAAGTCGCTCGTGAGTTACTACGAGGGAACACCCAATATGCCACATAAAGTCACTCAAGCGGACGCCAAAAGCCGACGCCGCTTAATTCCAGCGCTATGCTTTCTTTCAAACGGAAATCATCAACCCTTAGGGAAAACTAATCTCCACACTTCGTAGGTGGAAGCGATAATTCTAGCGGGAGTAGGTCATCTATTGATGTTTTCATGATCTCTTAAAGATCATTAGTAATGAAAGTAATGAAGGTCATTTTCTTTTCCAATTATGGTTTAATGGGTGCCCTAAATATTCACTTCCAACAGTAAATAGGGCTTGGTATCAAAAAGGGGGAGTGCCATTTCCCTCATCCACTCTGACCCCTGGAGGTATAACCATGGTCACCTGGAAACATATGCTCCTTCTTCTCCTGCTGCTCGTCTTTGTCTCTGTCTGCAATTCGCAGAATCGCTCCGAGGACCGTCAGCCCGCCGTCGCGGGCCAGTTCTATCCGGGCAGACCGGACGAGCTGAAACGGATGCTCGACCAACTGTTCTCCAAAGCCGTCGCACGCAAGGGCCTGCCGAATGTCGTTGCGATCATTGTCCCGCATGCAGGGTATGTCTACTCGGGGGAGGTGGCGGCTTCGGGATTCAACCAGATCGATCCAGATAAGCGGTATGACAACATCTTCGTCCTCGGAGCGAGCCACCATGTAGGGTTCGAAGGAGCTTCGGTCTATTGCTCTGGAAATTTCATTACTCCGCTCGGTACGGTGGAGGTGAACCGTGAACTGGGAGAGGAACTGATAAAAAAGAACACAATGTTCACGTGGCGGACCGATGCTCACGCCTACGAACACAGCGTCGAAGTGGAGATACCGTTTCTCCAGCATCAGCTGAAGAAGCACTTCCGGATCGTGCCAATCGTTCTCGGCGCCAACAGGCCGGAAACCTGCCGGAAGATCGGCGAGGCACTTCGGCCCTTCCTGAATGAGAAGAATCTCTTCGTGATCAGCACGGATTTCTCGCACTATCCAAAGTACGACGACGCGGTCACCGTCGACAAGGCGACCGCCGCCGCGATTGTGTCCAATTCGCCGGACAACCTGATGAAAACCATTCGAAGGTATGAGGAGTCCGGCATGCCCAACCTCGCAACCTGCCTCTGCGGCGTGTCAGGGGTGCTGACGCTCCTATACATGACCTCACCGAGTGCACATGTCATTTACCATCCAATCCAGTACAAGAACTCGGGCGATGTTCCGGTCGGCGACAAGGAACACGTGGTCGGTTACTATGCCATTGCGGTCACGAAACAGGCGAAGCCGGGCAAGGTCTCGTTTGAACTCAACTCAAAGGAAAAAACAGCTTTGCTGGCGATTGCCCGGCGCACGGTCGAAGGTTATATCCACACACGCTCAGTTCCGGAGGTTGATCCCGCCACGCTGAGTGACGCACTCAAGACGCCATGCGGGGCCTTTGTCACTCTCAATAAACGCGGCATGCTGCGAGGGTGCATCGGCAGGTTCGATGCCATTGTGCCGCTGTACAAGGTCGTGCAGGAGATGGCGGTTGCGTCGGCGACGCAGGATTACCGGTTCAGGCCTGTAGAGGAAGGTGAGGTGAAGGATCTGGAGATCGAGATCTCAGTCCTGACGCCGATGAGAAAAATCAGCTCGATCAATGAATTCCAGCTTGGCAAGCATGGGATCTACATCCGGAAGGGATCCCGTTCGGGGACATTCCTTCCGCAAGTCGCACAGGAGACCGGATGGACGAAGGAGGAGTTCCTCGGCCATTGTGCTCAGGACAAAGCGGGAATAGGGTGGGAGGGATGGAAGGATGCAGAGCTGTACGTGTACGAAGCACTTGTCTTCGGTGAAAAGTAACGCCGAGTACTGTGGGAATGACACTGAATTGCTTTTTTATGCATATTTGTACCAGTAATCGTTATCTCCAGGAGCTACCTTAGAGTGAGCATTAGTAGGTGAACTCCTCAAAATCACCTCCCTACCGCCCATCGCACCTTCCACCCCCCGCTCGCAAAGCAGGTTTTTCTAATCCTTCCCCCCTTTGACAATTGACTTCCTAGTCTACTTCTAACACCACAATATCCCATTAAATCTGCTGACATTTTTGCGAACAAATTACAATTTATGTCCCTTTTTTAATGCAATGGGTTGTAGAAATTCTTTAGTGTCAAAAAAACATTTTTAATTTTATTGAGTTAGGAATTTATGAAAAATTTATTGGAATGGCAAGAAAAATGCAGATTTTTGAAAATGTTAAAACCTTACTGCATAAGAACGCTTTTTGATTTAAGAGCTTACACAAGAAAAGGATGCGGAGGATAGCTATGATCCTTAAAAAGGGAATCATAAACAGCTCAGAAAAAGGTCTTAAAGATGAATGGACAGGCGATACGTTCATTTTAAGGAAAGACGATCTGGAGAAGATTAGGGTATTAGCTTACTGAGAGAGGAAGAAGGTAAAAGAGGTCATTGATGAGGCTTTGGGGTCTTATCTAAATGGGAAAGGAATTAAACCTATATGGAATGAAAGGAGATGAGTCGAAGGGAGAGAATGGTCATCGCAGCATTAGCCACGTATTTCCATTGAACGAAAGGATAGAAAGTTTGACAGGTGCTGAAAAATAATTGGCATATGTGTTTTGCGAAGAAATAATCAATAATCACATTTAATGAAAGGGGAACATAATGGGTAGGAAATGTGCATCTCGTGAGAAAGATTCGCATCTTCCTGAGGAGCTAAGAACAGGACAGTGCGTCAAAGCAGAAAAAGCCCCTGCTAAGGAGAAGTCTGAGAAAGGAATGAAATCGAAAGGGGAAGCAGAAGATTTGGAGATTGCGGAGTTAAATAAACAAATACCGAGCCTTGAAAAGCAACCCAAAATAATAGAGCTAATGAGGAAACTTAAAGCTTTAGAAGAAGCTGTTAAGTGAGGAGACATCGGAAGATTAAGGGAAATGGATAATAAAGAGTAAGTAAAGATACCAGCCTGATAAGTAATTAAGGCATTAGCCTATTGGGAGAGAAAGAAAGCAAAAGATGTGGCTGATGAGGCTTTAGGGTCTTATCTAAACGGGAAAAGGATTAAATGCAAGAAGAGTGGATGGCTTCGCTTTTATATTTAATGTAATGGCATAGGGGTGAAAAAATGTCCTCCCCCAAAAAAGCTTTTCGGGTGTTAGTAGCAATTGGATTACACAAACTGCACAAAATTTTAGCAAAGCTGACGATGAGGCTTTAGGGTCTTATCAGACCAGAAAAAGAAAAAAATGCAAAATCGGAAGGATCGAGAGACCAGATACCGAGAGAAGCGGTCCCCTCCTAAGGATGAATCTCTACCTATGAAATTATCACTCCAATTAAGATCGAAGTGGGTCTGGATTTCCTGTCTTTCAGTAGGACTCATTATACTTCTCATTTATCTATACAACTCACAGCTGTGGATTCAAGCGGTTAATCTCTGGGGTCTCTTCCAGGACCGTCACCAATTAAAAGTAGTTCTCAGATCCTACGGGCCATATTCTCCTCTGGTTTTTATCCTTCTCCAAATTATTCAAGTGGTTGTCGCTCCCATTCCGGGAGAGGTCATTGAGTTTTTGGGAGGCTATGTGTTTGGGGTTTGGGCTGGGATGCTTTATTCCATGATCGGGCTCATATTGGGATCTGGGCTTGCCTTCGGTATAGCGAAGATATTTGAAAAGGAGGCTATTGAAAGGTTTGTTTCCCCTGAGCTAAGAAAAAAATTTGATTATCTAATCGGACATGAGGGGGTTATCCTCAGTTTTCTCCTTTTTTTGATCCCAGGCTTTCCAAAGGATACCTTGTGCTACATCCTGGGTTTGACCCCGATGCATTGGGGAATTTTTCTCATCATCTCGACCATTGGGAGGATACCCGGAACATTGATGGCGACTCTTCAGGGCGCAAAGGCCTTTGATCAACAATACGTGATCCTATTAATCCTGTTGGTCATATCTGCTCTGATCATTTTGGTCTTTTATATCTACCACGAAAACATTCATCAATGGATTAAGAAAAGGAGTAAAGCAAACATTCAGTAGAAAAGTGTGTAGTAATTCCTTTTTCAAAGAGCAAGGGTAGGGTCAGTGTTGATCTTCAGCAAAGAGTGGACAAACTGAGGTAAATTTTAGTTTGCACTTTTGATGTTGGTCTGGGTGGAAAAGACGGCTATAATGCAAGCTGTCAGAGAGGAAGGAAGCCATGGAAATAACCACCCAGGTATTAGATAGGGAAGGAGTAACCGCCACACCCGGTAGCGAGTCTCCGGTGACGCTGTGGATGTCGAACTCTTTAATTTTAGCTCCAGGTAGATCAGCATAAAAAGCCGATGTCGATTTACGGTTGATTCACCCATTGAGTGCTTGATCTCGGTGCCCAAATCGCTTACAAAGGAAATCCCGTTCACCGGAAAGATTAAATATTGTATTGAAGACGAGCCGGGGGGAGATTACCTAATCGGTGCAGAGATTATTCGAACGAGTGACAAGGTATGGTTTGACCTCGTTTTAAAGGTCCATGATTTTATAAAGGGAAGAATCGGGGATATTTTTTAGGCGCCTTTTAAAACGCCACTTGCATTTGCTTGCCGCTTTGCCCATCTCCAGCCTATTCTTTGAGCGTTAAGACCCCTGTTCCCTTGGGCTGGAGTTTCGGAGGGGTTAACAGGAGTCAGGAGAAAGGAGATACGCATGATTGATTTGGACGTGATTGGCAAGAAATACGGCCCGCGCTCTTTCGAATATACATGGAAGGACACGGTCCTTTATGCCCTGGGTATCGGTGCTCAGGCAGAGGAACTTTCATTTATCTACGAGAACGTCAAAGGGGGGCTGAAGGTCTTTCCCAGCTTCTGCGTCGTGATGGGTAGCCCTCTGTTTAAGGAACTCTTCAAAGATATGAAGAATGTGGACTTTTCCAGATTCATTCATGGGGAACAGGTCATTAAGCTCTATCGTCTGATTCCACCTCAAGGGAAGACCCTCGTCGAAGGAGGGATTACAAATATCTATGACAAGGGGAAAGGGGCTCTGTACGTCTGGCGGATGAAGGTCATGACAGAGATGGGTGAGCTTCTGGCCGAGGCTGAGAGTGGCATTTTCTATGTGGGCGAAGGAGGCTTCGACGGAGACCCCGGCCCCAAAACCGAAGCGCTTGAACCTCCCAAAGGGGCCGAGCCGGATTTCACGGCTTCCTATTTTATTCCTGGAAACCAGGCGGCCCTCTATCGCCTCAGCGGCGACATCAACCCTCTGCACGTAGACCCTGATTTTGCCAAGATAGGTGGTTTCCCCCGCCCCATCCTCCACGGTCTTTGCACCTACGGCTACGCCGTGAGAGCTATCTTATACAAGGCCTGTGATGGAGAAGTGGAACGATTGAAGGAGTTCAAGGCCCGTCTATCCGGAGTGGTTTATCCAGGCGATTCCCTTGTGACAGAGGGATGGATGGATGAGGGAGGGCGTTATTTGATCCGAGCCCGCACGGACCGAGGGGTAGCCCTCAGTCATGCCTACGCCAGGGTTGAATAAGAAAAGATAAGGGGAACACCACGTGACGTGAAAAGGACAGGGAAGCTTCCGTCGACTCCCTGTGGATACCACCCGATTCCGTAACCCCGCTTCTCCCCGTTCCTGATACACCTTCACCCAACGACGAATTACGTCTTTACTGGCTCCTACCTCCTTAGACAACAAGGAAATCGGCAACCCTTCTTCGAATCGCAACTTCACACAACGAAGCTTGAACTCTAACCCATACCGCTTTCCATACCGACTTTCTTTCCTCTTGCTCTTCCTCTTAACTCCTCCTACTTTCTCCATGGGTACACCCCTTTCTCCCTATCAGGAGTGTCACCCATTTCTCCCTTCTTCTTTATCTCATGATCTGGTAGTTAGGAGATTAATGACCAAGAAGTTTCATTTATATTTTTGACTTGACAAGTTTTGTTATATGTTATATGTGATAACATCATGATTCTAGAAACAATTCCTACCAAAACATTGAGGCAGATGGTATATGAACAGCTCCGCAACAAAATCATAACAGGAGAGATCTTACCAGGCGAGTGCCTAACTCACCGCGGACTTGCTAGCGGGCTCGGTGTGAGTTTAATGCCGGTTCGAGAAGCACTATGGCAGCTCGAATCGGAAAGAATAGTTGTCATTGAGAACAATAAGAGGGTTTATGTGAATAAGTTGAGCTTGCAGGAATTGGAGGAAGCACTCAAAATCAGGCTCTCGTTGGAATCGATGGCAGTGGAGAGGGCTTGTGAATTGCGGCAGGAAGGATCCATGCCGACGTTGGAAAAATTAATAGAGGAAATGGGAAATGCGTTAAAAAGCCCAAAGGAATTTATGAAGCTGAATGCCCAGTTTCATTTCACGATTTATTCGTATGCTGATTCTCCCATACTGCTTCAAATCATCGATTGGATATGGTCCCGAATCGGGCCTTATTTATTTATTTTCATCTCTAAGGGAGACTTACATTTGTCGCACAAGTTCCATACGGGTATGTACCACGCTTTAATTGAAAGGGATAAGAAAGAGATGAAAGAATGGCTGCGGAAGGATCTGGAAGAAGCTGCGAGGTTTATTGCTCCGTTCTTAGGAGAAAGCGACAGTGGAGGCTTAGAAGGAAAATAGGAAATTGAGAAGTGCGATCATAGCGCGCGTTTTTGAATAGTTGACCAAGATATACTAATACGATTTATTTTAGGATGGAGATTGAAATGATACCGAAGGAGAAATCGGTGGAATTGTATGAGACCATAGTTCGGATCCGTTTCTTTGAGGAGAAGGCGGTTGAGCTTTTCTTGAAAGGGCTTCTACCTGGGTTCCTCCATTCTTCTCTTGGGCAGGAAGCCATTTCCGCGGGTGCTTGCTCGACTTTGAGGGAAGATGACTATATCATTAGTACACATCGGGGCCACGGGGACATCATTGCTAAAGGTGCACGAGTTGATCGGATGATGGCTGAGCTATTTGGCAAAAAAACTGGCTATTGCAAAGGTAAGGGCGGTTCTATACACATTGCTGACTTAGATCTAAATATCCTCGGTGCCACAGGGATTGTAGGCTCCGGTCTCTGCATCATTAATGGCGCTGCGCTGGCATGTCAGATGAAGGGGACCGATCAAGTGGCCATCTGTTTTTTCGGTGATGGAGCGTCAAATACAGGGGCGTTTCACGAAGGCCTCAATTTGGCGGCGATCTGGAACCTGCCGGTGATATTTATTTGCCAGAATAACCTTTACGCTGAATCCACCCCCCAACGTGTTCACCAAAAGATTTGTGATGTCAGCGAAAGGGGTCTTGGATATGGTATTCGGGGCCAATGCATTGATGGGAATGATGTCATGGCAGTCTATGAAACAACGAGTGAGGCTGTGGAGAGAGCAAGGAAAGGGTTAGGCCCCACCTTGATAGAATGTAAAACCTATCGCTGGCTAGGCCATTATGTGGGGGATCCCAGCACCGCATATAGAACAAAGGGAGAGGTGGAAGAGTGGAAAAAGAGGGATCCTGTTAAACTCTACCGAGCAAAGCTCTTAGAGATGAAAATTTGTAGTGAAAAAGATCTGGCCGAGATTGATCAAAAGATAGAAAAGGAGATTGAAGAGGCAGTTGTGTTTGCCCAAAGCAGCCCTGAACCCGAAGTGGAGGATGCGTTGGAGGATATTTACGTTGGTCCATATATCCCTTAAAGGAGAAAGAGATGAGGCAGATTACCTATCGGGAAGCCTTACGAGAAGGATTAAAAGAGGAAATGAGGAGAGATTCCAATGTCTTCCTATTAGGGGAGGATATTGCAGAATTCGGGGGGAGTTACAAGGTAACGCAGGGTTTGCTTGAGGAATTTGGCCATGCGAGAATTCGAAATACTCCTATTTCGGAGGCGGCCATCATAGGGGCGGCTTTAGGAGCATCACTTGCTGGGATGAGACCTGTCGCTGAGCTAATGTATATTGATTTTTCCGGTGTAGCAATGGATCAGATCGTGAATCAAGTGGCGAAAGTGCGCTACATATTTGGCGGGAAAGCAAAGGCCTCCCTAGTGATTCGTACCCAGGGAGGAGCCGGAAGGTCGTCGGCGGCCCAGCATGCCCAGAGCCTTGAATCATGGTTCACCCACGTTCCTGGACTGAAAGTTGTAATGCCATCTACTCCCAAGGATGCAAAAGGGCTCATCAAATCTTCCATCCGGGATGACGATCCGGTCTTTTTCATCGAACATAAACTTCTCTACAACGAGATCGGCCCTGTTCCAGAAGAGGAGTATCTGATCCCTATCGGTAAGGCTGATATCAAACGGCCAGGAAAGGATGTCACAATTGTAGCAACTTCTCGAATGGTTCTGAGAAGTCTCCGGGCGGCCGAGTTGCTTACCGAGGAAGGGATTGAGGCCGAGGTGATCGATCCAAGAACGCTTGTTCCTCTTGATGAAGAAACCATCTTTAACTCAGTTAAGAAAACGGGAAAGTTGGTGATTGTCCACGAAGCCTGCAAACGCTCAGGATATGGAGCCGAGATTGCGGCTCTTGTCTGCGAAAAGGCCTTCTACGATCTTGACGCCCCGATCAAGAGGGTTGCCGCATTTAACACCCCCGTTCCCTTTGCACCAAAACTTGAGAATTATGTAATTCCAGACGAGAAGGCGATTATCAATGGAGTGAAGGAATTATTCAGATAAGAGGAAGCGGCTGATGGCAAAGGTAATCACTGTTCCAAGACTTGGTTTGACAATGGAAACAGCAACGGTCACCACATGGATGAAACAGGAGGGGGATATCGTTAACAAGGGTGAAGTCATCTGCATTATTGAAACGGACAAAGCCAGTTTTGACGTTGAGGCGCCCCAGTCAGGAGTCCTTGTGAAGGTGATGGCGGAAGAGGGAAGTGTGCTCCCTGTGGGAGAAGTTCTTGCGGTAATCGCCCAAACCGGAGAGAGCTTTGACCTTGAGAAGCTGATCCAACAGGCGAAAGCAGACATGGAAACTCCTGCGGCGGTGAAGCCTGCTGAAGCACGAGCGGTTGTAAGGGGACCCATACTCCCGAAGGAAAAAAGAGAGCTCAAGGTATCACCCTTAGCAAGGAGGATTGCCGAAGAAAAGGGTATAATGCTTGAAGATATCATAGGAACGGGGCCTGGAGGTAGTATCACAAAAGAGGACGTTTTGAGGGTCTGGGAGCAGAAGGGTTCGATCCCGACTCAACCCCTCATCGTTTCGAAGAAGATCCCGCTAAAGGGGATCAGAAAATTGATTGCAGATAGGATGTCTTTGAGCTGGCATACGGCTCCAAGGGTGACGCAGGTGATGGAAGTGGACATGTCGGAAGCCATCCGTTTTAGGGAAGAGTGCTGGTCAGACTGGGAGGCGAAAGGGGTTCGAGTTTCGATCAACGATATTTTGATAAAGGCTGTCAGTTTAGCTTTAATGGAGAATCTGGAGATGAATTCGAGTCTAAAGGAGAACGAAATCGAAGTCTATGGCAATGTAAATATGGGTATAGCTGTTTCCGCAGAAAGAGGTCTGATTGTTCCTGTTCTCAGAAATGCCCATCAGAAGACACTTCTGGAGATTGCTCGGGAAAGTGCCATCCTCGTTCAAAAGGTTCGAGAAGGGAAAATCGGCCCTGATGAACTTAGTTTTGGGACCTTCACCATAACCAATATCGGCACTTTCGGCATCGATTTGTTCACCCCGATCATCAATCCTCCTGAAAGTGCCATTTTAGGGGTGGGAAAATTAGAGAAAAAAGTGAAAGTGGTGGATGATGATAAGATAGCCATTCGCTCGGTCATGAACCTCTGCCTTGTTTTCGATCACCGTGTAGTTGACGGTGCCCCTGCAGCGAGATTTCTTGGGAGGGTAAAAGAGATATTAGAAAGACCTGTTCAATTGAAGGAACTGAACTGACCAATGGAAGAAAGAAAATACGATGTCGTTGTTCTAGGTGGCGGCCCCGGTGGTTACGGGGGCGCAATTCGCGCAGCCATAAAGGGGTTGAGAGTTTGCCTTGTAGAGAGGGACCGCATGGGAGGAACCTGTCTCAACTGGGGTTGCTTTCCAACAAAATGTCTTCTACGGGATGCGCAACTGTTTTCGGAAGTGAGAGAATCCCAATGGTTTGAAGGGGAATTGAAGATTAATTTTCAGAAAGTGATTGAGCGAAAGGATAATGTGATCAATAGCCTTATCCAAGGGATTGAGACAGTTCTTCTAAACCGAGGAGTAACCATCTTAGAAGGCGACGGCAAGTTTCTCGGTTCAAGAGATGTTATTGTAGAAAAAAAAGATGGTTCCGAAGTCAAACTGAATGCGGAAAGGTTCATCATCGCCACAGGAGCAAGACTCGATTTTTCTCCTTTTACACCCGATGGGGAAAGGATCCTAACTAGTCGAGATGCTCTGACCCTGAAGAAGTTGCCAAAAAGTATTGCCGTGATTGGCTGTGGAAGGCGAGGGGTCGAGTTTGGAAGCTTTTTTCGGAGCTTAGGTTGCAATGTGGTCTTAGTGGAAAAAAGTGAACGTATCCTTCTACAAGAAGATATCGAAATCTCTCATCGCCTTCGAAGAATTCTTGTAAACATGGGCATCAAGGTTATTGTCAATGGAGAAGCAGTGGGGGCCGAGATAACTAGTGAGGGGGGCGTAGTGTTGACCCTTCTTACACCGAAAGGAGAGAATAAGATCGAGGTGGAAAAGGCCCTGATTCCTGGAAAAAGGGTAGGAAATACACAGAATTTAGGTCTGGAACTGCTGGGGATTACCACCAAAGATCATTTCCTTGAAGTGAACACCAAATCCGAAACCTCTGTCTCTGGAATATATGCAACAGGGGATGTGAACGGTTTAGGTTTCTTCGCCCATAAGGCTCTTACTGAAGGCATATCCGTTGTAGATCACTTCACCGATAACTCGTTGAGAATCAATACCCTCCTCATCCCTCGCTGTACATACACAAATCCTGAAATTGGTTCCATCGGTTTGACCCAAATGGAAGCAGAACGAAGAGAGGAGGAATTTACGATTGGGAAATTCCCCATGGGGGCGTCAGGAAGAGCGGCCACACTCAATCAGACTCAAGGCGTTATGAAGATTATTTCTGGTAAGAAATTTGGCGAAATCCTGGGAGTCCATATACTTGCCCCACAAGCAACTGAACTTATTTCTCTCGCATCGCTTGCAATGCGGAACGAGTTGGGTATAGAAGAGTTGAAGGCTACGATGTATGGTCATCCAACTCTTTCCGAGGCTTTCTTTGAGTCTGCCCTGGACATTGGGGGAGAAGCAATACATTTCCTAAAAGGTAATGTGGAAGGATGACACTCACTGAAGTATTATTTCATCAACGGAGGTGCTTCAACAACTTGCAGTCATTTTGGTATGTCTAGAGAAGGAGGTAACCAGAGTGAAAGTAGTAAAGTTTGTTGCCCGGGTGGATGAGGCAAAATGCACAGGTGCTAAGCTTGGTCGCGAAAGATGTGCCCCCGATAATTCACCTTATTGTCAGGCAACTTGCCCCGTGCATATAGACGTGAGAGGCTATGTTGGCTTAATTCGGGAGGGAAAATTTGACGATGCGTTAGGATTAATTCGAAGGTACGTTCCCTTTTCAGGAGTCTTAGAGCGAATTTGCCCACGCCCCTGTGAATCCATGTGTAGGAGAGGAGAGGTTGACGATGCTATTGCAATCAATGCTTTGAAGAGAAGCGCCGATGATTTTGGAAAGGCTCAGAACCAGGAAGCATCCATTACTCCAAAGAAAGAGAAAATAGCCATAGTAGGTTCAGGACCGGCCGGCCTGACCACAGCATATTATCTAAGTAAAGAAGGATATCCAGTGACAGTCTTTGAAAAACTTCCCTTTGCCGGTGGCATGATGGCTGTTGGTATTCCCCAGTATCGGTTGCCCAGGGATATACTGGCTGCTGAAATCCAGGTTATTCAGGATATGGGTGTGGAGATCAAAACAGGCGTCACTTTTGGCGAAGAGATAACTTTTGACCACCTAAGAAAAGATGGTTACCACGCCTTGTTCTTAGCTACGGGTCTTCACCTTAGCCTGATGCTAAACGTGGAAGGGGAAGAACTTCCAGGAGTGTATAAGGGAGTAGAGTTCATTAAGGAAGCAATTTTGGGAAATCGGATAAGCGTGGGGAAGAAGGTAATAGTGATCGGCGGGGGAAATGTCGCCATCGATGCAGCCCTCACGGCTAAGCGACTTGGGGCTCAGGAGATATCTGTCGTGTGCCTTGAAAAGCGCCAAGAGATGCCTGCATGGGAGTACGAGATTGAAGAGGCCCTCGAAGAGGGTGTGACCATCATTAACAGCCTAGGGCCAAAAAGGTTTTTAAAGAAGAATGGAAAAAAATTGAGCATAGAACTCAAATGTTGTACAGCCGTATTCGATGAAAAAGGGGCCTTCAATCCTCGGTATGACGAGACCGACATGACAACCATGGAGGCCGATACAGTTATTATCGCTATTGGGCAGACCAGCGATCTAGCCTTTGACAAAAAGGATGGGATCCCTATCACCACAGCAGGAGGACTAAAGGCCGATCCTCTTACCTTGCAGACTCAAATCGAGTGGGTTTTTGCGGGTGGGGATGCTCTTTATGGTCCGAAGACTGTTGTAGAGGCCATAGCTTGTGGGAAAAAGGCTGCGGAGAGTATCCAACGCTATATCAGAGGCGAGGACCTGACTGCTGGCAGAGAGTGGGAAGGGCCATTCGAAACTAGTTTGGAGATAGATACGGGGGGTGTCAGTCTGACGAAGAGATGTGCTATGCCTACGCTGGATATAAGTCAGAGACAAGGAAACTTTCATGAGGTAAATTTGGGTTTGGAGAGGCAGCAGGCTATTGAGGAGGCTGAGCGCTGCCTATCTTGCGAATGCCATATTTGCGAACTAGTATGTCCCACCGGAGCAATCGAAATCGTTGAAAGAAGGACTAAAGTGGATGAGAAAAAATGCGTAGCCTGCTGCAAATGCTGGGATGCATGCCAGCAAAATGGTATCCAAATGGTTCCTCGCCCCGAGCCAATCATATTTGGATTAGACCCGGCTGAGGTGGATCAAACAAGATTGAAAGAACTTTGTATCAAGGCGAATCTTCATCCAAGACAATACCTCTGCTTATGTTCTGAAACTCGGGTGGATGAAGCTGCTGCAGCAGTTTTGAAAGGGGCTAAATCACCAGAAGAGATTTCTTTGATGACAGGAGCTCGTTCGGCATGCGGCGTATATTGCATGGAACCGATGTTAAGGTTACTAAAGGCTCACGGAGTGGAAATTATCCCGCCTAAAAGCTATCGGTGGTACAATATCACACCCTCTATTTGGGACGTTACGCCGGAGTTAGCTAAGAAATATCCTAATTATTATCTTGAAGAGGACAAGAAGGTATTTAGGAAAATTCGGTAACATGGCTTCAATTTGACAATAAGGGAGAACAATTATGCAAAGGCAAGCGGTCTCGCCTCCAACAATTATGAGATCCTTTTATGGCCCTGAGCTTCGTCAACGTGCAGCCAACTTATCGGGGTTGACGTCCCTGGAAGTAAGGGAGCTTTTTCCTGACATTCCCGGAGAGATATATTCACAGGGTAACGATTTTTCTATGATCAGGAAGGCTACCGAGGAAGCTTTGGCAGGGGTCGATATGAGTATGATTCGAAATCGAGATACAGTCAATATCCTGTGTTCCGAGCACGGCTTCTCCATGATGGGAGGCGAACCATATGCTGAGATGCTTAGAACTATAAAAGACGTTGTTCAAGAAAGGACTGGCTGTAAGAATATCAGGCTTAGGGTAGCTGTAGGATACGGCTTTAATGAGGCAAGTGAAATAATCAAATATTTCAAGTTAGACCAATGTTTTAAAGGGCAAACATGCAGAGTAGGTCCCTTTGATAAAGGGGTCGCTTTAGAAACAGACATCGGAACACTATATGGGATTGCACGGGCCTATGACGCGGATTGGTTTATCCATACCCATTATGGCGATCTCAGGGAACTGTATGTGCATCGTTTGATTAACCGAGTTCTTAAACCCTTTGCTATGAGCTATGCCAGGTTGGAGACGAGGGGGGTTTATCATTTCAATTTTGGTCCCCGCAGCAGCAATTTTGTTCAAAGAGCCATTTTTAATTCTCCATTTATTCAACAGAGGTATACCTTCACCTGCTTCCTTATGGTTTCGCCGGCGGGAGTCATTGGAGTAAACGCCAACAATGATATCGATCAACTGGACCGCAGGTATGTGATGATGACTCTTAGGTCTTTCGGTAAGTTGGTGCGACTGTTTGCTGAAATAGACGAATGTATAGTAGTACTAGACGGAGGGAAGTGGCCGGTGTATTTGCATGCCGGAGGAGTAACATTTGGCAATTTGGTTTATAATCCAAAGCTGGATTATTTCGATTTGGACGTAATTCCAGCAGGCACGTGGTTTGCTCTCTTTGATAAAATTCCTAAGGCTCCAATAGTACATGGTATAAATCCATCAATCAAGGCATTAATAATCAATCAAATGTGGATAGGGATGGCGTGTACAGAGCTTCCCATCAACATTCCTACTATATTGGTGGGTAGAGACTTGGCAAATATGTTGATTACCGATTCTTCGAACCCTACGTTTATGGATTATGCAATGACGGCCGAAAACCTCGAGGCTGCCATGCGGTTTGCCCGCGGAATTGCCAACACAGATAATATCATTGTGTTTGATGGGAGCTTTGGACATATTAACCTTAGCCCAAGCCTAGCACAATTCATGCTGAAAAAGGCACCTGAAGTGAGTCGAAATGTTGATGAAGTGCTTATGCCTAAATGGCTTCGTCAGAGGGGGTTTGATCCCCAGCAAGTATAAGGACTTAATATACTACTTCCATACTCAGAGAAAAGGCAAGAATGAGTGGAAGACCTAAGGGATAAGATATTAGACAGCAAAGCCAACAAGAGGATTAACGCTTCCATAATTGCGGATGATGCGGGGATCTTAGTTGGAACACCTGAAATAAAAGAGGAAGCTGAAAGATTAGGATTATCTTTGGAGAGATTGCTTAACGAAGGCAGTCAGGTCAATGAGGGGGATGAGATAGCGAGTTTTTGTGGAAGTCCAAAACAAGTGGCAATGGCTGAAGATGTGTTAATTGGTATTATTGCTAAACCATCAGGTATAGCAACTTCTGCCCATAAAGCAGTTGAAGCAACCGGCGGAAAGCCAAAGATTGTATGTGGTGCTTGGAAGAAGATGCCCTTGGTACTAAGGGATATAATTCGTCGGGCTATAATCACTGGGGGCGCCCAGATACGCATCAGTGTCGATCCCTTTGTCTATTTGGACAAGAACTATGTCGAAATTTTAGGCGGAATTAAAGAAAGTCTGAAAGCCGTGAGAGACCTAAAAACCTTTCTGAAAGTGGTCCAAATCAAGGGTAGATACAAAGACATTGTTTTAGAAGCATGCGAGGCTACTGAATTTGGAGCCGATATTCTTTTTATTGACACTGGGAGACCGAGCGACGTAAAAGCGGTAGTTAATAAGCTTGTCCTTTTGGGGTTAAGAAAGAAAGTAAATATTGCCTTCGGAGGAGGTATCACATTAGAAAGCATCGATGAACTGAAAACTATGGACATAGATATTTTGGATATAGGCCGGCAAATAGTAGACGCGCCCCTATTAGATATGAGAATGGAGATAATCAATAGTAATGGTAAACAAAAGAACAAGTCAAAAGGATTTTGCAATGGCTGAATTTGACCTGTTGAGGAAAACCGAGTTGAGGATTGAAAAGGTATCGCTTAAAAACGCCAATCTGAATCAGATTGCGTGTTCCGTTGCTGATACATTAAAGATAGAACGCGCTGGTGTTTTGGTTACCGATGTGCAAGGCAGTACGCTGACCATCGACATTTTGAAAGGTAATATAAATGCCTACGACATTGTTGCCAAGAGAGATGAACTTTTTGAAAGATTGTCGGCTCTTCCAGGAGTTGGTATTACTGAAGAGACGTCGATCTGTTCCGAAGGCATGCTGGGTTGGGTCGTCCTTAACAAACGGAAGGGAAGGTTAGCCCTAAAGCGCTCGGAAAGAATTTCCAAACAAATCCTTCAAAGGCTGTCAAAAAGAGCGATTGTCTTTTCCACCGGCGTCGAAGTGGCAAACGGTCAGGTCAAGGATACTAATACATCCACTATTAGAGACAGACTGGAAGCCGAAGGCTATTCGGTAACAGCCGGGCCTACCCTCAAGGATGATGAGTTGCTGATCGCAGCAAGTTTGAGGCAAGCCATTGATGATGGTTATGGCCTGGTTATTACCAGCGGAGGGGTCGGTGCCGAAGAGAAAGACCGTACTGTTGAGGCTGTATTAGCATTAGATCCGGAGGCTGCTAACCCTTATATTTGCAAGTTTCAAAAGGGTACGGGAAGGCATCATAAGGACGGCGTCAGGATAGCCATAGGAGAAGTCGGCGGATCTTATATTATTGCCTTACCTGGACCTAATGATGAAGTCAAATCGGGCATAGATGTTCTGATAGAAGGTCTTAGAGTTGGTCTAGGCAAAAATTACTTGGCAGAGAATGTAGCTGAGGGACTGAGAAAAAGACTACGGGAGAAAAATGAGTTTTTAGTCGTTAGGGAGAGTGGGAACAGGATATGATTTATTTGAAGACCCAAATTGAAGAAAATCCGATGGACCTATATTGAAACAGTCCAACACTGAAGGAGACCTATAGAATCGGGAGTCCCGGCTGAACGAAAAAGAGAATTTCATGAAAGAAGTTCTATTGAAATCTCTTCGATTGTAGCTTTGCACGCGACATATGGTGTGCCAATAGAATAGGTAGTTAGGTTTATATGAGAAAATTAAATTTTAGGAGGTGCGTATGAGCAAACTGAAAGGGAAAGTAGCTATTGTAGGCATTGGAGAGGTACCGACAGGAAGATTTCCCGATCTCGATGCAATTTATCACGCGATTGAATCTTCCAGGTTGGCCATCAAGGATGCCGGGATAAATAAGGGTGACATCGATTTTGTCTTGCCTGCTGCCGCGCTGTATAGCGCTCAATTCAGCACCGACTTGGCATGCTCCCGGCTTGTTGAAGAACTTGGACTTAAGAATGTCAGAACTAATTGTCAGATCTTTGGGGGAGGGTCCACGAGCGCTTGTTTTATGCAGCTAGGAGGCAGCCTGATCACATCCGGTATAGCCAAGTACGTGTTATGTGTACAGGCTGACAGAGTGGGTACCGGAGTGACGGCTCAAGGAGGGATTGATTTATTTTCCGCCGCCGGTGTATCGAGTGAATGGGAGAGGCCATATGGTCAACACGTTTCTTCAATCGCGGCCCTTATTTCCACCAGGTACCAATATGAAACGGGGACTTCAGATAGACATATGGCTGCTGTTTGTGTGTCAAACAGAAAGTGGGCTGAGCTAAATCCCAATGCCATGTATCGGAAGCCCTTGACCATAGAAGAAGTTCTTGCCTCAAAGATGCTTTCTACGCCCCTAAGGGCTAAGGAGTCCAATATGCTTTGCGATGGCGGTTCTGCTTTCATCATAACTTCCGCAGAACGGGCTAGGGATATAACGGATAGCCCTGTCTATTTTCTTGGAGAAGGGTCACGTGTCACACATTTTGCTTTATCCCAAGAACCTGAACTTACAAGATTTGGCTGGGCTGAGGCAGCTAAAGAAGCCTTTGAAGAGGCTGGTCTTACCCCAAAGGATATGCATATTGCTGAACTTTATGACTCGTACCCCATTATTCAGTTGATTACATTTGAAGAAATTGGATTATGTAAAAGAGGTGAAGGAGGCGAAATGTTTCTGAAAGGTGACACATGGCCTGGCGGTAAAATCCCAACTACGACAAATGGGGGAATGCTTTCCCAAGGGCACACTGGTGCTGGAGGTGGTGTAGCTGTATTAGTTGAGGCTGTTCGCCAGCTCATGGGTAAGGCGGGTAAAAGACAGGTCAAAGGTGCTCAGTTTGCTGTTGAAACCGCGACAGGTGGCACCTATATGGATGTTCATGTAACGATCCTTGGAAACACAATTCCGTAAAAAGGAGGATAAAAAATGAATACACCCGAAAAGCTCGTTCCGACCATACATTCTTGGACGGAACCTTACTGGAAGGCGGCCCGTGAACGAAAATTGATGATCCAGCGATGTAAGGATTGTAAAAAGCATATTTTTTACCCTAGAATCTGCTGCCCCTTCTGTTTTTCAGATCAGATTGAATGGGTTGAAGCATCCGGGAAGGGGAAGGTCCATAGCTATACAGTAGTGCAAAACAATCCCCCGTCAGCTTTCGTGAAAGATGTTCCTTTTATTATTGCCATTGTCAAACTTGAGGAAAAAGTTCAAATGCTAACAAATATTGTGGGGTGTAATCCAGAGCAGGTTAAATGTGATATGGAGGTTGAGGTGACCTTTGAAAAAATTACTGAGGAAATTACCCTTCCGAAATTCAGGCCTGCAGGCCGCTAACCAGTAATCCTTCGAACCAGATCGTGGCGGTCTGTGTTTGGCCAAAGGTCTGAGAGGTGAGGATATGGAACAAAGCAAATACGGCGATGATTTCAATGTTGGGGATGTGTACAAGACCTCGTCCATCACAGTGACCGAAACACATTTAATCAACTGGGCAGGTTTAACCATGGATTTTTACCCGCTTCATATGAATGCGGTTTACGCAGCAGAGACAGTTTTTGGGGAGAGATTAGCCCACGGTCCGTTGATTTTCGCCTTGGCCGTGGGGCTGGTCTACATGGCCGGATTTGTCGGGGACTCTGTAGTGGCATGGGTTGGCTTGGATAATATGCGGATGGTTAAGCCTGTGAGAATTGGCGATACTATCACGGTGGTTGTTGAAATAATCGATAAGCAGAAAACCTCTAAACCAGAGAGGGGCATACAGACTTGGAAATATACCGTTAAAAACCAGCGTGACGAGACGGTTCTTTTTTTTGATTACAAAATGATGTTTCACATGCGTGTTTAGTTAGGGTTAGCGATTCTATCAAAAATAATATAAATGAATACCCATTAATAAGTTAAAACTATCAAAGCCAAATTTGGTCCGGTTAAGGCAGCGATCATCGGGGTTCTAGAGTAGACCTGAGGGAGGTTATACAGTATGAAGTTGAGTGCTTCCAGCAATGTTTTGATTCCAGCCGTTAAAAAGGAAAGATAAAGTTTTTTAGAAAGAAGTTGGACGTTCTGAGAAAGGAATTCTGTTGATAAGGGAATTAAAAGTGATTTAGGAGCAAATATCATTGATGAACATCTTTGAAGTAAGACCAGATCTTTATTTGATTGAATTGGAACAGGAGATGGAGGGATTTAGGAAATGCATTGGGTCTTGGTTTTTCAAGGGGAAATACAAATTTTTAGTTGATGTGGGCCCAAAGGCATCCGTTGGGAAATTGATCGAGAGCTTGAAAGCAATTGATATAAGGAAGTTAGATTTTATCTTTTTGACCCATATCCATATCGATCATGCAGGAGGGATAGGTTTTCTGATAAGATCTTTTCCTGAAGCAAAGATAATCTGCCATGCGTCAGGAATCAACCATTTGATTGATCCTCGAAAACTCTGGAGAGTTAGCAAAAAGGCTCTGGGAGAGATTGCATTGAAATATGGAGAGATTGATCCTGTATTGGGAGGAAATATCGTTTCATCCTCCGAATTTGAATTGGAGGGTTTTAAAATAGTTAATACTCCAGGCCATGCAGTTCATCACATCAGTCTGATTTATGATCGGTATCTCTTCGCTGGAGAGGCAGCAGGCTTTTTTCGAGATTTGGGCGATAAAATCTACCTTCGACCTCTCACTCCACCCAAATTTGCATTAGGAGAAGCGATAAGGAGTATCGATAGGCTTTTAGAGGCCGAGCCCCAACAAATCTGTTATGCCCATTTTGGAATTCATTCGGATGCCAAAGGAATGTTGAAGCGACACAAAGATCAGCTTTTTCTTTGGAGGGATGTGATTGCTGAGCAATTGCAATATTTTAATGGGAAAGATCTAATCGAGCGTTGCATTGCTACCCTTCTTGAAAAAGATGAATTCTTGAAGCCTCTAAAAGATTTTAATGAAGTTGAGAAAAAGACGGAATTCTTTTTCATCCAAAAAAATATTGAGGGATTTTTAGAATATATTAACTCCTCATAACTTATATTTTACTCATTTAAAACCAAATGCCTATTAACTCGAATTATGTAACAGGGAACATCTAGTGCACATGGAGGCTTAGTAGCTTGGTAACTCATAATAATTATTATAGTAAGGTAGAATTCTACGGGATGCCATCTTTCATAACAGACGTTCTCCAAATGCTTCCAATATATATGTATAACGGTTTGGTATCGTTATTAAATTAGGGGGGTATTCTTTTAACTGAATATTAATCGTACATTTAGTTTAATGTTTAGTTTGGAGAAACAAAACAAATTTTAGAGGAGTGGTTTAATTATGTTTATATCAATCTTGATCAATAGCTTGGTATCAGGGGGAATGTTTGCTATTCTCGCGGTTGGTTTCTCCCTCGTTTTTGGTGTAGCTAAGATATTAAATATGGCTCATACTGCCTTTTATATGGTTACTGTTTTTCTTATATTTATCACCATGAAAATTCTCGGTTTAGCCCTCCCCATTGCTGCCATATTGTCTATCATTGTTACGGCCCTTCTAGGAATAGTTTGTTATAAGCTATGTTTTGATAGAGTAAAGGTACATCAAACAGCGGTGATGATTATCTCCGTTGCGATAGCGATTCTTTTTCAAGAAATATTTCTAATAATATTCACTGGACATTTCCGGAGAGTCCCTCCTTTTATCCCAGGATTTGTAACAATTGCAGGGGTTCCAGTATTAAACCAGCATTTTTTTACAGCTGGGGCAAGTTTAGTTACCCTAATTGGTTTATGGCTTCTTTTGTCAAAAACGCGGCTAGGTAAGGCAATTAGAGCCGTAGAACAAGATATCGAGATAGCTAATCTTTTCGGAATAAATGTAAGTCGAATAAGCATGCTGGTTATGGGGATATCGGTAGGCCTTGCAGGGATAGCCGGTTTAGTAATAGCTCCTGTAGTTGTGCTGCACCCATTGATGTGGACAGGTCCACTTGTTATAGTTCTTGCTGCAGTTGTGCTTGGTGGTATGGGAAGTATTAAAGGAAGTATCATTGCAGCTTATATCTTGGGATTTGCCGAGACTTTAGTGGTTTTTCTGGTTCCTGGTGGGAGCTTTCTGAGGGGGGCTGTTTCATTAGCTATTATGGTAGTAGTGCTATTAGTAAGGCCTGAAGGGTTATTGGGAGTAGCTTTTGAGGAGGAGAGACTCTAATGACATTGGATATTGTTTGGTTATTTAGATGGTTTCAAGAATCGGTAATGGCTGTCCCGGGAAGGGTGGTGGCATTAATTTTTATTTTGTTTTTGTTCCTCCTTCCTCTTATAACGACCGACCCTTCGGCATTACGTATTATTACCCTTACTTCCATATTTGCTCTTTATGCTGCAAGCTGGGATGTGTTAAGTGGATTTACGGGTCAAGTGAGTTTCGGCCATGGGTTATTCTTTGGTGTTTCTGCTTATACTAGCGCTATGCTAAATAAATACTTTCTATTACCCGTCTGGGTAACAATTCCCATTGGAAGTTTTGGCGGAATTTTAGTGGGGTTGATTGCCGGGATCCCTGCTCTGCGATTAAGGGGTTTTTATCTAGGGCTGGTCACTCTTGCTTTCCCCATAATACTTGCAGGAATAATTTTTGTTTTTCCAGATGTTACTGGCGGTGAAGTAGGAATCTATGGTCTAACTCGCCTTTCAGGTTCACCCACTCTCAATTACTATATCATAGTCCTTATTATGATATGCTCTTTACTTATAATGTATAAATTAACCGACGCGGGGAGTAAATTTCTAAGGACTGGGTTAATTTTTCGTGCCATTAAGGAAGATGAGATTACTGCTCGGGCATCAGGAATAGATACAATGAAATATAAGCTAGTGGCTTTTGGCGCAAGCGGCTTTTTTGCTGGTATTGCAGGCGGTCTTTACGCTCACTATATGAGGGTTGCTGGACCGTCGACACTGGAGCTTTTCTTTTCATTCTCGCCAATATTGTGGACGATTTTTGGAAGTATGGCAACAATTTATGGACCAGTGGCTGGGACTTTTATTTTGTTTCCCTTCATGGAAATCATTCGTTTTTCCCGCTTTGGGGAAGAAACACGCTATATCTTTTTTGCCTTTATCCTAATTTTATTTCTCATTTTTATGCCTGAGGGTTTGACTGTTTGGGTACGTGATAAAATCGAGATTAAATGCCAACGGTGCAAATTGATCAATATAATGACCCGTAAATATTGTAGGGCGTGCCGCGCCCCTCTCCATATGGAAGAGGAGAATTATTTAATTAAAGAGAAGGGAGGAACTAATTAGTGAAATCTATATATTTGGAAAGACCTTGGCTTAAATCTTATTTAGCGAATGTTCCTGCTGAGCTCGCAATCCCTAAGAAGTCAGTAAATGATGCATTTGATGAAGCGACCGAGAAATGGAAGAACAAAACTGCATTATTTTTTTATGGGACAAAAATAAGTTATTGGGAGCTCAGGGAGAAAGTGGACAGATTCGCTACAGCTCTCTCCGATCTTGGTATAAAGAAGGGAGATAGAGTGGCGTTATTATTACTTAATTCACCTGAATACATAATAGCCTTTTATGCAATACTTAAATTAGGGGCTATCTCAACAGCCATAAGCCCTGTTTATGTCTCCAGTGAGATCAAGCATCAATTGGAAGATAGTGGAGCAGAGAATATAATTTGTCAAGATATACTATACGAGAGCCTAGAGACAACGGGAGTTAAATTTAAAAATGTCATATTGACCAACATTTCCGAATCGTTGCCCCAAGTAAAGAAATTCATTGGAAAAAGCATACTGAGAGGTGTATATGAAAAAATGGCAGTACCCTCTCCAGAGATAATAACTAAAGAAGGCTTTCACAAATTTAAGGAGTTGTTAAAGAAGTACAAACCGGAACCACCAAAGATTGAGATAAACATAGAAGAAGATGTTGCTGTGCTTCCTTATACTGGTGGGACAACGGGTGCGCCAAAAGGTGTCATGTTAACTCACAAACATATCATTGCCAACATAATACAATACAAAGCTACACTACCTTTTCTTGAAGATGGTAATGAAACTAGTGTAGGTTTTATGCCTTTTTATCACGCTGGGGGACTATTTTTTCAGGTACTTCTGCAAATATTGTTTGGCAATAAGATATTGATATTTACGACCCCTGAACTTGATGAAGTGTTATATACAAGTTCCAGTCAAGGAGCGACCTATCTTGCATGTGCCCCGGCTATGTTTGAAAAACTAAAGGATTATGAGAAAACCAGTAGAGTGAATTGGAAAAAGTTCAAGATTATTATTTCTGGAGCGGATGCACTCCATGAGTATACTGCTAAGGATTGGGAGGCACGAACTAAAGTGAGGATTTATGAAGTTTATGGTATGACTGAATTCGTATGTTTAAGTCATTGCGACCACTTGGGTACTAAAAAGATAGGGTCATTCGGGATCCCGATGCCCAGTACTATGGCGGCGATACTCAATCCTGACAAGGATGAGTTTCTCCCGGTTGAAGAATTAGGAGAAATTGTGGTCAGCGGTCCACAGGTGACTCAAGGTTACTGGAAAAATGAAGAAGCCACCAGAGAGTGTGAAGCAATAATAGATGGGAAACGATGGTGGAGAACTGGTGACCTAGGGAAAATGGATAAAGATGGCTATTTTTATACTTACGACAGAAAACGAGACCTTATAAAGTATAAGGGCCTTCGGATTTATGCACGGGAGGTGGAAGAGATTTTAAAAACTCATCCTAAAATTAAGGATGTCGGAGTAATTGGGGTGAAAGACATAAAGGTAGGTGAAAATGTTAAGGCTTTTGTAGTTCTCGAAACAGATTCGCGAGGCAATTTATCCGAGGAGGACATTATGGAATACTGCAAGGGTAAATTAACCCCGTACAAGATTCCTAAAGTAATTGAATTTGTTGGCGAAATTCCTAAAACTGACATTGGGAAAGTATCTCGCAGGGAACTAAGAGAATCGGAGGAAGGTTAAGGTGGCGACAACATTTCTCGAGGTTGAAAATCTGGCCAAGCATTTCGGAGGAATTAAAGCAGTTGATGATGTAAGTTTTCAGATTGGCCGAGATGAGATGGTAGGTTTGATAGGTCCAAATGGTGCCGGAAAGACGACTTTAACTCGTCTTTTAACAAGTATACTTAAGCCTACTTTCGGACGGGTAAGATTTAAGGGAGAAGATATCACAGGGATAAAAACTTCGAAGATTGTCAATAAGGGGATAGTGTCAACATTCCAGGTAGTAAAGCCGTTTAGACAGTTACCTGTGATTGCTAATGTTATGGTTGCATGCCTCTCTCCCAAATCAAAGAGGAGGGGGGAGTGGGTGAAGACAGTGGATCAAAGAGCCCTTGATGCGCTAGAATTCTGCGGTATTGCTGATCTTGCCCTTGAACCAGCATCAGTGCTATCTCATGGAGACCTGAAGCGATTAGAATTAGCAAGGGCAATCGCTACGGAGCCTGACCTCCTACTTCTCGATGAGCCTTTTGGTGGGCTGAGTCCGGCTGAGACTACCCTGATAGCTAGGTCCTTAAAAAGGCTTCATAAAGGAGGGCGATTTGGAAGATTACACAGTGAAGGACCGGCAATGCTTATTATAGAACACAAATTATCAGATCTTATGAAAATTATAGATCGAGTAATCGTGATCAATTTTGGCAAGATAATCGCCATAGATACCCCTGATAATATAATCAAGAATAAGGAAGTGATTGAAGCTTATATCGGTAAGGGGGTGAGTTAACTTGTATCTGGAGGTAAAAAATCTTGCTGTTTATTATGATAGGGCAATAGTGTTGAACGAATTGAGTTTACATGTAAATATCGGTGAATTGGTTTGTCTTGTCGGACCGAATGGGGCTGGGAAAAGTACCTTTCTTAGGGCTATGGCGGGCTTGGTTAAATGGGAGTGTGATACGCTCAAAGGAACAGTTAGCGGGAAAATTACCTTAAAGGGAAGCGTAAAATTTAATGAGGAAGAGCTTATCAACATGCCCGCCCATGAGATTGCTAAGAAAGGCTTGATTCTTTGCCCCGAGAGGGGAAGACCATTTCGGGAAATGACAGTTATGGAAAATTTAGAAGCTGCTGCTTTCCTTTTTAAAGATAAAAAGCTAATGAGTGAAAACCTTGAGAAGGTCTATAAACTATTTCCTGTTTTGGAAGAAAGATTATATCAAATATCAGGTTCATTATCAGGCGGTGAAAGATCTATGTTAGCTATTAGCCGGGCATTGATGGCACAGCCAAAACTCCTATTAATTGATGAACCTTCAATTGGGCTCGCTCCGATAGTAAAAGAGAATTTGTTTGCACGGATAAGGGACATCCATGGGATGGGTGTTACCATTCTTTTAACTGAGCAGGATGTTGGTTTCGCCTTTGCGTTGGGCTCAAGGAATTATGTCATGTCTCGCGGAAAAGTAATTGCTGAAGGGATGGGGGAGGAATTACTTGCTAATGAGCTCATAAGAAAGACTTACTTAGGTCTATAATCAAATTCCCGAAAAACAGATTATTTTATTTGTATATTCAAATAACGCTGGACAGAGGACACATTGATTGAGGCTACAGATGAATTTTGGAAACAGATGAAAGTAAGACCTCAAGATTAAAAAAAGAATAGATAAAGGAGATTGGTTGTCAAGAGCCATTTTGGATGTAGATGCTGAACAGAGAAGAAGATGAGGGAGGGAGGTGAGAAGTTAGAATTAAGAGGTTTTGATATTTTTGTTTGAGTGAGCAATCTAAATCTAAGTGAATTATAGGAGGTGGAAACTATGATAGCCAGCGATAAGAAGATGAAATGGTGGTGTATAGGTTTGGTGGTTTGTTTATCAATTTATATGACAGTAACATTGGGTCACGCTCAAGAGAAGATTAAAATTGGGTATATAGGCCCTTTGAAGTTTCCGGTGGGCGAGGAATGTTCCCTTACCGCCGGGATCGCTGTTGAAGAAATAAATGCAGCCGGTGGTGTGAGAGTCGGCGGTAAGATGCGTAAAATTGAATTTGTTAAGGTAGATAGCAATGAAATGCACAGTCTTCCTGATGCAGTAAACGCGATGGAAAGAATAATAAATGCGGATAAAGTAGATTTTATTGTTGGTGGGTACAGATCAGAGGCAGTGCTTGCAATGCAGGAAGTTGCGGCGGACCACAAGGTAATATGGTTAAACGGTTATATTGGCTCTCCAGAACCTGCCACTCGAGTGGTGAAAAACTACAACAGGTATAAGTATTACTTTAGGTTTTCAAACCTCAATTCGATGCACCAAAACAAAATGGGATTTAATGAATTGCTCATGGTGGCTGAAACGGTGAGAACGAAGCTTGGTATCAAAAAGCCCCGTGTGGCTGTCCTTGGAGAAAAGGTATTATGGGTGGATCCCGTAGTTAATTTAGCACTGAAGAGTATTCCTGAGAATGGAATGGAAGTCGCAGGAGAATGGAGACCTTCCTTTTTTGCTGAGGATGTGACTGCTGAGTTGACTGCCATCAAAAACGCGGGGGCACAAATAATTTACTTTATGGCTTGCGGGCCCGTTGGAGCCGTTGTTTCCAAACAGTGGGGTGAGCTCCAGATACCTGCAGCTCTTATCGGACTTAATTGTAATGCAATGACTGATCGGATTATGGAAACAACCGGCGGATTGAACAACTATGAGGCGACTTTGTCCTGTTTTGGCGAGGCTGATGTAACCCCGAAGACAGTCCCTTTTATACGTAAAATTAAGAAAGCATACGGATATACTCCCACCTGCTGTGGAACACTCTATGATATGGTCTACGTATTAAAAGATGCTATTGAAAGAGCAGGAACCTTGGATAAAGATGCAATGGTAACTGCACTCGAGAAGACTAACTATGTGGGAGTCTGGGGGGGGATCGCATTTACTCCCAAGGATAACCCTCAGTTCGGCCATGATATAGTATTTGGTCCCCACAATGTGATTAATCCAGTTATACAATGGATTGATGGAAAAGCTTCGGTTGTCTGGCCCGATGGCAAAGCTTTCTTAGGAACAGATAAGTCGTGGGTCGGCGTAAAGTATAAAGGTACTAAGGATTATGAGCTACCTCCCTGGGTAGTAAAGTATTGGAAGGATAAAAAATAAGATAATCTGTCTTAAGTCATGTTTAAATTAGGTTGCTAAATTTAATAATTAAGTGCAACACAACACCCGGGTTCAAAACTTTATTGGGCGTCGGCAATTGAGACAGTTTCGCCAACTCGTGACTGTTCTTTGGTAACAAAAGCAAAACCGGGTTTTTGAGGGAAGGCGTCTAATCATCTCGGTGAAATTTTTGATGGGAACCCTTCCCAAGCTATGCTCGCAGAATTATGATTTTGTCTCTCTTTTCACTTGAAAGATTGTTATAGGTTCTTTTTGTCACAACGATTAGGGTGCCATCTTACCCTAATCGTTGTGTCTCACTATTAGAAAACTAAACTGTCACTTTCAGATCAAATGGTTCTGCTCGGAGTGAACCTGTTTGCGCATGGGGACATTTAGGATTATTTTTAAAACCATTTAAAGTTTTATTTGGCCTATATGAATCGGAACACTTGAACCTCCATTTTTCTTAATCGGGCAGCATTATTTACTCTAACTGTTTTACCGAAAGCCAGGCTCGAAAGGAAAAGATTATGGCTATGTATTTGAACGATTTGTTTGGGTTAGGAGGAGAGGTAGCGTTGGTTACAGGTGCTACTAGAGGATTAGGAAAAGCGATAGCCCTAGCTCTTTCAAAAGCCGGTGCCGATGTTGCTGTGGCGGCACGAAATAAACAGTTACTTGAAAAAACAGCATCCGAAATTGCAGCTTTGGGAAGAAGATCGTTGCCGATTGTTGTTGATATTTCCGATACTGAGAGCATTAGAGGAATGGTAGAAAACGCTATAAAAGGTTTTGGGAAAATAGATATTCTTGTTTGCAATGCTGGTGTTTTGATTTCAAAGAGGATGACGGATTTGACCTTAAAGGATTGGGATACCACAATAAAGACCAATCTCACTTCTGCTTTCTATTGTGCACAATTAGTAGGGCGACATATGATTGATAGAAAAAAGGGAAAGATTATATTTATTTCATCTGCGCAGGGCAAGATGGGAGTGAACGGATCCTGTGCCTACGGACCCAGCAAGGCAGGTCTGATTCAATTAGTGAAAGGGTTAGCTGTAGAATGGTCTAGGTTTGGGGTAAACGTAAATGCCATTGCGCCAGGGGGTTTTGAAACAGACATGATGAGTCCGATTATCAATGATCCCAAAGCCAACGAGCGAGCGCTCCAGATGATACCGATGCGGAGATATGGGAAGCCAGAGGAATTGGCTGGTCTAGTAATTTTATTGGCCTCAAAGGCATCAGATTACATAACAGGAACAACGATTATCATTGATGGGGGATGGTCCAATAGCAAGCTTTGAGTGCTATTTATATCAAATATTCCTTATAGAGACTATTTTAGGCGGTTTTCAGTATCCTTTGATGGTTATAGGGCTGGTTCCCACGCTGAGGGCGTACCAAGAAACCATATTTTTTAAGAAGGAAGTAGGTTGTAAAACCATTGTTTGGAAGGACCTTGATCCAAAGGAGGGATGTATCGGTGCTTATCAAGTTGTATTTTAGAATCAGTCAATCCCTTCTAGCTACTTCTGAAGCTTTAAGTTTGCTTTGTTGCATACATTCCATAGTGTTACACAATGATGTATTGCCTCTCACCCTCAAGACAACTCACTTCTGGTAGGAGAACCCAAATGATAATCGCCAGATCTAGCCAAGTCAAGAGTTATATCACTCCTGCGCCCCATAAGCGAGAGCTGAAGGTTTTGATTTCCCCAAGCATACAAGAATGTGTGGAAGGGCTGGCCGTCGGCATGACCATCTTACCTCCTGGCGAAGCCAGCAGCTTTCACAGCCATGATCGGGAATGTGAAACCTGGATTATCGTCTGCGGGGAAGGGGAAGTACGGGTTGGTGAAGAAAGTCAATCAGTAGGTGCAGAAACAGTGATTTTCCTGAAACGCAATATCAAACATCAAATCATAAATATTGGAAGGGTTCCCTTGCGAATGTTTTGGGTGTATACCCCACCCGGGGCAGAGATAAATGTTTTAGAAGAGAAAATGAAATAATACAAGGATCACGTTATTTCACCCCATGGGAGTAATTTTCAAACCTCTATATACATCGAGGAACAGGAATGGAAACCGTGTTGAATAATGTTTTGCTGATACAGAGGCATGAACGGATATGCACATTGAAGATGAATCGTCCCCGGATCATGAACGCGATTAACTCGGCCATGATACAAAAGTTACAGGAGGCATTCGACGAAATCTCATCGGATGAGGAGGTCCGGGTCGTTATCCTTGAAGGGGCGGAGGGAAATTTTTCAGCGGGTGCAGATATGCGCCTTCTCAAAGAAGAACTCGGTGCACCTGAGTCCTTCCAAGGGATGAAACGCCTCGGGAGGTTGATCCGAACTATGAGAGAGCTACCGCAACCTATTATTTGCAAGGTCAGGGGAGTTGCCTATGGAGGTGGGGCAAACCTGGTTTTGGCTGGAGACTTTGCCCTGGCATCGCATAACGCTCGATTTTGTGAGGTCTTCGTGAATATCGGCGTCATTTTAGATGGAGGAGGGTTCTATTTTCTTCCGAGGTTGGTCGGTCTGGCCAAGGCGAGAGAGATTGCTCTTCTTGGAGAGGAAATTGATGGGAAGACAGCCGCTTCCATCGGCTTGATATACAAGTCCGTTCCTGATGAAGACTTAGACCATGAGGTGGACACTTTAGCCCATAAACTATCGAAAAAATCTTTGCCTGCAATGGCTTTAATAAAAAAGGGCCTTGAAGGAAGTTTGAGCATGTCCTTACAAGAAGTTCTCGAATGGGAGGCTTCTCATCAAGCTGTGATGTTTCAGACCAGTGAACATAAGGAGGCAGTCCGTCTTTTTTTTGAGTCTCGGAAAAAGCGAATTTGAAACTCCCCCATTCTCCTCTAATCGGCCCGTAGGGCAGAGTTCCACGGGCTTGCCCGTGGGTGAATGAGAGCGGCGGCGATAGGGTATAATGTATGCATGGAGACACGAGTATCAGGACACAGTGTGTATCGGACGGAATACCA
>Ga0208039_1000249_pt1 | contig 45301 bp, 46 predicted proteins | sample June2015DPH_20_1_2_FD_184722 | JGI IMG/M metagenome (GOLD analysis project Ga0208039, IMG submission 184722) | Peatland microbial communities from SPRUCE experiment site at the Marcell Experimental Forest, Minnesota, USA - June2015DPH_20_150... | ecosystem: Environmental > Terrestrial > Soil >... | reverse complement strand
CCCGAAAAACCGTTCGCCAAGTCGGTTCGATCGGCGCATGGACACCGCACTACGTCATGTACTCCGTCCCCAGGGCTGGCCAAATGGGTTTCCACCAACGAACCGAATACAACAAACTTGTTATGAAAGTGGGCAATGACGGCACCGAAATCACGCCGAAAGGCGGCTTCCTACGTTACGGCATAATCAACTCGGACTACGTGACCTTGAAAGGAAGCGTACCCGGAACCAGAAACAGGATCATACTAATGCGCGTAGCCTCCCGCCCACTGCCCGAATCACCCCCGCAAAAGCTTGAGTACATCAGCGTAGCATCACCCCAAGGCGACTAACTTAGTAGCGTGGGGACACCCCATGCAGGGTAGGCAGACTTCACTTCTCTTACGTTGTATAACATATGCTAGACATCAATTTCAAGGGACGAGGCACACGCTCCGGGTACCATTTACTCCTATCGCCACCTATCCCATGCTTCACGGACAAACCTGGAACTTTTCTTTGGTAGAGAGTAGATGGCTGTGGCTATGGCCAAGATGCTGGGCGCCCCAGCAGTAAGCCTCCCTTTGAGGATGCTTTTCCACGGTTCAAGTTCGCTGTCCGCGGATTTCAGCAAACTTTCCGCATCTGACCTAGAATGAAGAAACGCCTCTCGCCTCTCCGAATTTACAACGATCTGAGCGGCTTCTTCTTCGAGCCCCACCGTCCTCGTCAACCATTCCTTTACACCAGCCATGCCAGCCCTTCGCTCTGACAAGGTGATGGCGACCTTGACCCTAAGCGGGAGGAGATTCCAACCGTAGCTTACTTGGTAGCCTATGTCATAACTGAAGCCGCTTTCCAGAACGGCGTTGGAAAATATGAGGGGGAGCGGTGGCGCTGGCTCCATGTTCCCCTCCTCCAGTTTTACCTTCAACCTGTTGTGTGCGCATTTCTTTCCGCAATCTGTCTCAGGGGTTAAGCCTTTGAACCCAAGTTGCTTTGCCTTCCAAATTTCCCTTATCAATTCGCTTCCTGGAACAAATCGGTCCTTAACGATGGAGTATTCGGCGAGCCTTGGATAAATCAGAATAGCCTCGGCATTGCCTTGTATCGTAAACGGAGAAAACGTGCGCACGCCGCCCTCGACCCTCTCCTCAATGAGATAGACACCGTACCGTTCAGCTATGCCGTTGTAGAGCGCGGCTTGGAAGTTATCCGTTGGATTCATTCTCGTAGTGTCTTTAGTCTCGATGATGATTGGATTTTGGTTTCGCTCTTTGAAGGCAATGAAATCAGGGCGCACCTTCCCGGGAAGGTCGGGGTGGCGCCCTTCACCCTTCCCAATTATTGTTAGATCCCCATACTCCCTAGCGAGTTTTGCCCGAACCTCCTCGACGCCCTTCAGGGACTGGGATGCGATCTCTTCGAGGTACTCATTGAAATTCACTTGAGGAATAGCTTGGGCGATCTGCCCCATCGCGACGGCTCTGGGTAGGCCTTGGAATCCAAGCTTTACGGCCGCTTCCCCAATCATGCCAATTGTTACGGGTTCCAGTACGCGCGGCTCGCTGCGCCGGTTTTCTCGTACGGCCCTGAGTGCCCTGTAAGCTTTGATGGCTACGATCTTCGGGCACCTTCGGTAGTCGTAGAGGTCTTCACGAGAAATTGTGTAGATAGAGGTCAGTGGAACCCGAGCCCTTCTTTCAATGAGGCGATTGTTCTGCGGCGCGGGCGTTAAATGTTGAAGGGTTATGCGTCGGCCATTTGGCCCTCAACTGCTTTTCAAGCACAGCACGGAGGAGCCTACTCGGGTGGGTAAACTCTTTTTCCGGTCTTTCTGTCGATTATTGTGATTGCCTGAGTTGGGCATGATTGCGCGGCGATTAGGAGATTTTCGTAGTCTTTTCCCCCAGCCTCGTCCAAGACATCCAGCTTAGCACGGCTACGGAATACTCCTTGGCCAGGGCGCTCGTCGAGTCGGAAAACGTCGGGTGAGACTATGACGCAGCTGCCGAAGCCGAGGCATTTGTCCGCTTCGACTTCGACCTTTATTCCGCCCTCCCGTTCTTCGGCTGGTGCGTGCCGTTCAGAGGGCAGTTTTACTCCAAGGCCATCGAAGATTCGAGTAAGGGCGTTCTTGACGCTGATCTTGGCTACTTCCCCATCCTTTGTGTAGGCTACTATCACATCCTCATCCAAAACCCTGGGCGTAGTATCCTTGTCCTCGCGAATGAGCAGTTGCAGCTGGTCGGTTTTCTTATCGTATCTCATCCTCATTTAACAAAGCCTAGGTAGTTGTCGTGTTGCCGGATAGGTATGCCTTTCGCTGAGCTATCGGGGCTGGGGAAAAACTGGGTTCAGACGCGGCGCACATGACACCGGGACATGGGGGTCGGCGACTGAGTGGCCTCGTGACCACACATGTGTTGTGTGCGTAGAATTAATAGTGCAAAGATTAGTGACTCCGCTTAGCATCAGGGGGTTGGCGATTTGGCTGCAGGCGGCGGACGACACTGGGACGTGCTTGTGATAGGCGCGGGCGTCATTGGCCTATCCACGGCTTATCACATCAAGGAGAACAATCCTCAGCTCTCAGTTTTGGTGATAGACCGTTACCCCGCGACGGGTCAAGGTGACACCGCCAAAAGCATGGCGGCATTGCGGGACACTTTCACCTCAGACGTTAACCGGCTTCTAGCTAGAAGCACGATTGATTTTTACAAACATGTTCAAACCGAGGTTGGGTTCAACCTGAACCTCGATATGGTTGGTTATCTTTGGCTGTTGACCGAGAAGCAGTTCATCGCTTACGAAAGCATCGCGAACCAGATGCTTGCGCAAGGGATTCGGCTGAAGGTGATTGAACGCGACGAACTAGCTTCCTTGATGCCCGACTTGGTCTTGGACCCTGCGTCTGAACAGAGCAAGATACTAGGGCTGGAAAGCATTCACAAAGCAGTCTTTGGGTTGGACTGTGGCATAGTTGCGCCTGAATTAATCGTGAAATTCTACGAGAATGAGTTCAAGAAACTCGGTGGAGAATTTCAATTTGGTATAGAGGCAAAATCCCTTCATTTGGGCGCCGGGAAACCTTTGGGCCTTCCTGGGGAGCCGTTCGCGTGGCAGGATAAGGTCTTCAAGGAAGTTGAAACGAATCACGGAATGATCCTCGCTGACACAATTGTGCTAGCCACCGGGATTAGAACCGCGACACTTCTTGACCCCTTGGGTGTTGATTGCCTAACTAAACCACAAAAGAACCAAGTTTACCAAGTTCGCGGTGAGAAAATTCAAAGATTGCTTAAGACCAAGGGATTCAACCCGCAAGGCACGGTTCCGTTCACAATTCTTCCTAGGGGAGAAGCCTACTTCCGCCCCAATCCGGGCGAACGAAGTTTCTGGTTATCGTCAGCCGCTGGAATCGGGCAACCCTTCAAGCTTGAAGAAGAACCAATCGCGGACGAAAACAATTACACGTACAACATTTACCCCATCTTGAGCGAATATTTTCCTTGCTTCGCAAACTTGCGGCCTGTCAATTCGTGGGCAGGTTTCTACGACGTTAACTCCGTAGACTCCACGCCCATCGTGGCGAGAATCAGCAATTGTGTTCTAGCGGCGGGTATGAGTGGGAGCGGAATCATGAAGGCGGACGCCGTGGGACGGATGGCGGCCGCGATCACCGAAGGAAAGCGGGAGGCTAAGCTCTTCGGCGACCAGAAAATTAGCACCCTGCGACTTGGCCTGACAAACCGGGCTGTCCCTAAAGAAGAATTCGTCATTTAGAAGACGATATGGTTCGCCGAAGGCTATCTGGGCCGCCTACGAACGAACAAGATTCCTAGGTGAAGGACATGAGGTTTCGGATGAAACTGAAGGATGAATACACTTTAAGACTCGAAACTGTCTGGCTAAGGACGGATGCCTCGGTGGCTCAGCCTGGCAGATTCCCGCACCGCGGGGACTGGAGAGCGGCCGCCTCGTAACCGCTTTTCAAGAAAGCGGCAGGTCGCGGGTTCAAACCCCGCCCGAGGCTCCAACATAAAGTATAGGCTGTCGGAAAATTCCGATCTCCTGTTTGTTTCAAAATTAGCCTGTGCCATAAGAGGATGTCGTCTTAGGCCATAAGAACTTAAGCTCCGAGTAGAGAGCAAAGCTTAACTGTGCTTAAGGTGAATTTCACATGATTTCGAAATGACTACCGATTCTTCTTGGCAGGTTCATGTGGTCGGAGCGTTATCGTCTGCGTCTCTGGGTCAATCTTCAGGTCAAGGATGTCGTTCTTGTGAAACGGATACAATGAATCCTGGACGACGGCCGAAGGTATTGCAATGTATTGAGTTTTCGCGTCCTTGTTCTGAACGACCCGAACTTCCGCCTTCAGGGTCAAAACGATTCGAACTCTATGACGTGATAGTCACATGACTGAATATATGCCTGCCGTTTCTAAATCCATAATATGCAATCACAATCAGAAGGTCCAGGAATGTGCTGAATGCAACTCACTGCTACCGAGCTCATTCTGGAGTAGGATGACATGGCAACGATTCCAATCAGAACCCAACGCCTACCATGTTTCCACCCTCACGAATTGCCTAGCGAAAGCCTACTTCGAAAGGACCTCACCCGTCAACGAGCCCGTAGGGTCAGCATGGGCTAAACTTCGCGGAACCTTACTCCACTACTTGGTTAGGTCTCTAGGGTGGAGCGAACTCCGGGTCAAGATGTCGTTCCAGCTCGGCGACGAGACAATCACTATTGTCGGGCATGTTGACGCGTTCGAACCTGAGACCTCAACCGTTTACGACCTTAAGACAACGCGATTTGCGCGATGGCAAGCCGAAAAGGGGCACATCCCCCGCGAGAACCACATCGCGCAAGTTCAATGTTACGGCACATTACTCGCCCAATATGGAATCGCGGTCAATCGGCTTGTATTGGTTTACGTAGATGACAAAGAGATTATTCCCAAAGAAGTCACACTCGGCGACCGAAAGGAATGGATGATCCAAAGAGCCACCATATTACATAACTCAATGAAAGATTCCGTTCTTCCGAAACCCGAAATCGGCGGTTCCTGCAAGTACTGTCCATTCATCGAACAATGTCCTCGGAGTGAAGAGGCCCTCGTATTGGCGGAGGCGGTCCGTTGAGCGAGGAAAATATCCGAGAAGAAGGATTCGCCATCTTCAAGAACGGAACGGTAAGAAGGCTTTCTTCGACTCATTATGTCGTAAAACCCTCAGGCGCTGAAGCTTGGCAACTAGTTGAACTCAACGACGGAAAATGGGGATGCGATTGCGAAGCTGGTCAGTCGTTCTGTGCTCATCTTTACGCTGCACAACTCAATCGTTCCACATCAAAGCTACAACCAGAGCTAAGTGACGAAAGCCATCTCAAGTGCAGGAATTGCGGGTCGATAGATATCGCGGGATGCGGTTTCAGGTACGGTGCTCGCGGGATATCGAGACGATTTGTCTGCCATGACTGTTTGAGAAAGTTCTCCATACCCTACACTAACATTTCTGCGGAATCAAAACCGCAAGAATTAGCTTGGCTGCTAAATCAAGTTGGTCAACTAGCATCTAAACTCACGGATCTGCTTCAAGAAATAAACGCTAAGCTTGAAGTCCTGAGTGAGACGAAAACCCTTCATCCAATCCAATGATGAGCATGATGCCAAGATGGGGGGTATCTCCGTCATTGACGTGCAGCCACTAAGCGACTTTTGTGATCGCACATTTGACGAAGCAAAGGAGTATTGGGTAGGAACTAGATCGGTTACTTGTTGGCGGCTCGTTTACGGATTCCAAAGTAATCGCGTCCCGTAACGGAGAAACCGACGATTGTAGCTAAAGCTGCTGCTAGAAACTCAAACACAAGTGGATTATTGATCCAACTGGTTATCTGCGTCACTAAGTCGGGCTGCTGATTTCTGGTGGACATCGAATAGGCGCCATTCTCATCGGCACTCACCCACACTTCTATTGATTTTCCCGAGTAAGCATTCAAAGCCAGACTGACTGTCGCTTCGCGGGCCATTCGTCTGAGCTGAACCACAATCAATGTGGAACCCGCCTTAGTGTCATATGAAGTGGTCACCGTATAGTTCTCAGAGCCCCACACACTTGAGGATGACACTTGGTCTCCTTGGGTTCTCATCGTGATTTTCACATTGTGTGCAGCGGCGTGACCATCGTTTCGAATTTCAACGAAGGAAAGGTCTGCCTTGATGGCTACGTTAAACGACGGAGTTACATAGAATGCGGACCAAGCAGTGTTGAACGCGGCAGTAACGACCCCGGAGGCTATAATGACGCTTATGAGTGGGATGATAAGGCCCTGGTATTTTGATTTGGACTTAGCTTTTCGGACTCGCTTAGGCAATTTCCGCGATCTTCATTCGTACATTAGATTACATGTGCCATAGATACTAAGATTGCGGTGAACACAACAGACCTCGCGACTTTATCAAGGTAACTCAAATCAAGCCTTCTAAGAATGAGGTCTCGGTTGTTGAAATTAGACAGCATTCGAAGTTATCTAAGGCCGTATTCGATCACTCAACGCAGGAAAACAACCATGAACAACGCCTTCGCCTCTGCTATTGCTGAGAACACCGAATATGACCCTGGTGCAGTTGCTAAAGCGATTCAATTCTTGAACCTCGAAAGGAAAGGGGAATTGCTTTGTTTCTATTGTGATAGACCTTCACAAACTTGGGATCACGTAAAGGCATTGGTAAAGAATGGGGAGTATTCTGGTTTTGGACATACTCTGGGCAATCTGGTGCCTTGTTGTAAGGATTGTAACTCTAAGAAAGGAAACAAAGACCCTGAGGCATATCTGGAGTATAAGTTTCCGCGCGATAAGCGGAAACGTGAACACAAGCTTCACTTATTGAAGGTCTATCAACGGCGTTATCTTCCGAGTGTGGTTGACCAATCTGAGATGGAACGGTTGTGTCCTGCCGAAATGCGGGAACTGGAACGCCTGAAAAGGCGAATTCTGCGCGATATGGAGAAGGCTGATGAGATTGCCAAGACCGTTAGAGAAAGTGTAAGTGTGCATCGCCAGCGCACCAACAGGTAAAGGAGCTTCGAGCCAAATGTCTAGGAATTGCATTCCGGAAACTGTAATCCGACTCTCAAACAAGTTCTCGCTTGCCTACCTCTTTTTGGGTCGGAATTCTACGCTGCTCTGTAACTTAGCTATTCCAGCAAACTGTAAAATACACCTAGAATGACCTGTTTCTAGATTCAAATGGCAAAGATGTTGTGGGTCTCAGTTCTGCTCTTGCTAGTCTCATTTGTAACTGTTGCCTATGGGCTCGCGCTCACCACCTCGGGATTCACGGCGAATATCACCCAATCAACGCCAACCGTTCTAACAGTGCTAGAATCAAGCACAACTTCAATCGAAACCATCGGCCAACCCGCCGTCATACCCAGCTTCATAATTCTGATGTTCGCAGTTCTCTTCCTTTGTATTGGACTATTCATCTTTACTATAGCGCCAAAAAGGTAGGTCGCATGTCCGACACCAAGAAAACCTAAGGTTCTTGCTACCGAGTTCTGATTTTGGTTCACCTCTTTGTACCTTCCATGCCTTTGGAAAAATCAGACGAAAATCGAAAAGTATTGATTGTAAAGAAGCTCGAATGAAAGGGTTATTCGTGATTTGACGTATGGGACTATGAAAATTCAAAGCTTAGCTCAAGCTAGGTATTGCGAGGTTCCTTCCCCTGCCGCATGAACATTCGTCCGAACAACCCAAGACCACCAAATCCCACCTCAAACGCAATCTTCTTGACGCACTCATTGTTTTTGTGATTCTTCTTTCTGCTCCGTATCTCTATTATAGTGTCACACACCTAACCCCTACTCCAGTTCCCACAAGCTCAAACACAACAACGCCATACCATTTCTCCCTTCGGGAAGGCGACCTTTACTATACGGACTACAGGAGCTGTTCGTACCTGAACCAGACCAACAGACTACTCTACGCAGCGTTCTTCGTCAATGTGACAAATCGTCTGAACACTCCCACCGACTATGTCAATGTTTCATTCTACGTAACGAACATGGTTTTTTCGAACGGAGCCACTATCCCCTATAATTCTCGATTAATGCTCATCACGGGTGCGTCACATGCGGTGAACTTGACATTTGTCTTCGGTATTCCATTGAATGGAAGCGTGTACCACCAAATCCAACCATCCGTACCATCAAATGGCTACGTTACATCCGCATTTTTCGCCATTCGAATATTCGTCAATGAATCTGAACATGTTGAAGAAATTCCATTAGCCGACCTTGTCTTTTCATTTCTTGAGACACCCACATGTAAAGCCTAACGATGAACATCAAAGGGGAACAATGCCTCATCAAGAAGTATGGAGAGCAGAGACAGAATGCCACAGGAAATACCAACCGCTAAAAGCGATTGCCATGCAAGAACATGGCTTGTAACGAATACTCCGATGAGTGTCGGGGTTAGTGGCCCGCTAATTATGAATAGCCCCACCAACTGAACAATCAGGAACAACGGCCAAAGTTCTCCGAACCAAGCGTACCTGTGGTGAGTTGCGATCTGTAACCGTTTTGCGAAGCGTTCAAAAACCAACTAGCTAGAACCACCCCTGTCTGCATTTCTGGTACCTTGTCGGCTCATGCCTGAAAAATGGCAAAACGGTTTGCGTTTCTCTATCCCAAACGATTTACCCATTTTAGGGTAACGTCACATTCACGGTTGGTGCGTGGGGCTGTAACAATTCGGTTGGTGGTCGAATATGCCGTGATGCTACGGGCCAACATGAACGAAACGAAATTCTTTCTTGTAATAGAATTCGTAGATCGCAATTTCGCTGATTATCCCAATACCCATTGACAACAATGCAGAAGCTGTCGGAGTTGTAGACGCATAAGTTCCGATATAGGAAAATGCTAAATGACTACAACGAGTCCAACTTTACTATTATGCGACTGATCTCGCATGAATGAGAATACGTTTGACCGAAAAAAGCAGTCGTTCAAGGCAAATCATTCAAGGCATCGTAGCAGTTGCGACTATCCTATCGGCCGCTATAACAAGCATTGACTCTTACAATACTAGAGGCATTGTTTGGCAAGCAATCCAGACGGGAGAACCTCTACTTGTTGCTCTTGTTCTCTTACAGACACCTTGGTTTCTCTTTGTGGTTTTTTTCGCAGTTTCATCGGTCAAGTTTCATTACGAAAGAAACCTAACTAGAAGTACGACGATATGGTCGGCGATAGGATCCCTAATTGCTAGTTTCCTGCTAACTTGGGGCGTTCGAGGTTCATACTTTGGGGTTACCGGACAAAATTACCCAGGCCAAAGCTTACTAGAGTTTAGACTTCAGACAGTTGTGGCCGGAATCATATTCTTTCTGTTCGGGATTATCATTCTGATCCTCCTATTAGTTCTGGAGTCTGAGACAGACGAAGAATTCTCAAACCGGTTCCTAGTACCGCCACCAAAACCCATCACCGATCCTGAAGAAATCAAGCGATTACAATCAAACCTGCGGATGGCACTAGAGACGTTTAGTGCGAAACACAACCCCGCTTGCAAAGAGTGCGAGAAATCGTGCCGAAAGGAAGGAATGATTCACTACAACATCGAGAAAAAACTTACTGATTGCACATGCCCCTGCCATAAGTAGGTAAGATACCAACCGCTTTGTTACAAGCCCTTTGACCAACCGTGAACGTCACTCATTTTGGAAATGTTTTTCGCTAGAACTCAAGATGTTTCGAACGGGGCTATCGAGGCCGAACTTTTTATCAACTGTGACTGAGCGAGGCAGTCCTAATCTTCATTATTCTCGTAGCGCGTACTAATGGCTGAGCCTCATTTGTCAAACCCCGCCTTGAATTTCCTGAAGAGCACTCTAGAGACGCATCGCCAAACGTACACTCATGCAGTCCTACGCGTGAGTATCTTACGGGATCAACCTGTAAGCAGGATATGCTTCGGCAGGCTGGATCTTCTAGGTGACAAAGAGCAAGCGCTGGATAATCTGACGCTTGACTATAAGGACTTCAAGCTGATACGGGCCTCACTCTCGTTGAATGACGTTTCCACATTTGTCAGTGAACTCGTCGAACAAAAGATTCTGAGAATTAAGGGATTGGAGATTCCAGTTGATGGAAATCTAAGTCCGCAGTCGACAGGTTACGTAGCTTCATTAGAGAGTTATGGTACAATAAGGCCAGAATGGCCATCAACCTTCTTTTACTTCCAAGTTCAAGGTGGCTCTCAGGGCAACGTTCCTTCTCGTCCACTCGTGAAATTAGGTCTGCCATCTTTCGTGAGTGGTGATGAAGCTGTCAGAGAGTTCTGTGGTCTCGTATCCGGATTCAATCAGGGTCAGGTAATTTTCGTCTTTCCAGATTATAGAGCTAGGATTAGAGAACTACGGATTTTGGAAGGAAAACTGTGTGTCGACGTGGAGTCTAGAAAGGAATCGCTCGATAAACTCAGAGTTAAGTTCTACGTTCAAAGCGACGGAAAATCATCAAGGTCACCTGATCTTGAGCTAGCCAAAGGTCATGCGGAGTTTGCTTTCAATGGCAGTCTCGATCTGGCAATGGTTCACCTTTTGTCGATTGACTCTGGCGATCACATAGATAATCGCATTTTCGCTCCCTACTACGCTCGTGGAGGGATTGTCATAGAGGCTTCCGAGACGCGGGTCCTTGAGATGATTAGGAATGGGGAGGGACTTAAAGTGGAATTCAAAGAGTTCCTTCCACATGATTTGCACCGATTCTTAGATAGTGTTGTAGCGTTTGCAAACACAAAGGGAGGTTCAATATTGGTCGGCGTCAACGATGAGGGCGAAATCAAGGGAATCCAGAATGACAGCGATGTTCGGACGACAATACTGCAATGGAATGCTGACAAGTGTGATCCTCCAGCCCCAGTAAATTTGGCTTCAATTCAGGTTGAAGGCAAAAACATCGTCTTGGTGGACATCCAGGAGGGCACCAACAAACCGTATCAAGACAGAGACAAGGGATTCTATGCAAGACGTGGCGCCTCAAACCGTCAAGCTACAAGGTCAGAAGTACTTGAAATGGCTCGAGGCTCGCAACGTCAACCATCATTTGGGGTTTCCTAATAATGGAGCGTACAGATACTCGAACTGAATTGGTGAAGTTCAGGCATGAACTGGCATAAACTAGTCGAAGCGGGGACGAAGTTTGACAAGATAGGGCAAGAAGAACTTCCAGCTCTCAGTGCATATGATCGTCTAATGAAAGAACTCGACCGAACTAAGCTGCCAGAAACGGCAGAGGTGATGAAGATCTACACTTTCATGAATAGATGGTTCAGTCGAGTAGCCCTCTTGAAATTTGAGCCCTTTTGTAGACAATATCAACTGATCTGGGGAATGTTATCAAAGCTTTCCGAATTCTCGCTTGAGAAGACTTCGTTGGACTTGATCGTCAAAGTCGGAGATGAGAATCTTCGGTTATCTCGAATTGTTCACTATTGCTTCGATGTTCTTTCAGAAGTGATCGGATCGACTCCAACTTCCAAGGCCTTGCATGTGTCTGCACCAAGCATGCTGGTGATGTGGGACAGACCGATTAGGGAGGAGATAGCCCACGGAGGCTCGGGCTACGACTATTCCTTCGTGTTCCTACCGAAGATGAAGAAAGAGATTGACGAAGTAGTTGCGTCATATGCCCTAGAGAACCATTGCAATGATGAAGCCGCGACCAATCAAATAAGGAACCGGCGCGGTAAGAACTACACATTGGCAAAAATGGTAGACGAATACAACTGGGTAACCATCACAAGACATGAACAGTTGTAGCTGGCAACTGGAGAGACACATTCCCTGAATTAAGACCGAAGGTAGATGACCAAGAATCGTATAGATGGGAAGGTAACGGACCCTCTTGAGCTGATTTTTCTGGTGTATAAAGCCGGTTGACGGGATCCGAATGGTCACGCGGACATCGCGAAGATCTATTCACATAGTTAAAGGCAAGCTCAAACAAGGGAGTGGGCCAAATTTGAACGAAAAGCGTTTTCTAGGCTTGAATGGTTCTCTATGAAAAGGTGTTGGAGACGGCCTTGACAACCCAACAGCGAGGACTTATGCCCCCTTTTCTGAGCGCGGTACTGTTCACAGCAATACTAGGCCTTTTGGTTCCATCCATTCTGATCCGAAGCGGATATCCACCAGTGTTAGCCATCGCCTTCGCTATCGCATTGCTCGCGTTTGTAATTGACGGTCTAGTAACGCGATTTGGTCTCAGTCAAAGGGCGATAAATGAAGCCAACCCCATTCTCAATTTCCTGATTGGCAAAATGAAAACTAACGCCGCGATACTGGCGACCAGAGTACTTGGAGCAGCAATTCTACTTTACGGGTTACTTGCCCTTGAGAACGCCTACTTTCTTTTCGCAGTTGGCTTGGGATATCTAATGGTTGTTCTTCTCAGCATGATAGCAATTCAATTTTCATCGATTAACTTGTAAGTCTCTTGTATGCTAGTATGCCGCCTAAGAGCAAGAGACCTACAACTAGTGCTGTTGTGCCGCTCGTCATAAACGGCTTGGCATATATCTGGAGTGTGTTTAGCGCGAAGTAAGCGATCAGCACTATCCCGATCACGACCGCAATTTTCAATACATCACGTTCACTTACCATTCTTTCACCTCCCGTGATTCCTCGCATAGATTCGTTTAGTAAACGAACTGCTTGACTTGTACGAATCCTGATTCTCGAAGCGTATGCTCTATCTCTCGAGTCATGACAAATTGGACGATTCTGAATGAGAAGTCGTCAGCGCAAAAGGCCTTTCCATATCTTCCATTTTCTACAACATAAATTCTAATGGCGTTAGCATGCGCCGATTTTGATGCCTCCATGAAAGAGATGATGTCCTGCATCAAATACTGAACCCTTACGGGGGCTGGGATGTCCAGAGTTTTCATCGTGCTCAAGCCGCTATCTCCATTTTGGGAAGAACGGCATTATCAGATCTAAGTTCAGACTCGAACCTCCGTATGGGGATTCCAATCTGCCTTGCTATTTCCACTTCCCCTCGCATCCCTTCGCTAATGATGCGACCGTATATCCACAGCTCATCACATCGCTTTACCATTTCTCTGCCCAATAACAATGCGAGTTCTCGTTCAACCGGATTGTTGTCGTCCAGAAATTGACCGAAGTATATGTGGGGCGCGAACGGAATGACTTGCTTTTCATAGAGTCCTTCGCAGATTGTGCGCACTTTTTCGCTGTTGCCCTTTGCGTCTCCTCTCATAGGATGACAAATGTAAACCATCTTGGGCGGTTTTGTGCTTTCTGTCAATTTGATCACGCCACTATCATTAGCCTATCCGCGATGTAGGTCCCGTGTCCGGTGCAACTTGTACAACTCCAGGGGCCTGGCAGACCTGTCTGTGTCGAGTAGAAAATTTTAGTAGGTGCGCCGCAGCGTGGGCAACAGAAATCGCCTTTCTCTGACTCCAACAAAATTAGGGCCTCCTTTGGTGTTCTTTGCTGTTCTCCGAGCTTCCATTGACGATTGAGATTACTCGTTTCACTAATTCCCGACCTTCTTCGACTGACCCCACTGGAATTATTGTCGGATCTATTCCTCCAGAGCAAATGTAATACTGAATTTCGTTATGTCGGGTTTTGGAAGTCATCATCTGTCATCAACCACAATAACGTGCTAGGAGTTTATTTCCAACGCGTGGTCTTCTTAGACTACTACAAAGACCGAAATTAGTCGACTCGCGTTCTTAGGCGCACATAGTGTCCGCTAAATCAAACACTGTGAGTCGTACAGTCTTCCCTGTGGGAAGATATCGCTACTTAGTACTACTGTAATTTTCGAAAATGGTTTTGGGTTCTTCCTTGGTACTTTGCTCGATACTCAGTGACGTGCCCTTTTGCCTCAAGTTCATCTAGCGCCATTCTCAGCGTTAGTATTGTCCTGGGGTTCGGGTCGTAAAGTTCATGCACAATTTCCTTGAAACTGGCTGATTTCCGAGGTCGAGCTTTCAAAAATCTCAATATTAAATTACGAGTTTCCGCGATTTCATTCAACATTATCACTTACGAATACGATAAACCTCTCCGCATCTAATGGGAGTCTTGATTTATGCACATAGTACTCTGGTAGAACTACTACTACGCTGGTAGAACTATCTAGTAGGACAAGAAGTGTTAAGAACTCGTACCGCAGCTACCTAGTAGGATTTACTTGTTACCTGTTGAACACTCAGAGGATGAAGAAGATGAAGAGGACGAGCCTGAATCAATACTTTCTGACATTCTCATTCTTGCCCCCACAGGTGTTTACACTGGCAGAGTAAAACATGGCATCGGCATGGTAATCGGACAATACGCCGATAGAAAAAAACAAACAAGAATCCGAGTACTGCTGGTGGCCGGTTCAGACTGGGTGGCACCCGATCCACCCAATCCGACATACAAGATCAACTTCGTTGACAAACTAAAAGCCGACATTTTGGCCACCTGGAAGAGCCAAGAACATTATGACGTAGAGTGCGAGGAAATCGAGCTGCCCTTCGAAGCGGAAGAGCAGGTCAGCGGTTGGATGTTGAAGGAGCTGTGCGCGTTTTTTGCGCAGGGTGAAGCCAGGATAGCGTTCATCGATACTACGGCAGGAACAAAAGAATGGTTATTTGCTGCACTGTACGTTGTTAATTTCTTCCCAGATGTTGAAGTATACAGCGTTAAGCCTTCGAATCCAAGAAAGCCCGCCGACTATTCTCCCGAGGAAGTAATGGACCAAGGCCTTTCGAAACTTGAACTGACTCCTTTGGGAGGGGCTGTTCTGAGCGACTGGGTGAAGCCGAAATCGCGTAAGAATGGCAAAGAAGAAACCAATGATCAATACTACCTTTTCAAAACAATCTATATTTTAGCGCGTGAAAAAGCAGGATCTGCTCCGGACGCCCTGACGAAAGTGTGGATAAATATCGAGAAGGACGCCGAGTATAAGAGATATATTCAGATTCTTCCGAAAGAAAGAGTGAAGAGGTTTCACGACGAATCTGGAGGAAAGAAAAGCATAAGCATTCTCCTTAACGCGGTGGCACCGTACGGCTTGTTTGAGATCAAAGAAAAGAAAAAGAAACAAAAGTCAGTGCAATTAACCCCAAGAGGAGCGATGCTAGCGCGAGAGCTATTCAAGAACGCAGAATCCGAATCCGCGTGAGTTCGTGCACCTAGTGTACACCTAGTGCAGCAGTTTCGCTGTCACAGTCACCATGCCGCGCAGTAGGTACATACAAAGGCCCACATCATAGCTTGAGTTCCGGCTTACATGTAGGTTCGTTCCTACAATTTAGTTTTGGACTAGAGGTTTCATATAGTACCGTTTAGGTCGAAATGAACCCTCGTAATCTTAGACCTAGTCTGAGAGGTGCCACAGAGGCAACATGGCTAGCAAATGCTTCTGTTGTACTCATCAGGTTCTACTATTGCAGGGAGACCGCTTGCATTTATGATGCCCGCGTTGATGCGTTTCTTGCAGTCTTAGCAATGTCCGCCCTCACACTATTTTTGTTTATCCTTATTTTCGTTCCATGTCACGGGTCGAAATTCAAACACAATAAATCAAAGGTTGATGAAGATTTGTCCAAGTACATTAGAACAGTTATGGAGAACATAGACAATGGAATCCCAAGGAGTCATACTCTGCATGGAAACGTGAAATTCGAAGTTGCACTGAAGAAGAATAGTCAAGCTGAAGGCGCCTTCAGAGTTGAGGTCGTCGAAATTGGAGGTAAATATAGCCGCGAGGAACTGTCAAAGGTTACTTTCGAAATTGGTCGAGCACGTCACAGTCAGACAAAACTGAAGGCAAAGCGTTCAAAGTCTCCTTAAAGGTACGCTGCAATCATGCTCCCGCCACCATACAAGGTACGCCTCAGTTACGATTTTCCATCATATCTTTCCGGCCAACCTAGGGCCAGGCTTAGCGGTCAAAACCTTTCAGAATAATACGAAGCCACCTAAAGCATAAGAAGCCCGATGCCCGCTTGAGTTTTAGGGTGCCTCCAAGCAATGTTCCTATTGGAATGCGATAGCATCCCAGAGGTCTATACTCAAGTTCTGCAACTCGTGATTGAGAAAGGAAAAGCGATTCAGCCCCGCGGTTACAAGTGCCTCGAAATTTCCCCTTTATGTATATCTGCGTCGTCTCCACGGAAACGTCTCTTTGGGACCCCTGGAAGAAATGAGAATCCAATTTTCGCATACATCGAGGGTCTATGGGTCCTGACGGCGGATGATTCGCCGATCATTCCGTCTCATTACGTTAAGCAAACATTGTGTTACATAAATCCTCAAACTGGGAGGTTTGACGGGGCTTATGGTCCAAGAATAAGGAATGCTTCCGGAATCGACCAGCTTACAGCGGCGTATCAGAGACTTCTCAATGATCGAGATACGAGAAGAGCGGTAATTACGATTTTTGATCCAACTAAAGACTGCGCCAGTAATTCTCTCGATATTCCATGCACTGTAAGCTGGCAGTTTCTGATTAGAGACAATAAGCTTGACATGATTGCTTACATGAGAAGCAATGACCTGTTCAGAGGGTTCGTTTACGATACGGCTGAGTTCCAGTGGTTTCAAGAAATTCTAGCAGGCTGGTTAGGAGTGGAGGTTGGAAAGTACTTCCACATAGTTGGAAGCGCTCATGTCTATCTGAGTGATGAGGCGAAAATTAGGAAGATGTTGTCAGGGCCGTCTGGTACGCAACGCTTTTCGCTATATGAGGCAAGTGAACCGCAGGATGCGAGGCTACCAAGACCGGAATTTGAGGTTGAGATAAACAACCTCGCTTCGATTGAGGCAAAGTCTAGGACCGCGATGCTTACTGAAGAGGGAGCAGAGGCAATTAGAAGCGCATTCCACTGCAAATTCTATCGAAATCTGGCACTTGCTATCGCAGCCTACAATTTTCGCAGGGTCGGGAACATCAGATTATGCGAGAAGCTTGTTGACTTTATCGACAATGAACTGAGGTTATTGATGCTAGAGCGAGAGCAGTTTTCACAGTCATTTCCGAACCCCGTACCTCTAAACTTCAATCGCGAAGGATGAAGTTTGAAGTAAGCTGGTGCTTGTTACGTCTAAACATAACCCGAACGTATGGCAACTTGAGAAGTGGGCAAAGGGTTTCTACAGTGTGTACGGCATCAATGATGACAAGAAATACTATTCCGATATCTGGCTTCCCGCAACAAGTCATGCCAGTACTGTTGCCGAAGGAGTTAGACTCAACAAGCATGAGGACACTATCTATTATTTGGGAAACGTTTTGGCGTGGGTCCTTTCGTTCGTCGAGAGATTCAGACTCGATCTGAACGTGAGTAAAGCGGGGAGAAGTACTCTGAGGAAACACGGTGAGTGTTGGACAGATTGGATTCTTCACAAGTTCCCCGGAGTATGTCACATCTGTGGGAAATCACCTTGCATTTGCGCGACCCTACGTGATGTCATGGAACTCAGGAAGGGCGAGAGAAAATTCGAATTTGAAAGTCTCATGAAAACGCGCGAAAAGCCGATTAAACAGGCGTACGCGAAGATGGTTCAGAGAGGGGAGGCGTCGAGAACGATGCCTCAGCTTTTTGATATGTTTAAAGAAATTTATGGCGGAACCCTTTGGGGAATGGATATTTCCGATATAGCGTTCCATTTCGTCGAGGAAATTGGTGAGGTGTCCAAGGAAATCTCTTACTTGGAGGCCATTTGTGGGGGACATACAAAGGATGACTGGGGGAATTACGTGGAAATCACTAAGGGTGTTCGGGTTTGGGACAAGTATTCTATAGTCTGCCTAGGGTTAATGCATGAACTCGCTGACGTATTTTCCTGGGTAACCGCCTTGTGTTTCAAGGCTTGTCAGCTTTCGAGCGAGCAGTGGCAGTCTAGAGATGTCTTAATCAAGCTATATACTGGCCAAATTCTCCAGGACAAAGGTAGACATTCCGTAACAATTACGGGTGACAGGATCAAATTCGTCTGCCGATATTGTGAGGAGGAAACTTGCAGCAGCGGCTGCGTCCAGAAACAAGTACGGAAACGGCTCATGGACGGACGCAACGAAATGGAGAAGAAATTCGCATACGAGTCGTAGAAAGTCCCCTGCGTAGCTAGATGTTTCGAAAACTCGACTTGTGAATAGTCGGCATCACTTTCTCCCTGTCCCTGATTCATCCTTGCATCTATCCTATTTCTAAGTTCGCCTATCACTTAGTCGAGCTGACGCTTGTGGAATCGAAATCTTCGAAGCAATTGATTGTTGGAGAACTGTATTCAAGAAGAGATCTTGCAAGAAAATTCAGGATAACGGATGCTTCGAGGAATAACGGCATTTTCAAACCTCGGCAATTCAAATCAGTCTGGCTATTCGTCACGGAGAAAAAACCTTCATGGCAGACACAATACCGTGACAGGCTCCGCGCGGCTGACCTATACATGGATGGGCAGACTTCTGGACGCACTGACAAGCTGATAATGAATCATAGATCGCAGGGGCTTGAACTTCTCCTATTTTATCGGAAGTGGAAGCAGCAGTACCGAGATTTCGCTTTCAAATACCAAGGCCCCTTCCGCTATGTTTCGCATTCAAAGAATGGTCCGAAACACTTCCATCTCAGCCGACTCTCGGTCAAGCAAAAGTGGTGGCAAACACATCTGACACCTGTCCACCGCCCTCGAAAATTGCTATCTGGATCTGGAAGGCATGCAGGAAGACCGAATTACCGAGTCATCAAGAGCCCGTTGGATCTATCTAGGAAATTGATGAAGGAACGTTTTCGCAAATCCCTTTCAAAGAAGGAGGTAATGGATCTCATGAATGAGCGAACGCAGGCTCACCAGGATTTGGTCGCGAAACTGTATATGTTCTATGCAGAGGCAGGTCTGGAGTGCAGAGACTGGCCCTTTGATCTACTTGCCATTAAGTCGAAAACATATCTGTTGCACGAAGTGAAAACTGTTAGACCAAACAGCCTGCGTGATGAGAGAAGACGCATCCGAGAGGCCATTGGTCAGCTAGCCTACTACGAATACTTTGATGTAATTCCAAAGATTCCACCGGGCTCCCGAGTTGAGAAATTCGTTGTGTTGCAGCGAGAACCAGCTGCTGAACATGTATCCTTTCTGAAAAGCAAGGGAATCGGCGCGATTTGGATCGACTCTCATAGAGAGATTCAAGGCGACGAAAGCTCACTGCATACTATCAGAAACCTTGTTCGCGCGAGCAGTGATTGATTTCAAAATGAATGAACTCAGACTCCCACAAGTGCAATTTACCAGCAGAGTCAATGACTTGAGTTGTGGTTGTATTGGAGATTCGTGACTTACAGTCCAAGAGAGGCTATGCGGCACATCAGAGGCTTTTGATGTAGGCAGCCTATTATCTAGTCCCAAGGTGGAAGTTTCGATATCAGATTCTCACACATCTCTTCCAGTTCTGAAATAAGTTGAGGCTTCTCAGCAGCTTGCATGGAGGATTCGACCAGTGCAGAAATCCTCAGTCGGTCGAAGACTATGCCCGCTTGGGTTGAGAGACCGCGCCAATTGTGATCACGTCCGAACACAGAAGGAATTGAAAATGCTTGCAACGGAGGCACATGCCAGTCTATAATCTTGCTCCAATACTTCAAATCAAGTTCCAAAATTTTCTCTTTCCAATCCTTTCCAGCCGCACAAGCCACTAACAAGATAACTTGACTTGGATGTCTGTCCTCGAATGGAACCCATGCTACAACATCAGCTCCTCCGTCTTTCCAAGTACGTGCTGAGTAAGCTATGTGTTCTGGCTTTATCGGATTCTCGCCAAGTTGATTCGATAAATGATCAAGACATCGCTCAAAACCGGCAGGGATCGGCGTTGATCTCGGGAACCCGATGTTCATAGTTGAACCGTGGAGATATTCTCGTGCTGCAAGTTCAGAAAGCTGCTCAAATTGTTTAGCAAGCTTGGGCCATAATGACGTGTCTTGAGAGAGACCCGTGTCTCGAAGAATTGTCAAAAGCAGTTGATACGAGTAGGCGACTCTCTGGTTCCACTGTTGCTTGACCTGGAATCGAGTACCCTGCGTCACTAAGGGATAGGATTTCGCCAACCGACTTCTCCAATTGATTTCCGTGTAAATATCTTCGATTACGCTTTCGTCCAATCCCTCGGCGCTGAATGCAAGTTCGATCTGCGAGCGTGACAGGGACTGATCCGCGAAGAGGCATGAGGCCTCTACCCAATCTGCTAGATCTGGTGTTTCTTCTGAACTTGGCAGGGCAATCATTCAGTAGTCACTTTGATGTCAGGGAATTGCTTGATGACTTGTTCGAATGAATCGGCGACACGCTGCACCGCCGCCAAAACGTCTCGATTACGCTTATGCCTATGAAGGGCCACCAGAGCTTCATCGAGAAGTTTGCCTGCTTTCAGCAAATTATCCAGGAGCTTCCGCGATTCTCCTCCGACATCGCTGTATGCTTTCCAGAAGTCTCTTGTCACTTCGAGAGTTCTTCGGGCGTTATCGTCTGCAAGGATTTCTCCAAGTTTCTTCAAGTCTCTTGATTCAGGCATCGCCGGAGGCTCATCTTCGGTTCCATGAACGTAACTGATTACATCAGCGAGTTTAGAACGCTTGCTGCGAGGTACGGGTGCCTTTAGCTCTTGCAGTGTTTTACCAGTTCTTAGCCCAACATACGCCGCGATATTTTGGTACCCTAGAGCGCGGAAGAAGACTGAGAAATTCTGCTCTAGTCGGCTTGTGTCGATTCTGAACTCCCTAGCTTGAATTAGGGCCTTGTAGGCTATGTAGTTCTTACGCACGACTGAAACTGGGCACCCAATTTCATCCGATGCTGACTCAAAATCACGCCTTTTTTCGACGAGGTTTGTAATGAAACGGGCTTTCGGTAGTGGCTCCCACGACACAATGCCTGCTACATGGCGATAGCCTAAGAAGGACGTTAGGTCCTCGCGATTATCAAACACTATGACTGGTACTTCGGTAATTTCATACTTCCTTCTCCTTTGCAGTTCTTCCCAGAAGTCACCGTCCTTGACTAACGACCGGTGTCGAGGCTCCAGAAGAAGCTTGAGGGCAGCGAGCCTCCGGTTTCCTTCGACTACTATGAAGTTACTATTCCTTCGTATGGCAACAAGAGGTTCTTGTGGGAAGTAACCGTTGTCTGCCAGCGATTCACCAATTTGCTTCAGTTGGTAATCTCTATCAAGAACTTGTAGCAAATCATCCTGGGTGGCATTAGCAGTTCCGTCTAACCGGAAGTTCTCTCGATCAATCAACAGCCTGCTAACAGGTAGCCATTCCGGAAGTATTTTCACTTGAGCCTTGGGTCGCAATCAAACATCATAGTTATGATGGTGATGAGAACTTGAAAAGCATTGGGCAAGCGAGGTTATAGATGGCTTCGACCTCATTCTCTTTCAAGATGGGACCGAATTCTGTCATTTGCGTTCAGAAACTGGACTGGGACAGGGACGTTTTGCAGACCAATCGCATCGAAACTTACAAGCGACCATTGACCGAGTCATGGGTGAGTTATTGGCTCACTATTTCTATCTTTTTCAACAGGGGCGGGCAGAGCCATTTTGAGTCGACGGTTCAGTAAGAAGCAACTTACTGCAAGACTGCTTTCTTGGCATAAATCGAACTATCACGAATATCCGTTTCGTGAAGAAACCGACCCATATCGTGTCTTGGTTTCTGAAATCTTGCTGCGACAAACGAGAGCAGAGCAGGTTTCACCTGTTTATCGGAGATTCGTGAAGAAGTATCCTCACGTCCAGGCCCTTGCTAAGGCAGAACGCAGAAGTTTACAGCACTTACTAAATCCGCTAGGCATTAAATCTAGAGTTTCAGACCTACTTGGGCTTGCTAAACGAATCGAGAAGGAGGAATGTGGAGAGATCCCGAGCAGTTATGGGAAACTCGTTAAGCTTCCGGGGGTCGGCCGATACATCGCAAACTCGGTTCTTGTTAAGGCCTACGGGGAAAAACTTCCATTGGTCGATTCGAATGTCAACCGCGTGCTATCCAGGCTTTTTCAAGCCAGCAGCCATATCAATGACGAAAACGCCGAGCGTCTGTTCATGAGCGTTGCCAAGTATGTAGACCCAGTTAGATTGAACTATGCGGTTATTGACCTCGCCCACACGATATGCACCTATGCAACTCCTCGGTGCCCATCCTGTCCACTTGGACGATCATGTCGTTACGCTTTGTCTCGTGATTAACTTGCTTGCTCTAGGATCGATTCACAGAGTTTCTCGGCAAGCAGCGGTGGAGTTGCGTCCCCAATCTGAGCCCAAGCTGATGCTCTATCTCCGGCAAAACGGTAGCGGTCTGGAAATGTTTGAATTCTCTTCAACTCAGAGATTCTCAGTCGACGATTTTTCCAATGAAACGGTCCGCAATATGGCCCTGGATGAGCTTGTATCGTCCACGACGGAAGTTGAGGGCTTAATTTGAGTAGGAATGACCAGTAGCGTGATCGCCATCGAAATATCGCCTTTCGCCTCCCTCTGGCTTTTGAAAGATGGAGATAGTTCTTTCCAGGGGGAATTGTCGGAAGTAGATGAGCCCACTTACCCGTAACGGTCTCACCATCTTCCGGCTTATCGTCAAGTCCGCGAAATGCTTCTGCGGCTGATATGTAATTATTTGCAGAATGCGTTGATTCGGGAAAGTTGAAGCATCTTCCGTCTTTCAGACCTACAATGAAAAGCCGCTCTCGCTTCTGAGGAATACCGAAATTCGCGGCGTTGACGATTCGCCAGCTAAGCCCATAGCCGGATTTTCTGAATGAATTGATCATACGTCTGAATAGTGGACGGCATGGTTCAAACAAAAGCCCACCAACATTCTCAAAGATAAACCCTGTCGGGCGTAATTCCCTTACGAGCCTCGCAAAATGCCACAGAGTCGGAATCCTATAGTCTGTCATCACATTGGATAACCTGTTTGGGACCCAGAATGCAGATTTTGAATACGGACCACACGGAGCCGCCCCGCTGAAAAAGATCTTGTCGCTTTTCTTGAGTCCTGCTCTCTTAAGGATAGACAAGCCTGAGATTCTAGTAACGTCGTCTTTGACAACTCTCCAATTCGGCTTATTCAACGAGAGCGTCTTCACTCGAACGGGATTAATTTCCACACAAAGTCGAACTGCAAAACCTGCCGCCTCGGCGCCAATGTCGAGTCCCCCAGCCCCAGTATAGAGTGAGATTATTCCCGTTTCACTGGTCAAAGCAGACGCCTATCTAGAACGTCTGCCGCACTGGGGGGAGAGTTGAAAAATAGGTCTTGCGAGACGTGTTATGTAAAATCTAGCAAAGTTTACGGATCTAAACATAGAATGTAGACACCTCTCCGTCTTAACTCTCGGCAACAAGATAGCGTGCTGAGCTCTAAAGTTTTCGGTTACAGGTAACGTCAAGTCCTCGTCACCTAGCATCCGCTAGAATGGGTTGTCAAAAACCGTCACCTACCGGTTGCGCATCTTAACTATTGACAACATCTATGGATGTGCCCATCCATTCATTTTTTCTCGGTCCATGAGTTTCCAGGTCATGGTTGAGGTCTTGGGATTCTTAATTGTTAGGAGTCCTTTCTCTCTGAGTTGCTTGACAAGGAATGGGCTGGGCGTGCTTTCAGGAGGTAGTTCGAGTTCTTCGCGTACGGCGGGCCAGTTTGTAGTTCCTCCTAGTTGAGCGATGATGGCTATTATTCGGTCCGCCCGCTCTGCCAGGCTGGGACGAGGAGCTTGCGGTCGTGTTTGAGGTTGAACCTGTCTCAGCGTTATCGTTGAGCCGTTAATCTTGGCCCTGTAGTGTAGTTTTGCGTCTTCGCCGCCCTCCGTTTGAAGTTTTTTCAGCAGTATTTTTGTGTCATCATTACTGGGCACGTATAACCGTAGGCTATAGTGTACCTTGTCTCCGATTTTTCTGTTCACTTGAATTCCTAGCGTCCAGTGTCCATCATTGTCAGACATTGCTGTACCTCCAAGGTTCAATGGACCGGAGCAGTTCCGGGTTCCCTGTTAGATGGGCTACAAGATTGATCGCGAGTAGAACGATTAGGGAAGCACAGAGATGAATTGTGACGCGGGCTAAGCCACGCAGCGTGAGGTCCCTCATTCCAAGTTGTTCTTTCAGTTCAGAGAATTGTCGCTCGACAGATCCTCGAAGTTTGTAGTATCGATTCCATTCCGGCGAGTGGCGTGCAATTGGGAGGATGAGGTCCAGTCGACGCCCTCTCGTCCCCTTAGGTTTCCGTCGCCGGTTGTATGCGATTATTGGTTTGGCTTTATGCTTGAGTGTTGCAAAGTAGTTGTTTCGAGCGTCATAACCTGCGTCTGCAATCGCGACCGAAAAAGGCACTTTTGCTTGGACCAATCTTTGAATCAGCTTAGGAAATTGCGGACTGTCAGAGCAGTTGCCTGAAGTGACAGTGAATTCAATCGGCGCACCTAATTTGGCAGAGAGCGCTGTGTGCAATTTGTCGCCGAAGAACGGTTCCTTCTTGCCAGTCTTCGAGTTGATGCGAATGCCCCACTTAGCGTCAGGATCGGAAGACCTACGGCGGCCTCTTCCAGGTCGAGCGTATGCATTGATGTTAGTAGAGTCGATTACAATGACTTCTGCAAGGTCAGGCCTCACGAGTAGCAAGCAATCCCGAACTTTGTGGAAGACCTCGGTGAAAAGCTCTGAACCAACTCTCTTACGAAAATCAGAGAAACTCTGATGTTTAGGCGGCTTCTTGAACCCTAGCTTCTGAGCCCATAAACCGTCGTTTTCACCTAGTTCTTCCTCTAGTTTCCTGAAAGACTTGGTCTGACGTAGAGCTTTGAATAGATGAGCACGAATCTGAGGTATCGGAGGGACTCGCGGTCGTCGCTTGCGTCGGGAATACATGCGGTCGACGAATTCCTCCACCCACGTGAGGTCGAGAGTCTCGAACAGAAGCTCTATGCAGGGTTCAGAGATACTAATTCGCTTACATTTTTCCTGTGAGGAGTCGTGCCTTTCTAACATTGGTTCGACCTCCTTGCTGATCGGGTAGGGGTGCCTCCCTGCCCGCCCATTTCGTGGTCACATGACTACTATGTGACATGACTATAAAATGTTTGTCATGTGACTTGATATTCAGAGAACTTAGCCTAGCCAACCTGCGGTGTCGTGGGTCATTGCTGAAAAAGTGCGGTTCCACGACGCCAGCATCGGGCCAGTAATTCAATTCATCGTTGTTTTCGCTTCTGCATATCTTGACCATGATACGGTCTCCTGAACGGTTTGCGCCTCTCGGGGGGCAGTTACTTTCCGGTTCAGGAGACGACACGCAGAGCGGGTCCAACGGGGGCAGGGTCGCCTTACCGGGCCGAATACGGAAGTCTACCTTTAGTCGAAGCCGACTTGTAACGCGGTCGGTAGCCCCGCAGGACTATTGCCGATCCACGATACAACCAACTTGACAATCTAAGACGCGCGAAACGAACTCATAAACCCTAGCAGTATTTGTGGCCCTAAGAGGATGACCACTTAGGCCCTAAGAGCTCATCCTCCGGAAGAATTTTCCGACAGCCTATAAAGTAGCCCGGCAAAAAACTCCATGGTTAACTGAGTATATGAGGGATTTTAGGTCCTTAATTCGATGTCGATTTAGGTGCTTAAATCGACAGGGCTTTCGACGAACTACTTCTAGTCTAGGCCGTAACATCAAAAGTTGTCGGCTGAGGCACTCAGTTTTCGAGGCTTTTTCTCCTCATTTTTCCAAGCATTAAATACTAGTTCTTGGCGTGTGAACAAAGCGGTTCAAGTCAAGAAGATGTTGTCGACAACAATAAGATGAATTGATTGAGGTTTAGGCATCTAGCCGTTTTATTCCCTGTCGCTCTCATTCTCGCACTGATGATAATTTCTGTCTATGCTCAGTACGGCGGCCCTTCGCTAACAATTTCACCGACAACGGTGCAGCTTGGTGACGCTGTGAACTTCAACTGGGGCTGCCCAAGTGGGCTAATCTACTACTACCCATCATCCTCATCCCACGCTGGAAGCAGTGCGACTCTGCCATTCATATTTGCCCAGATAACGGTCACCCGGATGCAAGAGTATCCGACATCGATACCTCCGTACTTCAGCCCTCAGCTTCAAAGTCTAAGCGGAACTCTGCCGTATGTGGCCCCAACCAACGGGACCTTCACGGCTATTCTCCGTTGCTATTACGATGGCAGCGGGGTAGGCCTCGGGTACTATTCTTGTCCCGCTTGCAGGGATGGCGGACAATTTGTAGTGACTTCGCCGCCAGCTATCACTACCACAACTACATCGTCCTCCACAATCTCCTCTTCAACTTCGATCCCATCAACTACAACTTCGACCCCATCAACTGAGTCATCTACCGCGGAGACAGTCAACCAACACCTGGACTACACAGGGATGCTAATACCGGCCCTAGCTATCGGGTTAGCGGGCGGCGGCGCTGCCCTCCTCTACCAGAAGAAGAAAACGGACCCATGCGCGGACCTTGGAAAATCGTACGAAAAAGCCAAGCAGGCAGCTGACCTGGATAAGGACATGATGAAGCGCGATGCGAAGAATCTCTTGCACACGCTGAACAAGGTAAGGAACATGTTTCTTTCCAACGAAGACATCAAGAACTGGGCACTCGTGACGGGAGCGCTGATTCTGATTGGCGAAATATTGCCAGAATTAGCGGGCGTGGCGTTACTAGGCTACGAGGTCGAAGCCTCAGCATGGACGGAACTCGCGAACGTGGGCCGAGGGGTGAATAAGCTCTGGAAGACTTGGGGGAAATACGGCGAAGATGTTTACAAAGGCGCCGAGTGGCTGTGGAAGAGCAAAACCACCGAGTTTATGAACGGAGCCCAGGAAGCGGGGCAAGAACTTGAGCGATTAGAAGCAGACACTAAGAAGTATTTTACAGATTCGCCGAAAGCCGATGCCCTGAAGAAGAAATATGACGACTGCGAGGCAGAGCGCGGTCAGCAGGCAGCACCCGCGGGCTCGGACGACGCCAGCCTAACAGACGAGGCCGGAGACCAATGCGACGACGTCACCCCAGGAACTTCGATGGCTGCTGGAAACACCAGTTTTTGGAGCAGACTCCCGTCGGGAAGTCGTACTGGAGGCTCGCTAAGGATCGCCCCTAAGTCGAAGGTTAAATGGGAGAAGCCCCCGACCAAGACGCCTCCGACCGAGACGCCTCCTCCTACGCCTCCGAAAATCAAAGTCCCTAGTACCCCTCCTTCAAGCGTTCCGTGGCTTCGTCTGCCAGAAGCATCCCAGGTGGCGAAAATGGAAAACTTGCATGCTTTCAGAATGGACTCCGGAAAATTAATGCTCAACTGGACCGAGACGGCCGCGAGAAAGGAAGCCATACTGGCACTTCCAGAGCTTGGGAGCTGGGGTGCCGCCCTAGCCGCTCCAGCGGCTAAACGCTGGCTCGCGCACGTCAAGGGGACCCTTCTGCTGGCAGAAGGCACCGCGGAAGGCTCGGCCGTCGAAGTCATTAAGGGAGATGTTGAGGTTTGGAACAGCGGCGATCCTGAAAACATACTCACCATCCACGCGGGCGAACTTCTGGTCATGAAACCAAGTCGACAGCCGGAAAAAATTACTTTGGAACTAGATTCCGACCTGATTGAAGCGTTAGACGTGAAAACCGGGAGATGGTGGAGCCTCCCCCCCATGGACGACCGTTCGCTGGCAGCCTTGACCGGCAAATAACACACTTCATATTAGAGATTTTTCGCCTCCCCGAGGTTTCTGGCAACATGGGCACGGTTTGAAGATGAATGTGCGTCTGCGAAGTACCCTAACTTGAACCCATTCGCCGCCGCGATTCTGGCAAAACTCGCAAGTCATATTGACTTCGGTTCTATGGAGGTCGCTTGACGCAGAATCTTACCTAACCCATAACATGCACGACATTTCTCGAAGGTTCCGACCTCACTGTTTTTCTTGGTTATCATAAATTCCCATTTGCCGCTGACGCCATTACACCAGGGACAGGTTTCCTCGTCTAGTTCGCTCACATCGGCGACCTCACAAGTATCGTGATAAATGCTCTACGCGTAAGAGAACTAGAGTCCCGTCCTCTTGGAGCTCATACCATAGGTTGCAGCCGTCACAATGTTTCAAAGGATAATTGTCTTGGCCGAGAAGTTCAATTTCGCATTTTGGGCAGTTCAAACAGATTCACGATTATTGCTGTGAACCTTGCAAGGAGTTAAGGGGAAAAGAGGAAACTGACCTCAGGCTGAGACTTCAGGCAAACTAAGGCATGTCTTCAAGGATTTGTCGAAAGAGAAATAGGAATGCATGCTATATTTCTCGGGAGCCATATGACCGAAGCAATAGCTCCCAGGATACTGAGTTTTGGCAAGCTGAATCAGATTGTCAGCGCGTACTTGACTGCCGGTGGAGATCAAGCAGAGGTAACTCACCGACAAGTTGCCGCAAAGGCAAACGGCATCGTCTCGTCCAATGTGAGTGACAACGCCAAGTTCCTCAAGTCTATAGGGCTAATTCAAGGGAATACGGGGCGTTTTCGCCTCACAGAAGATGGGAAGAGGTACGCCGAGAGCTTACAGTCGGAGACTGATAAGGCAAGTGAACAGGCGCCTCTTATTTTGGCTAAAGCTATCAAACGTAACCCCTTGTTTTCTCAAACGTTAGACTTTGTGACCGCCCACCAACCTATTCCAGAAAAAGATCTGAAGGATGAGATAGCAAGAATTGGGAACATCGATGTCGAAAATGTCTCAACGCCAACTGGTGCTGTCATCGATATGCTGATAGTCGTGGGACGACTGAATAGACGTCCTGGCCCAATAACCGGACAACCTATGATCACCTCATCATTAAGTCCTAGCTCAGTAGCAAGCGAATGACTCACCCGTGTCCGTGATATGGCCAAAGTACTAAACATGTGAACGCTCTGAAGAAAGTGGGGCCTTTCATACATGAATGGGGAAAGACTGGCCGAGTTGCGAAAGGCAAAGGGTTTTCCTACCCAACAAGAATTTGCCGACGCAATTCTCGTCCACCAATCTACGGTCCAAAGGTGGGAATCAGGAGAGAGCAAAGGACCAACGGGAGCGATCGAGCAGAGGGTTAAGAAACTCCTTGATCCTGGCTACGAGATAACACCAAGAGCTAACCTGAACCTTGGTCGAAAACCTTCTCGGCAGGAATACGGAGTTCCTATCTACGGAGCTCCTATCTACTTCAAGGGGTTAAGATATGCCCCACTAAATGAACAAGGTGTGGTCTATCTTTTCGCACTCGTTGCGGATAAACTTGGTTTTACTGTAGAAGCGATCGGTACCAAATTTCCAGATTGCCAAGCAAAGCAGCGGATCGACAAGAAAGGCCTACGCTGGCGACCAGTCCGAATTGAGTTCGAATACTTGAGCAGCCGTTTCAGAAACCAAAAACATCCTGAAGAAGGATGCGACTTAATCGTATGCTGGAAGAACGATTGGGGCAGCTGCCCACTTAAGGTTATAGAATTATCAACCGAAATAAGAAAACTCGGAGCAAGATTTGAGGAATAGGTTGACAAAATGTAATCCATTCTAATTTTGAACAGAACTCAGGCTGAGACATCAGGAAAACTGAGAAGAGGCTCAGCTACCTCTGAAGAACTCATGACATGTCATTACTCCTTACCCTGGACGGTTTCAGAGTCTTGTTCGTAGTGTTGCAGGAACTTGTGAATCAACTCTAGGTCCTCCTCGATCTTAGGGAGATATTGTCGGCTTCTGGTGGCGAGTCCTCGTATGGCGGAGCCCTTCTTTCCATCCGCCTTGATGAAGGCGTGAATGCGTTTTTTCTCCAGGTCGGTCAGTAGATGTGTGAACATGGGAATCAAGATGCTATAGCTGTAGCAATCCTTAAACTTGCGCTACTATAACTGTAGCCTTGTGACCCTGAAATGAATCCGCTTCTCTTGACCGGTTGGGGTATCAAAATCAAAACTGAAAACCTCACGTCACGTAGCTTTCTCACAATTTTTGATGGGCGACTGAACGAGAGAGAATCAACGATAAGGCGATTTGCCCCTCGAAGATTCCCTTATTCTTCCATCCTCCTTGACGGGTTCAGCGGCTATATTTCGATGCAGGCGATTCATTGGCTAGCCCGAAACGGAACTCCGGTCTACGTTCTCGACCTCGATGGACGTTTGCTGTCCGTTCTTCTTCCTGCCTCGCCGGTGAAAGCTGATGCGAGAATCGGACAAATTCACGCGGCAGACGATCCCAAGAAGAAATTCCAGCTAGCGAAACTTTTCGTTGAAGCGAAGGTTCAGCGAAGCCTGCAAGTTTTGGATTGGATAGAGCAAAGTCATGATGTCAGCAAGGAAGTTCGAGCGACGAGGTTTGAAGCAAACAAACTCAAGATGGCTAGGACAGTTGCGGATTTGCGGATCACAGAAGGACGCATTGCTCAAGCCTATTGGCGAGCCTACTCCAAGGCGGTTCCGCAATGTCTTGAGTTTCAGGGCCGAATGACTACAAAGCACAATAACAATGCGAGCGATCCGGTGAACTGCTCACTGAATTACGGTTACGGATTTCTGGAAGCTGAGTGCAGAAAGGCAATCAACGCTGCGGGCCTCGAAAGCTCAGTGGGTTTTCTCCACGATTTCAGCGATTACCAGACAAAAGAAAGCCTCGTCTACGATGTCATGGAACCTTTCCGGTGGCTCGTTGATCTCTCGGTGCTTCGGGCGTTTCAGTCAAGAATTCTTGACTGGCCTTCGTTCTATTTCACGGCGAACGATTACCGTTACCGTTTCACCCTCGAAGCCAAGAAGCAATTCATCGCAGTACTCAAAGAACAATTCAACAGAGGCGTACCATATCGAGGCCAACGAATGCGATGGGATAGTGTGATCCAACAGAAAGTCCTAGAACTTAGCCGGTTCTTTGTCGGCAAATCACCTATGCCAGACTTCGAGGAACCTTCCCCGAACCTCGAAAGATTCGACAGCAGGGAATTACGTGAGCGAATCAATTCCCTAACCTCGGACCAAGCTAAGCGATTGGGGATTGGTAAGAGTACGCTTCACTACTTGCGCAAGAACGCCTCGCATAGAGGTCAATTCACAATTTACAAGCCCGTTATGACGAAGTTATCTTCCTAAGGGTGGGTTCAATCCCAATGGCCCCACGAGCCTGGTACCACTAGACTTTCTTGTTACATTCCTGTCTGGGCGCACATTCGTCGATTAATCGCACAGATTGTGAAGTCAATCTATGTGGATAGACCAGTAGGAAGAAGTACAGGAACTCAGGGCGGTCATATATCACCGCGGGAAGAGTTGAATCCTTCCGATTTGCCAACTCACTTAGCTTTTTCCAACTCTGTGGAGCGTCGAACGACCATGTGTTGTCTTTTCCTTCATCGCTTTGCCAAAGAAGATAGTGCCACTTATGCAGCGGGCTGTATTCACACAGAATCGTCTTTGATATTCTCTTCCACAGCTCATCCAGTGACGTTCTCTTGTTTCTGCGAACGGAGAAATACACAACTGGAGCCAAATGGTATGAAAGGTCAAGGAAATTCTCTCTCTCAAAGCCGGGCAACTTCATAGCTGCGCCTATGCATTTTTCCACCTGCAAGTAAGGATCAGGCACTTTTGATGCAAAGTCAGACGGGCTCTTATCCGATTCGTCCTGCAAAGATAGGTCTGCCAGAACCTTGAGCATTATGCTCCAAGAGAGTTCTTCTTCATTCATTGATTCACAGAACAGACTGATAATCAGATGGTAGGGTGTGGCAGACTGTCCCCAATACCAGAGCCAATCCTTGTGATTGCTCTTTATGAGCTGAATGATTCTTTCGTCAGGCATTGCTCTTTCGTTCGACTTCTTCATTCCGAACAGGTGTAAGGCACACATCCATGCGAGAACCATCGTCAACCTTGCTTTGTATACAATAGCTCCATCGCCCATCGGAGCACCTTCGAGATAGTTTTGCCTTGACAGGAACTCCGCCTCTAGATCCTCCAGTTGTTCGACAATTCTCTGGATAATGATTTCATACGTTCGTGAATATGTCTCCCCCTCTAGCGCTTGCTTCTCAGCTAGAGCAAGGACGGTGGCAAGGTAGACGATCCAACATTCTACTATCGCAACATGATTTCGTTCCTTCTCGAAAGGAGAAATCAAGTATTGTGCAATGACGGCAGCACCTGATATTCTTCTTTGAAGCTCACGAGCGGATTCCGTCAAAGGCGTTCCTATGCCAAGAAGCTGTTTCAGAAATGAAGCCAGTTTGTCTTTGTCGGGCAGGCTTCTCCCGTCAGTGAGGTATAATTCTAAGAAATCTTTGAGTGGGGTCGGTTTCTGTGGGAAGAAACTTCCAGCAGCATCTACGAATTTGCGTAAAAGCTGAGGCCCCAAGATTAGGCCTACCTTCGGTAGACCTAGCTGTTCCCAATGAGCGTTCTTTTGAGCAATTGACCATCGGACCGGATCATCTATCGTCCCGTTGGTTACCAAGAAATGTTGAACTGGCTGACTCTTGTCAACGGCAGGATGGATTACCGGCAACTCGACAAGGTCCTGAATCTCGCCCTGCATAGTCCGCCATCTAGCTAGATTGATGTCGCCTGTTTTGAGTTGGTAGGCGTAAACTGTCCCGTCAGGGGCAGTGGCGATGATGTCTTTTCCTTGTTCCAATTGACCATGCTTGGAAATGTGGAGTATTGTAAAGCCTTCTTGCATCAGACACTGGCAGAATGGAATTTGATAGCCTCTTTCGTTCGTGCTAGTCAACCAGTCTTCTACTATTCTCTCTATCAAGCCATTCCTTCCGTTTTCTATCTATGATCTCGTTGTATCTCCGTTTATACTCCTGATTCTTCTCAAGCTCTGGTAGCATTGCTCTCATCTTTGCAGCTGCGCTCGGGCTGAGAATGATGTCTTGACCGAGTGGATTTCCGTTTGAATCAAAGTCTATCATCATTTTTTCGAATGCATCGAGGATGGTTGAGAATGAAAATTCCCCTTTTGCGCCTACGACGTTCTGCGCTTGTTCAGCAGCCTGTTCCATTGCTTTGAGCATTATTTTCTCTTCTTGGTTCTTGATGCTTTGGGCCAACTCGTCAAGTTTGGCGTAGTATGCATCCATTCCGTTGGCGATGATGTCTTCCTTTCTCAACAATAAGCCCGCACTGGCCTCTTTCATCTCACTTTCCACAGGCAAGTCCTTGCCAGATTTCACGCTGATTATGTCTCCCTCGTGCATGATCCACCGCGGGATCGTCCCCATGAACGAACCTCGCCTTGCAGATTTTCTAATTCTGTCCGTGAAAAACTGATTCGCAGCTTTCTTCACAGATGGAAAGTCAGGTAACAAATATCTCACGTCAATCTTCGATGACCAGTCAAACGTCATGAGCTTATTCTCGTCCTCTCCAATATGCATTTGGAATCGAATCGCTTCTCGACGATCTAGAATGTGCCCTATCGCATTAATGCGGTAAACACCACCGGCCCCACCACTTTCGTCGTGGGCGTAGCAGGGCGAGCATAGCGAGAAGGTGCGCACCACTAGACCCACACACACTTTCCAACGCTTAACGACGACGGTTCAAATTCTGTTGCTCGCTCCAGGAGTACACACACCGGCAGTTCATGTTGAAGCGCAAACTTGACGCTTCCAAAACGTCGGAGTCTCTTTTCTAAACCTACGAGCGAATTTAGAATCGAAGTTGCGTAGGGCTAGAAATACCAATCAACTTTATTCGGCACCGTGCATGTAGGTGAGCGGTGTCTGAGTCGGCTAGTCTGTGGAATGGTCTGCTCTTCCAAATTGCTAAACATTGGATAGCTGGCGAGACCTACGAGGTGGCGATGGAACGCGCTGAGCAATCGAACGCTAACAAAATGCTGGGAATCATAAACCTTCTTGGAGAGGATGTCGCCGCACAGGATGAAACTGCTGCTGCCACGACAGAGTATCTGGAGATCCTGAAAGCAATCGACGCACGTAAGATCCGAAGCTGCATATCCATCAAGCCAACCCAACTCGGCCTGAGTATCGACAAGAAACTCTTCGAAGACAATTTGAACAGCATTCTAAGCACCGCAAAATTATTCGGGAACTTCGTATGGATCGACATGGAAGGATCCCCATACACAACGGATACGATCGATTCATACCTAGAATTCCGGAAGAAATTGGACAATGTTGGGGTTGCGATCCAGTCATACTTGAAGAGAAGCGAGGAAGACGTGAACCGAATCCTTGACTCAAAAGGAATGATAAGGTTAGTCAAAGGTGCCTACAACGAGAAACCCGCGATTGCTTTCAAAAGCAAGAAGCAGATCAACGAGAACTTCTCAAAGCTAATGCGAATGATGTTTGAGCGGGGACACGGATTCGCCATCGCTACCCATCATGAGAAATTGATTGAGGAAGCAGTGGAACTAAGCAGGAGTCGGCAGGTAGATTTCGAGTTTGAAATGCTGATGGGGATTAGGGACAAGAAGAAGATTGAACTCGCCCAACGTGGATATCGAGTGAGCGAATACATACCATACGGGAAAGGTTGGTGGGCCTACTCGGTACGGCGAATTCGCGAACATAAAAGCAACATATTCCTCCTAGCCCGCTCGCTCGTAAGCGGCTAAGCATCCCACTATAGGTCAGTGGAAATGGGTTTACTCGGTTTTGCGATGAATATCGCACATGCGACTAGCGAAGGATGAACCCTTTACCCAACGGATCGTCTGGCGCGATCAAGAACTCGTTTCGGCCCGTAATCCAAGCGCGGCCCTCGACTTGCGGGATGACCGCTTTGAAATCACCGACTGTCGTCTCATTGACTACTCGACCAGTAAATCGGGTTCCGAGAATACTTTCAACGGTAAAAGGTTCGCCTAGACTTAACTCACCACGAGAAAATTCGAGAGCGAGACGCGCACTAACACCCGTTCCCGTTGGCGAGCGATCCACTTCGCCATCCGCGAAAATGCATACATTCCTAGAATTCGCGTCGGATTGTACCGCTGGGCCGATGAAGATCGTGCCGTATAGGAAGGAAAGATCAGTTTCTGTCGGATGACGAATTGGGCATAATGATATGACGGCGCGCTTAATGGCCATACCACATTCTATGAGTCGACGAAGATCGCTTGGTGCCAACTCCACACCCACCTTACTTGCATGGACGAATGCATAGAAAGCCCCGCCGAACGCAATGTCGAAATGAATCCGTCCGAATCCAGGAACCTCGACCGTCTGATTGGCTGCATAGACGAAAGACGGAACGTTATCGAAGGCCACACTCGTCACGCGCAGCCCAGTGTCTCCAACGGCCATCGAGAACCTTGGGTATGCAGTGATTCGGCCAGCAGGTGTGTCAATCTTAACCACTTCGCGCCGTGGCAGAATTCCCGTTTCAATGGTCGTCATTGTAAGTGCAATTATCCCGTGGCCGCACATTGTGCTCCAGCCTTCGTTGTGCATGAAGAGCACGCCCATGTCGGCATCATCCGTGACGGGCTCGGTAATGATTGCGCCATACATATCTGCGTGGCCACGCGGCTCGAACATCAACGCACGCCGCAAGCCATCGTAGTGTTCGCGCGCATACCGACGTTTCTCAAGCATCGTACTGCCCGGAATCGGATCGATACCGCCTGTGATGAGCCGTAGCGGTTCACCCTCAGCATGTGAATCAATTGTTGCAATGCGTTGCCAATCAGAAGGCGGTTGCCAGTGAGACAATCTGCTCAGCTCCGCGAGGAAAATAGGAAAATCGGACACACGCTCTTCAGGAAGCAGAGTTCCACTCGGAACGGACTGCGAAAGCAATCGTACGGGCTATTCTGGTGGAATCGCTGCGAAACACAGCCCGACATCTATTCCTTGCTTCTTCCTGTACCAGCGGAATGCGTAGTAGACGGGTAACCAGATGAGGAAGCTTAGTCCGACAAATACGTAAGATGGCACGTTGACAAGACCATAGGTTGGGTTTGAAAGTGTGTATATGCCGACAGCTGCCTCGAAGGCAATGGCGATCAAAGCGATGATGCTTATCACCGGAACACGTCCGACCTTGTACTTCGACACTGGTGAAGCTCGGTAAATATCTGCTCTTCTCCACGGCATTACTAACGCCGACAAGGCCGCACCGATGACGAGAACGGCTGCTGCTACAGTTGCTCCCAGCAGGATGGTCCCGAAGCCTGTGAAGAGGTAGACGGGCACCAAGAGAAAAGCAATGATGTACATGCTAAAAACCGCGTATGTCGGCAAATGCCATCTATCGCTCACATGTCCCGCCTTATCGAAGAAGACGCGGTCAAATGACATTGCCATCAAATTCCTTGACCCTGCGAGGTTTGTGTTGTATGTTATGTTTAGACTGTTGGCTATCAAGCCTATGAAAATTAGTGAGGTAATCACGGGGCTCGCCGACATCAACGATGCAAGGAAGTACGCATAAGGTGGCTGACTTAGCGCATATTGAGGTGCTCCTTGGAAGAACAGGTATCCCAGGGAAGCTAGAAAGCTCTGACCCATAGCATAATTGAAAACCAAAGATGTAATGATGATGATGAAAGCACAGAACCAGACTGCGCCCAGAATGGATTTTGCATTGGCTTTCAGACTGTTGGCGCCTTTGATTTCCCCCGCGTTTTCAGCAATCCAAGTGTTCCCTGCGATAGGGAAGAAAATGAACGGAATAAGCAGCAGGGTCCCTGTGAGACTGAAATTCTGAGAAGGTTTGAACCCATAACTCCCGGCCGCTTGCATAGTTGAAGAGTATATGTCCTTAGTACCGAGGATGCTGTTGAACCGACTCTGCCAGCCAAACGGTCCGACCGCAAGCGGCACTATCACCGTCAATGCAAAGCTAAGGACCATGAACCCGAACAGAAAATATTGGAATTTCGCGTAACCCTTCAGGCCGATTATGTGCATTAAGATGTTCACTATGAACAATGGAATCATTACCACAACTACTGCCAGAGGCGTCGCGAACCATTGACCAAGATTAAGTAACGATTGGTCGTTGTAAATCATTCCAAGTGTGCTAAGCCAAGGGGAGAAAATCGCGCTGGCAATGAAGCCTGGCGTGATGACGTTCCATATCATCTGCCAAACGACACACCAGCCGCCTGCGACCATCATTCCCACAGCGGGATGCAAGACTCGGCTGTCGAACACGTAATCTCCGCCGCTGCGAGGCATCATGTGCATCAGCATCACATAAACGAGACCAACAAACGTTCCCCCTATCGCGGCGATAAGGGCGGCAAGAGCGAGACTTCCCCCACCAAACAACCACGCACCTTGCGCGTAGGTTAGAGACACGTACATTGGAACGGCAGCTTGCAGGGTCAAATACATGAACGCGTCTCGAACGTTCCATTCTCGCAATAAGCCGGTTGCTTCTCTTAGAAAGTATGATTTGCCCAAATTCTTTTGAGTCAATTGAAGACCACAGATTTAGTAAAAGTTGAGTGGCGACTCTGTGTGTACTTAAAATATTTCACTATAGTGTACTTACTCTTCTTATGGAGTTTCTTACATACATGCCTGAACTCAAATATGGAAAACACTACTCTGAAAACATTGTGGGCCTAGATCTCATACAGGAAGTGTCGAGAATTGGAGAATGAAAACGGCGCCTATGTAATCGTCAATGGATTCAGACTTTTCTACAGAGTCTTCGGCAAAGGCAGTAACGTTCTGCTATGTCTGCACGGTGGACCGGGAGCAATGCACGACTATTTGCTCCCTCTTGCAAAGTTAGGCGATGAAAATCTGAGAGTCATTTTGTATGATCAGCTTGGTTGTGGAAAATCACAGAAACCGCTTGACACCGCTCTTTTCACAACCGATCACTACGTGGATGAGGTCGAGGAACTCAGGAGAATCCTTGGCCTTGGCAGGATAAACCTCATGGGATCCTCGTGGGGTGGAATGTTAGCCCTATTGTATGCGCTGAAATACCAACAGAACATTAAGAAACTAATAGTCACTGGCGCCTTGGTCAGCACTCACGAATGCGTCGAAGAAATGAACCGGCTCAAAACATTACTTCCTAAGGATGTTCAGGAAACTCTCGCGAAGTACGAAGCCAAGTGGGCCTTCTCACACCCAGAATACCTGAAGGCTGTTGACGTGTTCTATCGTAAATTTCTTTGTAGATTACCGCAATGGCCAGAGGAAGTGACTCGGACTCTGAACGAGACAAGCGTACCTGTGTATTTCACGATGTGGGGTCCAAACGAATTCACGGCGCTTGGAAACCTCAAGAATCTGGACTTCAAAGCTAGCCTTCCGCAGATTACCGTTCCCACACTAGTGACTGGCGGTAGGCATGATGAGGTAACCCCAAGAATCGCACAGGGAATCCACCAGGCAATCAAAGGTTCAAGATTGAGCATTTTCGAAAATAGTGCCCACCTTCCGATGTGGGAGGAACAGGATGAATATCTTCAAACAGTAAGAGAATTCATTTTGAACTGAGGAGAAAACTCAATCTCTTCCTTCACCTTGTAGTACTTTGGACATGGCGCTTCACAGGATGCATTCAGTTCGACAATTAGACTCAATTCGACTTGGCTTTGCCAAATATCTCTGGTGTTTCGACCTCGGTGTTCCACCAGGGTTTGCTCCACTCTTTGTTTATGACGGGCACAGCCTGAAGAATCCGTTCGATCCCGGTCATGATTATAGATATTGTGCTTCTGTCTATATTCATTCCTTCAAGGATCTCTGGCTTCTCCAATATGTTTTGGAGGTTCAACTTGAAAGTCAACGCGAACTTCTTGTCGTGTTCAAGCACTTCATTGATTCTCGTTACCTCTATTGAGTCTGAGTTTTCCCCTACAGGATTGTCAGCGAGAATGGCGCAAACGTCCTTGATGTCTTTCTCCTCCATTCCCATAACGATTCGGTCTGACTTGAAGGGCGAATAGTTCAGGACTCTATAGTCAAGGTCCTCCTCAGATATTCGGGACATCTGTGACCGCGGTACATCGAAAATATACTGGCACTTCGACAAGAGTATGTTCGCGAGGCTTATTGTGTAACGCTGTTGCGTATGATTGAAATCGTCTGCTACATCGACCTTATGCCTAAGATCAATGCAGTCGGTGAGAATATCGAGGACTCCGGGAATCGGAGCACCATCTTCAGCTATCCTCTCGATTGTCCGAACTCTAAACCTCTCCCCTCCTCTCAACGCGTTGAAGGTTTTGTCAGATGCAGTCACGAAATAATGGTACCTAGTTCCGTAAATCTCTCCGAGCCTCTGAAGAAGATTGACTAGTTGTACTCCCCTCTTTCTCGGTACGATCAAATCTATGTCGTTGGGTTCACGGTGGAACGGGTTTCCTGGGGCATTGGAACTCGGTGAGTGCATGCGGATAGCGATTCCACCAAAGAGAAGGGCGGGAATTGGCGTGGGGCCGAAATCCTTCATATCCAGATTTGGGTGGAAATCATGGACCTTATGTGCGTTGGCCGCTGCATAAATCGTTAGAATTGCCCGTTCCATGACGTAGCTTTCGGTGTTAACGAAGGTGGGAATGCTCAGGCTGTGTTTGATCTCATTCAGGTCAATGTTGCGGGTCAGAGGTGTATCGATCCCAAACTCCGCGCCCGTGTAATCCCTGAAAAAAACGGTTCTTGTCATTGGAAGTGCCTCACCCAGCGATGGGCTGGTAGCTCTTGACGCCGTTCTTATCTAAGTTGATGAGGTAAGCGCGCATTATGCCCTCTGTATATTCGCTCCCCGGGTTGAAGCAGAGAGTTCTACCAATCCTGACGTTCCCTCTTGATTCATGGATGTGGCCATGCAACCCCAGTAGGGGCTGGTGCGTCTCGATGGCTTGACGCACTGCCACGCTGCCGACGGGAACCATGTCGGGAGAAGCCTGAAGCCCTGGCTCGATCTTGGGAGCTATATCGAGATGCGAATTGTAGGGTGGGCAATGGAGGTTGAATATGCAGTCAGTCATTCTCTCGACCCTGGAGGTCAATCTCTCAATTTTCTGGTAGAGCACATCTTCAGCACATTCCCTTGGACTCTTCCACGGTGTCATGTTAGACCACCCTAACGTTATCATTTCATGGCAGTCATCTATTTTGATAACACTCTCCTCAGGATTGACCGCAAAGTCTGAACTGCTCAAAATCTCGTCGATCGAAAATCGATCATCGTTTCCCGGACTCATATAATACCGTATGTCAGTACCTCTAAGCCGCTCCCGAGCCATGTTGACCCATCGCCGAACGGTTTCATTGATTAGTTCCGCGAAGAATCGTTCCCGTTCATCTTTCTCATTACGAAATTTCTCGAGTTGATCGCGAGTACAGCGGGAAAAGTAGTACCCTGCATTTCTCAGGTCTTTCTCCAGTGCGCTCAGTTCATCTGGCGTCTTCGCCAACCGTGTTGTGCCGAGGACATCTGCCGTCCAAGATCCACCGTCTTCGACTATCGGAATGAAGACTTTCCCAGTGAGGTCACCACTTAGAATTAGTACGTTTGCATGAACCATCTTTCCAGCGTTGAGGAATTTCATAAAACTCCTTTCCGAACCATGGACATCGGTCGAAAAGAGCACTCTAGTGGTGGTCGTTTTCTTGTCCCAGCATCCGGTACCTCGATGCAAATTAGAAGCTTATCTAATTAGACTACTTACCAACTTCGAATGAGCTGCAGGGATTTGCTCAGAAGATCAACGAGACCGCCAAGGCGTGTTTGGCCGTGATACGAGTGTGTGGTCATCCCCATACCTAAAGTTAGAATCTAACGGCAATCCGCTCACTTTCGCCATCGCATCCTCTGATTCCGGCTAAACTAATCACCCTCCTCTGCACCGGGCGATAATGCTACTATGAAAGCAGAATAAGTTCGAGGCGTATCAGCGTTTTGGGTGCGAGTCTACTAGAAGGACTTGTGTTCTGTCCGGGCGATAATCTCATCTTGCAGTGTCTTGCCGAGGTCGCAGAAGTAATCGCTGTAACCTGCCACTCGAACGATCAAGTCCCGATATTTCTCGGGGTTTGCTTGTGCCGCACGTAGGGTTTCCGCTGTCACGACATTCATTTGGACGTGGTGGCCATCCAACTTGAAATAAGATCGCACTAGGTGTGCCAGGTTGTCAATACCCAATTCGCCCTCGAGGAGTGATGGGGAGAATTTCTGGTTTAGTAGTGTTCCCCCCGCGCGGACCTGGTCCATTTTGGCAACCGACTTTATCACGGCTGTAGGCCCATGCGTATCCGCTCCTTGCACGGGCGAAACACCTTCGGATAATGGCTCATGAGCGTGTCTTCCGTCGGGAGTTGCACCCACAACTGAGCCGAAGTAGATGTGGCAGGTTGTGGAAAGATAGTTGACTGCATAGAATCCACCCTTCGTGTTCTTTCGGCCGCTAATTACGCCGTACAATGAATCAAACGAGGCCCTCAATAAGGCATCAGCGTAATCATCGTCGTTTCCGTATTTCGGCGTCTTATTCCAGAGCATTTGCCGGATTACTTCGTGTCCTTCAAAATTGTCCTCGAGCGTCTTCAGCATCTGCTCCATGCTCAAGTGCTTCTCATCGAAAACCTGATGTTTGATCGCCGCTAGGCTGTCCGTTAACGTGCCAATCCCAACGGGCATTATGTAAGTTGTATTGTAGCGTGGGCCGCCGTCGTTGTAGTCTCTGCCGTTCTTGATGCAATCATCGATCAGTGTTGATAGGAATGGGGCGGGCATTTGCGTGGCGAATAGTCTTTCGATAATATTGCTGCCTTTTACCTTGATATCAACGAAATGTTTCAATTGCTTAGTGAAGGCATCGAAGACTTCGTCGAAAGACTTGAACCCAACAGGGTCGCCCGTGGTGGACCCTATCTTCTTGCCCGTGCGCGGGTCTACTCCGTTGTGTAGGGCAATTTCCAATATCTTTGGCAGGTTCAAGTACCCGGTTAGTATGTAGGCTTCCTTGCCAAAGCAGCCCGTCTCAACGCAGCCGCTTATGCCTCCCGACCGCGCGTCTTCAACGGCTTTGCCTTGGCGGACCAGTTCGTCGACAATTAGGTCAGCGTTGAATATTGAGGGCTGCCCCCATCCCTTTCTAATAATCTCGCATCCCCTCTTCAGGATGCGGTCGGGGCTTTTCTTGCTGAGTTGGATGTTCGAAGAGGGTTGTACGAGCCTCATCTCATCAATTACATCTAAGATCAAGTAGCTGAGTTCGTTGACCCCATCGGAACCGTCCGGCCTCAGACCGCCGACGTTGATGTTGGCGAAGTCTGTGTAGGTGGCGCTTTCCTCTGCCGTTACACCGACTTTCGGCGGCGCGGGTTGATTGTTGAACTTAACCCAGAAGCATTCCAAGAGTTCCTTCGCCTTGTCCCTTGTTAGTGTCCCATCTTCGAGCCCGCTCTTGTAGAACGGGAAGAGGTGCTGGTCAAGGTGGCCGGGGCAGAAAGAATCCCAGGTGTTGAGTTCCGTGATTACGCCTAAGTGAACGAACCAGTAAGCCTGCAATGCCTCCCAGAAGTCACGTGGCGCATGCGCGGGAACATATGAGCAAACTTCAGCAATTCTCTCCAGCTCCTCTCTTCGTTGAGGGTTGGTTTGATGCTCAGCCATCTCGCGCGCTTTCTCAGCGTGGCGGTCAGCAAACCTGATGATGGCATCACAGCAAATGGACATAGCCTCGAGCTCTTTCTGTTTCCTGTAAGCGTCTGGGTCGTTATGGTAATCGAGCTTTTGCTTCGCATTCTCGATGTCTGCTTTGAAGTCTAGGAACCCTTTCCGGTAAATTTTATCGTCTAAAACGGTGTGGCCGGGGGCGCGCTGCTCCATGAATTCGGTGTAGATGCCGGCCTCGTATGCTGCCTTCCACTCCTCCGACATCTCTGAAAAGAGAATATCACGGATGGTTCGGCCATGCCAAAACGGAATAAACCTCTCCCGGTAGAGCTTTCGCGTCTCATCGTCAACGGCAAAGGGAATCTTCTTTCGGTCGTTGAGAATTTGAAGGTCCTTGAGGCTGTGGCAGCATAGCTCCGGGTATGTGGGTGTAGCCTTCGGGGCGGGGCCCCTTTCACCCACGATTAACTCTTCGTCGCCTACGTAGATCCTCTTGTTTTCCATTAAGTGCTTGAATGCAAGAGCTCTTCTGATAGGGGCGCTAGATTCTGAGGAGTGCTCGTAGAATTCGGTCATCAATTCAGCTCTTTCAGTTGAGATTCGCGGTTTCGTATCCAAGCTTTGTTGCCTAAGCTTCCTCACTCTTTCATTCATCTCGTCAACCTCCTACCTTAACCAATAAGCCAAAACCTTCCAATTTCTCCACTATCCCACTCACTCTCACAGAGGAGGGCAGCTCGACTCCCGGCATTCTATTTATCATTCCAAGTCGCTTGTACTTTTCAACTCCAAGTTCGTGGTAGGGAAGAACATCAATCTCCTTCACGCTTCCCAACGATGACACGAATTCGCCCAGTCGAAGGACGTTCTCGTCACTGTCGTTCACGCCTGGGATAATGGGAAACCGAACAATCACGTGGTCGTGAGTGTGAGATAGTTGCCTCAGGTTATTCAGGATTATTTCGTTCGAGACGCCGGTGAACCTACGGTGCGTTTCGTTATCTATGACCTTCAAGTCGTACAAATACAAATCCACGTACGGTCGGCTGGCCATCAGGGTCTCGGCGTTTACGAAGCCGCAAGTCTCCACGGCGGTGTGGATCCTTCTCTCCTTACAGGCTTCAAGTAGGTTTTGAAGAAAGGTGGGTTGCATGAAGGGTTCGCCGCCTGAGAAGGTGGCCCCGCCGCCAGATTCGTCGTAGAAAATATTGTCCTTCTCCACCTCTTCCATAACATCGGAGACCCTGACCTGTTTCCCCGCTATTTCTCTAGCTTTCGTCTGGCACACCCGAACGCACAGGCCGGAAAGCCTGCAGGCATTTCTCAGAAGCGTTGGAGTGCCGTCTAGGATTTTGATGGCGTGGTTCGGGCACGCTTCTACGCAACTGAAGCATCGGATGCATCTCTCTTCCCGGTAAACGAGTTGCGCTACTGAAAACTGTCCCTCAGGGTTGTGGCACCACCAGCAATGAAGGGGACACCCCTTGAAGAACACGGCCGTCCGGATGCCTGGGCCGTCGTGCGTGGAGAATTTTACCATATCAAAAATCGTTCCAGTAGTATCTTCGATGCCATTCTCACGATGCCCTTGCTCGTTTAGAGCGCTGTATTGCTCTAACAACTACTACAACTACTGGTTCTCTGGCCTTCCACATCATTTGACCGAGCTATATCTTCTTAGAACGATTTCCATATACTATTCGGGTTCTGTTACCTCTTCGTTTTGTAACTTCTCTCCTCATCATGCGCCCTCAGGTTGGGCTCAGGGAGAGTTACGGGCGTAGAACCAGTCGCCCCGTTCTGCAAGACTTGCTCCCAGAACCTCTTAGCAATATTCTTCGCCCCATTCAGGTCAGCGTTGTAGACTAATCCGCAGCTATGGCATTCGAGGACAGATTGAACTATGCGACTTTCGGTCTCGCTTGCATTTCAAGACGGACTTAGGAATCCTCCGTTTTTCAGTCGCTCGATGGATGTGAGCAATGTCGCCTGGGTGATAGCGAGATCCTGCGCAGCTTGTGAGAGAGAGATAGTTCCTCCGTGGGCGGAAATATAATCGAAAACTCTGCGGTCAAGGTCGTGAGTTCCAGTAGTCGAAATTTCCGTAGTGTTTTGGGAAACAATTGCGCGCTGTGTGCCGCAGGAAGGGCAGATTTGGGCCATTTTTGGAAAGCTAAAGCCGCAGTTGATGCAAGGCTGCATGATGACATTAACCGGATAGTAGCTTGGTTGAGGCGGTATCTTGGGTTTGAGTTCGGCGAGAAATCGTTGGATTCTATCGCTAACCTTCTTCTTAAGGGAATGAAGTGCTGGGGTAAGTGTATCTTGCGTTCGAGGATAACCGCAGAAGTTGCAATAATACGCGGACCCGCTGTAGGTCAGCACATATCCGCAGCGGGGGCAGCGTGTAGTTGACTGCATTTAATCCCACTTGGAAGTTGCCTCGTTTACGTTTATGAGTTGCTGCACGTTGATCACAAATAGAACAGTGTCAAGGTGACAGTCCAATCTCTGAAGAACTGCTGACAAGTTCGTGTTTGGTGTCCGGGGCTGTAAAAACAGTTTTTGACAACACGAGCCGCCAAACGAAGACGGC
>Ga0208039_1000246_pt1 | contig 45876 bp, 41 predicted proteins | sample June2015DPH_20_1_2_FD_184722 | JGI IMG/M metagenome (GOLD analysis project Ga0208039, IMG submission 184722) | Peatland microbial communities from SPRUCE experiment site at the Marcell Experimental Forest, Minnesota, USA - June2015DPH_20_150... | ecosystem: Environmental > Terrestrial > Soil >... | reverse complement strand
CAGAAGGGGAAGCTGATTCTCCATGCGACTGAATCGAGCGCCACTACCACCAGCAAAGGTATGAGGCTTTTGTCGGGGCGTAGGAACCCCCACCAAGACCCGGCTGCGGCTTCGGTTCGCTGGATTGGCTCTGGTTTGTAGCCCAGAACCACGACCCCGAGAGCAGTTGCAACGAGAGCGGCGGAAGTTGTGAAAATTATTTGTCTCGGGAGACCTATCGCGGTCGCTAAGAAACCCCCAAGGAGCGGTGCCAGTGTAGCGGCCGTTTCCGTTACACCAAGGTCAATGCTGAAAATCTTTCCAAGTCCCTGCGATGTGGTTGCGTGGCCGAGCGCCGCGTACGAAGCTGTCCCGCGAATCGCCTGGTCCAAACTCACTAGCACGATGCCCGCGCCCAACAGAACCCAGTATGTAGCGAAAGAGTACGAAAAGAAACCAACCAGCGTCACGAGTCCCCCTATGAGAATGAAGGGTTTTCGCCCAATTCGATCAATCAAGACACCAATGGGCAAGCGAAGAAATGTGGCGCCCAGGCCTCCGATGGTTTGAGCTTGACCCACGAATGTTATGCTAACCCCGATGGCGACGATTAACGGCGCGACGGATGGAGAGCTGAAGCCAACCGCGAACCCGAAAAGCCCGTCCACTATTATCAGGAGTAAGATCTCACCCCTGAACAAACTAGGCCGAGCAATTGGGCTCGTCGGATACACCCCGAACCAAACTCGAACACGAAGAGACTATTTCTGGATGCCCACTCATTGCCGGCAGCGATTTCGAACGCAAAAGAACCGGGCAATGCGGGCTCTGTTCGGTTTATGGCTGTTTGTGTCGGTTGTTCGGCATCGGCGGATGTCTATTCAGAGCACCCTGTACCGTGGACGCAAATAACTATGCAGCGAGGCGAGGTTAAGCTCACCTGAACTGCTACGGGAGCTTCGGAAACGTTTCGACCGTGGGACTTTGCAGAAATTAGTGAATTTGGAGGACGTAGGAGAATCTTACGGCCATGCAGAAACACACGTATGGTGGCATAGCCTAAACGATTCCGAATAAGAAAGTGGTTCCTTCTATGTCAGGCCTGAAACTCACGCAGATACGTGACAAATTGCCATAATAGCTGGCCATCAGCCATTCCGCAACTACACACTTTCTAACGACGAAGGACGACGGTTCAAATTCCACTGCTCGCACCACTAGACCCACAACAACATTCATGCCTGTGCATCAAACTCCGGTTGGTGGAGTAATGCTTCCAAGCGTCGGCTTCACCGTCCTCCTACCCTGGGCTATAGTGCTGTCTTTGATCATTGGAAATGAAAAACAGAGCAGGAAACCCGCGTTTAGAACTCGTCCCCGTTGCGTAAAATCTGCGCATACTCAGCGCGAAAAGCCATAGCTAGTTGGTGCGGGGTTTTAGCTTTACACCCTCGTTTGAACCCCCATAATCCGCACGTAGTGGCGTTGCCCTCGAAGTTGGTCAAGCGGATTCTGACCCCAATTTACACCCAACCTGCAAGGATGCCGCCGTCAACCGGAATGGTCGCACCCGTCATGAATGATGGCGCATCGGTCGCAAGGAAGAGTGCCACTTCCGCTATCTCCTGAGGCTTGCCAGTCCGACGAACCGGGTGCCTCTGAGTAATCCATTCCCTCGCCTTGGCAGGATCTGAAGACGCATTCAACGAGCCCTCAAGCATTGTACTTTCGACAGCGCCTGGAAGGATACAGTTGGCTCGAATATTGGACTTGGCGAAATCGACGGCAATTGCCTTTGTGAGCATCAGGACGCCCCCCTTCGACGCATCGTAGGCGGCTTCATTCTCCATAGCCATCAGGGAGTTGATGGAGCCTATGTTCACAATCACGCCGCCCCCGTTCTTCTGCATATGTGGGATGGCGTACTTGCAGCAGAGAAAAACCCCTTTCAGGTTAATGTCGATAATCTGATCCCACATTTCCTCGGATGTGGTCACTGCAGTTCCTGCAGGGCATACTGCGGCATTATTGACGAGCACATCAATTCGACCATGTCTTCGGACCGTTTCTTCAATAATCCTCTTAACTTGTGAGGAGTCTGAGACGTCAGCCTTCAGGTAGACCGCATCTCCATACCGCTTGACCTCCGCCTCTGCCGAACGCCCTTTAGCTTCGTCGCGTCCCACCATCATGACTTTTGCACCTTCCGAGGCAAACTTCAGTGCCGTGGCTTTACCGATTCCATCTGTCGCCCCGGTTATGATCACAACTTTTCCTTGAAGTTTCATTTCGATTCCCGCTCGCAAACCTGCTTGTCTTTGCATTGGCTGCTAGAGAAGCTATTCGTTCTCTTTAAATTGCCCACTTCATGGGCTCTTCGAGACCCAAGGCCCGCGACCCGCTTGAAACGTAGCCTTCGCGCCTGTGGTCAGACGGCGCGTTCGAAAATCTGCTCGGATGGAAGGTCCGAGCGGAAAAAAGACGATCGGAAGCTATCATATGGAAACCTTTCTCCTTATAGGCTAAATCCTAAACCAGATATCGGTGGAAGCCTCTGTTCACGGAGTGAACCTAGCTAGGCTGTGCCCGATTTCTTGTTGTTGCTGGCGGCTTTCCTCTTCAGCAGTACCAAGAGGACTCCGAGCCCTAAGCCCAGAATGATTGATTCTACGGGAAATCCTGGAATCGCAACGACAAGCAGTGTTCCCCTTCCTCCCGTGAGTATGAAGAATAAAATTGCGACGACAACCAGAACCACGATGATGAGTACTGCAAATATCGGCCAAATTGGAGTTCTCTCGCCGCCGACAACCACCAAAGCCTTAGCGCCTCCTCAAGAAATCCGTTATAATATTCCCACAACTATTTAGTTTGTTAGAGACGGAAATTAAAGTCAACCCTCAAAGCATTTTCAATGGTGCGGGGAAGGGGATTCTGACCCCAATTTACCGGTACATATAAGCTGGTTATGTGTGAGCTGAAAGCTTGGCTTTCGCTTTTTCTAGGTCGCGTTTTGCGCCAAGCTTTTTGAAGATCTCAATTGCCTCCTCGAGTCGATTCCGAGATTCCTGAGGAGAAGCTTTCGCCATTGCTTCCGCATGTTCCACCATGGCTTTGGCGTGGTAGTATGGCCAACCAGCCTTCTCCCAAAAAGACAGCGACTCCAAGTAGGCTTTCTGCGCGCCGTTCAGGTCTCCTGTTGCATATAGTAGGTTTGCCTCAGCCTGAGAAGCCATCGCCAGACCAGCATCACTCTTCAACGTGTCGGCAAGCCGCCTGGCCCACTCAGACATCCTAAGAGCCTCATCCAGTTGCCCACGCCTCGCGTAGATACCGGTCAGGTGAAGTAGCGTCTCGACATTTAGCAAAGGCGAAGTGCTGAATTCAGCAGGCTTAAACGCGTCGACCCCTGCGTCGAAGTGAGCCTTGGCTTCCTCCTCTCTGCCTTGCTCCAATCTCAGGATACCCAAGCCCAAGTTGGCTTCGACCCTACTCGCGATTGCTGGATCCTGTTTCGCTAATGCGAGTTGAAGATACTCCTCAGCTTGTTCCAAATCCCCCATGCCTAAATGCAACAGTCCCCTCCAAGCTTCGGCATTGAAGACTGAGAATTTGAATCCCAAGCGCTCCTGCATCTCGAATGCTTTGGTAGTCTCGTCCATCGCCATCAGCCAGTTGCCACCCAGCCAGTCCAAAATCGAGAGCATGCCCAGGCTGGTGGCTTGACCGAACAGGTAATTCTCACGAATGCTTGAGTCTAGAAGGCGCGTCGCGAAGACTCGCGCTCTTGATAGATCTCGTTGAGAAGTGTAAAATGTCAAGTTGATGAGGTTGACCCCGGCTTCGTTGAACGCGTTGTGCTCTACGGCGACTTGCAAGCTCTTTTCTAAGAGTGGTAATGCCTCATCAATTCGACCGGCGTCTGCAAGCGTGCAACCCATGATCTGCAGCGCAGCGGCAACAGCCGTGACGTTTTCGCTTTTTTCGCCAGCTTCAAGAGCACGCTTGGCCCAGAGGTTGGCTTCCCCATATTCATCCAAGGTGGCCAAGAGATCGGACATCATCGAATAGATGGCGGCAGCCTCGAAACTGTCGGGCGTTCCTTCAATAAACTTGAGCGTTCCCCTCAAGATGAGCAAGGCGTCTCGCGGCCCCTTGACTCTATAGACCTCGCTTGCCAGCTTGGGAGATATTCTGGCGCATGACTTCAAGTCAGACAGTTTCTCGAAGGTTGAGAGGGCCTGCTCATATGATTGGACGGCTTTCTGAAACTGACTGGCAAAATCGTAGCAGCCAGCCAGCTTCTCAAGGATCGCTGCCTTCTCCGCTTCTTCACCTTCCTTGACCTCAATCATGTCGAATGCGAGCTTGTAGTTGCGTATGGCTTGCTCGTGAGCATGGACAGCGCTGTTTCGGTCACCGGCCATGATTGAATACTTGATCGTTCGTTCTCTGTCTCCGCCTTCTGCGAAGTGGAGGGCAATAATTTCAGCCTGGGTTTCCAGGTTCTTGGCGTAAGCCTTCTCCATTGTTTCAGCAATCTTCAGATGATACCTACGGCGTTTGAGTTGGATTAGGTCCTCGAGTAATAGTTCTCTAATCCGCGAGTCAGTGAACCTTAACCTACTTGGGTCGTTCGGGATTTCGGCAACCAGGCCCTGATTGATGACCGTTTCAAGCTTCTCGAGGACGGCCTCCTCGCGCATTTGAGTAGTCTCTTTCAGAACTTCGAAATCAAAATCTTGTCCTATGACTGCCGCATATTGGAGCATGGACATGGCTTCAGGGTCGAGTTTCACCAGCCTGGATTTGAGTGCGGATTTCACGCTCTTAGGTAAGACGATTTCCTGGATCGGTTTTCTCTCCCATCCCTTCTCAGTTCGATAGAGGGTTCCGTCCTCCACAAGGGAACGAAGTACCTCTTCCACGAAGAACGGGTTTCCGCCTGTGCGATGGTAGATAAGGTCTGCAAATTCAGGCGATATCGTCTGTTCTCCGAAGGTCTGTTTGATCAGCTCCGTTGTCTCTTCTTTGCTCAGGTTGTTTACGGGAATTGTTTCAAGTAGACGCTGCTTGTTGAACTTCATGAGTGTTTGATAGAGCGGACTGTCGGTTTGAACAGATTCTCCCCGGTAGGCGCATATCATTAACAGTCGAAGGTTACTGGTACTCCTGATGAAATACTCCAGTAGCTCTAGGGATAACGGGTCGGTGAATTGCATATCATCAAACAGCAGTAGCAAAGGAGTCTCCTTGAGAATTGAAATGAAGAACTGAGTGGCAGCTTCGAACAGCCGAATTTTGTCCTGTTGGTCACCAAGAGGCTTGGAGGGCGAGATTGTTCCGAGCTTTGCGGCAATGTCTGGAACCAGCTTCACAATTTCGGAGGCATAGGAAAAGAGCATTCTTCTCAGCAATTCAGCAGGTGCGACGGCCACATACTGCCTCATCACGTCAATCCACGGCGCGTAGGGCAGGCCACCCTCAGATGCGCTTCCGAACAGAACTACTGCTCCTTTCGACTGAACATACACCGCCAATTCTTGCATGATACGAGTCTTCCCTGAACCAGCCTCCCCTTGAAGCGCAACAACTGAAGCCCTGCTGGCGAGAACGTTCTGATAGATAGTTTGGAGCTTAGACAGTTCCTCTGTTCTTCCAACGAGCGATGTGAGCCAACGTGGTCGCTTGAAGGAAACGGCAACAATTGCGGGCGGTTGACCTGCCTCAGGTCTTTCCTGAGCGAGGTCGAGTAATGGAAGCTCTTTCCCAGCTCCCGCGACTCCATGCATCCATCTGATGCCAAGCAACTTCTGACGTTGACCTTCGACCTCTTTCTCGATTATCTCCAGGTTGCCATCAAACAGGTCTACGATCGCCTGAACTTCCTCACTTGCATGCATGTAGGGGTTGATAATTGCCAGGGTTGTGATGCTCTTAGAGCGCAGCTTCTCCAAGAGTTCGATGAGCCATTTTCTGGTTTGCAGGGCCTTGTGCCTGAGGAGGACGTCCGACAGAACCTCTAGCACTATGCGTTTGGGTTGAACTGAACCTATTGTCTCAGAGATTTTGAAGTTCAATTCTGTAAGATTGTCGATGCTCTTTCCGGGGATCATGTTCTTCGAAGGCGGAATCGGCCTGTCACTGCAGACCAGACACTGCAAGTTGTCATCGTCAGGCTGCCTCACGGCATCGGCGGCAGATTGGCTTCTACATATAAGCAGGCTTGTCTCATCGGAGGCCTTCAGGAACTTTCTGCTAAGAATCGGGACCTCATTACTGGCCGGGGCACAAAGCAGAGTGGCGGAACCACCATAGAATCCACCTTGAAGCGCCTCATCCAGCGCAGAGTAACCAGTTGAAATCCTGGTTCTCAAGCCAAAAGCCGCTGAAGTGCTACCGTTACTCACGAGTTACCTGAACTAAACGCACCTTCCCATTCATTTAACAATAGAGTTTAGTTTCGTTATCCTGAAAGTCAGACGCTTTTAGATATGTTTGACAAGAGAGAGTGGATGTCACCCGGAATCTGCTGCCTGAAAGGGCTGCCAACGAATATGATGACTCATGGTGGTATTCGGAAGAAACGTTAAGGAAGGTTTTGGTGCGGGGGAGGGGATTCGAACCCCAATTTACTGGTACATATTAGCGCCTAACGGGAATTCGCAATTCGAACTTGGTGTGTGGCGCTTGTTCAATCTAGTGTAAAATTTCTAACTGTGGGGTAGGCAGGTTTCCCCTGTAAAGCATTAAAATTTAGACAACGTCGTTTAGTTCTGAAGAAATATGTTCGGAGGTGCCCGCAGTATCACGGGCAAGCGTTGGAACCTGTTGTAATAACACCCGTGGTAGTAGCGCCTGTGTCGGTTGAGGCGTGACAATTGGCGCCGGTGAAGTTTGCGTTTGTGAGGTCCGTGTAATTCATGTTCGCGTCGTGTAGATTCGACCCAGTTAGATTCGCTCCTGAAAGGTTAGCCCCTTCCAAATTTGCGCCTTGGAGGTTTACACCCTGCAAGCTCGCTCCTTGCAACATGGCACCTTGAAGGTTTGCTCTCATCAAATTAGCACCTCGCAGATTTGCACCCTGTAGGTTTGCGCCCGTGAGGGTTGCCCGTTGCAGGTTGGCTCCGGAGAGGTTGATGCCCGCTAGATTACATAGCGCAAGGTTTGCTCTTGCAAGATTCGCCCCGGCTTTGGCTTCAGGACACGACCGATACTGTGTTAACGGGGATGTCGTGAACGGTGACTGCGACGTTGGGTCGTTGACCGTAGCCGCGAAGACAACCTGGCCTGGGCTTATCGGCCCTGATTGTATCTGTTCCTGCACCGTGGTTCCCGCTTCAATCACATCGGTCGTCAGCTGGTAGGTCCCGGTCGTTACTCCCGTAATTTGGACTAGGAAAGAGCCAGGTATCGGGTTAGGGATGGTAACGACTTCAGGCATATGCGTCACGCTCTCGGGGCCCGAATAGGTTGCTCCGGGAATTTCACTGTAAACTTTGACAGTGTCCGACCCTTCTTTATTGCCGAGCGGGTCGGTAACTAAGAGGTCGCCGCCTGTTTTCGTGTATTGCAGAGTGGTGGTGGGGCCGAGCGCCTCGTAGGTCCATGTGCCCGCAGCGCTTGTGCCATATGCGGCCCAGGGGTTGAAATCTGCTACTTTAGCATGGTAAATTGTGCTGGCCCCAACCAGGCCGAATCGGTTCGGGTCGTTCAAGCCTTCGCGCAGCCAAGCGAATTGTGTTGGCAGGTCGGCGGAGTTGCCGTTCGGGATCTTGATGTCGCTGTAAGTCTGCCAGTTGAATCCGGGGAGTGCTATTTCGATAGTCCCATCTGAATTGAATCCCAACGAGGAATCTGGTTGCATACTGCCCAAGGGAATACTGACCGTGTGGAGGTTATGGGTTGAATCGTACACGGTGCTAGTATCGCTAATACTGGGCAGTTTTATGGTTATGTCTGCGACATATTCCACAGTGTAGGTTACCGTGAAAGTTTCGGTGCTTGGGTTTGTGTTCGGATTTGTGATCGTTACAGTGGGTTTGTAGAGGATCAAGAAGTTATCCAAACCGTCTATGGAGCTGGGCAGGTTGCCCCCCGTCACCCCCCCTCCTGCGGTGAGTCCATCTGTCGTCAGGATGTTGGCATCACAACTGGTCGTTGTGGGGCAGGTTTGAGAGGTTATGTGAACAGTGGAGTACCCATCCATGTACCAGCCGTAACTTGTAAGGTCGGGAGCTGAAAATGACAGGGATGCTCCCGAGGTTAAAGTGTACTGGGTTGATGTGACCACCTCATATTCTCCGTAGAGGCTTCCGGTGAGTTCCCCTGCTGGGCCGATCGGAGTATACTGATTGTTATTCGAGCCAAGCGTATTCGGGTCAAGGATCTTTAACGTGAGCGTCCACGCTCCATTTATCTGAACGCCGAGTTTGTTGAATCCATAAGCTCCGGAACGTACATTGTTATCAGATATGAAGATCATTGCGCTTTCATCGAAAAACCGATAGAACCGGCCAAACGCACCGCCGTCGGTGGGTGCTGTGCGGAAGGAGTCCGTTAATAGTTCCTGCCCACCCGCTGACATGTCCGATTTCGGGGCCTGGAGCGAAGTTGGAATCGCTCGCCCTGAGTCCCATTGCACAACGACGCCGAATCGAGTGTTGAAGAACGCTGATGCTGTGCCAAAATTCGGGTCGAGTGTCGTGAAAGCTGGCGAGTTACTGGTTCCCATGCCAAGTTGCATCGATATGATTCTGACCGTCGGGTCGACTGGCGTAGTTATTTGTACTAATGACTGATCCTGCGGCAGCAGCCTATACTGTGGTCCGAAACTCGCGCCGTCTGCTTTCGCCGAGTATGGGCTTGATGGACTCACTGAGACCGTTACGGCATCTCCTATCACGGCGTCCTCATTAGTGTAAAAGTAGTAATAATCGTACGGTCCCATGGTTTGTCCAGTACCCGGGGTGCCAAGTGGGTTTCCGTCTAGCGAATCGGCTTCAATCAAGTGTGCCTTTGTGAGAACCAGCGTTGAAGTTAGTTGAGCGAACGTTGGCCTGAAGCTGTTAGTTGCGAAGTTGTCGTTTGAGAACCGCAGGCCGACCAACATTCCATCCGCGAAGTTGAATCTCCAAGCGTTAGGGTCCCCGTTTACGGAAGGAGGTGCCGGAATTGTCATTGTGACTAGGGTTCCTCCCGGACCAACGGGCCCGAGCGAACCAAAGCCGATTACATTCGTTCCCCGGTACGTCAGCGTCGCGGTCTCCGCAGGTCCTGGTGGGGGCTGGTTACAACAAGTACTCGCAGCAACGCCTGGAACGACGACCCAGCGGGGTGCTTGAGGAACTAGAGAAAAGAGAACCGTAATGGTGAGTAGTATGGCGAATACCCTGAGTAAATGCATCGGCACACCAAGTGAGGAAGATAATCTGTCGGACTTGCGTATTTGACACTTTGGATGCTTCGTAAAATGGTGCGGGGGAGGGGATTCGAACCCCTGAACCCCTGCGGGACAGGAGCCTATGGACACACTCGAGCGTTTAGGAGTGTTCAGTCCTGCGCCTTAGACCTGGCTTGGCTTTAGGGAGGTTCATGCTGAACCTTACCCCCGCCTCCAGGTCGAACAGGTTCATCCGTAAGGGCCCGCGGCGACAGCGCGGGTGGCAAGTCTTAAAGATTATCTAGTCAACCTTCATTGACACCAGCCTCGATGAATCAGGGCGAGCTAGTGGCTTATTGAAGTTCGTTTACGGAAAAAAACAGCAGATTGACGGCGTCGAGCTAGACCAACTCTTCACCGAGCTTCAAGCCGCCCTCCAGAAGCACCCGTTGGTTCCCGCGGCAAACATCGAAGCCCTCGTCTCCGAATGGATCAACGACATACTCTTCGTCGCGGGTAAAATAACCGAAGAAGAGCTCCAAGAAGCCTTGCAATCTTTCGAGAAGGTTGAAACCTCAGAAAAAGTGGCAGCGACGGCAGGCGAGGAAGAAGAAGAATCTGACAAGGACGACGACGAAGAGTAGCAAAAGCACCTCACACAAAGTATTTTAGAGCTTGAATGGAACTGCCCAGAACCGGCCAATCCAAACTGGTGGAATAATTGGGTCACAGGAAAGTTCATGCCCCAAAGCGAGGCTCGCTCGCATATTTGCCGCATGGACGTGCTTCACGTTGGGTTGGCAGAATCAGGTATTGGCCCGAAGTTGATGAGGGGCCGCGGCTACTCGCTTTCGCCGGCTTCAAAGCTGGCATGACCTACGCCCTAGCCGTAGACAACCGCCAGGGATCGCTTACCTACTCAAAAGAAATCGTGATTCCTCTAACCACTTTAGAGGCACCGCCAATGTTGGCCTGCACTCTACGGGCTTACACAAAGACCTACGAAGGGCTGAGAACCTTTGGCGAGGCTTGGATGGAAACGGTGCCAAAGGATTTCGCGCGCGTCATTTCGGTTCCAGAGAAATTTGCCACAGAAGACGGGCTCAAGAAGATTGAAGCTAACTTGGATAAGATTAGCGACCTGCGCATGCTTATGGCAACTCAACCTCGCCTCGCCAAGCATGGCAAGAAGGCTCCTAAATTAATCGAGGTGAAGATCGGTGGGGGCTCCATCAAGGACCGGTTTGAGTATTGCAAGAAGATACTGGGGCAAGAAGTGAAGGCCGCAGACTTCATCAAAGAGGGGCAAGTGGTTGACACTATTGGCATTACGAAGGGCAAGGGTATACAGGGGCCGGTGAAGCGATGGGGAATTCGAAGGAAAACCCACAAGGCCCGAAAAACCGTACGCCAAGTCGGTTCGATCGGCGGATGGACACCGCACTTCGTCATGTATTCCGTCCCCAGAGCTGGCCAAATGGGTTTCCACCAGCGAACCGAATACAACAAACTTGTAATGAAAGTGGGCAATAACGGCAGCGAAATCACGCCGAAAGGCGGTTTCCTGCGTTACGGAGTAGTCAACTCGGACTACGTTACCTTGAAAGGAAGCGTACCCGGAGTCCATAACAGGATTATACTAATGCGAATAGCTTCTCGTCCCCCGCCGGAATCACCGCCACAGAAGCTTGAGTACGTGAGCGTAGCGTCGCCCCAAGGCGACTAACCGCTCTCAAGGGTGGAGCAATTTGGGGACCCCCCCACCAGGGGGGTGGGGACACCCTCTCAGTGCCATCTTTCCCACGCTTCCCCAACAAAGTGGGAACTTCTCTTCGGCAAAGAGTAGATGGCTGTAGCTATCGCCAAGATACTTGGCGCTCCAGTCGTAAACCGCTCCTTGAGGATAATTTTCCATGGTTCAAGATCACTGGCCATGGACTTCACCAAACTCCGGGCATCCGGCCTAGAACGAAGAAATGCTTCTCGCCTATCCGGGTTCATAACAACCTCAACGGCCTCTTCGTCAAGCTTCACTGTTTTCGTCAACCATTCCTTTAACCCAACAAAACCATCCTCAGCCCTTCGCGGCGACAAGAAGATGGCGAGCTTGACCCTAGGCGGGAGAAGATTCCAAGCGTAGCTTGCTTGATAGCCGATGTCGAGGCTGAAGCCGCTTTCCACAACGCCCTCTGAAAAGATGAGTGGGAGCGGAGGGAGGGGTTCCATGTTCCCCTCGGCCAGTTTCACTTTCAACCTATTGTGTGCGCATTTCTTTCCGCAATCTGTTTCAGGCGTTAGGCCCTTGAACCCAAGTTGTTTTGTCTTCCAGATTTCCTTTATCGATTTATCGTCGGGAACAAATCTGTCCTTCACGATCGAGTATTCGGAGAGCCTTGGGTAAATCAGGACGGCCTCGGCACTTCCGTGTATCGTGTGCGGAGTAAACGTGCGCGTCCCGCCTTCAAGCCTCTCTTCAATAAGGTAGAGGCCGTACTTTTCGGCTATGCCGTTATAGAAGGCGGCTTGGAAATTATCCGTTGGATTCCTTCTTGTTGTGTCTTTAGTTTCAATGATGATCGGCTTTTGGTTTCGCCCGCGGAAGGCAACAAAATCGGGCCGCACCTTTCCGGCCAGGTCGGGGTGACGACCTTCACCCTTCCCAATTATTGTGATGTCTCCATACTCCCTAGCAAGTTTTCCTCGAACTTCTTCGACGCCCTTTAGTGACTGGATTGCGATTTCTTCGAGGTACTCGTTGAACTTTACCTGCGGAATAGCCTGGGCGATTCGCTGCATGGCGACAGCCCTGGGCAAGCCCTGAAATCCAAGTCTTACAGCTGCTTCGCCGATCATTCCGATTGTCGCAGGTTCCAATTCCCGCGGCTCGCTGCGGCGATTTTCCCGGACGGACCTGATTGCTCTGTAAGCTTTGATGGCTACGATCTTCGGGCACCTGCGGTAATCGTAGAGGTCTTCCCGAGAGATTGTGTAGATGGTGGTCAACGATTAGCTGAAGCCTGGCCTAAATTGCATTGGAATGTTTGCTACGCTAGGTCGGCGTTAAGCATTGCAGGTTCGAAGAGACGAACCTACTCGGGCGGGTAAACTTGCTTTCCAGTCTTTCTGTCAATTATTGTGATTGCCTGGGTTGGGCATGACTGCGCGGCGATTAGGAGGTTCTCATGGTCTTTTCCTCCGGCCTCGTCCAGGACATCTAGCTTAGCACGGCTACGGAATACTCCCTGCCCGGGGCGCTCGTCGAGTCGGAAAACGTCAGGAGAGACTATGACGCAGCTGCCGAACCCGAGGCACTTGTCCGCTTCCACTTCCACCTTTATTCCGCCCCCCCGTTCTTCGGCTGGCGCCTGCCGTTCAGAGGGCAACTTTACTCCAAGGCCATCGAAGATTCTGGTCAAGGCGTTCTTGACGCTTATCTTGGCTACTTCCCCATCCTTAGTGTAGGCAACTGTCACATCCTCATCCAAAGCCTTAGGCGTGGTGTCCTTGTCCTCGCGAATGAGCAGTTGCAGCTGGTCGGTTTTCTTGTCGTATCTCATTCTCATACCAATGATGCCTAGCTAGCGCACGGGTTGCCGGATAGGTATGCCTTTCGCTGAGCTATCAGGGGTGGGGAAAAACAAGGTTTAGACGCGGCGGACACGTGTCCGGGAGACGAGGGTTGGCAAGAGTTGCGGGACGATCGGAAGCTGCAGAAAAGACTTGGAGACGCCCTTTCACCAGACCGCGTATTGGTTAGGGGAAGGATTCCCCCGAAGTATCGTTTTGATGCTCTCAGGCCTTACAGGCCGTACCCGAAGCTTCGAAGACAAGGATACCTTCCAACCTTCTTGGTGAGACCTGAAACCCAGGAGGAAGTGGTGGAAATCATTCGACTCGCTTGCCGCACACGCATCCCAATTGTTCCGTATGGTGGTGGGACAGGGCTCATGGGAGCAGCCATAGCGTCGAGCGGAGGAATAATGGTCGACTCTAGCATGATGAATCAGATTGAGGAAATTTCGAGGGAGGATTTCCTAGTTCGAGCCCAAGCTGGAGTTATACAGGAAGAGCTGTACAACCAGCTCGATAAGCATGCGTTACTATTCGCTCATGACCCGTGGACGCGGCCAGTTGCAACACTGGGAGGCGCAATCTCGACAAATAGCCTCGGCTACTTGGGCGCAAAGTACGGCTCAATCGGGGCACAGCTACTTGGAGTTGAAGCCGTTATGCCAGATGGGCGCGTCTTGAAAACGAGGCCCGCCCAGTTCTCCTCCACAGGCTTAGACCTGAAGCGCCTCTTCGTCGGTACCGAAGGCACGTACGGATTCGTCACCTCCGCGGTCATCCGTGCTTTTACGAAACCCGAATGTTTCGCGGTTGCAGCCCACTCTTTTCCAAACTTCGAACAAGGCTTCCGTGCAATCTGGGCAATGCGGGCTGCAGGCGTTGACCCTAGCATGGTTGATTATGGTGAAGAGAATCCTGAGCGCGGCACCGAAACTCAGCTCAATCTAGCCTTCGATGGATTGAGCATGGAGGTGGATGCACACCTTGCAAAGACTTTGGAAATAACTCAACGCTTCGGAGGTCAGAAGTTGGACGGCAATGTTGCGCAGGAGTTCTGGGACCATCGTCATGACATTGCGTTGATGTACAGCCGTCGAGTTTCCAAGGACCTCCCTGAAGAGGAACCGAGAACGAAGTATGATTACATACACCTCTCATTGCCCCCTTCGAAGCTCTTGGAATTCCGCAATGAAACGCTAAGGCTCGCGAAGGAGGGCGGGGTCAAGGTTCTGGAGGTGGGTTTGTGGCATGGACCCGAACTCCTGTCGTTGGTTCTCTCCTCTCGGGCCGCTGACCCTCGGGCCGCGGCAAAGAAACTTTGGCGGACAGGAAACATGATCATACGCCATGCACAAGATGTGGGCGGTTGTATGGAATTTTGCCATGGGGTAGGTTTGAAGTTAGCCCACCTGATGGAACGCGAGCATGGGTTAGGCTTGGAAATCATGCGACGGCTGAAGGAGGCCGTTGATCCGCTGGGCATCATGAACCCGGGCAAAGCGGCTTTGTGACCACACCTGCAGCATCAGGTGCACAGAATTGGTTCTGTTACCTCTTCGTTTGGTGAATAGTTTCAGTTACCTGCCGGCCTAATTTGGTGGGAGGTCCCTTGGATGAGTAAGGGTCCTGGTCTGCGTTGGCTGAGGCTGTTAAGGCGTTTGTGGGGGAAGTTTGGCAGCCGACCAAAGCCAAGACGCTTCGTCTTCATGAGATCATTGATGCTTGGCGCCATATGACCCAGCACACGTATGCGGAGAGGCGTTCAGTTGCGCCGACACTACACTCAGCTTATTCGAGGAACCGTTTCAAAAGCAAAGGAAAAGATGATCCGGTCTACTTTGCTCATTACGATTTGATGCTGAGGCGGAATGAGAACAAGCACTGTAAGGTTTGGGTTCGCATTCCGTATAAACCTCATAATGCGATTTGGCTTCCGCTTCGAATGAGTAAACAGGCGGAGGCCTACTTGTTTGCATCCAGACTTCGCGACTCGAAACTTGTTGTGGGCCATGATGGCCGTTTGTGGATGCATTTTACAGTCACTCGTGAAGTGACAACCATTCAACCCCGAGCCGTTTTAGCTGTGGATTTGGGGGAGAAGCGTTTGGCGACAACCGTGTTGTTGACCAAGGAGGACTTTCGTGAACCCAGATTCTACGGTAAGACGGCTAGGGGAATCCGCAGGCATTACGCATGGCTCCGGAGACGCCTTGGGGAACGAAAACTTCTCCGAGTCATAAGAAAAGTAAAGGACACGGAGCGACGAAAGGTTAACACCCTCTGCCACCAAATCAGCCACGCCATAGTCGCACAGGCTAAAGCAAACAATGCAGCAATAGTTCTAGGTAATCTCAAAGATATTCGACGTAAAGCAAGAGGCAGAAGAATGAACCGCATCATAGCGAACATGCCCTACTTCAAACTGAGAAGGCAGATTGAATACAAAGCCAATTGGGAGGGCATACCTGTCTACCTGGTTTCTGAACACGGCACGTCAAAAACCTGTCACCGTTGCGGCTCGACGGATACGAGCCGCATACTTCAATCTGTCCTCGAATGCCATAGCTGCGGATTAGTCTACAACGCTGACCTGAATGGAGCCAAGAACATCGCTAAGAGGTTCTGGGAGCAAGCCTTCCAGAACGGGGCGACTGGTTCTACGCCCCTAACTCTCCCTGAACGCAACCTGGGGGCACATGATGAGGAGAGAAGTTACCAAACGAAGAGGTAACAGAACCCACAGAATTAATAGTTCAAAGATTAGTGGCTCACCGCTCAGCATTCAGGGGGTTGGAGCTTTAGCTGCGGGCGGACGACGCTGGGATGTGCTTGTGATAGGCGCGGGCGTCATTGGTCTCTCCACGGCCTACCACATCAAAGAGAATAATCCTCAGCTTTCTGTTTTAGTCATAGACCGCAGCGCAGCGTCAGGGCAAGGTGATACCGCCAAGAGCATGGCGGCGGTCCGTGACACTTTCACCTCAGACGTTAATCGCCTGCTGGCTAGGAGTACGATTGATTTTTACAAGCACGTTCAATCCAAGCTAGGTTTTAACCTCAACCTAAATTTAGTTGGTTATCTCTGGCTGTTGAGCAAGAATCAATTCGAGGCTTACGAAAACATCACGAATCAGATGCGTAAGCAGGGAATTCGCATTAAGGTAGTTGATCGCGATGAACTTGCAATTCTAATTCCCGACCTGGTCCTAGACCCAGACACTGAACAGAGTAAGATGATCGGCTTGGAGAGTGTGCATAAAGCTCTGCATGGCTTGGACTGTGGCACAGTCGCGCCTGAATTGATCGTGAAATTCTACGAGAACGAGTTCAAGAAATTGGGCGGTGAATTTGAATTCGGTACAGAAGCTAAATCTCTCCACCTAGGCGCAAAGACACCTTTGGGCCTTCCAGGGGAACCTTTCGTCTGGCAGGATAAGGTCTTCAAAGAGGTCGAAACGAACCGCGGAACCATCTCCGCCAATACAATTGTAATTGCAGCTGGGATAAGGACTCCAATGCTTCTTGATCCCCTAGGTATTGATTGTTTGGTCAAACCAAAGAAGACTCAGATTTTCCAGGTTCGCGGTGACAGCGTTGGAAGGTTGTTGAGAACTAAGGGATTCAACGAGCAAAACACGACTCCGTTCACGATTCTCCCTAAGGGTGAAGTCTACTTCCGCCCCGTTCCTAGCGAACGAAGCTTCTGGGTGGCCTCCGCCGCCGGAATCGGCGAACCGTTCAAGTTTGAGGAAGAACCAACCGCGGATGAAAACAACTACAAGTACAACATTTACCCCATCTTAAGCGAGTATTTCCCTTGTTTCGCTAACCTGCGACCGATCAATTCATGGGCAGGTTTCTACGACGTTAACTCCCTCGACTCCACGCCCATATTGGCGAAAATCAGCAATTGCGTTATTGTGACGGGTATGAGTGGGAGCGGGATCATGAAGGCAGACGCTGTGGGTCGTATGGCGGCCGCCATCTCCGAAGGAAAAGAGGAGGCTACGCTCTTCGGCGACCAGAGAATTAGTACCCTGCAACTTGGGCTTACGAATCGGGCTGTGCCCAGAGAAGAATTTGTCATTTAGAAAGCAGAATTGTTCACCGAAGCTCGGCAAAGCATTACCCATATTTGGCTCCCCAGCCTCATTGGGCTACACTAGCGAATCGTGATCAAGGTCCCGTCTATGTTAGGGCGTATCTCATTCATTGGCGGCGGAGTAATGGGCGAAGCCATTGTCCAAGGGCTTCTCGCTAAGAAGCTGCTGAAAGCTGAGAATATCACGGTTAGCGAACCGCGGCGGCAACGTCGGGAGGAATTGCGCAAGAAACATCGAATTAAGGTCACCGCGGACAACCGAGAAGCCGCCCAAACATGCGAGATACTTGTTTTCGCAGTAAAGCCGCAGGATTTGGGGAAGGTGCTTGCGGATTTGAAAGGATCTATTCGGCCTCAACAGTTGGTGTTATCCATAGTTGCCGGTGCGCGGCTTGGCGCGATTAGCAAAGGGTTAACCCACAACGCTATCGTTCGAGTGATGCCAAACACGCCCGCGCAAATCGGGGAAGGCATTAGCGTGTGGACAACTACAAGAAGCGTGAAAGAGAGTCAGAAAGAACAGACAAGATTAATCCTGCGAGCCTTGGGGAAAGAGGTCTACGTCGACGAGGAGAAGTTCGTGGACATGGCGACGGCCGTGAGCGGCACGGGTCCCACCTATGTTTTCCTAGTCATGGAGGCCATGATCGACGCAGCCGTGCACCTCGGCTTTCCCCGCCACATCGCCTATGAATTGGTCACCGAAACAATGCGTGGCTCCATCATGTTCGCCATGAAATCTGGCAAACACCCGGCCGAATTACGCAACATGGTCACCTCACCCGGAGGCACCAGCGCCGAAGCCTTGTACCAGCTGGAAAAAGGAACCCTACGAACCGTTCTATCGAAGGCCATCTGGGCTGCCTACGAACGAACAAGGTCCCTAGGCGAAGGGCATGATGTTTCGGAAGGAAATGAACGATGAATACACTTTAAGACTCGAAACTCTGTGGCTAATGGCGGATGCCTCGGTGGCTCAGCCTGGCAGATTCCCCCAATCAGGGAACCGGAAAGCGGCCGCCTCGTAAACCCTTCAAGAGAGCGGCAGGTCGCGGGTTCAAACCCCGCCCGAGGCTCCATCACAAAATTAGGCTGTCGGAAAATTCCCGACTGCATGTAAGTCGTTAGGTCCTAATTACGTAAGCCCTTTAGGACCTGGAATACGGTTCAAAACCCTGTCGTAAACCGAAGAGTGGGAAAACGCAGACTTTTGCAGCGGCGCATTAGGGTCGCTGATGGTCTCACTAAAGCTAAACCCAGACTCGCTATTTGTTTGTCTGGTTAACTTGTCGTCGGAGTCGTTTTGGGTGGTAACCAGCGTCGGATATGGATAGTGGCTGTCTAAGCTGGGGCATTGGGGCGACCATTTCGTTAAGGAGTTTTAGGCTTTCTTTCATCAAACGAAGAAGGCTGTCTAGATTAGGTATCTTCGTGCCTGTTGCCGGGACCCACATCGCCAGCAACAACTTTCTCGGACTCTGGAAATCTGTCACCGAGAAGGCCAAAGGAACTGTGACCGGTGCAACTCATACCGTTCAGAATAATGGTAGCTGTCCCTTCATGTGTCTAAACAAACTGTCTGAGAAACGGCCACCCGAAGCTGCGGTCTGTCCTCTGGAGAAGACTCTGACGGTGACACACTCCCCATCTAGGGCCATTAGCATATTTTCGGCCCTTTCACATGGAATCTAAAATGCAGAATAGTGGGAGATGACTGAGATTGGCTGACGCCACGGTTTGGATTCTTCTCGCAGGCCTGATGATGGTAGTAGGAATTCTGCTGTGGATGCGTAGCTCCTTGCAGAAAGCGATGACCGACATGAGCGTCAACGTCAGGACGGTCTCATCTCAGGCGCAAAATATCGGAAACACCGCCGCGGGGGTGGATCAAACTGTGAGAGCACTAGGTTCACAGATCAACCAGATCAGCGTTCAAGCCGAGAGGATCGCCACGCTAAGCCAAAGGTATGAGGAAACGGAGAAGATGACGAAAGTAATCCACTCTGTACTCATCGGTTCCTACACCAAGGGTAAAGCAGGCGAAGAAGCCTTGGGAAACATCATGAATGACCTAATCAAGCTCGGACATGTGAAACGAAACCAACCTATAGGAGCCGGGCGGGTCGAATACGCGATAATCTTCAACGACCGCAAGATGTTAGCCATAGACTCAAAGGTAGTGTCCACCGAAGAAGTTGCTCGTCTGTACAACGAGAATACTAGCGATGAAGAGAAATTAATACTCATTCAGAAGATCAAGAGAGCAGTCCGAGACAAAATAGCAGAGGTCCAGAAATACATTAGGCCGCCTGATACTCTTGATATGGCGGTGTTAGCTGTGCCGGACTCGGTTATGGAGAAAGTGAATGAACTCATCCCTGAAGCATCAGAGAAGAACGTAATCTTACTCGGATATTCCGCGGTTCCCCAGCTCATTACATACTTTCTGCGGATACATGGGTTCTATGCGATCAAGGAAGATGTTAGAACTCTAAAGGACAGCGTATCGAAGGCCCAAGTGACACTATCCTCCTTGGATGAGAGGTTCTTCCAAGGTGGTTTCGAGAGACCGCTCCGGAAACTGGATGATTCAGCGAACACCGTCAAGAGAACAGTTCTAGAGGTAAACCATGCCCTGGGCTTTAACGCGGGCAGGCGGCATGAAGTCCTCCCGGAGGTACCAACGGCGAAGGAAGAAGAGACGATACAGGTCCCTGCGTCAGCATGAGAGATGCAGCTAGAGGGATAAATCTAGAGGGCCCCTACTTTAGTTAGTTACTTAGTAATACCTTGACGTGAGTTTCATGTTTTCGATTCAGCGAGAATATAATATTCAGCCTCGTCAAATTCCATTGAAGGATTTTCATGATTACAAAGAGAAATTCATTCCTCGTCCTCCATACCAACGGAAGCCAGGCATTTGGACAGGAAAGATGAGGTCGAACCTTCTCGATAGTATCTGTAAGCAGTACTATATTCCGAGAATAGTCCTAAGGCATGTGCAGGTTTCTAAGACAGAGGCACGATTGGAAGTGATTGACGGTCAGCAACGCATCAATACGATAAACATGTTCTATGACGGAGAGTTCAGTCTGCCCGAGACTCTCAGTAACATTGACCCGAATATTGTTCTTGTGAACAAGACGTATTCTGAATTGGAGGTCAAACAGAGGGAGTGGTTCGATAAGACTCTGTTCTTGGACGCGGATATCATCATGAACATCGAAGATCCGCAAAACTCAGACCATCTGCGCAAGGCGGCGGAAATTTTCTGGCGACTACAGCAAGGGCAGCCATTGACTTTCATGGAGACGCTTCATTCTCGGCTGTATAGCGGTGTGAGGAATTTTCTCGCCAAGTACGCCGATGATATATCATACGACTTCACTCACTATGAGTTTCTTGATAGCAACCCCGACCAGCATCCCTTCTTTAGGCGTATTCTAGATATGTACAACGACAGAATGCAACATCTTGCTGTTTTGGCCAGAATGCTTCTAATAGAAACCGCAGACGGGCCTACCGATCTAAGAAATGAAACAATTGAGGCATTTGTAGAAAGATTCCCAATACACGGTCTCACTGACATATCGTTCGAAAATACATCCGAGGCGCGTTCCTGCATTCATGCTTTAAATGTCCTTTATGAGATTTTCAAGGATGACCCCATGATTGATGAACAAAACGGCGTAAAGGAACTTCGTCGTGAATACTTTGTAATCTCAGTATATTTGCTCTTGAGACATCTAGCAAATTACTATGTATTTACGAAGAAGGAGTACTCAATCTTCAAAGACTTCGTTGTACAATTTCATGAACGGTGGCTTGAAAGAAAGGCGACCGACCATGATATGGCAACCTTCCGCGAATATAGGCAGCAGGATAAGGATAGCGTTGAGATCAGAGATGCAATAATCAGGGACGCATTCTTCAAAAGAAGTGGTAAGCTGCTTCTGAAAGACGGGAAGAGATTCTTCGACGAGGCTGAACGCATCTCAATCTATCGTAAGGCAAACGGCATATGCGAAATGTGTCGAGATGAAGGTAAGAGCGAGGTAGAGGCGACTGTGTCTTGGAAGGATTATGAAGCGCACCACATTTTACCTTGGATTCTTGGCGGAGAAACAAAAATCGAGCGAGGCCAAGTCCTCTGCCAACGGCACAATCTTCAGCTCGGTGGTAAACCACCTGTACCTAAATTGACATAAAGGCCTGCGAAACTTCGACCCTCAGTAGTCTGTTACAGCATTTTTTCACATACGATGTATGCGTTTAGGACCTAATTTATATATGGTCGAGTTCGCAAGGATTCGATTCATGAAACAGTTCTTATTATGCCACAATGCCCCACAGATGACGACCAGTTATTACCTTCACCATGGGAACTGAAATGTCACTCGAACCCTCGGATAGACTGATGAACAGGTTTCTTATGCTGTACACAGTCTACAAGGCTTCGGTTCGAGGTGTTCTCCCAGGGAAGGTCAAGTTGCTGAAGCTTCTCTACGAGGCGCAAGAGGAAATGGCGAAAGCGGGTATTCGGGGGCTTACCTTCAATTTCTATAGATGGGATTACGGTCCTCTCAGCAATGAAGCGCTTTCGGATTTCGAATACCTTCTCGCCAATGAATTAATCTACTATCGACAAGAGCCTTGGGAGATAGGCTACACATCCCGAGGCGGAGTGGTTCTAAAAGAGAGCTCCGACTTGCTAAAGCAGAACCAAGAGATTGTGGCGCTCATCGATAAGGTAGTGCAACGCCATTTGTTTCAATCAGGCACGCAAGTCAGAGGGGAGATTTATGACCACCGCATTCCAGGCGGCAAGAGAAAGGTCGGGGAAGCAGAGATGGGTGAGACGCTCTTGAAACCAATGGAGCGCGATAAGGCTAGGCAAATTGCCAGAATCGACGAGGACTGGGAGGACACTCTCTATCTCTTGATGAACAAGAGATCTATGGAGGCCCTCAAAGAATCACGTGACGATATCAAACACGGGCGAATAGAACGCCACGTGCCAGCTTCAGCATAGACCTCGCTAGTACACATCCTCTCTCAAGTCAATCCAGAGGAGAATTATGTCGTTTCGGCTGTGTTTGCTGCCTTGACACCCGTTGACTATGCGACAGTCACCCTTATTCATGCACTCTTCACAGATTGTTAGGATGACTCTGTATTTGCCTTTTCTGAATTTCCTCTTACATCGAAAGGGTCCCTGAAGTGGCCCTGTTTCTTTGTACGGGTTCCCGATGATCAAGTCATCTAGAGCTTTGTCGATACGTTCTGCTATTGGCTTGTCGAGCAACTTGAAGTCCTTCTTGAATCTCTTTGTCTTCAAGAGTCTGTAGGTCAATCTAAGATGACAAGTCCTGCGAAGTCTTGCAATGTACATTTTTTCGATTTAAGAGTTCTAGCATATCAGGACTCTTAGTGAACGAGAGGAAACGCAGCATTCGATTCAGACAGACTTGCCATGACTGCCCCTGTTATTGTAAGTCTTCGATTGAGTATTCTTGCTTCGCTTTCTCCTTGAACCAGTCGATAAACTCACCCAGATGTACGTTCTCTTCTATGATATTGGTTGGGATTTTGTGAAGTGCGGCATGCCTAGAAAAATAGATTCCCAAGGCAGAAATCTTGCACTCTTTGAGTGAACCAATTGCCCCGCCAACCTTCCAAAGAATGTAGTAGCCTATCAACTGATTGTAGTACTCTTGGCTAAAGGAGGCCTCTTTCGTCGTCTTGACATCTAGCAGTACATCATCAATCAATAAGTCCGCGTCGGCTCCTCCGACCAACTCAGAACCTGCACCGAACGTAGGGTTGAGCACGCAAACATTCTCGGCGTGAAATTGTTCGGCAGGTACGATTTCAATTAGCCTCTTTAGGTCGATGACATCTCCATCATTCGCTTTGCCGAAGTTTGAATCCACAATTCCTGATCTGAAAATCACATCCAGTTGAGCTAGGGAGACCGTGGTCCTGACTAATGCATCATCCATTCTTCCATGTTTGATGTAGCCTTCATACGCGTTTTTTGCATTTGTCAGCATTTCGTCAGCCTTGTTCTCGATTGGTTTGAACAATGCGGGCATATCGTGAATCAAGCTAATCGCATCTTCGGCCACCCAAGTCTGTTTCATGCAGTTCGGATTCAACCGCTCAAGATAGAACCTCAATAGATAATCGAAAGCCGTGCCGACAAGACTGAAGTTCCTTGTTACCGGTGGCGCAAGAATGTTAGCCTTAAGCCGAGTCGCAGGCACATGAAACTCTTTGCGAAATCTCGCTCTGACTTCAGGAATATTCAAAAAACGGGTTAGACTCAAACCAGACCCAAGTCTAAGCATTCCCCACAAACATAATGGGCCATAATGAAGAATCTGCCTATTCTGATTTTTGCAGTGTTAAAGGTGAAGTTGAGTCGAGATGGAACTTGTCCAGGCGAGAGAGGCGATAGGCTGGTATGGGAGCTTAGGCCGGATGGCAACCAATTAGTAGTAGTTAGCCCTAGGCGTAATGGGCAAGGTTCGGATGGGGAGGCCGCGAGAAAGCACAAGCGGCACTAGGGGGAGCTAGGGCTTGCAGGTGACAAAGAAACTACACATTGACACGCAAAGACTCTGCACATGCTCTGCTAAGCAACTAAATTGCATGGATGCGAAGGAATGGATCAAAGCGCAAATAGGAGTATGGCAAGTCTACTATGAAGGCAGAGACATCAGAGACAAAGAAGTCCATCCAGCGGTCATGCCTATCGCACTTGCTAAGAAAGTCATAGAACTTTTTACACACAAAGGCGAGTTGGCGGTCGATCCCTTTAACGGGATTGGAACAACCCTTCTTGCTTGCCGAGATTTGGAACGTAACGCAGTAGGTTTCGACATCAATGCGAAATACTGCGAAATCGCTGAAGAACGATTAGCTCAACAGAAGTTAGGTCGCACCGTTCAGCTCGCAATCGTAGACGACGCGCGAAATATCAGCGAACATCTTGATCCTGATTCAGCTACCTTGTTTTTCACTTCGCCGCCCTACGCCAATCTCTTGAACAGACCACGCTTAAACAAGAGTCGCAGAGGCGAAGATCGGAAGAACGGACAATTTCTGAAAGTGGAGCAGTACAGCCAAGATTCAAGGGATTTGGGCACACTAACAGTCGAAGAATATGCCGGTCAATTACGAGAAATCTACGCTAGACTTCTGCCTATCTTGAAGTCGAGAGGCCACAATGTCATTAACGTACCTGACATGTGGTGGAGTGATGACAACGGTGGGAAGCGAATACCTATCCACATCTACGTCTACCATGCTATGCTTGAAGCAGGCTATGAGTTACGGAATACGATCATTTGGGATCGTACAAACATAGTCAATCGTATCGGGATTTTTGGCTGGCCCTCAAACTACATTACGATGGGAACGACATTCGAGTACCTCTTAGATTTCTGGAAGCCAGCTGCCTAGGGCGGGTTGGCCCAAAAGCCCCTAAAAGTTTGTATGTCTTGAGTAGCGAAGTCAGTGTAGCTTCTAACCATCGGCTCGTCAGGGAATTTGCTCTGCTTAACATCGTCCCACACAACAAGATGCATATTGAATCGTCGTAAGCCCTCTATATGCGTCTCTTGGGAAATCTTGTTCGATTCGTTCGCGGTAGCCAAGTACACATTAGGGCAGTTTGTATGATAAAGTTCCTGAACAACTTCCTGCCATCTCTCGCGAAGAGTTCGCTTAACTGAGAAGATGATTGCTCTAGTCCTATCTCTTGCAAAGAATTGCTGTGAGGGAATGACAAAATCGGTATGGTACTCCCTTGTCTGTTCTTCAAATGGAAGTCCCGCGAGCTGAAACATGTGTTTGATCTGTTCCTGAAAGTCGAGTCCGCCACGTTGTTTTCGGGACTGGCTTCTACTGAGAAAGACACGCCACAGATCAGGGTACAATGACTGCAGTGCTTGCGAGACAAGATCAACATTATTCCCTGCTTGAAGGCTTTGGATGGTTTGCCTTCGCCGATCTGCTATTGCGGGCATCACGGCATCTGAATATACTCGTTCCTCATACCTTTCGAGAACGAGCAATGTTCGGTCGAATAATTGCCTCAAGTTGTTGTTGAAGTTGCCCAAGATTTGGCTTGGTGAAACATTTTCTTGAGCTAACCCGAGTTCCCTAGCCGCCTCAAGCACGATTGTCTGTGAAGCGGGTAGCCGCTCACGGCGAATATCTCTTAGCAATCGGTATATCTCGTCGTTTGAAATGGCGTCTGAAATAGAACTCACCGTGCCTAGATAATGGCGGTGATAGTATTTCTAACCTTCACTACGTGGAACAACGCGTCCGTTTAGGTTAAGTCTAATCTTGCAACTTCTGCGGGTGTCTTTCTGTCCAAGGCTGGACCGCAACATGTTTCCTACTAACTAAACCTCGGTGGCAATTTGGTCAGTACCCTCTGCCAGTCTTTCCAGAACTTTCTTGACTCATCGATAGGGTAATCTCTATCCTCGGCTGGCAAGATGCTCCATTCCTCTCGTACCTTCACTTCGGGGTAATTCATGCTGAAGAAGCCCATTCGGTAGTAGTCGCTGAGTATGGTTCGAAATCCTTGCCTCTTGACTTGAGCGAGGTAGCAGTCTCGAACTATGGATTCTCTAAACACGATAGTGATGAATGGAAAACCATCGTGTCCCGAGCAGGAACCCGTTGTCGCGAGCTTAGGGTTCCTGTCGATTGCCTCCACTACATTGATTATTGTCCAGTCGATGAGGTCGGAATCTCCTTGTTCACCAGCTCTTTCTGGCTTCCTAGACGCGGCGATTAGCTGGCTGGTATATCGTTTCAGTGGAGCTAGGTCTATTGGTTCGGTCAAATTATACTTCTGGAAATCATGGACGTGTGCCGTCTGAGTTTCAAGTGATCCTAAATTGCGGTTACATGCTTCACAAAAGAGCTGTCCTTTCTGCTCAAAGATTACGTGATCTCTTCTGCTTGGATTCAATTGACTCAGTACCCCCTCGGTTGGCCTAAATATACGCCGCGACAGGTGATGACCTGTCTTGACCAGTACTGCAATGCAACAAAACTGGCTTTGAAAGTTCTAGGGCGCACTCTCATGGCGCTTTTTGCTCACCAGATGTAATTTCAGAGATTACCAACGAGTTCTAGGTAAGAAGTCGGGACACATGGTTAGACAATGGTATAAGGACAAGGACTACGACAAAATAGAGAGATACGTGAGATGAGAAGCCCGAAACTTCACCACGAAATATCAGATTCTGAAGAAACGGATGCTGGAAAAAAGATTCTGATCACAATCCTTCACGAAATCATGCTTTACGCACGTAGTCTCTAGCTTTGGCCCACACAATTTTGTAGTAGTAGATGATTACCCCTATGCCGCCTACTCCGGCGAAGATTATTGCGAACATGTTCTTTGTGCCCAGAAAGCCATCAAGCATAGTTCCAACAACATACATACCAACCAAGATTAAGACAAGGATGAATATCGCTATTTCAACCCAATCAACTTTGGAACTTTGCTCTGCAATTTGATATACTACTCACGGACGCACGAGATGTTAGTAGGAACGCAAGTTACAGGTAACCCATGGGTTTGGAGACCACATTCCCAATGAAGAAAGAGTGGTTGGAGTCATATGAGCAAGAGGAGCGGGAAGCGGTACGCAGGTTAGGACGGGAGTGTCTCATCGGCTCGTTTGAAGTCAAGCGAATGTATTCGGATAAGGTTTCATTCAAAGAAACCTACGCACACGAGATGGGCGTTCCAGTCACGCTTCTTCTTCCCTTCTATGATCAAGTTGTCACCAAATTGGCTGTGCCGCGCACTCCCAAAGTTTTCGAAGAAGGATTTGGTATGAGTGTGGAAGCGGTGGCTTCTCTTTACAAGAGGAGACGGCTGATTCCTGTGTTGACGTGGCCCACTCACTACGCCAACCTAGATTACCTTGATCCGTTACTCGAACTGAAGCCCCCTACAATCGCACGTTCGAACGCGCTGGTGCAACTCATCCTAATCAAAAGAGGTCATGATCCTCTAGAAGCGATGGAATTCAGAAAAGAAGCTGAGAGAAGGATTATTGGGAGATTCGGGCAGCTGGCAGAGCGTTTTCAGCAGGGCGGTATAGGGCTTGATCAGCTCTACATTGAGAGCAGTTTGGTTAACAATCATGTTGAGTTAAAGTGCCTAGGGTTCGATCAGATCGCTGATAGGATCCTATCGCTAACTGACCCGCTGGGCATCTACGTGAATTCATTCACATACGCTATGGCATTGGCAATGCCGATCGTGGAAGGCGCTGGCGGTTGGACCCAAATGGGTGAGAACAGATTTGCGGACCGAACAGGCCTCAATTTGAGTCGAGATATCATTTTCCCCGTTGATGTAGGAACTCTATTGACCAAGGAATATCGGCTGGATTCTCTTCTTTCCGCGGATGGAACGACCTTAGACAGACTCTACGCTGATAGCGCGATTAGCAAGGCTCGAAATCTTCTGTCGGAACTCTCTGTCGCAATCAGAACTAGTGATTCTGACAAATTTGCTGACAAGAAGAATCAAATTGAGGAAGTATTCACTGACGCGAGAGCTGCTGTAGCCACTATAGACAGGATACAGAATCTATCATGTGTACTGGCAATTGGTGCGATCGGATGGTTCGTCACTGGGATTCCTGCGGCGTTGACGACGGGATTGCTGCCTTATGTTCTGAAGGAATTGGGAATGAAAGTTGCGAGTGACGCGATTGACAAGGCGACCGGGTTTGTTTCTGAACCATTGTTGAAACTCGGGTTCGGACCATTGCCGATGAGCATTTGGAAGTTCGAGAAGGAGTGGAGCGGGATCATATCGAAACGCCCTCCCCAACCATAAGGTGTGTGTAGGTCTAAGGGTGCACACACACAACCCCGCGACAACAACCGACGGACCACAAGCCAATAACTCACAAACAATGAAAACGGTCTGAGTTGGGGGTGTCCAGTAATGGTGCGGGCAACTGAATTTGAACTCTGTGTGTGTGCCCCTCGTGGTGCGGGCAGCCAAACTTGAACCGTTATTTCTGGTATGTGTGCAACCGCAGACATAATTCACGTTTCGTATCTACGTGATTGGTTGAGGATAAGCCCTGCCTGTAGCCCACTTTTCGTGGTCAAGGCCGTTTGTTTTCTGTCAATGGTGCGCCGAAATACGGCTGAAAACCTGTGCAGTCGACGGTTCTAAACGACGGTCCTAACTTAGCCCGAGGCTCCAAATTGATTTTGAGCGTGTCCCGAAATTCGGGTGTTTTAGGACGGGTTGTGCTGGGACTGCATCTTGCGCGCGCGGGCTTAGGTCGTTAAGCGTTAAAGGGCTGGGTGTTGGTGAGTTAATTTGAGCTGTTTTCGTATTGGGTTGGTATGGCTATTGTTCAAGTGGAAAATGTTCGAGCGGAATTCCTTGATGCTATTGGTGAGTTAAGGAAGCGAGCGAAGCGGAAGAATGCAACCGTCATCGCCATTCTGAACTCAATTTCTTGCGAAGAACTCGCAAAACACCGCCTCTACAACAAAGAGGAGGAAGATGTCCGATTCGACTCGTACTACTTACAGAAACACGAGGTCGCTAGAAGGAAGCTAATTGACAGGTTGAAAACCGAACTAGGCAAAGCGACTCGTTTCGAGGCTGGCCGAACTGCTTGCTGAACTTAATTCTAAACTAACCAGGTTTGCCGACTAATGCACCCAATCATTGGTTTCCCAAGAGCTCTACCTCACTCTTTGATGCTACGCCGACAAGTGAGTTCCCTGATACAATATTGAAGTCAATATCTGGAAGAGGCTCTATCCTGTGATTAAGTTCTGATCGTGATGCGTGTAATGCATTAATCTTTCATGCACTACACGTTAGTTCAGAGCCACAGTACCGTCTAAGTTGACTATGCTAAGCTTCGGAAGTAATCGTTACAGGAATTGCTAACTCCGCGCGGCTATGCCTTGTTTTCTTTGGCATTGTCACACGCTGTGGTCTTATTCTCTCAAGAAGAACTGATGCCGGTTCGTCGTTCGGATCTTGTGGAGCAAGTCCACCGCGAAAAGCCTTGGCCAAAAGGGAGCTTTCAAGCATCTGGGCTCTATCATAAGCAAGCTTAACAGATTTCTCTACATCATCTGCATATGCAAGTAACTTCTCTATCTTAGACGCGATTATCTTTTGTTCATGAAATGGCGCAACGGGAATTGGAATCGATCGGACACGAGGCGCGTTCAAAGCAGGTTGAGCGCCTCCTTCGCCCACCGACCGAGTTTCATTGTAGCGGTAGTAGAACCAGCTGTAGGTGTATTCTGGTAGTATTGGAGTTTCGGAACACAAGATGGATGCGACATTTTGGTTAGTGGCAGCTGGAATATCCAGGATAGCAGCTTGCCCACGTGTTTTGCCCTCGCCTATCATCGCTAAAAGAACAGTGCCGACAGGACGAATCTTTGCACTACTATTCTTCATCCCTTCGGTAGTTATTCGTTCCCGCGTGCTTCGAATCCTGCGAAACGCCACTTCACCCGAACTCACCCAAGGAATCTTACCATTCCAATACGATAGGTTCTTCCTGCTTGGCGTTCCCCCCACTGCAACCTCGAAAATACTACCGATTGTTGTCCATTGCCATCCGTCCGGCAAGTCGAAAGGTTTGGCAATGAGAGGTCCGTGCTCGATGAATCTGAACTTCCTCGGATCCTTATGTTTCGCTCTGAGTTCTTCTTCCCATCTCCTTTGTCGCTCCTGGCGTATTCTTTCGAGCACGTTCTCAGCGGGCTCATCGTTGGGGTCCCGTTGAGTGAGTTCGCCACGGAATGCCTGTGCAAGCAAGGACTGACGTAACTTCCTGAGGATAGAAGGGATTGACTTCTGGGCTGTTCGAGCCAATGCAATTTGCTGCATCAAGTTCTTGATCACATGGACAATTCTTTCCTGTTCTACTGTAGAGGGCAACGGAATAACGGCGTTCTTGATAAAATCTGGCGGTACGCGTAGTTGTCCCACGGCGCCAGTCATATGTTGAGCTGCTTCTTCACGAAACTTCTTCTGTCTTACAAAGTAATAGATGTATTCTGGTAGAACACCATCAAATGGTCGAATTACGTGGAGTTCCGTAGTCCCGAAACCGATACCATTGACCAGGTTTCTCGCTATGGCTGATTTGCCGTTTTCCATACAAGGAGTAATCTTGGCGAAGATCACGTCTCCTTCCGTGAATGGGGTGTAACCTTTTCTTACTGATTGAAGCGTCCTCGCCTCTGGTCTTGCAATTGTGCCCGTAGTCTCGTCGATAGCTGCCATGGGGACGAAAGTCACTGTGGTGTTAGACGAGAAGGTGTCGGGTCTATTTCTCGGATTAATCTCGCAGATGTCGGAGAAAGAAACTAAGACCCATCCCGCTGGTAACTGATCTGGATCCTCAGGCATTGGACTGCATCTTCTTTGCGCTGTCAAGTGTTAGCATAATCTCGCTCAAGGCGTCCAACGCGGTTTGAAGCTGAGTAACAACCTCTTGCACAAGTTCGTCGGGTTCATCGAGTTTCTGCTCGCTCTGAGTGGTCGCATCCTTGAGCCACACGACGTCTAGATTGTCATTGTACTGTTTCGTTATTTCTTCTCTTGTGAACCGCCTGAACCGTTCGGTGACCTTTCTTGGCTTCATGTGGTAGCATGTTTCGAAATCCTTGAAGTAGTCAGGAGTCAGCTGGTGACCTATGTTCACCTTCTCTACACCAGTTCTATTATCGTAGATCCAGACTTCCTCAGTCGCCTCGCCTTTGGTGAAGAAAAGTATGTTTGCTTTTACTCCTGATGAATATGGTGTGAAAGTACCAACTGGCAACCTCAAGATCGTGTGAAGGTTACAATCCGTCATGAGAAGCTTTCTGACTTCCTTTCCTGCTGCTTCGTCGAATAGAACATTGTCTGGGAGGACGATGGCGGCTCGTCCTCCTGGTTTGAGTATAGTCATCACGTGTTGCAAGAAGTTTAGCTGTTTGTTTGAGGTTGCTACTGTGAAGTCTTCCCGTGTTGGCGCTTCGCCAGCTCCCTTTGTGCCGAATGGTGGATTAGTCATAACGACATCATATCTCTTCGATGCGTGTGGTCCTTCTGCTAAGGAGTCGCCGTAGTAGATGTCAGCCTCAATTTCATGCAAGTATAGGTTCATGAGTGCGAGGCGTCGGGTTTCGAGGACTATCTCGCAACCAGAGAAAGTCTTCTTTTGTAATGTGTTCCGTTCCTCACGAGTAAGTGTCGCTCCTTCTTTCGTCTGTTTTAGTATCCATTCGTAGGCGCCTATTAGGAAGCCTGCGGTTCCGCATGCGGGGTCATGGATTGTGAAATCGGCGCGTCCTCGAATGTCCGGTCTTATGCATCGGACAACCGTTCTGATTGCCTCACGTGGAGTGAAGTATTGTCCAGCGCCTTTTTCGTCAGCAGCATATTTCTGGAGTAATCCTTCGTAGGCTTCTGCCTTGAGATCAACGTCGAGGGCGTTCCAGTCGATTTCGTCGATCATAGTTATGAGTTTTTTCAGGTTGACGGGCTCTCGAAACTGTGAGAGTGCCCCCTGAAAGATGTCGCCCAACATCCCCTTCTCTTTGCCCAACATCCGAAGAGTTTCCTCGTAATGGTCTTTCAGGTCGCTTCCTGAGAGCATTCGCAGGTTGTTCCAACTGTAACCGTTCGGTATCTTGACGCCTTTCTCAGATGCTAGTTTCAGGAATAGTAGGTAGGTTAGCTGTTCGATGTATCGTCCATAGCTCATTCCGTCGTGACGTAGAGTATTACAAAAGCCCCAAAGTTTCGCTACTACGTCACGGTTCATTCTTCAGTCACCATGGCCAGGTTGATTTCTCTTAATAAAGGGGCCAATTTACCTTCGAATACTTGGTTCGCTATTGTCCATCCGCCGTGTCTTGAGAATGGGATTAGGGAGAAGTCTGGTTCTTCGATAAGTATGTTATTGACCAGATGAGCTCGGATGAGTTGGAGCCAACCCTGTTCTACGGTGGTGAATGTTTTTCCTTCCATTACGTGCGCCATTGCTTTGTCCACCCTTTCCTGCGCGGAAAGTAACGGGTCGCCTCTTGCGGCGTGGCGTATGATTGAGATTATGTCGGCAAGTTCTTTGTGATAGGCTCGTCTGAGTTTTTCTTCGGTGAATTGTTCGGGTTGATCGGAGAGTTTCTGTCTCAGTTCAGCTAGCTGTTTCGTGTCGAAGTCGCTAGGTCTGCCCAAGAGTATTCGTAGGGCATCAACATGTTCTGGATTTTCTCTGATGAAACGTTCGAACGCAATCAAGTAGTCTTCGGGCTTCATTGACCGACCGTTAACCGTCTTGAACATTCTAGCGGAAGTCACTTGGTCTTCGACACTAGGCGCAATAACGAATGGTTGGTAGGAGCGCGGATAGTCCTCAAGCAATTTCTGGAGGGCTGGGTCTCGGAGAAGCTTCATTGTGGCTGTCCAATCTAGCTCAAGTCGGTTTGGTAGTGACGCCGCGAAACCGCTTATGTCGGCGTTGGGTATGAATTTCGCAAACTGTTGCCTACCTTCTGCTGATACATCTTTTGCTATTCGTTGAAGCCGTCGGACAAGAACTCTGGTGTTGTATGCCGCATCTTGATTATTGTGGATAGCCTCAATGATGTCCTTGACCCGCTTTGTTGGTTTAGCTGGTGGGTCGGCGGTGAAGTCGCTAGCTTTAGCGAAGTAGTCGAGCACACCGACTGCATCAAAAACTGAGAAATGCGTCTTGTTAATGTCATCACACTTGCGTGTTCCTCTACCAAGCATTTGGTCGAAGAGTATGCGGGATTTGACTGGGCGAATGAAAAGTATGTTTTCGAGTTTTGGAATATCAACTCCAGTCGTTAGCATATCCACCGTGACAACCACGCCAGGGATCGGTCTGTTTCTGAACTTTCTAATTTGCTGAAGTGGTCGGTCGACATTTGGGTTTCCAGTAATCTTCTGGACGAACTCGTCGCCTCTGTCCAATTCGTCTCGAAATATGTTTACCAATTGGTCTGAGTGCGAAGTGAATTGCAGATCGTTGATAGCGAAAACCAACGTTTTCGGAAAACGTCCAGTTTCCTTCTCCTGCTCAAGTGCGTATTTGAGGAATTCCTTTACGATCTTTCGGTTTCTGTCTGGGGCGGTTGCTTTCTCTTCTAGATCCGCAGTGTCGTACGCCCGTTCATCTTCTAACTGGTCATAGGTAATTTGTCCCGTCGTTCTGTCCTGTAGTTCTATCGGTTCGTTTTCTTTGAGGAATAGCCCCTTCATCGTGATGCCTGATTCAATTCGCACAGGATCATAGTCAACGAGGACGCCTTCTCGGACGGCTCTTTCGTATTCATAGCGGTAAACTGAGTCGCCGAAGTAGGCTTTCGTGTGCGCGGCAGGTGTCGCGGTGAGACCAATGGTTACAGCGTCGAAATGGTTTAGAACTTCCCGCCATTTCCCTTCTTCAGTGCTCGTATATCCTCGGTGGCATTCGTCGGCGATTATAAGATCGAATGCGTGTATTGGTATGTCAAGTTTCTGCGCATCCTCCTCCGTTTCAGACTCATTTGGTGTCTCGCTGAACATGCCCTCCATTCCAAACAAGTTGATGCGCATCCGCTGAATGGTGCAGATGTAAAGGAAGGTGTGTTGAGGTTGTGGGTCAGTCAGATAGTCTCTTGGGAGGACGTTTGGTTCAAACTTGAACTCTTCTCCAATATCTTCTCGTCGAAGTTTTTGGCTGTAGACTTCGTAAATCTTGTTGAACTTCAAGCCTGGTTCAGGTTCGAAAGTTGAGAACGCTCCCACTGCTTGAGCAGCAAGAGCCCTTCGGTCGACGAGGAAGAGAACGCGTTTGGCTAATCCTGCCTTCATGAGTCGGTAAGCTAGGGCTATGGCAACATGAGTTTTTCCAGTTCCTGTAGCCATAGCGATGAGCATTCTACGCTTAGTGGGAAGAGCGGTCTCAGTTGCCGCAACAGCTTCTTTCTGATACGTCCTAAGACCGCCGATGTCGGTCGGTATGGTCTTGAGTTTCTCCAGAGATTTTTCTCGATTCTGACTGAGAAATTCATTCAGCGCTGAAGGCGTATGGAATCGTGAGACTATGCGTGACCTGCTTTTCGGGTCTCTTAGGTCTTGGAACCAAATCTCGTAGCCATTGGTAGAGTAGATGAAAGGAAGACGAAATTCGCCAAATTGAAAGTTACCTTCTCTGAAACCTCTAACGTACCGCTGATCCTGTGAAAGAACGTTCTGCGGGCCAACACCCGCTCTCTTTGCTTCAACATCGGCAACAGCTACTCCCTGATGGAACAGAATATAATCGGCGGGCCCATTCGATGTCTGATATTCACGCACTGAACAAGTATCGTAGTTAACGCCTGGATTATAATCTACTATCGGATGCCAACCAGCGGCGACCAGTTTCGGTTCTATGAGTTCCCTTTTCGTTCGATCCTCACTAAAGGAGTCGTGCAAGGGGCTAAACCTCCGATTTTGTCATCACCTACTTCTCCGTCTGTCCTTGTAGGCATCCATTAGCCTATTGAGAACATCATCATAAGTTTCTGATTTCTTCCCAAAATCTGCAAGACGATCTCGTGTTGTTTTCTTGACCTTAATGCTTGTCATTTCGCCCAATTTGGTGTGCTCCACGCATACTTGGTATACGTTAGTGGGTGTTCTTAAGCATCTGGGTGCAAGTTAGCTGTGAGAGATTCCGTGACTTCCGACCGGAATCAGAGCTGCCAGAGCGGATTGTGGTGCAGAATTTCAGCCAAGGGGAGTCTCTGTTGAACACGTTACGCTGGGAAAGTATCTAGATCCTATTCCAGCTCTTGGCAACTTGAGTTTGGGCAGGCGTAGCGTTGACCTTCAGGTCTAGGTGGGTGATTCTCATTTTCCAAGCCGTTGAAATCATGGTAATTTGCGCATTCCTTTTCAAAAGCTTCTCTTAGGCTGCTAGCATAGCTGAACTTGAATCTTTGACGGGTTGATGATTTGGTGGACAACTTTGCTTTCAGTTCTGCTTGCAGGTCGCTATCCGACCTTCCAACATACTTTGGATAGAAGGTGCCATCTCGGACATTGCCTAGTGCAAAGTTTCCAACTCTGCCTTCTTTAGCCCTGTTCCCTATCGTCTGGGAATCAAAGCTGTAACTCGAACTTCCCATATTCAACGATGGCATAGCTATCTGTGGCTCTTGATTTCACCCGATCTCCTTGATATTTGAATTGAGAAGGTACGTCTAACCCCTAAATTTCGATTGGAAAATGTCGGACTTACAGGTTCACGAAGGTTGGGGCATCACAGATAGTATCTAATGTCGCGAAGTAGGTGTTCGGGTTTTAGTCCAGCTTTTATTACGTCCGCGACTCGATGAGCATAATCTATTGTTACTGGTTCCCTTAGCATAATTCTGGTTGTGTCCCAGTTCATCTTCGTTAGCGCGAAGACTTGTTTCGCCAAGGTTTCGATTTCAGTGCTTCCGTAATTCCGAGCTAATTCGAGAGGGCGGGGGGTGGCAATTCCTGGATAGTTCCCTAAACTATCAAGCCGGCCTGTAGTGTAGAGGAGCCCTCTGCTCTCATTCATTGGCCAAAATGTGCCTCTAGCGGTTGTGTCCGACACACCGAATGCTCTTGCTGACGTTGATTCGATGACATGAACCATATCCATATGCGAGGCATCTTTGATGGAGTCAAGAACGCCGCTCTGTTCGTCTGCGTTAAAGTCAGTCGTTTTGTGCAGAACGACGGTTGCTGGGGCATCGTCGTCCTGAGTTGCGTATCGTTTGACGGCGGTTGAAACCAATTCGCGCATAGACTCACGTTTCAGGTGATAACTTTCTGTGGTTGCATCAAAAGTGTAGTCGGCAGATTCGAAATCCAACGCCGCCATATCCACTTGCTCTCCGAATCTGTTGAACAATTGGGCTAAGCCTGTGAATATGCTTTGACTGCTCTCGTCCGTTCTAATTCCGTATGCCACCCCGATGAACAAGGAGGCGGGAGGTATTTCTTTCAACTTCCAGGGAACACCTCCTGCTTTGACGTAAGTCGCCAAGGATAGGTTCCAAAGATTGTCCGCCATGTCTTCTGGTTGAAGGGATTTTGCTGTGATCAGTTGTGTTTTGGCGTTTGATTTTATGCCTGCTACTTTGATTAGTTCCCTTATTCCTATCCCGCTGACAGCTTCGAAACTGTCTGCTTTGGTGGACGCGCTTGTTGGAATCTGAACATAGTAGACTGTATCGCCTCCGTCTTTATCGTGCGCCTCTTGAAGTTTCTGACACATTAAGTGAATGAGTTCCGTCGAAAACTTTCCAAAATCGGCAGCGTTTACAATGGATTTCAACTCCTCGTCTTGTATGGTCACAATTTCATCAGAGCTTGTAGGATAACTCAGCTTGGTTCTGTAGAGCGTTTTGAAACCTGGAAAAGCGTACTTTGTCGCTCTCCATTTTGTCGGAACATTTTTCTCGAATACATCGAGAAGGGATTTGAAACTTGGAAACTGGTTCTGGACGGCTATTACTGAAATTCTGACTTCGTCTGGTGCTTTTGCTCCAAAATTCCTGTCAAATGGCCCAAAAGTAATAAGACCCTGCTTTAGGTCATCGATCCTTTCCTGTTGTCCTCTGGTGAAGACGAGGGATGGTTCAGGCCACAATAGCATTTTTCCAAGCATCATTCTGTACCTCCACTTCAGTTTGCTTCAACTCACAATCAATCTGAAAACCTTCGGGGTCGTCACCTACGGGAACTATGATTCGAGAACCACCGTTTGCCAAATGCGAAAGCATCGCTCGAAGAGACTGGAGTTTCCATTGGTTGTTCTTCAAGGCGACTGCGCGAAACTCTTTGAATGCTCCTGTCTGCCTAATCATGTGGGGATTAGCTTCGAGGTGAATTGTGTGCGCTGGAAGCCAGTATGTCTTGCCAGAAACATCTTTGGCGAGGATTGTGGCTTCAGCATAAGGGCACCACCAAGGTTTTTCTTTAGTTAGGTCGAAGGTCACCAGCCTGACCTTCTTTTGAGCAAGTTTGCAAGACGCACGAACTTCGCAGTCTAATTTGTGGCAGACTGGTGCTATATTCATGTTGGGATGAAGTCGATCAGTATTGATAGCTAACAACGGCGTGACATTGGGCAAGATGACCATGAACAGGTCTTGGTCAATACGCTCTAGTTTGAACGTAAACCCCTCGTGGACATGCAGCCGCGCTTGTCCATAACCCATAAGAACATGCACGAACTCGAAATTGAACTCGTTCTTGATCCTCTGCTGGTCACCGTTTGCTATATTTGACGCGAAGAGGACGGTTTGATGATAAGGTTTCCAAGCATAACCCTTTCGTTGTGCAAAATACCGAAAAGCCTTGTAGAGAATGATGCGCAGGACGTCGAAGTGGTCTCGAAGGGAGATGCTGATCGGTTCTTCGATATTGAAGTTTATGTTACTTGCTTTGAGATGAGAGTGAACGGTTTCGGCTGAGCCTGCAAAGAAGATTTCCGTTCCATGGACGTGATAATGAACGGGTTGGGCGAATCGTAGAGAAGCGTTAAGTTCGGCGGTCTCTATCGGATTTTCAATTCGGACTCGTTGCAAAATAGTTGGATACTTGACGACTGGAAAAAAGTTCAGAAGAACGCTACTCGTCAACTTTGTATCCCTTGAACCACTTGTATATTCTATTGACGATTGGCAGTACTTGGACTAGAGCTTTCGAACTGATTGAACCATGATTGAAACCATAATCCATGACTCTGAAGAGAGCCAGTGCAAAATACACCCCAGCGACGATAGAGAATATTGGTAATGGTAGCTTGCTCAGCGCCAACAATGGCGGATTAGATCCAGAGACCGCGGTAACCGATTTGATTGCGTCAACTACGTCTTGAAGTGTGGACCCTGTGACTACAATGGGTAAAGTTATTCCCGCTACAAAAGCCAGTAAAGTCGAGACGTATTTGATTGGGGTTGTAAATCGCACGCTTATCGGTCTGTAGCCTGATTGAAGCAGTAAGACGCCCTGTTGGGCGTTATGAAAGTTCTCCTTGTCCAAGAGGTAGAGATGCTCTCTTTGAGACATGGAGATCGCAATAAGTGCAAGAGAATGCTTCTCCGCATCCATTGATGGAATATCTGAAGCAGGAAGACCGTGCAATGATACGACGCCGCCTTCTTTGATTTCCAAGAATTCACTTAGTTCTCTATTGACCCGCTTCATTATCTCATTTGCATAAGGCTCGGAGATGTCGCTTGAGGCAAGTGCAATTGCCTCCTTTATGCCCGCTTGAAGGTCAGCTCCCACTTTACTAGAGAATTCTTGGGAAACATTTTCCTCAAGCTTTCTGCCTAAATCAACCGCAAGTTGAGGGCTCACAGCATTACTCAGGTTTGACAAGGCGATTGACAGTTTACTTAAATCCTTGACGCTGAGCTGCTCAGATCCAAGAAGGGTACGTAGCTTCACTTCATCCAAAGGTGTGACGTAGGTCATCTGCTGAGGCAAATAGGAGAGTCCGAAAAGTGCGGAAACATAGCTTGGATACTGGTGCTGGTCAAACTTGTCGGTTAGTTGATTGTTTAGCCAAGCAGCCGCTTGTTTTCCTTCATCACTTAACTTCTCAATGCCAGAGACGCTGAAGGCAACATAGGAGGCTAGGTCAACAGAGTTCAACCATGACCTCGTTTCAATGATTTTCACAATTTCCTTGAATACCTTGGCGTCCTCGTCCTTCAGAACTCCTGTTATGTGCAGGCATCTTATTCCTAGTGCAAGACCAATGATTTGCTCAACATCGAGCAGTGTTCTAATGTCACCACTCTGCAATACTTGTTTGAATGCAATCAGTCTGCCATGAATCAGAGCAGAGTCAAATTCGTTTGCTTGATCCTTTGCTAACGTTAGAGCGATGGTTGCAATATGGTAGGAGAACAGTTCCTCAGCGTTCTTTGCAAGAGCCTTCTCAATATTCACTTGTCTCCGTAAAGTCGCCGCAGCGGGGTTCTGCACCAGATTATATGCCAAAGCTGGTTTGTGCTCAGCGCTCAGCTTCCATCCCTCATCTCATTTAGCAGAGGAACAAAACGAAGCCCAATCTCCACTCTCGCCGAACGAAATCTGCGCAAAAGTGACAAGAGCAACTTCAACGTTGAATAGAAATCGTGGCGTGCAGATATATGACCTTCTGAGTGTCGTCTGCAACCACCTGGTGTCGATGCAAACGATGGCGACCACATGGATAGAACGAGGAGACTAAATTTCTGTTTAAGACCTCGCAACTCCTCCACTCTATTGAACCGCCTGTTCGCTAAACAAGACCTGGCCCCTGTTCCTACCTCTTAAATGTCTGGGATCAGGGAACTTGCTTTGAGGTTTGGGAGTTGAGTGTCCAGCGTGTTTGGAGGTCTTTGCCTCGTTTTCTTATGAGTTCATGGTCGCGTTCCATTCGGAGCACCCATACTGTGGGTGGTGTTTTCATTTTCCAATTATTGTGTTGGGGTATTGTTGTCCATGTTGGTGGTTGTCCGTGAGTGGTTTTGTATTTGACTATGGTTTCGGTTACGCCTGCGGCGAACTGGTTGAATGTAAGTTTGGGTTCTTTTGGTGGGAGTTCAATGGCGGTTAGCATAATGCTGTTTCCGTGGGGTTTTGCTTCACGTCTGCTCAGACCCCCGATACATCATAAGTAGGCGAGCTCTCAGGCGGATTCTTCGTCAGGACGAGCCAACAACCAAGAAAATGGTAAACCTTCTCCATAAACAAGGATTACTTGAGGAAGAAAGGCTCGGACGCTACACATACTACAAAATAACCAACAAAGGAAAGGAAACCAAAGAACACCTTACAATAGCCCTATGCGACATATTCGGCAAGAAATGGTTCGATTATGTAAGAGACGAAAACACATGTGAACTCCTAGAAGACCTATACGAATCACTCAAATGAGAACACATATGCAGGCAACCCACTCGTAGAAGAAAAACCAAATTTTAAGGGTTAGCGACCTAAGCCATTAAGGGTTAAACACCTAAGTCAACACCTGAATTTCGGGACACGCTCTGATTTTGATTTTGCGCGACAATAGATCGTGGGAGGAATAGGTGCAAGGGATCCGTGCAAAAGAGTCATGAGACCGGTTCCCAGATGAGGCCGAGGTGGTCTGCATAGGTACGCGCGGCTGCTATCTCCTCGAAGCTGGGGCGACGAGCAATTTGGTGATATTTCTCTGGTTCTCGTAGAACTAGGTGTTCAGGTCTGTATTGGCTCATCACGTTAACCAATGCACGGGGACGATTCTCGGCTATCCAATCAAGAACAGGTTTGGTACAACACTCCAGATGCCCCGGCATAACAAGGTGCCTGATGATCATGTCGCCGTTCTCATAAGCCATGGCGTGATTTCGAGAAACCACCTCAAAGTATCTGACTATGCGCGAGTACTTGACGGCGCATAGGTCGTTGCCATATTTGAAGTCGGGAAGCCAAATATCGACAACGTCCTCCAATATCTCCATGGCTTCAGGCGTCAGGTACATGTTACTGTTCCATAATATCGGAACGTTTACGGAGGCTAGATTGAGCGCATCGAGGATTACGTGAAGATTCGGCGTCGGCTCGCCTCCAACGAAGTTAATGTTTGCCGCCCCTTCACTCCTCAAGTCCTTGATTATCAAGGACAGCTCGCGAGGTGAAACAGGTACCCCAGCGTCAGGGTCCTGGGAAATAGTCCAGTTTTGGCAGTAAGAGCATCGGAAGGTGCAGGAGGTGAAGAAGATGGTGCCTGAGCCCTTCTTATCTACTAGGGGTGGTTCTTCGCCGAAATGTCTGAAAAACGTTGAAACTCGGGCGGTACTGTCTAGGTGGCAGGCCCCTTTCCTTTTGCCTTCCACGCGGTCAACTTTGCATCGCCACTCGCAGAACACGCACTTTCGGAGAATTCGATTAAGGAGTTCGACTTTAAGGTCTAGGAGACTGAATCTTGGTTTCTGAGACATTTCTGGCTGGTAAGTGCTCCCTTTGACTTTGACGAGCATACTGAGAAATTCTTCGCCTTGGCGGTCATGTTCTCTCCATAACTGCTCTTCCGTCATTAGCCGTGGGTCATCGCTCGTGATTTGTTTGCAGATCAGAAACTTTGCCGGCTTTAGATCCCGGAGTACGTCATAATACCACGACAGCCTCTCACGAACTGTCTGGTCATGCCAAACTCCCGATGCGGAGAACCGAAGCAATGTTTCCCTTGAACTTTGGTCGGACTGGTACTTTAGGATAAAGTGCGTGATCGGCTTCTGCTCGGCCTGAATAGTTGTTGCAGCCAAGAAAAGCCATACTTTGCCATTAGTTGCGACGACTCTTGGTTACGCGTATTCATGCCGGGCGGATCGTAGCCGAGGTCGATCTCACTCTAAGCCAATTATCGGTTGACATCGGAGAGGATAGGTTGACGAAACTAGATGGCGACCCTAAGCGGTCTCCCAAGCTCCGACCAACGTCGATGATAAACTGCTTTCAGCCCGCCTTGAGGAGGTTGCCTTAGATGGGTTCTCGACATATAACGAAATTCGGTAGATGATTCATCCATCCGGGTTATATACTGGGCTGAGTAGAAGGCTAACTACGGTGTGTAGTTAATTGGCCGGTAATGATAAGCAGATAAGGTATGCGTACTTAGTGGCTTTGGTTGGCGTGGTTCTTGCGGCTGTAACCACGGCGTACAATGCGGTTCGTTCGTACATGTTCAGCCAAGTACGCCGCGCCTCCTTCAATCCAGGAAACTTCACGGGAAATCAGTTTGGAAACTTTACGAGGGCACGCCAGTTCGCAAACGTGAACCCGTATGGGGGCCTCGTGGGTAGCGTGATGCTCGTGGCTGTGGTCATCGCCATCATCGGCGTGGTCTGGCTCGGTCTATGCCTCCGTAAGTCCAAGCCACCCAGCCCGTAGGCTTTTGATAGTCAGAGGATTAGTTTAAAACCACGAATTATATTCCGTATGGCATAGAGGTTGAGGGAATGCAGTCACTAATCCTCGAAGACTGCCAACACACCCGCGTGCACGAGATTGGCGAAGACTTCGACAAGGAAGGAAGGCTCCTCAAACTCGTTAGATGCGCAAAGTGCGGTCTTCTAATGCGCGAATACATTCCCAACCTCTGAGCTAAGACGCGGCCAAGGGGCGCCTAACCCGTATAGTGATACCTCCACAACCTAAGATTCTCCACCGCCACTAGGGACGAGGGTGGATCCACCCATCTTGGGGTGGAGCTAAACGGTGCCAAGCGAAGGTAACACTCGGCTCATTTTACGCCTCGATCCCCTAATACGAAGCAGTCTACAGGCCCGGCTCAACGAGCCTTAGGCAGGTATCTTGGTTTCAGGATTCAGTATCCCGTCCGGATCAAATATCTTCTTTATGTTCTTCATCAGTTCGAACTCTTTCCTCGTCATGAGCGATTCGAGCTTCTTCGTTCTTATCTTCCCGATTCCGTGCTCTCCCGTTATGACGCCTCCAGCTCTCGTCGCAATTGCATAGATTTCATCCCTCAGGTCCTCCACGTACTTTGTGCCCTCACCTTCCTTCTTCATTATGTGGACGTGAAGATTACCGTCAGCTGCATGCCCAAAGACTTGGAGCAATGCCCCTCGGCTTGTGGCAATATTTTCTATTGCTTCCATCACTTTCTCTAATTCAGCGGTGGGCACAGTTATGTCCAAGAGGTCCATCGTTTCGCTCTTCAAGGCGAAGTAAATGTTGCTTCTGATTCTGAGAATATTGTCTTGGTCACTTTTTGACTCTGCAACAAATGTTTCGTAGGTCGTGTTCTCTTGGCATATTTTGGCTACTTTGAGGCTTTCTGTGAGAACTTGATCTCTGTTGGGTTCAGCCATCATTACGACTAGATGACTTTTCCCGGTCTTTACTGGCCAATTCGCGTTTAGGCGTTTTGCGCTTCTCTCCACAAGTTCTCGCTCGACATATTCTACGGCGAGCGGGGTGCTTGAATGCAGTATCTTTGGGACACTCGCTAGTGCATCGTGTCGATTGTTGTAGGGCACGATGAGGGTCATCGTTGCTCCAGGTTGGGGGTAGAGTCGGAGGATTACTTGGGTTATTACTGCGAGGGTTCCTTCGCTGCCTATGATGAGCTGCATGACGTCGTATCCGACGTTGTTCTTATGGACCCGTCCTCCAAGGTTCAATATTTCTCCATTCGGAAGCACGACTTCCATTCCCCTAACCTGATTTCTCATCACTCCGTGTCTTACTGCTCGTGACCCTCCAGCATTGGTGGCTACGAGGCCTCCTACCTGGGCATTTTCATCCCCGGGGTGGGGTGGGAAAGCTAAGCCAGCTTCTTCCGCTGCGTTCGCAAGCCCCCCAAGAGTCACCCCGGCCTCTGAAATCGCTAGGAGATTAGCTTCGTCAATCTCGATTCCGTTCATCCTCTCCATTGAGAGGATTATCCCGTTTCTAGTCGGAACGGCACCACCCACGAGGCCAGTCCCTCCACCCCGTGGAAAAATAGCCAGCTTATGATTACTCGCGAATCGTAGCACTGAGGAAACCTGCAGAGTATTCGCCGGCCGTACCAGCGCGAGGTCATTTGCGGGCTTAGGTCTGACCGAGAGAGGGCTTTCATCCATTAGGTAATTCTGCATTTGCTCGATGTTAGTTACTACGAAAGCCTTGCCCACAATCTTCTCGAGCTCTTCTACAACAAATCTTTCCATTCTCTCACTGCCCGCCTAGGCAAGCCTAGTTCAGATGACGGCTCTCACATATTGGCATGCGGCTCAAGAATAAGCCGCGTATCGTAACGACCGAAAGCTGACAGCTGATAGTAACTTTCACGGCAACCTGAAACAATTATTCATCGGTTTATGCGATTCTAGTTGGCCTAATTACTATATACCAACCAGAACAAAGAGGCTGTGATTGTGATGACGACAGGTTTCGATGAGTTCGACACCAAAATCCATGACCTGGCTGAACGGGAAAACGAGTGTGACGCCCTGTTCGAAGAGGTTAAGAATGGCAACGGCGAAAAATCACTGCGATATCTTGCATTGAGAGATTCCTGCAAAGAGTTGAGAAAAGGAATTTTCAGGAATGCTCTGTCAGCTGGACTAACCCGGGAAAGAGTCAAGACTGAGATCAAGGAAGCAAGAAACCAGAAGGTCGCCACTAAAGGGAAACAGGCTTAGCAGAGAATTATGAATACTCTCGCCATGTTGCTCCGCATTTGGTGCACCTGAAGAACTGGGTCGAGGCTTCATCGCCCCCGCGTGTTTGCACCATCCAATAGAAAGCTTCTCCATGCCCGCATTTTTGGCAGTTAACTTTCATTGTCGGGAGAGTCTGTATGCTTCTCTCCTCCTTACCGATTACCACGACGGATTCCTTGGCCTTTCCGAATTTCTGTATCATAGGATCCGATCGCCTCGTTTCCTGCCCGCATTTAGGGCATGCTAGCACAACAATTTTTTCCTTCTTCGTTGGGATAAGCGCCAGGCTGCATTTCGGGCAGAACTGCATTCTAGATAACGACCGAATTGCGCCATGCAGCCAGAGACACTTTTAACCCTTCCTTACTTCGGTGAGACTTGCCAAATAACCATACCAGCTTCTGAGGAAACGTAGTCTAACAATTCTATGTCCCAGCCGACAAGATGAACTACCGCCGCCACAAATCGCAGTTCAAATTGCCTTGCCCGCACCATTGTATACACACACTAGGAACGGCGGGCAAATTTGCTAATCGTCATTAACTGGACCTCTCCGTTAGACCTTATTATCGCCAGTTGACGAAGACCCCCGTGTGGATCGATGATGGGAAAATGTGATTCTATCGCCATTCAGGAATGGCTTAAGAAACAATACGTTTTGCTTTTCTTGAGGATCAACCAGAGGACAGACCATGCATTCGCAATAGTGGATTTGCCAAACCTGCCTCCTAGCCCAGTCGAACATCCTTTTGATTGCAACATCTCGATAAGCACGCCTCGACAGGCGGAAAGAGATTTCCTCGGAATGTCTGACTTCGAGGACGGCACAACCTTCTTCAACAGCAAAGGCTGGGAGAAACGCCTACTCGAAATTTCACGCCGCTAGAAATAGAATCCCCTCTGCTCTAATTTCACCTTAAGAAAAGCTCCATGCCCTCTTGGGCCGAGGTTCAGGGTAAAGTATTTTGGGTCAACAACCCTGTCACACTAATTCGAGAAACGAAGATGGGCAACCTGCATAGCTCAAGTAACGTTGAAAGCTGGTTCTCGGGCAGACATTTCATTGCCTACGCAGTAGACCTTCTGGAATCCCCGTAGCCTCCTTTTCTTCGCAGTTCAACAACCCCAAGCATCGGCGCTGCGAAGAGAAGAATGAATGGCCATTTGCCTGACTTCGCCATTTTCGGAAATACACACTCTGTGTAGCAGGAACTTTTCAGTGACAACCCAGTGTTCGCGTCGACCCAATGGCTCTACAAAATGGCAAAGAAAAGAGCTAAAGACTTAAACCTTGAGTTGACTATGAATAATAGTAGCTTCTAGACTAGTTAGGTTCATCTAAATTTGCAGATACGGCGATTCGTTAGCAAGTATCGCGCACTTTTCATCTTCGCGGGTCCGGCATTGATCACCAGCATGGCATACATGGACCCGGGGAACTACGGGACAGACATACAGGCGGGTGCGGCTTTCAACTACGGTTTGCTTTGGGTTGTCTGGATGGCGAATTTCATGGCGATGTTCCTCCAGTATCTCTCAGGAAAGCTAGGAATAGCAACGG
>Ga0208039_1000240_pt1 | contig 46626 bp, 43 predicted proteins | sample June2015DPH_20_1_2_FD_184722 | JGI IMG/M metagenome (GOLD analysis project Ga0208039, IMG submission 184722) | Peatland microbial communities from SPRUCE experiment site at the Marcell Experimental Forest, Minnesota, USA - June2015DPH_20_150... | ecosystem: Environmental > Terrestrial > Soil >... | reverse complement strand
AAGTCTAAGTCTTCTGAGTTGTTTTGGATTCGCAAGTTCTCAGTCGATACCGATGGAGAGCCAAGATAGCTTACGAATAGCTGGGTGTGATAGAAAAAAGGATGCGACTTCCACCTACTACTCTTCATCCAACGTTAGCTATGAAACCTGATGATTACGGGAAGAAATATGCATGATTAAATGAAGAGGGACTTTTTGTAAGTCACCTGTGCTCACTTCAACCCTGCCTTGCGCAGGGCGTCAGCAAGGCTTTTTTCTCCTCACGGAAAATGATACATAGAGGGCAGGTAAATGCATTACAATATTAAATGACTTCGCCGTCATATGTTCAGGATAAAGAATAAAAACGCTTTGTCCTAATTCACTGAGCAGTAAGCGCACTTCATTTCTGCAGATAAATCATGACAAATAGCTGATTAAACCGTTTGCCTAAGAATCGGAATGTCTGTAGAATGCTTTTGTTCTTAACAACGGTTGCGCGTGAATATGTAGGGTAGGAGAGAGAATAGCGAGTAACACCCAAGCCTTGCACAACTGCCTCTATATAAGATACATCAAGGCCTTCTTTTACTGATTCTAAAAAGCATCGTTTATGGGATGGCGACATCCCATCCGCAATCTCTGTTACAACCTCCTGAGGCGGGTTCTTTCTGAGATCATAGAGGAAGGCCTCTCCTCTTTCCTTGAGCACCCTTCTGATCTCGGAGAATGCTCTCGTTAACGTGCTGAGATGGTGTAAAACACCGAAACTGACTATAACATCAAAAACATTATCTTCAAAAGCCATATGGTTAATGTCCGAAAGCATGAGTGTTAGGTTTGATATACCCTCACTCGTGTTGATAATATGTGCTTCGGTAAGCATCTCACCCGAGATATCAATTCCGTATACACGGCAGGCAGGCAACCTTTTTGCAAACTCACGTGCTAGACTACCCAATCCTGTGCCAATATCTAGAATACAACTCTTTTCCTGGTTCGGCTTCATAATGATTTCGTCAGCGATCAAGGGGTAATTGCTGTACATAATATCTCTATTCATGCGTAGGTATTCCTTCACGGCCTCGCTTTCCAAAGACAGGCCGAATTCTTCGCTTATTTTTATATTCCCTCTATCCATGCTGGGGTCCCTATGAATAAAAATGCAACATGCAACAATAATTCCTGTGGTGTATGCCAGAATTGCTCTTCAAGGATAGGAGTATAAGCAACATGTTCTATTATGTCAATAAAATGTTGGTTTTCCCGCATCCATTGGGACCTACCAGTGTGATGAACTTGCCGGCTTTGAAGGAAAAATTGACGTTATCCAGTACACGAAGGCTTCCCTGAAACCCTTTCTCTTTGACCAAGGTGCTCGAAAAGGTCTTTGTCAGGCCTTCCACTCTCAGATAATCTTTAATTCCGATTCGTGCCATTTTATTCCTGATAGTAAAGTTGGCTTGTATCAACATGCTTTTGAAATAACCCCTCTTTCTTGAAAACCTCGAAGTAAGGCTGGCCGAATGACTTATTGTACTGTTCTACCTTGGTCCATGGTTCCCAGGGAATTTTCATGGCAAAAGGTTCGGGTAAGTTCGTATATTTGGGAAGGAATTTTCTTGCCTCCCCTTCATTGGTCTGGATAAAATCCACCCCTTTATAAATGGCGGCTTTTACTTTCTTCGCTAATGTAGGTTTCTCCTTTAAGAATTTTGAGTTGAAGGCAAAGGCGGCCCCTGGGTACCCGTTTGGGAGGTTAAGGGCAGAGAGAGGAGATTTCGACAAATACCTGCCCACCCCCTTTGCCTCCGCCATCATCCCGAAAGGTTCTGGAGTGAAGTAAGCATCAATTTGACCGGCTGCTAAGGCCTGAACAATATTCCCGGGTGGAATCTCAATTAAAGTAACTTCTTTGTTTGGATCAAAATGGGGCCTCAATACCGCTTTCGCTAGTGCAAGGGATGAAATTCCAGGAAAAGTCCCCACCCTTTTTCCCTTCAGATCCTTCGTCTCCTTGAGCGGTGAATCCTTTGCCACCATGAGTACAAAGGACGAGTCCGTCGGTCCTAAAGGACCGTAAACAAGGAAAAACTTAAAGGTCCCGGGCTGATTCTGTTCCACCAACCAATGACCAATAATTGAGCCTGCTCCATCGGCATCAATGCGGCCAGCCACCAGAGCATCAACAAGTAGCGTTCCGGACTCAAAAGGAGTATTTACCACTTTAAGTCCCTGCTCTTGAAAATAGCCCTTTTCAAGAGCGACAAAGGTCGGAAGGCTGATGACGAGTGTAAGATATCCAATCTTTACCTCCTCCTGTGCCACAGAAAGGTTAAGGTTTAAGAACATCAGCGCAAAAACCAAAATCCCAACAACCAACCATTTCTTATTCATAAATCCTCCTCCTATTCGTGTTTTAAATCTCAATTCCTAATTCTTATCTTTTGATTCTATCTCCCTCCCCAATGGATAACTTCTTCTTCCAATTTAATAAATCCCTTATTCATTCCATATCCGATGAGACCGGAAATGACGATGGTAGCTTACATCTGTGGAATTTGATAGGTCATATGGGCATTGTAGATGAGATGGCCCAATCCCTTATCCGTCCCAATAAACATCTCCAAAATGACGACGATGATGAGCGTCAAGGCGGATACCAGGTACCAGATGTGAAGCAGAGCTAACAGTCCGATGAAGGCCTCTCTTTCAGAGATGAAATCACGCCACTTCTCGTAGGTTGTATCTGTTTCCTATAACTGTCTTTTGGCAATCTTTCCTGTGCTCGACTTGGGCAGGAAGTCCTTGAATTCGAGTTGCCGAGGCATCTTAAAATTGGCCAGTCTTTCTTTACAGAAGGACAGGATCTCCCGATGCGTGGCCGTCTCGCCATGTTTTAGAACGACGATCGCTCTCAACACCTGACCCCGCCTTGGATCCGGGATTCCCACGACGGCTGCTTCCTGGACTTTGGGATGGTTAAGCAATACGGTCTCTACCTCTGATGGATAGACATTGAGGCCTCCGCTTATGACCATATCGTCAGCCCGACCCAGGACATACAGATAACCATCCTCATCAAATCGTCCTAAGTCTCCGGAATGATACCATCCGTCCCTAATCTTTTTGGCCGTGGCCTTGGGATCTTTGAAATATCCTTTCATGATTTGAGGCCCACGGGCAATAATCTCCCCTATCTGACCCACTTCGACTTCTTTTCCATCTTGACCTATGATCTTCAGCTCTGCCCTGGGAGCTGCTTTCCCAGCACTCGCCATCTTCCGTTGAGCATCCTTCAAATGAGTATGCGTGAGAAGGGGAGAGGTTTCGGTTGCTCCATAGCCCTGAAGAGGTTGGAGGTATGGATATCGTTCTCCAAATTCCTTCATCAACTGTTCCGGAACGACCGTCCCCATCATAGCGATTGCTCTTAAACTGGAACAATCATACCGCTCCCAATGGGGAATATTCAAAATCAATTGGAAAATGGGTGGACTAGCAAAGAAAAAAGTAATCCGATGGTTTTGGATCGCATCGAGAATTTTTTTCGGTTTCATCTCATCAATGACAGAGACCGACATCCCGGATTCCACCATCAAATTCAGGATGCAGGGACCAGTGATGTGAGAGATGGGGAGAACAAGACCATGGGTGTCTTGCTCAGATATTAGCACGGCATGATGCAAGGTTTCAGGGAAGTAGGTGAGATGATCGTTTGTGAGAACGACCCCCTTCGGTCTTCCTGTCGTCCCAGAGGTATAAAGGTAGAGGGATTCATCTTCTTCTTGAAGGGGAGTCGAAATTTTTTCAGAGGATTCCTTTTCGATGATCTCTTCATAGGAGTGCCAATCCCTGATATCTTTCCCCTCAGCCCCCGTCACAACGATATGCTGCAGGGTAGGAACAGTTTTTAGCACGCGATCAATGAAAACTTTCTGTCCAACATTGGTAATAATGGCAGAAACCTCCGCATCCTGAAAAATTGGCTCCATTTCGTCAGGGCTGAGACGAAAATCGAGGAGAACAGCAATGGCTCCAATTTTCAGGATGGCAAAGTAAGCCACACAGAACTCAGGACAGTTTTGAAAAAGCAGGGCAACGTGATCTCCCTTTTTGACCCCAACATTGAGGAGTCGATTAGCTAATCGGTTAGAAAGGGTGTTAAGGTCAGAGAAGGTAATCTTCTCTTCCTTAAACAGAATGGCAGGTTTAGTTGGCCTTTCCTTAGCCTGCTTTTCCAAATAGTCTCGGACGATCATGATGGATCCTCAGCACGTTTAAACGGCAATAACAATAATATATTACTATTTCCTAAGTCAAATCCGAATCGTTGTTCAAGGGCTTGACAGAATGGAAAAACATATGTAGGATAACCGCATATAACCTACCAATACCATTAGAAAAAACAGAATTTGTTACGTACAGCTTGCCAATACCTACTCTTTGTCCAAACTGAAGATATCCGGTTGAAATCTGCAGTATTTGGCAAAAATCTTCTGGCAATGATTACAGGAAGAACTTATTGCTGAGTTTGACGCTGTTAGTAAGGTTCTTACTTTTTCATATCTCTGATGAATCTGTTATAATCCGGTCTCATATGGTTAAGAGATACGATGTCATCGTTATTGGATCCGGAATGGGAGGGTTGACCGCTGCCGCCCTTCTTGCGAAGAAAGGGTTGAAGGCCCTTCTCCTCGAAAAAGAGAAACAGGTGGGAGGTTATGTCGTCTCCTTCAAAAGGCATGGGGCCACCTTTGATGCGACAGGTGCGTTTGTCGGAGGATGTCAGGAGGGCGGAGAATTATATCAAATCCTTAAAGAGATTGGGGCATACGAGGAGATTGAATTTATTCCTATTCACCATATCCGAAATATCTATCCCGGTTTTGAAGTTCATCTCCGTGAGGGTGGATTCAGTTCCTACCCGGAAGCCCTCATGGATCTCTTCCCCGAAGAAGAGAAGGGGTTGAAGGCCTATCTCTCCCTGGTCAAACGAATTGGGGATGAAGTGGAATCTTATTCTGAGATCACTCCAATCAAGAAGATTCTCTTTCCTTTCTACTTCAGAAATCTTATCCGGTTTCACCAAACGAGTCACAGGGAAATTCTAAATCGCCTTTTTAAAGGAGGGGAGATCAAGATGGCCCTCCACACCCTTCCGATCACAGACCCCCCTTCGAGGCTCTCTTTTCTTTTCACAGCCATCCTGATCAGCAAGTCTCTCATGGGAGGCGTTTTTTATCCTAAAGGAGGCACGGGGAGGATTTCTCAAGCCATGGCCAACTCTTTTCTCCGTTATGGCGGGGAAATTCATCTTCGAACAGAGGTGGATCAAATTCTGATAAAAGATGGAAGGGTCAAAGGGGTGCTGACAAAGGATGGAGAAATATTTCAAGCCCCATTGGTCATCTCCAATATGAATCCGAATCTTCTGGCCAAGAGTCTCCCTTTTGAATTTCAAAAATCTTTTACGAAAAAGTTTAGTCACCTCGAATATTCACTTTCCGGTTTCCTCCTCTACGTTGCCACTGATTTGGATGTGAAAGGAATGGGCCTTCCCTATTTCACCTATCTCCGGTTCCTCTCTGACTTGGAGGAGGAAGACCGGATGTTGCAAAGAGGTGAGGTCCCGAAGAATCCGACGACAATGGTATCCATCCCCACGCTTCTCGACCCTTCATTGGCCCCAACAGGTCAACATCTCCTAAAAGTTCTTGTGACCGTTCCCTATCGTTACCAGGAGAGGTGGGGAGGGGGGGATCCTGTGAAATATCGCCACATCAAAGAGGAATTTTCTCAAAAGATTCTTCAACAGTTAGAAGGGAAGTTGATTCCTGGTCTGAGAAACCATCTCCTCTTTTATGAAGCTGCCACCCCCTTGACCTTAGAGCGATATACCGGAAATGAAATGGGTGCGATGTATGGCCTGGCCTCCACACCCAAGCAGGTCGGGAATTTAAGACCTCCCCATCAGACCCCTATCCCAGGCCTCTTTCAAGTCGGCCACTATACCCGACCCTCTCACGGCATTGTGGGCGCAAGTCTTTCGGGCTTCATTGCCGCCAGGATCATCCTGAAGAAAATGACGTGACCGTTTCCGTGATCCGTGACCGTAAATCCCAATCTCTAATCCCTAAACACAAATCCCAAAATAAAGTGAAATAAGGTTGAAAATACCCATTCGGACATTTTACAATTCCCCCGATGGGAAGACTTGACTTTATTTTTCTCCATGTCCCCAAGCTGACCAATTATTACCGGCCGATCAATCATTTCATCTGGATCAACTTCCTGCCCATGGGGCTTCTTGGATTGGCCGACCTTCTCCAACAGCATAGCATTTCCACCCAAGTCGTACACCTGGGAGTGGAGTGGATTGAAAATCACGATTTTTCCATCCTTTCCTATCTCAAGGAGAAGACACCCCGGGTGGTGGCTATGGATCTTCACTGGCACCATCAGAGTTTCGATGTGATGGAGACGGTTAAGAAGATCAAAGCCGCTTTTCCTCAAACCTACATTCTTTTAGGTGGGTTCACCGCCAGTTTTTTTCATGAAGAGATCATGAGGAACTTCGACGGAGTGGATGGGATCATTCGCGGTGAAGCAGAAGTTCCCATTTTGGAATTGGCGAATGCGCTCCTGCAAAGGAAGGAAGATCTTTTTTCCATCCCCAACCTCACCTGGAGAAGGAAAGGGAGAATTCTTATCAATCCCCTTTCTTATATCGCCTCGGAGAAAGAACTGAATGACCTTTCCTTCACCAACTTCCCGTTGTTGAAAAATCATCCCACCTACATCCGTTATATCGGTCAACCCTTCTATGTCAAGGGAGTTTCCAAGGAGAAGAATTTCTGGATGTATTCTCTCAAATCACCCATCTGTCATCTCACTGTGGGAAGAGGGTGCCCTGTTCAATGCACCTGGTGCGGCGGCGGTCGTTCATCTCTGGAGACCATCACGGGCAGAAAAGAAGTGACCTTTAGAGGGGTAGAGAGTGTTCTTCAATCCATTCGAGAAGCGATCTCCTATGGATATGAAACATTCCACATCTGCTTCGATCCTTATCCCCAGAAGCCTCAATATTTCCTCGAGCTTTTCTCTCGCATCCGGGAGGAAAAGATTAGGATGGAATGTTTCTTCGAATCCTTTGGACTCCCCACCATCGATTTTATCAAGTCTTTTAAAGAGACCTTTCCCGGCCCCAAATCCCTGATTGCCCTCTCTCCTGACGTCGGGTTGGACAAAATGAGAAAGATTCATAAAGGGTATTCGTATTCCAATCATGCCCTGATGGAGTCTCTTGACCAGTTAAAAGCCAACGGAGTCTTCTGTGACCTTTTCTTCATCCTCGGTGTCCCCTTTGAGAAGGAAGTAGATGTTCAACAGACGATTCGACTCCAAAAGATGATCCGAGACCGGTATCCCAATGTGAGAGGAATTCGAACTTTCACGATCGAGATGGAGCCGGGCTCGCCCTGGCACCTTGATCCCGAGGAATACGGTGTAAAAACCTCACTTAATAACTTTATGGATTTTTACCATTACCATTCTGGGGACAAGAGCGCTTTTTCTTCTTTGGGGTATTCCATCCCCGATTATTTCGAAGAGGAGAAAGATGAGAGGGGATTTGAGGAGGCATTACAGAAGATCAAGTGCCGTCATTTTTGCTTCATCCATCCCGAAGCCAGAAAATCGTCAACCCCCTTCTGGGGAAGGAGGCTCTGTGATCTTTCGAGTCTATTTTGGAAGGTAAAAGGTTTGGCAGCGAAGATACGTTGATACTCCAGGCCCCTTAGAAAAAGTCTTTTCCCGCCGCGACAGGCAGTGTAGAGGAATTTCTGAAATTGATGAAGGAAGTTTCACAAACCAAGGTTCTGGTATTAAAACCAGGAGAAACAGTAGCATAAGTTAAATTCCAAGCACCAATTACCAAATTTCAAATAATCTCAAATTACCCAATGCTCCAATAGTCAAAACACCTCTCTCTAATATTTGAAATTTTGGTCATTGGAATATTGGTTATTGTTTGGTTATTGGTACTTGGAATTTGGTGATTATCAAATGATTTAATTCGTTCCAACTATTCGCAAGGTTCAATAGAGATAGTTAATCCAAGAAGATTGTGAGGCAAAGAGCATGCGTGTTTTTGTCACCCGTTTGATTCCCGAAGCAGGGCTGGCTTTATTGCGGAAAGAGGCGGAGGTGGGTGTCTGGCCAGGTCCTGAGGATGCAACACCGTCCAAAGAGGAGATCATTCAAGGGGTCAGGAAGGCTGATGTTCTCCTCTGTCTCCTCACAGAAATCATCGACCGCACCATCATGGAAGCCAATCCAAAACTCCTTGGAATTGCCAATCACGCTGCAGGATACAACAACATCGATGTGGAGATAGCCACAGAATTAGGCATTCCCGTCACCAACACACCAGGTGTTTTGACCGATACTACGGCAGATCTGGCTTGGACTTTGATCATGGCCGTGGCGCGAAACATTGTTCAGGGGCATCAATATGTGAAAGAAGGGCGTTTTAAAATCTGGGGGCCGAAACTTCTTCTCGGAATGGATGTGAGTCCTGGAGGTAGCGGAAAGCTGAAAACCTTGGGCATCATTGGCTTCGGACGAATCGGGCAAGCTGTTTTTAAACGCTCGAAAGGCTTTGATATGCGCGTTCTGGCTTACGATCCTTTCCAAAAAGAGACTATTGAAAAAACAGAAAGCATAGAATATCGAGAATTACCCGACCTTTTACGAGAAAGTGATTTTATTACCCTCCACTCCTCGCTTTCTGAAGAAACCCATCATCTGATTGGTGAGAAGGAACTCTCATTGATGAAGCCAACCGCTTACCTCATCAACACATCGAGGGGACCTATTATTGATGAAAAATGCCTAGTGAAGGCTCTTCAGGAGAAGAGGATCGCCGGTGCGGGGCTGGATGTTTATGAAAACGAGCCAGACTTAGCTCCAGGGCTGATGGAATGTGAAAATGTAGTGCTCCTTCCCCATCTGGGAAGTGGTTCTCGAGAAACTCGAGATCAAATGGCAACCATGGCCGCTACGAATGCCCTTTCTTTATTGAAAAAAGAGAAGGCACCCAACACAGTAAACCCCGAAATCTATCACACCGATGCCTATCATCGTCGAATCGGTCTCAAATTTACTAAAGATTACTAGAAAGCGCTGATCTCAGCTCTGGTTGATAACAAAAAAAGAACAAACGGACTTTATGAATCTTCGACAGGATTTCCAATTCTTGTCCGTATAAGAATAAGGAAGTGTCTAAAGGTAGGCAATTTTTGATTGGAAAAGAATTCTCATCCTTACAAGTGAAATACCTTAACTTAAGTTTTTACTTTGTTAGACGAAAAATGTCACTTTCTGAATTTTTAAAAAATTCTATATTTTAATAAATCCTATAAGAATCAACAGATTAATAAATCGATCTTTCTCGGCATTAGTATTGCAGGTTTTTAACCTATTTTTGACTTCCAATTGTATCGCTGATATTCAGGGGGGGGTGGAGAAGTGTCAGTAAACCAACGATGTTTATTTTATCGGGATTCTGAAGGCCTTGGCCTAGGCCGTGGCATCGGGCATTGCGATCTCGATGGCGGCCAAACAGTCTGTGATGGAGATCTCAATTTTTGTGAAAAACCCAGTGAACTGAAGAAGTATCAAAGTGAGCAAAAGCAGAATAAAAAAGACAGGAGGCAATATCCGAGGTTCCTTTTGGATTTGCCTCTTGAATATCTGGTGATGAATACCCCAAAGGCTCATGGAGGGCTTGTCGTCAACGTAAGTGAGATAGGGTTTCTCATCCGTTCCATTAAAAACATGCCTATCGGAACGGAATTAAAAATCGCAGTCTTGTTTCCCAAACGATATGAATTGGCCAACTTCGAGGTATTAGCCAAGATCATCCGGAAAGACCCCATTTGGGAGGAAGATTGGGAGGGGTATGAATATGGATTAAAGTTCATTCAGATATTAGAGGTAGATCGTCGGAAACTAAGACAGATTCTCAGTGGGCAATTTTCATTGGAAAAAGTCTCCTAAAATTGGAGTGCACTTTGATTCGGAGATTCATCTTTCATTCTCTCAAAGCTCAACCTCTCGGTTTCTGTTCCGTTTAGTGTGTTCTGATCGATTAATTTAGAAGAGGAAGGCCGAAAAGAGATAGAAAAGGGAAAGACCCCGTAAGGGACGGTAATGGTGGTAAAGAGCTAAGATCACTAAACACAAAATAGCCATGACCGCATTGGTAGCAAAGCCGAAGAAAGGACCCACACTGTAATGGGGAATGAATTCGGGTAACATGGAAGCCAAAACCAAGATAGGTTCTTAATTCATGTCTTTTTAGCCTCAATTTGATCTAATATATTTTCAACCTGCTCCTTAAGTTTCGGTAACTGATTTTTTATCACATCCCACAAAATATCCCAGTTTACTCCAAAATAATAATGAATGATTTTATCCCTTAATCCAGCGATTTTTTTCCACTCAATATCCTTATATCTTTTCTTAAAATCGGCAGGAAGATTTTTTACTGCTTCGCCAATAATTTCAAGGCTCCTTGAGCAAGCTCTTTTTAAGATTTCATTTTTAATGAATTGTTCGAATTTTATGCCTTCGGTTTCCTTTGTTAAAAAATTTATTTCATCAAGAATATGTTTAAGGAAAACCTGATTATGTTTCATACCATCTTACCTCTTTCTCAACATAGGGCTGGATATAGGGGCTTAAATTGCCATTTGTAATTAGCTCCACCTTTTTTCTAAACAAATCTTCAAGGGAGAAAGCCAAATCCATAAAATTATCAAAGTTTGGTTCTTCAAACTCTACAAGAAAGTCAATATCACTACGCTTCTTCTGTTCACCCCTTGTATAAGATCCAAACAAACCGATTCTTTTGACCTTGTATTTTTTCAAAATGTCTTTATGCTTTTTCAATAGACTGATAATTTCTTTGTCTGTGAGTTCTTTTCTCGTCTTTATTTTATTCATCTTAAACCTCTTGAAATTGCTTAATTTTCAGTTTTCCTATAAATATCATCAATCTTTTCTTGAAGTCCAATCGTTAGCTGGATGGCTTTTGCCACCTTCATGTAATGATTAATCTCGTCCAGAGAAAGTTTTCGACCTTTCCTGTCTTTTAGATATTTATCCATCACCTGATAAGCCCCGATTCGGTATTCCCATACTTCATTTGAGATACCTTCAAAAGACTGTTCCTTATTTATAAGGACTCTCTGACTTTCTTCAGCGTAGCCGACCTTTTCAACTTTATTAGAGCCACTCTTTGGAAAGCTGACCTCGGTCTTTTCAAGGTCCGAATGTCTGAGCAAATGGAGATCAACAAGTTCTTTCCCAAGATCACTTAACTCTTCAAATATCTCCTTATCTGAGGGCAATGGTATTCTTGGAAAATCAATTTTGAGAAACTCTTCATATCGCTTTCGGTAGGTTGGAGAATAGAGAACAGCATAGATATAAAAGAAAACATCCTCTGGAATTGGTTGTCTACTTATAGATGCTTTTATAGCTTGTAAAAACTCAGGGGTAAAGTTCGGAATGGGCTTTGCTTCGGATAATCCTCCGCTAAACAAATGTTTTTGGGGTTGCTCTGGGTAGAGGAAAAGAGGGAAAATGTAAGCTCTTTCTTTGGTTCCAGTAGAGACAAGTTCTCCGTTTGTTAAACATCCCGAGATGAAAGCGTGGGAGAAAGGCAGTTTAGAAAGCATTCTTACGGATGCCAAACCAAAATTTTCAGACAGTAGATTATTCATAAAAGGTAATCGTGGTCTATCTATAAACGCCGATTCGTAACAAATAAACCTTATATCAAAGGGTCGGTAAACAAAAGGATGTATCTTATCTTCAACTCTTTGGCCCTTAATCTTGTGTCTTGCCTCATTCAATTTCCAAGTTCCCGTATCCTTGAGATCGAGACTTTGAGCGACTAACTCATCGGGTAATTTCCCGGTGAAAATTCTTAGTCTCTGAATAATTTCCTCTTTTGTAAATCCAACCACGAAATGATCTCTGTGGGTTTTTACTCCACTTGACCACTCTTTAAAAATCTCTGTTACCTTCCAGAACTTTTCATATTCAGCTTGCAAAGCAAAATCCTTTGGAACAAAGAAGTAATAAGGGGCAAAAGGTTCAAGTTTTTGCCATTTGGTTGTTTGAAAATCATTTCCAAAAAGATATTTGTATTTCTCCTCTCTTATTCCCCAGAGGTTGGCATAATAAACTGTTTTTTCTTTAAATGGCTTTTCTGATTTCACGTAAAGGACAATGGCAACCCCCTGCTGGATGTCGAAGACATTCTCATCCTTATCGCCTTCGGGTGTCTTTTCGCCAATCCGTGAGGAACCGTGAAGGTTCAGGATGTAAATCTCATCGAAGGTTTCAAGAAGTTTCCTCCTCATTCCTCGATGAATTACCCCGGAGAGGTAGGAATTGTTGGTAATAAATCCCAGGATTCCTTTACCTGCCTGTCCGATCTTCCAGTGGGCAAAGCGAATGAACTTTATATAATCATCTGAAAGGGGCTGAATATTTCGCTCGTCCCTCACATCTTCTTTGTAATCATCCATTAAGTTTTCGATGAACTCTGATTTGTTCTCTGAACTCACTGAGTAGGGAGGATTGCCAAGGACAACCAGAATGGGGACTTTTTCCTTTATCCGTTTCGCCTCCTGCCCTTCCTTTGCAAGGTCAATGAGAAAACTTATCTGCTTTGGGTCCTTCATCTCCAGAGTATTGGTGAGATAAAACTGAAATCGTTTCCCTTCCTTAAACTGATAACCCATGTCTTCCAAAACCATCGAAACCTTGAAGTGACCTACCGTATAAGGAGCAACAAGAATCTCAAAGGCATGGAAATGCGGCAAAATATGTTCCTCGATATATGATTTAAGAAGTCCCCCTTTTTTATTATCCTGCAACTCTTTTTGGACCTGCTTGATGGCCTGGACAACAAATGTAAGAGTTCCTGCTGCCGGATCAAGTAAAGTGACATCGCTTGTGGCAAGTCCTTCGGCTTTTCCAAATCCGTCTTTTAGAAGTTTATGAATAGAGCTCACAATGTAGGAAACAACAGGCAAAGGAGTGTAGTAAACCCCCAGCCGCTCTCTTTCCTTGGGATTATAGGTAGTGAGAAAAGTCTCGTAGAAATGGATAACAGGGTCATCCTCCCAACGAGTAGTTTTGAACTCTTTAAGAATTGACGGAATGTGGGCTTTCTCGAGAATCTGGGTTATGTCATCAACAATCCAGATTAGTGATTCAGGGAAATGAGGTCCTGTCATGGAATAAAATATTTCCTTGAGCAGAGGTAAACTTTCAGGTATGGATTGCCAGGCGGTTTCTCTTTTAAATCCATTTTGAACCTTCATCCTCGCAGCAAAAAGCCCATAAGTAATAGTTTGTGCATAAAGGTCGGCGAATCTCTCTTTTGTCAGAGTTTCAATCAGTTCTTCCTGAAAGGCTTTATAGAACCTTGTTACCTCCTCGTTGTCTCTCGAAAGCTCCTCTTGAAGGATGTGCTCAAGGAATCGGGCCTTTTTGGCCAGCTCGACAGATAAGTCAGAAGACTTTTGAATTTCAGGTGTTGAAAAGGAGAAGAAACTTCCTGAGAGTTCTAAGAATTTGTCTAATTTTTCAGGAGAGGGCGGGGACTTTAAACTTCGTAGAGTGAATGGGCGTCCCACCTGCACCTTATCCACAGGGTGCCCCGACCTGTAAAGTCTGAACTCCAAGAAATTGGTTAAAATAAGATTTGGCAGGGAATCTCGGTATCTTTTAAGTTGCTCGGAATCTTCAATTTCTCCGAGGTCGGTATCAGGTGATTTGGCCTCGATATACCCAATGATCTCGCCGTCCTTACCAATCCGAAAATCCGGGATTCCGGCATCTGTCTTTCTGGGTGCAGCAAGGACATTTACACCTACTTGGGATTGATAAAGCTTGGAACAATCTTCAATGAGCCGCTTAAAGGACGGGTAGAAACTCTCTTCCCTAAAATCACCATCGGTGTAGATCTTATGGATATCCTTAAAGTAGGTGGCAACGGATTTTTCTAATTTAATTCTCTGCTTCTTGTCCATCTTTTGGCCCTGATGTGGAAAACCCCAACCCAAATATAAAACTCAGAATGGTATGCCAAGTTTACTAAATTAGGGTGAATCAATCAATTAGAATTTAAAGGGTGGTTATTTATAAGTTTGAGCTAAGACATTTGAAACAAGTTGAAAGGTCTTCAGGTCTCTAATGAATAGTAGTCTTTTCCTTCTTTTTCCTTCACCCTGATGATTCCTTTTTCTTTCAAAATTTCTAAATGGCCAACGGCCTCGGAGATTCCTAAAAAGACTTCAAAAGGGGGAACCCCGGGAAATAAATCCATGGCGATTTCAAAGGGGGTCTTTTCTTTTTTGGATAAAGAAAAGAGAATGCGGTCCATTCGCTCTTTGTGATGGGTGAAGATTTTTGGAATCAGCGCTTTTACATCATCGATCTCTTCCCCATGGGCAGGAAGGAGAAGGGAGAGGTCGAACTTCTCTATCTTTTCCAGGGAGGTCAAATATTCTTTCAGGCTTGGGTAGTGAAAAGGCGGTTTACTTTCGTTGACGTTTAAGATCGGATTGGGGGTGATTTCTTTTAAGAGGTGATCCCCGGTAAATAAAATTTTTTTCTCCGGCCAATGAAAACAGATCAGACCAGGACTGTGGCCGGGACAATGGATGGTTTTCCATGTCATCGATTTAAAAAAGATTGAATCTCCGTCGTCCAGGAAAAAGGCTTCGTCCAATGAATCACCCATGATCTGAGCAGATTCCATATAATGGATCGCTTCATTGACCAAAGTTGCTGGAGCCCCATTTCTTAATAAAATCGATTTTATGAAGCCCAGCGAATGGATGAAGGAGCGAATCCTTCCATATTCTTTTGAGTGAATATAGATTGGAGCACCGGAGAGTGACGACAATCGTTTGGCTTGACCATAGTGATCGATATGGCCGTGAGTGATGAGAATTCGCTCAATGGAATTCAAACCAACACCAATGGTTTCCAACCCTTTTTTCAATGTTTCGAATGAGACCTCCGTCTTTATCCCCGCATCGACAAGAGTTCTTGGAGAATCATCAATCAAGTAGACATTGATTGTCTTGAGGGGAAACGGGATGGGAAGTTCAATTTTATAAATTTTATCGAGCACCTGATGGATCATGACTTTCCCATTCTTCCTCGTGGGTCATTAGTACGAAGACATTAGTTCCTTTTACCTCGTCATTGCGAGCGACTAACAGGAGCGTGGCAATCTCTCTTTATAACTGCGAGATTGCGTCGTCGTTTCACTCCTCGCAAAGACGCTTGTTTGATTCTATGGAAGGAAGCTATCGTAGAATATCTTTTTAGTCAAGATGTATTGGGGTCTCTGAAAAGCCCAAAAATCTTTATCAGAGACCCCTGATTACACGGATTCCAAAAAATGATTAGACAGATTTTCTCTTTTTTCCATTGAATTTCTAATCTGTGTAATCGTTCCATAATCTATGTAATCGGAGATTTCTAGATTTTTTCAGAAATCTCGAAAATTTTCCCTTGACAACACAAAATATTGTGGTAAGTTCTCTAATATTGCTTATATTTAGTGGAGGAGGGAAGAAGATGGAGATGGCTCAACTGACGCAAAATGCCATGACCGTATTGAAGAAGCGTTACCTCCAAAAAGATCCTCAAGGAAATATTGTGGAAACCCCTGAAGAGCTTTTTCGGCGCGTGGCAAAGAATATTGCGCAAGCAGACCGGTTCTATCACCCCGAGATCGATTTCCCTCCCATTGAAGACGAATTCTATTCTTTGATGGCTTCCTTGGATTTCCTTCCCAATTCTCCCACTTTGATGAATGCGGGGAGAGAGCTTCAACAACTCTCTGCCTGCTTCGTTCTCCCTGTGGGAGATTCCATGGATGAAATCTTCGATGCCGTGAAACAAATGGCCTTAATTCAAAAAAGCGGTGGCGGGACAGGTTTTTCCTTCTCTCGGATCAGGCCGAAAAATGATGTCGTCGGTTCTACGCATGGAGTTTCGAGCGGTCCTGTCTCTTTCATGAGCGTTTTTGATACCGCGACAGAGACGATCAAACAGGGAGGGACACGAAGGGGCGCCAATATGGGGATCCTTCGTGTGAACCACCCTGACATTCTCGATTTCATCCAATGCAAAGAAGTCGACCATCACTTCAACAATTTCAATATCTCGGTGGCTGCCACCAATGAATTCATGGAGGCCGTAGAAAAAGATAAGGAGTATCCCCTTCGGAATCCAAGGACGAATGAGATCCTTCGTTCTCTCAATGCCCGGCAGGTCTTTGAGAAGATGGTCTATTACGCCTGGAAGAACGGGGATCCAGGAATCATCTTCATCGATCGGATCAATCAAGACAATCCCACTCCCCAAGTGGGACAGATCGAGAGCACCAATCCCTGTGGGGAACAACCCCTCCTTCCTTATGAGTCTTGCAATCTTGGTTCCATTAATCTTTCCAATATGGTCAGGAACGGAGCCATTGATTGGGAAAGATTAGGCTCAGTGGCTGAAAGGGCTGTCCATTTTTTAGATAATGTGATCGATATGAATCGCTATACTCTTCCCCAGATTGAAGCGATGACCAAGGCGAATCGAAAGATCGGTCTGGGAGTGATGGGATTTGCTGATCTTCTCGTTCTGTTGGGAATTCCCTACAACAGCCCGAAAGCCTTAGAGATCGGGGAAAAAGTGATGGCCTTTATTCAGAAGAGAGCGAGAGAGGCCTCCAGAGAGTTGGCTCTGAAGAGAGGATCTTTTCCTAATTTTGATGGGAGTACTTTGAAAGGCCGCTGGGATGCGATGAGAAATGCGACGGTTACCACCATTGCCCCCGCTGGAACCATCTCCATTATTGCAGGAACTTCATCGGGGGTCGAGCCTATCTTTGCCCTGGCTTTTATCCGCCATGTCTTGGAAGGTAAGGAACTTTTGGAAGTCAATCCATACTTTGAGGCGTTGGCGAAGCAGGAGGGATTCTATTCGGAAGAGCTGATGAGTAAGATCGCTCACAGTGGGAATACCCAGAATGTTAAAGAAGTTCCAGAAAACATCCGAAAACTCTTTGTGACCGCTCACGACATCACTCCTGAGGACCATATCCGGATGCAGGCGGCTTTCCAGAAATATACAGACAATGCCGTTTCCAAGACCGTCAATTTCCCTCATGAGGCGACCGTCGATGAGGTGGCTAAGGTCTATAAATTGGCTTACGAACTGGGTTGTAAAGGGGTGACCATCTACCGAGACAGGAGTCGAACAAAACAAGTCCTTTATAAGGGGATGGTTTCTCCGAGCATGGATCGATCGAAGGAGGAAGAGGAATTTCGCGAGGGGGAGAGAAAACCCAAGGCTCGCCAGGATGTGATTCATGGTACCACCCGAAAGATCCGAACCGGTTGTGGAAACCTCTATGTGACGGTGAACGAAGATGAGGAGGGAAAGCTTTTTGAGATCTTTAATCAGATAGGAAAGGCAGGAGGTTGTGCGGCGTCTCAATCCGAGGCAATTGGCCGCCTCGTCTCTCTGGCTTTTAGATCCGGGATTGAACCCGAAGACATCATTCGACAACTGAAAGGCATCAGTTGCCATACCCCGGTCTGGTACCGAGAAGGAAAGATTCTCTCTTGCTCTGATGCAGTGGCCAAGGCCATCGAAGGGCACCTTCAAGAGAAGGAGAGGAGCCCAAGGATCGAGCCCGAAATTGGAATTTCCATTCCAAAACATCCTCCAAAAGAAGAAGGGAGTTCTTTTCATCGAAGTTTAGGCCTGATCTTTCAAAGAGGGGCATGCCCCGAATGTGGAGGACCTCTTATCTTTGAAGAGGGCTGTGTAAAGTGTTTCTGCGGTTATTCAGACTGCGGCTAAGAGAATGCATAGCGCATGATTAGAAGCGCTCTTCCATCAACCCAATAACTCAATAACCTAAGTTTTGAAGACTCGATCTTTTAAGGCGGGAAATTCTACGCGAGCCCTCAGAACGATATCTCGATTCACCTCTGCCCAGACGACACACTCCTCATCGTTGCTTCCGGCTATAATTTGACCCATTGGATCGACGACCTGGCTGTGACCGACAAACTGTGTTCCCCGATTGATTCCTACACAGTTGGATGAGATGAGGCAGGAGAGATTTTCCAGGGCTCTTATTCGATTGAGGAGGAGCCAGTGCTCCAGACGAGGATAGGGCCAGGCAGAGGAGATAAGGAAAAATTCAGCCCCTTGATCGAGCATCTTCCTGAAAAATTCTGGAAATCTTAAGTCATAGCAAGTGGCCAGTCCGAAGTTTCCAAATTCTGTGGGGATCACCGTGATGGATGTGCCAGGAGTTAAAATTTCTGCCTCCTGAGATTGATAGGTGAAGAGGTAAATCTTCTGATAACTTCCAAGGATCTCTCCACGGGGGTCCAAAAGAAAACTGGAATTGTATAATCGATCCCCTCGCTGTTCTACAAAACTTCCGGTATGAAGATGGCAGGAAAGTTCCTTGGCCAAGGTGCGAAGGAGGGTTAAGGTCGGACCCTCTTGCGTTTCAGCCTCCTTCCTATAACAATCAAAACTCATAAATCCGATATTCCAGAGTTCTGGCAGGAGGATAAGATCTGCCCCCCGACATTGGCGAATCATCTGGGAGGCATGTTCCAAGGCTTTATCTTTTGATTCCTCAACGACTTTCAACTGAATGGACGCCACCCGCATCTTTTTTGCCCATCGATGGTTTTTGATTTGTTTCCATGGGTAGCACATATAAATTTGACCTGTCAAGGCAACCCAGAAAAAACATTTGCTTCCAAACAAAGAGATGGTTTAATATAATTTAAATATTTTAAGTGGGTCGTAGGAAATGAAAGCGGGCAGGTGGAAGTCAGGGATAGGGATACTTCTTTTTATCGGAGCCCTTATGGGGTGGGCAGACGCCGCCGATAGTAATGGGCAGAAGCCACCCCCTGATTCAAGACCCGGGCCAGGAAGGGTTTTTTTATATACGGGAAAAAAGTTTGGCGTCCCCATTCTCAAAGCTTCCATTAAAATAGAAAATAGATCTTCCGAACAGGGAAGGCCTCTCTACCAGATTCAAGCCTCCGTGGATTCTCTCGACTATTTTGGATTTTTATTCAGGATGAACAACCGATTCCTTTCAACCATGGAAGCAGAGAACTGCTCTCCGATCCGATATGTGAAAGAAATTGACCAAGAGGGGCTTCTGATTGAGAAGAAAAATTATCTTCAAACGTTCACGTTTGATTTTCCTAATAAGAAGGTGGTAGTGGAAAAAGGGGAGAAGAAAGAGAGACAGGAGGTCCCTCTTTCTTCTGAGACGTATGACCCCCTTTCGATGTTTGCCAGATGTTATTTGAAAGAAGAAATTCACCCAGGACAGAATATTCAGATGTCCATTTTCGATGGGGTGAAGTTGCGCCAGATGGTCTTTTATTCAAAAAAGGGGAAGGTGACGTCAAAGATATATGGAGGGGTAGAGGCAGTATGTCTCGAGTCCAGCACTTCTTTTTCTACCTTTGAAGATAAAGAGGGGAAAATCCGAATCTGGTATACCAACAATAGGGAAAAGACTCCGATCTTGATTGAACTGGAACTCCCAATTGGAAATATCAAATTTGAATTGGAATCCATGGAGAGGAGTTAAAAAGGCCCTTTATCGTCAACTCGCCGAAGAGGAGTCACACCATTTTTCGATTTTGCATCAGGTGGAGGAGACGATGATAAAGTCCACAAGTTTAGGATAAAAATCCCAAGATAAAAGGAGGAGACCATGGCAGTAAAGAAGGCGGTAAAAAAAGTGGCAAAGAAGGTGGCAAAAAAGGGTGTGAAGAAGGGAGATGTTTATAAGTGTAGCGCTTGTGGTTTAGCTGTCACCGTGGATGAGGTCTGCGGATGCGTCGATTATTGCGACATCATCTGCTGTGAAAAACCCATGAAGCCTAAAAAAAGGGCTTAGAAATTTATCCGCCTCTATGGCCTGCAGTCAGCGGGTCTCCCTGCATTTGTTGGGGTCTGCCTGGGGCACTTAGGGTAGGCAGGGCAGGGAGGCCTTCCTCCCGGACATTCATGTTCCATTGAGGGTCATTTACGCTGATGTGCAGGGTGACGAAAAAAAGAAGAAAGAAACGATTTAATCATTCTATTCACCAATTCCATCATAAAATAACCCTATGGAAGAACTCACCACCGACATCCTTGTAATTGGCAGTGGCCTGGCTGGCCTCCTTTCTGCATTCGAAGCAGAAAGGGCTGGTCTTCGCGTTCTCCTTGTGGGAAAATTCGCCAATGGGATGGGGACAAATACTTCATTGGCCAATGGGGTCTTCACAGCTTCAAACTCTCGTTTTTCGAAAGAAGATCATCTCCAAGCGACCTTAGAATCTGGAAAGGGATTGAACCAGGTCGGATTGGTGAAGACCCTCATTGAAAAAGGTCCGGATGCTATAAAAAGATTGAGAGACTATGGAGCTCCCATCCTTGAGAAGGGGATGGGATATATCGTGGATCGGCCGGAGGGCTCCTCCCAACTGCCTGGAGTCCTCTTAATCAAACCCCTTATACAACGGCTGAGAAACAGTTCCATCAAACTTTTACCGGGTTTGGTCATTTTTGATTTAGTGGTCGAAGAAGGCGAGGTTCGGGGGGCATTTGGATTTTTGAAAGATGGGAAGCCCTGTTTGATTCAATCCAGAGCGGTCATGCTATCAACCGGCGGATCAGGGGCCATCTATCGTAGAAATGACAATCAGAGAAGCATCCTCGGAGATGGATACGCTTTAGCCCTTCGGGCAGGCCTTCCTCTTTTCGATTTAGAATTTGTTCAATTTTATCCATTTGTTTTAGGAGAGCCAAGGCTCTCTTCTTTTCTCCTTTATCCTCCCTATCCAAAAGAAGTCAGGTTGTTCGATGAAAAAGGGGAAGATTTTCTGGAGAGGTTTAACCTCCGAGGAGATTTAAACAAAGCTATCATTGTCCAGAGGGATCGTCTCTCCATTGCCCTCTACCATGCTTCTCAGAATGGAGATGTTTTTTTTGATCTGACCCAAGTCCCGCAGGAAAAATGGGAGCATTATCCACTTAACTTTCTCAAGAAATCGAAGTTCCCTTTCCGTGAGCGACCCTTTCTGATCTCCCCGGCAGTCCATTTCTTTATGGGAGGGGTGGAGATTGATGAAAATGGAAGGACGTCTTTCCCAGGCCTCTTCGCAGCAGGAGAGGTAGTCTGGGGGATCCATGGTGCCAATCGACTTGGGGGGAATGCGTTGACGGAATGTGCAGTGTTTGGAGTCATGGGTGGTCAGTCGGCAGCCGAATATGTCCGCCAGAAAGAACAAGAACCGGGACCCTCAATCCTTTTCTCTGAGAGCTTTATGAAAAAATGGGACCGGAAGGTCCGATCCTATCTCAGAAAAAGAAGAGGGACCTTTGACCAACCCAGAGACCTGCTTAAGGATTTAAAAGATTTGGCCTGGAGATATGCCAGTCCTGTACGAGATGAGGAGTCATTGAATGAGGGGCTGGATCGGTTGGCTTCGATTGAGAAAAGAATTGAGAAGGTTTACCCTGCTACCTTGAAAGACCTTTTTAAAAAGAGAGATTTAGAAAATGTGGCGCTCCTTCTCAAAGCTATCTTAAAGGGAAGTTTGCTTCGAACAGAGAGTAGAGGTTCCTTCTTTCGGAAGGATTTCCCAGATCAGGATGACACAAATTGGTTGAAAAATACTAGCTACCGTATTGAAAAAGGAGAGCTTCAGGTTTCGCACAGACCCTGCCCAAATATATAGGAAATAGGAAATAGGAAATAGGAAATAGAGTTATGCCCATTAGTACAAAAAAAGGAGATAAAGGTTTCACCGGACTTTTAGGAGGGAGGCGCGTGCCCAAGTACCATCTCAGACCTGACACCTATGGCACGTTAGATGAATTGAACTCTTTCCTTGGGATGGCAAGGGCGACTTCCAAAGATAGAAAAGTGAGAGAAATCCTATTTCACATTCAGAATCACTTATTCATCATTGGCTCGGAACTCGCTTTATCTGGAGGGGATCGAAATCTCTTGAAAGGGGAGATCACCCAAAAGGAGGTGGATTGGTTAAGTCGCCTTTCTACCGATTTTGAGATCTGGCTCAAACTCGAGCCTGGATTCATCATCTATGGTGAGACGAAAATCTCAAGTATTTTAGATGTGGCCCGCGCCGTTTCGAGGAGAGGGGAACGACTGGTGGCTAAGATGAAATCGAAGAAAATGCTCCACAACCTGAAAATATTGGAATACCTGAATCGCCTCTCTGATGTCCTTTATCTCCTCGCCCGGTATGAAGAGAGAAAGGCCCATGTGAAACCGAAACATCCTTCTTATCATATATCCCTTCGATAAAACTTATTATTGACAACTGTGGTCAGGTTTAATATAAGTTTGAAATATTCTTCAATTTAGAAAGGAGGTTCTCCAATGAGACGACTGTGGGTATTGGGAATTATTTTCTTATTCGTTTTCAGCCTTCCCTCAGCATGGGCTCAGAAAACAGTTCGATTGTCCATCGCCACCGGTGGCACCGGAGGGGTCTATTATCCAATGGGTGGAGGGTTGGCCAATATCATATCCAAATACATTCCGTATACAGATGCAACGGCAGAAGTGACGACCGCTTCTGTGGATAACTGCCGTTTGGTTAGTGCAGGGAAGGCAGAATTGGCCTTCATCATGGCGGATACAGGATGGGATGCCTATCAGGGGAAAGCACAGTTTAAGGAAAAAATTCCTTTGAGGACAGTTGCTGTTCTTTATCCGAATAACATGCATGTCGTGACCGTGGAGGGGAAAGGGATTGAGAAGGTGACCGACCTGAAAGGGAAGAGAGTTTCGACGGGTGCCCCGGGGAGTGGAACTGAAATAATGGCTCTGAGAGTCATCGAGGCTATTGGGTTGGATCCAACTAAGGACATGAAACGGGATAAATTGAGTGTTTCTGAATCAGCCGGCGCCTTGAAGGATGGGAAGATTGACGCCTTTTTCTGGGTTGGGGGTCTTCCCACCGCAGCGGTGATCGATTTAGGAGCAACCCCTGGGGTTAAAATGAAACTTATTGCTCATGCGGATGCCGTTCCCAAGATGAGGGAAACCTATGGGCCCATCTATGTGAAAGGGATCATCCCTGCAAAAACCTATCCTGGACAGACGGTGGATATTCCAATTGCTGTGGTTTGGAATCTCTTGGTCTGTCATGAGAACATGAAAGGGGATTTAGTTCATGATATTGTTAAGACCCTCTTTGATCATAAGCAGGAGTTAGCGGCCTCCCATAGAGAGGCAAGCAACTTATCTTTGGAGTACCAGGCAGGCGGGGGTTCTCCGATTCCATTGCATCCAGGTGCTATTCGATATTTCGCTGGGAAAGGAGTTAAGATTAAATAATTGGAAACGAAACGCTGGCCCCTCCTGATATTGATTGGTGTCCTGATCGTTTCAGGAGGGGTTTTTCTTTTCAAGAAAGTGACCCTCCTTCATATAGAGAATATGGATCGCCCCAAGGCGATCCATATTCGGATCAGTCCCTCTGAAACATTTTCTATGTTCTATATTCATTCGATCTATCAGGAGCCCGTTGTGGAGGAATTCCAGGCCGGAAAAGAGGCCATTATTCTTAAAGGGATCAGGACCAAAAGCCCTGCGGTCATGGAATATTATGGATTTGGGGATATGAAAGAATTCCATCCAATGAATGTGAGGATGGGGGCTGTCTTTATTATTCGGAGGGGGATGGGGGAAGGGCAGGGATTGATTGTCAGAGACAGGAAGATCTACTTGAGTGAGATTGGAGAAAGAGGGGATCGAATTCAATTGAGAGTAGAATCGATGTCTTTAGGAAAATATCTTCTCTCGATGATATGGAAATATCACTAGAGCGCAAGAGGGGAAAAATATGGAAGAAGAGAAGAAGAAACAAGAACAGGAAGTGGTGATTTCGGAAGAGGCCCTTAAAGAAGCCGAGAAGTATATCGAAGAGGAAGAAGGGCCTTCGCGCCGACTCATAGGGAGGATGGATACTTTCATCACCGTGGTGGCTGTGGTGATGTCTCTCGTTCACCTCTATGCTGCTATTGGGATAATCATGACCCATGTTTTAAGGGGAATCCATGTCATGTTCGTCCTCTTTCTCTCCTTCCTGGTGTTTCCTTCCTTCAAGCGGTTTAAAAATCGGATTATCTGGTATGACTATATCCTCGCCCTTCTCGGGATTGCCGTCATCGTTTATATGCTCGTGGACTTTGATCAATTTATCTATCGTTCTGTGATCCCAAATTTCTGGGATAAACTCTTTGGAATTATATTGATTCTTTTAGTTTTAGAAGCGACCAGGAGAACGACCGGGTTGATCATGCCAGGAGTAGTGCTTGCATTTATCGTTTATGCATTTATTGGGTCCGTGCTTCCAAATCCCTGGACCCATCGAGGATATGATATTGATCGCATTGTGGGTCATATGTATATGACCCTCGAAGGGATCTTTGGAGTTCCGATCGATGTTTCCTCGACTTTCATCATCCTCTTTACCATTTGGGGGGCCTTTTTAGAATTTTCGGGGGCAGGAAAGTTCTTTATCGATTTTTCTTTCGCGGCAATGGGTGGAAAGCCTACGAGCGCGGGTCGAACAGTGACATTGGCCTCTTTCCTCCTGGGTGGCCCCTCTGGAAGTGGGGTGGCTACGACCGTCACTTTGGGAGCGGTAGCCTATCCCATGCTGGCCAAGGCGGGCTATAGTAAAGATGCGGCAGGGGGGCTTCTATCTGCAGGAGGGATTGGTGCCATCCTTTCGCCTCCTGTCCTGGGAGCTGCTGCCTTTCTCATCGCTGAATTTTTAAAGATCTCTTACTTAGATGTCATCATCATGGCCTCCATTCCGACTTGTCTCTACTACTGGTCCATCTTCTTGATGGTGGAATTGGATGCGAAAAAGATCGGTGTGAAAGAGATTGCCTTCGATAAGACGTATAGTCTGGGTCGGCTCACCTATCTCTATGGATTTCATTTCACCTCTCTCATCGCCATTGTGGTGATCATGCTCATCGGCTTCACGCCCATCATGGCCGTCTTCTGGTCAACGATCATCACCTTTGCGGTCAGTTTCATCAGGAAAGACACAGCCCTGACCCCTAAAAAATTGGTGAGAGCATTGAGAGGAGGTTCGATCGGGGTATTGAGCGTGGCTTCAACTTGTGCAGCCGCTGGAATCATTGTGGGAGTAGTGACCCTGACAGGTCTTGGATTAAAGTTCAGTTCGATTATTCTTGCCTATGCCGGAGGAAGTGTCCTCTTGACGACCATCTATACGGCGATCATCGTCTGGATCATTGGACTGGCTGTTCCCGTTACAGCCTCTTATATTATTGCTGTTGTCATCTGTGCACCTGCAATGATCCAACTGGGGATACCCGATTTTGCCGCCCATATGTTTGTCTTCTATTATGCCATTCTTTCTGAAGTCTCTCCTCCCACTGCTTTATCGCCCTTTGCAGCGGCAGCCCTGACCGGAGGTAATCCTTACAAGACTACAATGTATGCATGGAAATATACGCTGCCAGCCTTTATCGTGCCTTTTATGTTCACGGTTGATCCTAGAGGAATTGGTATCCTGCTGAAAGGGCCGGTGGTCGATGTGATCTGGACAACCTTCACCGCTTTTGTTGGGATCGCTGCTCTGGCAGGTGGAGTAGAAAATTGGTTTTTAAAGAAGACAACCTTTTATGAGCGGATCATGCTCATTGTGGCAGGCCTGGCACTGGTCTATCCTGAACCTTTATACGATATCATCGGGTTTGGTTTGATGGCCATCGTGGTCATATTGCAAAAGCTAAGAAAGGGTGAAGGGCAACCCTCTTTCAAAGGTGCACGCTGAAGTCGCCCACCTTAGGACTAACGAGTCGGGCATAGTCGCTATATTTGATCCGCAATGTTTCCACATGGCTTCCTGCCTGAAAGACGATGAATTCATCCTCGGTGAGAATCTGATCAACCCATACCTCTAAGTTGTAAAGGTTGCCAAAGGGAGGCATGGCTCCAATCTCACAGTCGGGAAAGAGTTCTTCAAAATCTTTTTCTTTTGCAATTCCCAATCTCTTACATTGAAAGACCTTTTTCAGTTTCTTGGTCTCAACACGATAACTGGCAGGCAAGACCAACATCACCATTTTCCCATCTGCTTTCACCATGATTACTTTCGTCAACTCCTTCCCTGGGACATGCATGGCTGCTGCAATTTCTTGAGAGGTATAGACCCTTTCATGGTAGCCAACCTCGTATCGAACCTGATTCTTTTCCAAATAGTCCTTTAGTTTCTTTAAAATTGTCATATTCGTGACCTCCATCCTCCCCTGAAACGGGGAAAAAATTGTTGAGAGGATTGGACTGGAAAATAGTATACTCCAAATCCAGAGGGATGTTAAGAGGAGGGGAGAGGGTCAGTAATGTTTGATTCCCATTAAAGAATATTGTAAGAAAGATTCATGATGAAAACCTTGAGGCTTTTTTTATTACTTACAATCGCATCCCTTTCTTTGACGGGCTGTGGGAACCTTCTCTATCTCTCCAAACTGGGATGGCATCAATCCTTGATTACTTTTCATAGTGTCCCGGTTCAAGAGGTTTTAGAGAACGAGGGGGTGAGCCATGAAACCAAAGAGAAGATTCGTTTCATCCAAGAGGTGAAGCGCTATGGAGAAGAGAAGTTGGGTCTCACGAGGACCGAAAGTTATTCAAAATATTTCGAAGTCAAAAGCCCTGTTCTCCATGTCATCACTGCCTCGGAGAAGGATTGTCTCGAACTCTATCATTGGGACTTTCCCATCACCGGCAAAGTGACCTATAAAAGTTTTTTTACGAAAGAGGGGATTTTAAAGGAGAAACGATTTCTCGAAACGAAGGGGTACGACACGTTTGTCCAGCAGGCCGGTGCCTACAGCACACTCGGATGGCTGAAAGACCCTATCTTTTCGTCCATGCTTCAATGGGATAAAGCCACTCTGGCCAATCTCATCCTCCATGAGATGACCCACGCCACGGTCTATTTTAAAAGCCAGACTGATTTCAATGAGCAGATAGCCACTTTTGTCGGAAATCATGGGGCCATCGATTTTTTAATCGAGAAGTATGGAAAGGGATCTCAGGAAGTGGTCGAGGCGATCCATAACCAGGAGGATGACCTCTTTTTTTCTCGATGGATCGATCAGGCCTGTCAGCAGCTATCCAATTTCTATGCCAAAGAGATTTCAAGGGATGAGAGATTAAGAGGGCGAGAAGAATTATTTCAGCATTTTAAAAATGACTTTAAAGAAAAGATGGTTTCCTTTAAGACAGAGGGCTACAAAAATTTCGAAAAGCTGGACATCAATAATGCGGTGCTGTTGGCCTATCGTCGGTATATCCATCGACTCGAAAATTTTCAAGCCATTTATGAATACCTGGGAAATGATTTGAGAAGGATAACTGACTTTCTTAAGGAGATCCGGGCCTCGAGGGAAGAACCCTCGTCTTATTTAGAGCGATGGATGAAAGAGAGAGGAATTAACGTTCCCGCTTCCCTTCAATGAATTCCTCCACCATGGATTTGGCCTCGCTGTCAGGGATTTGGACAATTGGATGTTTCATCGCATAGGCAGAGATAGAAAGGAGAGGACCTCCGATTCCTCGTTCACGGGCGAGTTGGCAACATCGGATGGTATCAATCGTCATCCCACCACTGTTGGGAGAATCCTCTACAGAAAGTCTCAATTCGAGGTTGAGCGAAACTTCTCCAAACCCCCTTCCTTCCATTCGTAAAAAACAGACCTTGTTGTCATTCTGCCAGGGGACATAATCAGAAGGACCGATGTGAATATTTTCTGGCTCTAATGGAACACCGAGCTGGGATTGAATCGCTTCGGTTTTGGAGATCCGTTTATTCTTCAAACGATTTCGATTGAGCATATTGAGGAAGTCGGTATTTCCGCCTGTGTTAATCTGGTAGGTTCGGTCCAACCGCACCCCTCGATCTTCGAAGAGTTTTGCTAACACCCGATGGATGATGGTGGCTCCCATCTGGGATTTGACATCATCTCCAACAACGGGGATGCCCTTCTCTTCAAACCGTCTTGCCCACCGAGGATCAGAGGCGATGAAACTGGGCATGCAGTTGATTAAACTCACCCCTGCGCTTAAACAGGCCTCCGCATAGAACTGAGTGGCTTGATCCGAACCCACAGGAAGGTAATTGAGGAGGACCTCCACTCCGGAATCTTTAAGAACTTTTTCCACATTGCAAGGTTTTAGATTCGCGACGAGGAAGATGCGATTTTCAGGGTAATCCTTCATATGTTCTGAAACCCCGTCCAACACCTCCCCCATGGACACCACCACGGCAGAATCATTGAGGTTCGGACAGATAATTTTGGTGCAATTGGGTTTAGCGAACACGGCTTCCTTCAGAGTCTTCCCCACTTTTCTTCGATCGATATCGAAAGCCGCACCCACCTCAACATCCCAAGGTTTGTATCCTCCGATATCAAGGTGCATTAAACCAAGAGGTTCAGATTTCGAATTCTTCCTGCTGTTTTCTCGGTAAAACTCAATTCCCTGTATGAGGGCACTGGCACAATTTCCGACACCCACAATGGCAATTCGGATTGGCTTTTTCTCCATATAAGGGTTCAACCTTTCTAAATAATATCCTAATCATTTCCCAAGCCATTTTAATTATCGTATTTCATTCCAAATGTCAAGCAATTTGGGACAAAAGATGAATCATTTTCCTTGACTTCTCTGTTTTTATTTGATAATTTCCGCAAGAATTCATCTCCCTGGCGATAAAGATGAAAAAAAGGAAATCCAAATTTCTTCAACAACCCATTCGGCATTTAGATCTCAAGGGGATGAAAAGCCTTCTCGATCTCGTTCAAGCCTTCCAACACACCTCCTTTCAAAGCCGAAATGTCTTTAAATGTTTCGAAGTTTTTCGAAAGATGCTCGATGATCCTGCCTGCATTATCTTTTTAGGGTTATCCGGGGCGATGATCCCGGGCGGGATGCGCAGGGTGATCCGCGATATGATCGAGATGAAATTGATCGATGTGATCGTCTCCACCGGTGCCAACATCTTCCATGATCTTTTCGAGAGCTTTGGATATCGACATTATGTTGGGTCCGAGGAAGGCAATGATGATGCCCTGCGGAAACATCGTATCGTACGAGTTTATGATGCCCTGATGGATGACTATGAAATCAATCAGGTGATTCACCTTCTCTCAAAGATTCCAGAAAAGTTGGAGGAGAGGGTCGTTTCCTCAAGACGATATTTGGAGGTTTTGGGGAGCACCATCAAGGATGAGGGATCCATTCTCAAAACTGCCTCCCAATATGGGGTTCCCGTCTTTATTCCTGCCCTGAGCGACAGTTCCATTGGAATTGGTCTGACATTTCTCCACCTTCAAAAGAAAGTTTCCTCGGAGGGGCTCCTCATCGATCAGATCCGGGATAGTTTCGAGATCGCTCAATTGAAGAAAATGGCCTCTGCCACCGGAGCGATCTACATTGGAGGAGGAGTCCCGAAGAACTATATTCAACAACTGGGACCTGTGAGTGAGCTCCTGTTCCAAAAAGAGAGCGGCCATCGGTATGCCTTCCAGGTCACCACCGATGATCCCAAATGGGGAGGGCTCTCTGGCTGTACCTTTGAAGAAGCGAAGTCTTGGGGGAAGATTGAGAAGGGGTCAAGCTATGCAGTCGTCTATATGGACGCCACCGTCGCCCTTCCCTTATTGGTCGGTGCCATCTTTCAGGAAGGGAAAGTCTATCGGAAAAGGAAAAGACGCCGCTTTCGTTGGGAGGAAGATAGACTGAGATCCGTCCAGTTCATTTAACCCCCTTCCATCTCTTCATTCCATCCTTGGTTAGCCCAGGGTCCCCATAAATCAATGAGTTGAAAAATACTGTAATAATGGTTATATTAATGAAGTAAACTATTGGAAAAAGAGGAGTTTGATCTCAATGAAAGATTCTGATTCGAAAGTTCCAGATCAGAAAGAGCTGGAAAAGGAATTGAACGAATACTTAGGTAAAAAGTATGGAGACCGAATCCGACTGGTCGTACCCATGCTCTTCCCAAAACCCCACACCGAAGAGGTTTCGAAAGAGGAGAAAGAGCTGGGCGAAGGGAAGAAGAAGATTCATTTTGACTTAAAACCAGAGGAGTTGGAGGCCTTTCTGAATGATTACATCATTCGACAGGATGAGGCCAAAGAGATCCTGGCCACCAAAATCTGCACACACTTCAATCGGATCAAGTTCACTGAAATGACCAAAGGGCGGAATCGATACGAAGGGGTGGGCCATATCAAGAACAATATCCTGATGATGGGTCCCACCGGTGTGGGGAAAACCTACCTGATCAAATTGATTGCTAAGAAGATTGGAGTTTCTTTTGTGAAAGGGGATGCGACGAAGTTCAGCGAGACCGGTTATGTCGGTGGCGATGTGGAGGACCTCGTTCGGGATCTCGTTTACGAAGCCAATGGAGATATTGAACTGGCTCAGTATGGAATCATTTACGTGGACGAGATCGATAAGATCGCCTCATCAAATAACCTCATCGGTCCAGATGTATCGAGAACAGGGGTTCAACGGGCTCTCCTCAAGCCAATGGAGGAGACAGAGGTGGACCTTAAAGTCCCCCATGACCCGATCTCTCAGCTGGAGGCTATTGAACATTACCGGAAGACCGGAAAGAGGGAGAAACGTACGATCAATACCAAGAACATCCTCTTTATTATGAGTGGAGCCTTCAACGGTTTGGAAGAGCTCATCAAGAAACGTTTGAATCAAGAAGGAATTGGTTTCGGAGCCGAGGTTCGCTCGAAGGACGAACGGGCTGAGTATCTCAATCAGGTGAAGGCTGAAGATCTCATCGCCTTTGGATTCGAATCGGAGTTCATCGGAAGGCTGCCGGTGACCACCGTTTTTGAAAGACTGGAGGTCGATGACCTCTATGCCATACTAAAAAATCCCAACAATCCCATCATCCTTGGAAAGAAGAAAGATTTCAAATCCTATGGGATTGACATTCAATTTGAAGACGAAGCCCTTTACGAGTTGGCCGTGAAGGCCTATGAAGAAAAGACCGGTGCAAGAGGATTGGTCAGTGCTGTTGAGAAGGTTCTCATCAAATTTGAAAAACGACTTCCGTCTACCGATATCCGGAAATTTGTTGTCACACAAGCTGTGGTGGAAGATCCCAGACGAGAGTTGGAAGGATTGCTTCGGGATCCCTCCAATCCGGAGATGCTGGAAAAATTTGAGAGTCTCCTTTCCCGCGAGAAGATGGTCTTGAGGGAGTCCATCCTGGGCAGAGAGGCAGAATTTAAAAAACGTTATGGAATTGTTTTCCGGGAGGGAAGGATTGATCTAATTGTCAATCGGATGATCGAAAAAGGGTATGATGTCAACACTGTTTCTGAAGAGGTGGTAGAGATTCAACAACAGGTGGAGGAGTTTGAAAGGGATTTTCAACGGCGGACTGGGATTAACCTCCAATTCAGCGAAGAGGCCATTAATCGGATTACAGCGATCATCCTGAATGAGGATGGGAAAGGGACGGCGCTCTTCTCCCGGCTTTCAAAAGATTATGAATATGGATTCGAGTTGATCCGCGATAAGACAGGTCAAAGAGAGTTCATCGTAACCAGAGAGACAGTCGATGACCCGGAGGGATACCTCAACCGAATGATCCGTGAGATTTACAAGCGGCAGTCAGACCAGAGACTTGAGGATAAGGAATAATGGCAACCAAAGATTATTACGATATTTTGGGCGTGGGCAAGAATGCCAGTGATGAGGAGATCAAGCGGGCTTATCGGAAGTTGGCAATGAAATATCATCCCGACCGAAATCCCAATAAAAAAGAGGCTGAAGAGCGTTTCAAAGAGATCAACGAGGCCTATGCCGTCCTGAGCGATAAGGAGAAGCGAAAGCAATACAACACCTTTGGGGCTGAAAGGTTCCATCAACGATTTACTCAAGAGGACATCTTCCGGGGATTTGATTTTGATGAGATTTTATCGAACCTCTTCGGGGGGAGGGGCAGAAGGGAGTTCAGATCTGGAGGTCAAGGCGGCTTTGATTTTGGAGACCTTTTCGGGAGACAAGCGGGCTATCAGGATATGGGTCGAATGCCCCAGAGGGGAGAAGATATCGTCTATGAGATGGCTATTTCTTTGGAAGAAGCTGCTTTGGGTGGAGAGAAGAGGATCTCCTTTCGGAAGAATGGAAAGATTGAAGAAGTTTCTGTAAAAATTCCACGAGGGATTCCCTCGGGAAAGAAGCTCAGACTTTCTGGAAAGGGGATGGAGGGGAGAAACGGTGGTCCTCACGGCGATCTCTACCTCCAAGTCTCCATTAGGGAACATCCACTCTTCAGCCGAGAAGGAGATGACCTCATTGTGGAGAAAGAAATTAATTTTTCAGAGGCAGTCCTTGGGACAACCATCGAGGTTTCCACCCTCGAGGGGATGAAGAAAGTCAAGGTCCCAGCGGGAACCCAGAGCCATACCAAGATGCGGTTAAAAGGCCTTGGCATCCCTCATTTCCAAGGGGAAGGCAAAGGGGATGAATATGTCAAGGTGATCGTCAAGGTTCCCAAGAAGGTGACTGAAAAAAGCAGAGGGTTGATCCAGGAACTCGCCAAAGAAGGCATTTGAGACAAATTTCATTTATGGAATTTGTACTTTAAACTTGTAACTCCTAATTCATAACTCATAACTCATAACCCTTCACTCTAAACTCCTAACTTTTTTAAAACCTCGTTGACTTTTCTCTTGTTCTGGTAGAGAATTACAATCTGTAGAAAATACAATTCATATGAAAAAGGGGGAGTGTATGTTGAATAAAAAGTTTGAGGAGGTTCCCATTGAGAAGTTAAGGTGGCGGTGTGACCCTGATGCATTACCCTTTAAAACCACGGAGTCCATCCACCCCTGTGACGAGATCATTGGTCAGGATAGGGCCTTGGAGGCGATTCGACTGGGATTGGATATCAACGGCATCGGATATAACATCTTTGTGACCGGTCTGGCAGGGACTGGACGTTTTACCACCATCCAATGTGTATTGGAAGAAATGGAAGAGAGGGACATAAAAGGAAAGATTCCCAATGACCTCTGCTATGTTAATAACTTCAAGAACCCCGATATGCCCCATATGGTCAGCCTTCCTCCCGGGCAAGGAAATGCTTTCAAAAAAGAGATGGAGAACTTGATCGAAACTCTGAAAAAGAAGATCCCCTTAATCTTTGAAAACGAAACCTATCTCAATAAAAAGAAAGAAGTGGTGGAGAGATTTCGGAACAAGCAGGCTGAGATGTTCCGGGAGTTTGAAAAAAAGGTGAATAAAGGGGGTTTTGCCCTGGTTCAGATCCAAACGGGCCCTTACTCACGTCCTGGTATCTTCCCCTTAGTCGAAGGGAACCCTGTGAACATTGACCAGTTGGAGACCATGGTGGAAGAGAATAAGTTCTCTAAGGAGGAACTGGAAAAGCTTAAAGGGAAGCAAACTGAACTGATCAATGAATTGGAGGATATCTTTAAAGAGACCCGGAAAGCGGAGAAGGAGGTTAAGGAAGGGCTGACCTCCTTGGATAATGAGGTGATCTCTCCAGCGATCAAAGACTCCATTTCCGATATTAAGGAGAGGTTTAACTACGAGAAGGTTCACCAATATCTGGATGAAGTCCAGGAGGATATTTTAGCCAATCTCGGCCGTTTCAGAGAAAAGGAGGAGACTCCACCGCCACTCCCCGGGTTGGTGATGTCTCAAACGGTTGACTCATTCAGTGAATACCAAGTGAACGTATTGGTGGACAATTCAGAGACAAAGGGAACACCCATCATCGTCGAGACGACCCCCAACTACCGAAATCTTTTTGGCACCATCGAGCGGGTGGTTGAGCGAACAGGAATCTGGAAAACTGACTTCCTTCATATCAAAGCGGGGTCCTTTTTAAGGGCTAATGGAGGTTATTTGATCTTCAATGCCCTGGATGCCCTCACGGAACCATGGGTTTGGCCAACTTTGAAAAGGACATTGAAGAATCAGGTCATCGAGATTCAGACCTATGACCCCCTTTACTTCTTTTCCACTTCTGCCCTCAAACCAGAGCCCATCGAGTGCAATACAAAAGTCATTATGATTGGAGATACCCAAATCTTTTACCTTCTTTACAGCTTAGACGATGATTTCAAAAAGATTTTCAAAATCAAAGCGGACTTCGATTCGGTAATGAATAAGGACGATGACAAGATCCAACAATATGCTTCCTTTATTCGGAAAATCTGTGATGAGGATAAATTAAGACCCTTCGATAATACAGGAATCGCAGCTGTGGTGGAGTATGGAGTGAGAATTACGGGAAGGCAGAAAAAACTTTCAACACGCTTTCACCTCATCGCCGACCTCTTGAGGGAAGCCAACTACTGGGCGGAGAAGGACGGAAGTGATGTGGTGACTGAAAAACATGTGGATAAGGCGAATGAGAAAAGGGTTTACCGGGCGAACCTCATCGAGGAAAAGATTCAGGAGATGATCGATGATGGAACCATTCTGATTGACTCCGATGGGATGGTGGTAGGCCAAGTTAACAGCCTCTCCGTCTATAATCTGGGAGATTATATGTTCGGCAAACCCTCCCGGATCACCGCCAAGACTTCATTGGGGAAGGCAGGCATTATCAATATCGAAAGAGAAGCGGAGATGAGCGGCCCCATCCATAACAAGGGAGTCTATATTCTCACAGGATATCTCAGAGGGAAATATGCCCAGGATAAACCGATTACTATGAGTGCGAGTCTTTGTTTTGAACAGTCCTATAGTGGGGTTGAAGGGGACAGCGCCTCTTCCACAGAAATCTATGCCTTACTTTCAAGCATCTCCGAACTTCCCCTCCGACAAGACATCGCTGTGACCGGTTCGGTCAATCAGAAAGGAGAGGTTCAGCCCATCGGTGGTGTGAACGAAAAAATTGAAGGATTCTTCGATGTCTGCAAGACAAAAGGATTAACCGGCAAGCAGGGCGTGATGATTCCTCATCTCAATGTCGATGATCTGATGTTGCGGAAGGATGTGGTGGAGGCGGTGAAGGAGGGGAAATTTCGTATCTATTCCGTTAAAACCATTGACCAGGGGATTGAGATCCTCACAGGTGTGGAGGCTGGCGAGAAATTGGGAGATGGGCGTTTTAAAGAAGGAACAGTGAATGGTCTGGTGGATGAAAAACTTCGAGAACTGGGGATAAAGATCAAGGAATTTGAGGGAGGTGGAGAAGCAGCTAAAGAAGAGAAAAAGAAGAAAAAAGGGAAACCCTCTTGCAATGGATAGGATCATTCTCGACCGGAAAGTTGAAATTGGTAAAGAAGTTCTGATGAAAGGGCCTCCTTTGGAGGCCCTTCGTTTTCAGGGTGGCCGTGTGGGAAGCATCGTGACCCTCACTGACTCCCGAGGGGATGACTTCAGAGGAAGAGTCCTTCGTCTCTCCAAAGGAGAAGCCTCTATTCTCATCTTTGAAGCCTTCCGCTCACCTACCGAATCACATTTGGAGATCGTCCTTCTTCAAGCCCTTCCAGAAAAGGAGAGGATGGAACTGATCGTCCAGAAGGCGACTGAACTGGGTGTCTCGGCGATCCTGCCCTTTCAATCCGAAAGATCCATCTCTCTCATGGAGAGGGAGGCAAAACAGAAGAAAGCCCACCGTTGGCAGGACATTGCTATTAAAGCGGTCCAACAATCAAGAAGGGCAAAGGTACCGTTGGTGGAGGCTTATCGCTCGTTCAGAGAAGCTTTGGAGGTTGGGAAGGAAGACGGTTTAAAGATTCTTCTTTGGGAGAAGGAGGGTGAAAATCTTAAAAATATCCTGAGACGATATTCTCCCAAGAAGGTTTATGCGGTGATTGGTCCAGAGGGAGGCTTTACTGAAGAAGAGGTGAAGTTAGCAAAGGATAAAGGATTTATCCCTGTCAAATTGGGACAGCGTATTTTGAGGACCGAGACCGCTGCTATCACTATGGTGGGAATTCTGCAATACGAACTGGGCGATCTGAATTAACTTCTAAAAACTTAAGGAGATGGGGAGATAGGGGAATCAGGCGATAGGAATGCCTTGTTCCCTCCCGTTACTAAAGGGAGGTTGGGAGGGATTAAAATAGATAGCAAAAATGAAATCAGAGGAAAAATTTGGAGGATCTTAGAAAAAGAAGAAATCGCTCTATTTCCTGGCGCCCGTGGTCGAATTCCTAATTTTAAGGGAGCAGAGATGGCTGCTCGCCTCCTCTCGACATTGTCAGAATGGCAAAGAGCCAAAAATATTAAAACCAATCCCGATTCTCCTCAAAGACCTGTTCGTCATTTGGCTTTAAGTTCTGGTAAGACGATTTACATGGCTGTGCCGAGGCTAAGAGAAAAGAAATGTTTTATCAAACTTGATCCTTCAAAGATTCCTTCCAAAAAATTTCATGAAGCCTCTTCAATTAAAGGGGCCTTCCACTATGGCATACCGATTCATCCTAAAGAAATACCTCCCATTTACCTGATCATCGCTGGATCTGTTGCCGTTAATAAAAAAGGAAGTAGAATTGGAAAAGGTGGAGGATATTCTGATTTGGAATATGCCATTGGACGGGAATTTGGATTTGTTAACGAAGAGGCAGTGATCGTGACAACCGTTCATCCTTTACAGATTGTGGGTGGAGATTTACCCGAGACCGATCACGATTTTCGAATTGATTTTGTTGTAACCCCGAATGAAATTATTCCAACTTATCGCGAAGGCAGCCGCCCCAGAGGAATTATCAGGGATCATCTCACCGAACAAAAAATTTCCGAAATTCAAATCCTAAGAGAAATTTTATCTTCCAACCAGAAATCATAGATAACCCAAAACCGATTGTTTCTCCTGGTAATCGATATCAGGATGATTCCTCGTGTACTCAAGAAGGCTGTTATCACAATGGCCACAGTGATTATGACAAACAGAAAGCGTGACGAATGAATCTCTCTTCCCAATGATGGTGCTTAATGAACGTATCCGGGTTCAGGTCACCCTCTTGCTCTTCCTTTGCATTGTTTTCAGCCAATGCTCTATGATGTAAACGGAGACGCTTCTTAAATCATTTGGCACAATCTTCCTGCGGACTTTTGCCACCCGTAGCGCTCCTATTGAGACACCGGCCACCCTTGCGATGTCTCGCTCAGTGTAAGTGTAGATTTTCTTAGTCTCCCCTTTTTTCATACGACCCTCCCTTTCCATCACAACCCTGTATCTAATTTTATTTTGCCATAAAATCTTGTTGTTCCCGTTGATGGTCACAAAGAATACATCTCTTTTGCCCATTCATTTGACGAAGAAGGTCCATCTTGGTTGGCTCCCCACAGAAATCACAAATTCCAGATTCGATCATCCTGGCTTTGGGGGGAATGTCTGGTGAGGTTTCTTCAATCTTAAACAGAGACTCGGGATCCGCATCAAGGATTTTCTTGGTTCGTTCCCGTTGGAGTTGCCTGAATTGCTCTAATTGTATTGGCGAAGCCTCATTATTCTGGACCTTTTCTGAAAGCGAAAAATATTCTGGGTCAGCCTTGAAAATATCAGGGCGGAGGCATACACGCACACCCTTTCTTCTCTTTCTGTCCACAAGGGAAAAAGCGTGTTTCCCATAATTGTTAAAAATAAAGTTCCCCTTGCCAAAGGTGCAACCCGTCATCACTTGAATCGCATCGGCGCCACAAGCATCTGTTTCCACAATCGTAAGCAACTCTTCATCAGGTGCCTTGCGCACATTTAACCGTTCCATAAGAATTCGAGCCGCTTGAAAACCAATGGCCAGCCCAGGACAGAGGTGGCCGTGAAATTCGACGCATTTATTAAAATCTTCACTCGATAAGATCTCTTCGTCTTTCATTTTATTCTTCACCTCTCCCTTTCTTGATCTCCCTTCACCTCCTTGATTAGTTGAAGTCTAAATCTTTGTAGAACCTTTCAAACATTTTACCTCACTGAAAGACGATGAATTATGACCCTTTTTTGATATCAAGGATGACCTCAGCAGCGATCCTGGCTGCAATGCCACAAACCTCGGGACACCCTTTCCTGCTATGGCCTCCCATATTGTGAAAGGCCTCCCTTTCCTCAGGGACAAAGAGTCTATAAACCTTGCCATAGCGAATTTTGTGGATCTCCCAGCAAAGAGTATGGCCAATTTTCTCCTTAAAAAGAGTATAAACCCGGGTTGCCGGCTCCATTGCCCTTTGGTACTGTTCTATATCCTCTAGCCTCTCCCGACCGACCAAGGAACCGATTGCCATGATAGCACCAGTGAGCGCTCCACATGTTTCCCCTCTTCGAGCCACGCCTCCAGCAAGAGCACTTCCAGCTTTAAAGGCCTCTCTGCTTCCTACATTGAGCTTTTCCTGCAACGCTGCAAGAACGGATTGCGTTCACCCAAAGTAGTTCATGTCGTTATGAAGCGCCAATTCGAAGATCTCTTCAAGTAGTTTTTCTCGATTCACCATGGGTTTTCTTCTCCTAAAAAGATTCCTTTACCATCTTTAACTATACTCTCACTTTTAATGATGAAAATCAAATACTTTAAGACATCTACACACTCAATGAGGTTTATCAATTACAGGTTGAAATCTCAACTATTCAGATAGAGTGTCTTGTTTACGCTTTCAGAAAGAAGTTCTTGCCTCGCCATAAAAAAGATCTGGGTAGAATGATGCAAATGACTGCTCAACTTTGGCTATACCGACTTTATATATACCATGACACGGGACGTAGAGTATCTTGCAACTTAAACATTGTCATCACAACCTCAACCTTCTGAAATTCTACTTGGCCTCGCTTCCATTGGACCTTTTGAGATAGGAGCGCTCATTCACCACTTTGGCCCACAACCGTTGCCCTTGCATGTAAAGGACATTGAGAGCTGCCGTCTCCTGCCGCACCTCTCGAAATCTATCAAGAGGGACTCTCAACGCATAGCATAACATGGTGAGGTTAACAAAATTGTGACTGCAGAGCAACAAAGTGCTCTCAGTTGGATAAAGCTTTGTGATGCGCTCCAGTGTACCGATGGCCCTTGTCTGGACCTCTTGGAGGCTTTCCCCACCCGGCATGGTGACAGATGCCGGGGTTTCCTGCCAGGTCCTAAGAAAATCCGGGTACTCTGCGGCCCAGCGCTGGGCTTCCATTCCTTCAAACTCACCAAGGTTCATCTCAACCAAACCCTCTTCCTCAAATAGTGGGATGGAGGGGTGAAAGACCTTTATGAGGCGAGCCGTTTCTAAGGTCCGGATCAGGGGACTGGAGTATATCGCTGTGAGGGATTCATCTTTCAATGCTAAAGCCAGAGCATGTGCTTGGTCTTTGCCCTTCTGGTTTAGCGGCAAATCACTCCTGCCTTGGAATCGGCGAATGCGGTTCCAGTCGGTTTCCCCATGGCGTATAAGCAGAATACGTGTCCCTGAAGATTCGATATTGTTTACCATGGCTGATAATCGTTATCAGTGTATATTAAAACTGGCTTTTGAGCAAACCTTTGTACTCGTTCACTACCTATGGGATATTCCCAACTCATTCATTCCTAATGATGGTTCGACGCATTTCACAAACCGTCATAGATTTAGCAGGTTATTACGGGATACTCACGAGCGATTGAATCATGCTATAAACATATCTGTAAAGGAAGAAGTGTAGATGCGCGTTGAACGTGAGTACCACGGTGTGCCGCTTTGGGTCATGCGTGATTACCTGATCGAACTGGGTGGTACAATGATTGGCGAAGATTGTGTGCGGGGTGAGGGTTGGAGTGCCACCTTCCGCGAAGGCGAACCAGTCACACTCGGCGTACTTCGGTTTGGCACCATCCAGGGTGACTTTGACGGTGATGCAGTTGTGCTGAATCGCGTGCTTGCTGCGTTTGACCTAAAAATGATCCGTGCGGGTGGCTGAAATATTAGTCCTCCCAGAGATAAAGTTCAAAAAGAGTGATGGACACTGCATTTTAAAAACATAACAATTTGAAATAATATTGAAGCATTATTGATGGAATGAAGTAATATTGGAGTAAAGAATTGGAACAAAGAGTCTACCGTGTAACTTCCACCTAATACTGTTCACACTGAGATAAGTCTAACGGATTGCTTCAATCAGCGATTTAGAGACCCTAAACAGCCCAACCGTGGAAAACAACAAAATCGATGATAATGAAAATGAGGGCCACAACGCCTGCCGTCAAAATGCCGATGGTCGACCGATACCGTCTTGCACCATATTCTCTTAGACTGAGAGGAGTCATGACAAGCAGTACACACCCCAGGCCAATGATGGTCCAGACTAGGCTCGGATCTGTCGGTTCAAAGCCTGGGAGTCTAAGCCCTAACGCTGGCACCCATGCTAGGACGAACCATGAGGTTACTACCAAAGCAGTGCCTCCGAGGAAGCAAATCACCCCAAAGAGCAAACGACTGTCAGCATGTCTCCGCGTCCGTAACCGAGCCCGGATGAACGGGGCGACCGTCAGCAGTGCCACTGCCGGGCCGAAGATTGACAAAAATCTCCTCAAATTGCCCGCACCTGGCAGGAAGAGATGGATAAGGATAAGAATTACAAGCGCAGCGGCAAGCCAGCTTCTCCGAAGCAACCGACGGACCCGAGGTTTCAGCGAAAATTTCAGTGAGAGCACAACAGCACCAGCAAAAATTCCAATTGCAACCCCTGCAAGTATGTCGCTCGGGAAGTGGAACCCGTTGACAACTCGTACTGCGCCCACTGTTACAACACCAGCGAATGCAACTGGCCTGATGGCTGGGAAGGCTGAGGCAATTGGAACCAGGAATGCCGTCAAGGTAGCAACGTCGCCGCTCGGAAAGGACTTTTTATTGCTTCCATCAGGCCGGGGACGTTGGATAACAAGTTTCATTGGTTCTACGATGAGACCTGTGAGGAGTATGGCAATGCATGCCCAAACCGCTACCTGCTTCCTCCGGTGAATCGCCAGAAGGAATCCGAGTAGAAATTGGACGTTTCCCTTCCCGAAAACCCTTATCGCCTTTAACGCCTCCCACCAGAGATACGTCACCCCATGACCGACTCTGGAGATGCAGAGCATATCGCTCAGTGCCTCGTCAAAAGGCCATACTATGACTGCCATCAGGGCGCTTATAGCCGCTAAGCCATAGAGTCTAAAGGGGATGGGATGACGCGTTGGGGGGACATCACCACCAAACCTGTTCTTTGTTACGTTGCCGGTATTGTGGATCATATATCCTGCCACTTATTTTACCTATATTAAAATAAAAATGTTACTTTTGTCAGTCAAATAATTTGCTTGGTTTAAAACATCAAATATATCAAATCAAGGTTAACCATTACCGATAGAAATGGGCCTGAACAAAGACAGAGTCATTTCTGATGTATCGGGGAGCTTGAGAACCCTACATTATTACGTGTCTCCTTCTGAATGGACCTGAATGGACAACAATGAAAGCACGAAGAACTTTTATATTAGGAATAACCATCTTAGGCATGCACACATATTTTCACCTTCGTAGGCCTAGCCATCAGTCTTTCAATTCTGGCATGGATCTTACTCGTCTCTGGAACCTTTTCATATTTTTCCCAGTCAGTAACACTCTGCCAGGCTGTGATCACAATATAATTTTGAGGGTCCTCCCGGTCTCGAAGCATCTCCCCTGAGATATAACCTTCCGAAAAAATTGCTTTCGATCTCAATTTCCTGAGGAGTTTAGCAAAATCCGCTTCCTTTCCCTTCCTTACCTTCCGATCGATAATGATCCTCACCGACATTGCCCTGTACCTCCTATGCGCTTTTTATCATTCTACAGCTCTTTTAAAACAATAGGCGACTATCCTCTTTCCATTTCCTAGTGTGCAAAGCCAAAAAACGGGGCGGCTTAGACCGCTACCAACAGCCCACTCCACCCAATGAAATTTCGATTCAAAGCATTTGCGCTATTTCTTCTGCGCGTCATAGACTTTAATCACCAGATCCGTAATGTCAGTAGACTTGGAAGTGAAGAGCACAATGTTTTCGTTTTTTTCCAGAATAACAGTGTAGCCTTCCTCTGCCCCCAACTTTTGAATCACTTTTTGAAGGCCAATGAAAATGTTCTTCTCCATCTCCATCCGTTTCTGATTGAGCTCATTCTGAACGTCTTCCCCCCATCTCTGGAAATCTCGAAGGTTGGTCTGTAACTCCTTTTCTCTTCCTGCCCTGGCTTCAGGATTCAACATCAAACCCTGCTTCTCCAGAGATTCTTTCATCCCCTGAAGTTCTTTCTGCTTTTCAGCGATGAGACTCTGAAATTTTTCCGCCTCTTTTATGAGTGCCTTTTTGGCTTCTTTCCCTGCGTTACATTCATTGACTGCCTTCTGAATATCGACGGATCCAACCTTTATATCAGCAGAGTAAACCGTTCCGGTGAATAATCCTCCTGCGAGAACGAGGATTCCGATGAATTTTCTGAGGTTTTTTCCATAGGTCCACATTTCCCCCCCTAATATTATTCATAGGCTTGTTTTTCTTACAGCACTGTTGACGATTTTTTCCAGATGTAATCTCTCTCTATAAATCATTGAGTAATATCCCAAAAGAAAGATTAAAAGGGCATTAAATTTAGATGAAGATTTCTTAATAATATCGGGGAAAAAGTTTGCCGTTTTTGACTGAGTAAATGTACTGAGAGTCAAACCTTGATTCAACTCCCTGTGGACCTTAATTCTCCTGTGGTGACCATATGTGATCCCATCGGTGATACTCAGACCTAAGTCCACCCTCTCGGCTTGAGCAAGCTAAAAGTGCCAAGGATGACTTACAACTTATCTTATTGATTTCCATATGAAGTGTTGCATCCCGACATGAAATTTAAAGGTGACGATTTCAGGAGGGAGGACTCGATACGTGATGCGGGCGCTTAAGACAATTCTTTCCCGTTATCATGGAATAGGTAATTCTTTCCGGGACGTTTGCGTAAAGAAGAAGCCCGTGCATTGTTCCATCCGCACATGTCAGAAATGGACAATGGGCCTTTGGTTTAATATAATTTCTTAGGTCCTTTTAAAAAATGAAGATCCTCCTTATTCAACCGCCCGTTCAGGATTTCTATCAGACCTCTATCCGGACGCAGCCGATTGGTTTGGCTTATCTTGCGGCCTCATTGGTAACTCATGGTCACGAAGTTGAGATACTCGACTGCCAAACAGAGAAGAAAAAATCTATACCTATTCCTTCCGAACTTTCTTACCTTCGAGATTTCTATCCCTTCAATGATCATAGTCCTTTCAAACTCTATACCGGTTATTACCATTTCGGAATTGGATGGAAAGAGATCGGACAGAAGATCAAAGATTCAAAGGCCGATGTTTTCGGAATTTCTTCATCCTTCACACCCTATCATAGAGAAGCCCTGGAGATTGGTCAGATCATCAAAGAATGGGATAGAAGGAAAATCGTTGTCATGGGGGGAGCCCATGTCAGTTGTGATCCAGAGGGTGTCCTACAAAGTCCTGCTGTAGATTATGCCCTTATGGGAGAAGGGGAGAAACGTTTCGTTCTCCTATTAGAGCAGCTTGAGAAAGGAACGGTTAAAGGAATTGAAGGGATCGATGGGATTGGGTATCGACCGGATGGGAAAATAAAAATTAATCCCCTTCAAACCTTCATCAAAGACCTTGACAGTCTTCCTCATCCTGAAAGGGAACTGCTCGAACTGGATCGATATCGGATGAGAAAGAAACGGTCCACGATGATCGTCACCAGTAGGGGTTGCCCACATGGGTGTGCCTACTGTTCAACTCATCTTGTCATGGGCACTTCTTTCAGGATTCGAACTCCAGAGGCCATTATTAAGGAGATGAGGGAGTGTCAGAAGCAATACGGCATCCAGATTTTTGATATTGAAGATGACAATTTCACCTTTGATCAAGAGCGGGCAAAAAGGTTGATGAGCCTCGTTATCGAAAACTTTGGAGAAGAAAACCTGCCTGCGGCAGGCAGGCTTGAACTTTCTGCGATGAATGGTGTCTCTTTTGCCTCTCTGGATGAAGAACTTCTTAAATTAATGAAAAGAGCAGGTTTCCATACGATCAATCTCTCCTTCGTCAGCGTAGATCCTTTAACCAAAGAAAGAATGAAAAGACCTAAAACAACGACTGAATTCGATAAAATCCTGGAAGAAGTAGAGCAAGTTGGTCTTAATGTGATTGCTTATGCCATCCTGGGAATGCCTGGTCAAACCATCGAGGAGATGGTGGATACCTTAATCTACCTGATGGGAAAAAAAGTCCTCATCGGCCCCAGTGTCTATTACCCCACACCTGGAACTCCTCTTTTTGAGAGATGCAAAAAGAAGGAGATTCTGCCTCCCCATTTTTCCCAGTGGCGGTCAAGCGCCTTTCCGATTGAAACAGAGGAATTTAATAGGCTCGATTTGTTAACCTTCTTCCGTCTGGCAAGGGTTATTAACTTTATTAAGGGAAAGATGGATGAAAAAGAATTAGATGAAGGGATAACATGGAGAGAACTCGCTCAGGTACTAAAAGAAAGAAGAAAGTTTAAGGATAAGGTTGAGATTAAGGATAATGCCACTACTTGGATTGATTTACTTTTACTGCTTTTCGATGAAAGGTCGTTCTACAGCCTTAGGAAAGATGATGGAGGAAAGATATTAGTGGTGAATGAGAAGAGTTCCAATAAAGTCTTGGATTATTTCTTCGATAAAGCTTGGGAAAACCCCATCCTGAAAAGCCGGACTGATTAAGTGAAGAAAAAAACTATTTTTTTGGTAAATAGACCATAGGTACTGTGCCACTCCACGTCCAGCTTATAGAACCATCAGCATTCTCAGTGGGTACCAAAGAAAGAGTTTGGCCATCTACTGCTCCATCAATATTAGCCAAAGTAGCTTGAATCGTTCCAGTTGCGGGATCTACTTGCGCATTACTAATTCTTGTTACTGTTCCGAGCCCAAGTCCTAAACTGTTTTGAATTGCAGCGGCATCAGGACAGTTAGGCCAAGCAAGTGCACTACCAGACATATCCAGTTCTTGACGGTAAATCGCCAGTGCAGATGCAACGTGCCTCATCGCATTTACGGCCTCGGCCATCTTGGCTTTAATGGTTTGTTGTCTATAGGCTGGAAGGGCGATCGCAGCGAGGATACCGATAATGGCAATGACGATCAGCAATTCAATCAATGTAAAACCTTTTTCCTTCTTTTTCTTTACAGTCATGGTGGGCTCCCCTTATTTTATTAAATCTTGACAATTAAAAAGGGTGCAATAAAAATGCCGTTTTATAACGGCTCTTTTTGGGGGCAAATAGGGTAAATTAGGATAAATTGATGTAAAATGGAGGAAAATATTTATTCACATTTTTTATATTGGAAAGAAACTCAATATGACAAAAATACAGATGATTAACAATTTTGGGCAGTAATACCATTTAACGTAATCAATGAGAGATAGAACTCATCTTTTTCACCATCTCCAGAGGCAATGAATAAAGATGTCTCATCTCACTTTTCTCATCAATTTATCTCGTCAAAAGGTATTGCATTCATTCGCGAGAAAGTGATATGGATAACTCAGAAACTCGGATCAATAATCCGTGCGGAAAGGAATTCATTATCATAACTTCTATTTATCTCGTCCGTCATGGCCAAACAGCATGGAATAAGGAAGAGATCTTTAGAGGAAGAACAGATGTCCCCCTCGATGAGATCGGCCTGAAGCAGGCAGAGTTGGCAGGAGAATATTTCAAGGGAATGGAGATCCATGGGATTTACTCAAGCCTTCTATCGAGGGCTTGGGAGACGGCCCAGAAGATTGCCAAATTTGATAATCTTAAAGTTCAACCTCTGCAAGGAATACTCGATATGAGCTTTGGGAAATGGGAAGGACAAACGCATCGAGATATACAAAAAAATGATAGAGAGATCTACCGACAGTGGAGGGAAGAGCCCCATCTGGTCAGGCTTCCGGGAGGGGAAAGTTTGGATGACGTCAGAGTCAGGGCGATGGTTGCACTGGAAGAGGTGATCCGAAAACATCCCGGAAAGACTCTTGTCCTCGTATCTCACCGGGTTGTCAACAAGGTGCTGATTTGTGGGATTTTGGGTTTGGACAACTCCCATTTCTGGCAGATCACTCAAGATACAACGGCCATCAACCTGATTCAACATAGAGATGGAAAGTACATTCTATCGCTGATGAATGAGACTTGCCACCTCAAAGCCCTGAAAGAGGGGATGCAAAAGGCCGACTTTTAATGAAGCGCAATCCAGGTTATATTTAAATTTATTGGAAGGATGGAATAGCGGAATAATGGGTGAATATAATACTCCCCAAAAACTGGACAGAGGTATAAGGTGCATGTTAGCCTGCCATAACCGAGAAGGAGGAATGGCACGATGCGTAACATGCGGAGAGGACATGATGCTGCTTTTAAGGCCAAGGTCGC